>Ga0302319_10011581_pt1 | contig 16722 bp, 12 predicted proteins | sample Bog_T0_2_FD_203319 | JGI IMG/M metagenome (GOLD analysis project Ga0302319, IMG submission 203319) | Peat permafrost microbial communities from Stordalen Mire near Abisko, Sweden - Bog_T0_2 | ecosystem: Environmental > Terrestrial > Soil > Wetlands > Peat | place: Sweden: Abisko, Stordalen Mire...
AGAAATCGAAATAGATCTGTAACGTGAAGCCCAGTGCGGCGATCCAGGCATCGACCATGGTGACGGGCGCGCCGGATGCGGCCTGGGTGTAGAGCGGCGCCACGACGCGGCTCAGCGGGTCGGCCAGCACCAGCTTCTTGAACAGGCCGAAGAAGAACAGGCTGATGGCGACGGAGACATCCTCGGACTGGAAGCGGCAGGAGGCGGCGTGGAACTGCGGCATCATTTCGCGGTAGTGCACGATCGGGCCGGCGACGAGCTGGGGGAAGAACAGCACGAAGAGGGTGTAGTCGCGGAAGCTGAAGGCGGTGACGCGGCCGGCCTGCACGTCGAGGAGGAAGGCGATTTTCTGGAAGGTGATGAAGGAGATGCCGAGCGGCAGGATGAGCTGCGTGAGTATGAAGCCGCTGCCAAAGACGTCGTTCAGCGTGCTGGCGAAGAAGTTGAGGTATTTGAAATAGCCGAGGAAACAGAGGTTGAAGACGATGCCGGCGAGCAGGACGACCTTGGCCAGGGCAGGGCGGCTGTCGGTGGTGCGCTGGAGCACCCGGGAGAGGGCGTAGTTGATCATGATCGACGGCGCGATCAGCAGGACGTTGAGCGGGCGCCACCAGGCATAGAACAGCAGCGAGGCGGCGATCAGCCAGAGGATCGCCCAGTCGCGCCGCTGATGGCCGAGCAGGTAGAAGCCGGCCAGGGCGGCCGGCAGGAAGCCGAAGATGAAGATGTACGAATTGAAAAGCATCGATCGACCTAATCGGATAAAAGTTTTTTGGTTCTTTTTTTCAAAAAAGAACAGGTCTGCCTTTTGAAAAAAGAAGCAAAACCTTTCATTACTTTTTGCTCATCGCACGCAGGCAGATTGCCTCGAACTGGCGGGCAACGTGGGTCCAGGAGAAGCGTTCCTGCAGGCGGGCGTAGGCAGAGTGGGCGAGGGTGTTGCGCAGGGTGGGGTCGGCGAGCAGGCGCAGGATGGCGGCGGCGAAGTGTTCGGCCGTGTCGGCGGCGAGGAAGTGAGAGTCGGGGGTGATGTCCAGGCCTTCGATGCCGATGCTGGTGGAGACGACGGGGCGGCCCATGGCCATGGCTTCGAAGGCTTTGATGCGGGTGCCGCTGCCGACGCGCAGCGGGATGACGGCGACGTGGCCTTCGGCGACGTAAGGGCGGATGTCGTCGACGAAGCCGGTGAAGGTGAAGGGCAGGTTGCGTTCGCGCGCGGTGGTGAGCAGCGAGGGGTGCGGGTTGCGGCCGACGATGAGGGCGCGGGCGCGGGGGCGGGCCTGGGCGACGCGGGGCCAGATGTCGTTCATCAGGAAGGTGATGCCGTCGATATTGGCGGGCGAGTCCAGCACGCCGGTGAAGACGATGGTGCCGCCGTCGTCAGGCGGGTTGGGCATCGCTTCGGGGGGGGAGAAGCGGAAGAAATCGAGATCCACGCCGGTGTCGATCACTTCCACGCCGGTGAGGCCGAAGCGGGTTTGCAGGGCGGTGGCGTCGCGGGCGGAGACGGCGATGACGGTGCCGAAGCGGTGGCAGGCGGCGCGCTCGAAGGCTTGCATCTTGCGGGCCTGGTCGCGCCAGACGAGGCGGCGCTGGCCAGAGGTGACGCGGGCGTGGCGTTCGTAGATTTCGGCCTCGACATTGTGGGTGAAGAGGAGGCTGGGGGTGGCGAGGCGCTCGGGCATCAGCACGGCGGCGTGCGGGAAATCCACCACCACAACGTCCGGCGCGGTGGCCAGCGCGGCGGCGATGGTGGCCGATCCGGCCGTCGAGCGGTCGGTTGCGACGCTGACGGGGAGGCGGTCGGCGAGGGCGAGGAGGCGCTGGAGGGTGGTGGCGGGGCGGGCGGGCCAGAAGGCGCTATGGTCGCAGACGCCGGCGATGTCGGCGGCGAAATCCTCCACGTTGGGCGGGGCTGGGGAGGCGAGGGTGATATCGAACGCGCCGCCCTTGAGCTGGCGCAGGATGTTGGCCGTGCGGATCTTGCCGCCCTCGTTGGTGGGAAACAGGAAGCGCGGGCTGACAAAGAGCAGGCGTGGGCGGTTCATGCCAAGAGGCCGCCAGTTGGTGGTGCGAGCGAAACGGATGAAGTTTTTTGCTTCTTTTGTTCACAAAAGAAGACCTTCTTTTTTGAACAAAAGAAGCAAAAAACTTTTTCGACTTTTGACTTGCGTTGAATGACCGCTGTCACCAGCACAGGCCCTGGTAGGTGATGCCGGGGTGGGATTTGAGTTCGGGGATGCCGGCGAGGTCGAGCACGGTGTGGTCTTGCAGGGCGGCGAGGAGGTCGGCGCGATCCTGGCGGCCGATATGGCCGATGACGGCGAGGCGGCTGCCGGCCAGCGCCTCGGCAGGGGTGGCGACCATGAGCTGCTGGATATGCGGGATTTCGCGTTCGATATAGGCGCGGTTGGTGCCCATCAGGCGGGCGAGCTGCACCGAGCGGTCGAAGATGCTGAGTTCGTAGCCCTTGCCAATGAGTTTTTCGGCGAGCAGCACGAAGGGGGATTCGCGCAGGTCGTCGGTGCCGGATTTAAAGGCCAGGCCGAACAGGGCGATTTTCTGGCGGCCGTGTTTCGCGATCGCCTGGAAGGTATGCTCGATGTTGCTTTCGTTGCTGGGCAGCACCTGGCGCAGGAAGGGGGCGGGAACGTTGGATTTATCCGCCAGCGAAAGGAAGCTGCGGACGTCTTTCGGCAGGCAGGAGCCGCCGAAGGCGAAGCCGGGGCGCAGATAGGCGGGGGAGACGTTGAGGATGGTGTCCTCGCAAAAGATACGGAACGATTCACGCGCATCGACGCCCTGGGCGGCGAGGATGGCGCCGGCTTCGTTGGCGAAGGCGAGCTTCACGGCGTGGTAGATGTTGGAGAGGTATTTGGCGGCCTCGGCGACGCGGTAGGCGGTGACGTGCACGGCGGCGTTGATGGGGGCGTAGAGTTCGCGCACCACGGCCGCGTCGTCGCCGGCGGGGGCGCCGATGAGGGTGAACGGGGGCGCGTAGAAATCCTTCACCGAGCTGCCTTCGCGCAGGAATTCGGGGTTGCTGTAATAGGTGAAGCCGTCGCCGAGCCCGCGGCCGGAGCAGCGTTCCAGGATGGGGATGGTGCAGGTTTCGGCGGTGCCCGGCGGCACGGTGGAGCGCATGACGATGGTGTGGGCGGCGGATTTGTGGCGCAGGGCGAGGCCGATGGTTTCCACCACCTGTTCGACGGCCAGCATCGATACGCTGCCATCCGGGGCGCTGGGGGTGCCGACGGAGATGAAGGAGATCTCGGTGTTGGCGATGGCGGCGGCGACGTCGGTGGTGGCGGTGAGGCGGCCGGCGGAGACCGCCTCGGCGATGAGGCGGTCGATCTCGTCCTCGACGATGGGGGAGAGGCCGCGGTTGATCAGCTCGACCTTGTCGGGCGAGATGTCGACGGCGACGACTTCGTGGCCGAGCGAGGCGAGGCAGGCGCTGGAGACGGCGCCGACATAGCCCACGCCGAAGATGGAAATTCGCATCCGCAATGACAGTTCTGTTGAGGGGGCCGTAGTGACGTCGCCGGTGATATAGATGCCCCGGGTTGGGTTGACAAAATCGGTGCTGGTTCGCGCCCGGACTAGGTGGCCAGGCGCGCGAGCAGGGCGGTTGATCTATCGCGCAGGCGGGTGAGCAGGCTGGTTTCCGGGCCGTGCGGCATGCCGGACAGGCGCCAGAGCAGCAACTGGCAGCCGATATGGACGGTGGCGCCGAAGCCGCACAGGACGGCCCAGTGCAGGAGCATCGCGTCCATCGATGCGGGCAGCAGCCATGCGTACCGGAGGGCCAGGACCGAAGCGGCCATGACCAGGGCGGCGGCGAAGCTGCGCCAGGTGACCGCGGCGAATTGCTGCCAGCCCGCAGCGAGCAGCGGGCACATGCGGGCGAACCAGACAAGGGCGTTGAACAGTGCGGTAAGCGCCATCATGCCAACCGCGGGCACCACGCCACCCCAGGCGGCGGCCGGGATGACCAGGGCGAGCCGCAGCGCGAGGCAGCCGGCCATGATGGCGACATAGGGGCGCTGGGCGCTGCGCACGATATAGACATTGCCGGTGAAGTGGCCGAACGCGTCGAACATCGCATAGAGCGCGCAGAGGGCGAGGACCGGGGCGGCGTCGATCCAGTTGGGGCCGAGCACGATGGGCACCAGGTCCTGCGCGGTGACGGCGATGCCGACGGACATCGGCACGATCAGCAGGACCAGGAAGCCGATGCCGGAGATCACCTGGCCGCGCAGGAGGGTGAGGTCTTCGGCGACGCGGGCGTAGCCGGCATACATCGGCCCGCGGGCCGGGGCGGCGATCTCGCTGGCGGGCAGCGAGGCGAAATCGGCGGAGACCTGGTAGAGCCCGACATCGCGCACGCCGCCGAGCCGCCCCAGGGTCATGGTCATCATCGAATTGTCGAGCATGGTGAGCAGGTTGTTGAAAAACAGCCATTTGGAAAAGTTGAACATCTCGCGCACGGCGCGCAGCGACACTCCTGGGCGGTAGGGCGAGACGAGATAGGAGATCGGCACGGTCAGCAGGCGGGCGGCGAAACCGCCGATGACCAACGCCCAGTAGTTGCGGAAGATGAAGGCGAGCGGGATGGTCAGGGCGAAGCCGAGCAGCTTGCCGGCGAAGCGGTAGGCGAAGATCCGGTCGAACTGCAGTTCTCGCTGCAGGGTGATCAGGCCGACGCTCTCGAAGCCCTGGACGATCGCCGTGACGGCCAGGACGTGGACGATGCTCTCGATGCGCGGGTCGTGCAGGAAGCTGGCGACGAAGGGTGCGGCGAGCCAGAGCAGGCCGCCGATCAGCGTGCCGCGCAGGATGACCAGGGTGAAGGCGGTGTCGTAGTGGTGACGCTCGGGGCGGGGCATCTGCACCATCGCCCAGGTGAGCGAGAACTCGCTGAGCATGTCGAGCATGCCGTAGACGACGCTGGCGCTGGCGACGAGGCCGAAATCCTCCTGGGTGAGCAGCCGTACCAGGATGAGCTGGCTGACCACGCTGAACAGCCGCATGAACAGCCGCAGCGCGATCATCCACGCGGTTCCGCGTACGACGCGGCGGCTGATTTCGCTGGCCGAGGCCGTCGTCAGGGTCGCGGGCGGATCTGAGATCGGGGAGACTCCGGATGCTGCGGGGGATGGATAGCACTCCGTCGTCCGGCGGTCTTGTTCGCAAGCGGCCGCCGGTCCCGGGGTGGTGGCCGGTGGCGGCGCGGATGTGTGGATGGTGCTCATCGCGCCCGCCTTAACCGCGGATCGGTGAAGGATGGGTCAAAGGCAGGCCTCAGGCCAGCATTTCCGTCCCATCTCCCGTGCAAACCCGCAGGAAGGCGCGGCCCTTTTCCTCCCAGCCGGCCTCGGTGGCCACCTGCAGCCCGCCTTTGCGCAGGCGCGCGTAGAGGGTGGGGTCTTCCTGCATCGCCAGCATGGCATCGGCGATCCGGTCCACTGACCGGCCGTCGACGACCAGCCCGTTCAGGCCATGCTGCACGGCATCGGTGCTGCCGCCGTCATTGCCGGCGATGACCGGCAGGCCGCAGGCGTTGGCCTCCAGGAAGACGAGCCCGAAGCCCTCGGTATCGCCGTTTTCCAGCCGGCGGTTGGGCATCACGAAGACGTCGCCGAGCTGGTAGTGCTCGGCGAGGTCGTCGTCGCTGACCTGGCCGGCGAACACCACGCGGTCGGCCACACCCTCCGCTGCGGCGAGTGCGGCCAGCGTGTCCTGGTAGGGGCCGGTTCCGACGATCAGGTAGCGGCTGGCGGGATGGCGGCGCAGGACCCGGGTGAAGGCACGGATGGTGTGGTCGATGCCTTTTTTTTCGAGCAGGCGGCACACGGAGACGAACACGAAGCATCCCTCGAGCTGGTAGAGCGCCAGCAGTTCCGCGGATTTGGCGCTCGGGCGGAAACGCCTGGTGTCCACGCCGTTGCGGATCAGGCTGATGCGGGGTTGTGGCCCGGTTCCCACCAGGGAGCGGACGGCGGCGAGGGTGAATTCGCTGACCACGATGATCTCATCGCACCCCGCAAGGGCGCGGCGGGCGCGCGCATGGCCGCGGTCGTAGAGATCTTCGGTGGTGATCTCCTCGCCGTGCACATAGGCGACCATGCGCACGCCCGGCAGCCAGCGGAAGGCGTGGATGATCCAGCTGCTGGCGAGCAGTTCGCCGACACAGATGGCGCGGACATTGTCGCGCAGCACGGCGCGCAGCACGACATAGGCCAGGCGCAGGCGGATGGCCGCGTCCCAGCCGCGGAACAGCAGTTTGCGCAGGCCGCGGGGCGTGGCGTCGCTGATGGTGGTGCGCAGCAGGCGCAGCCGGATCACCCGGTAGGGGGCGCGACGGTCATGCTCGCGCCATCCGATGATCGGCAGGCCGTCAGTGTAGCCGAAGCGGGGGGCGAGCACGATGATGCGTTGCGGCGCGCTGGTGGCGAGATTGGCGTAGACCACGGCCGAGCCGCCGCGAACCGGGGGGAAGTTGTTGGCCACCAGCAGCACCCGGCCCGGATTGTTCATGCGCGGCGGCCCGTCATCGCACCGGGGCCTGCGGCGGGGCAGGTTCCTGCATCAGGGCGGGGATTTCCGCCAGGCTGGCGAAGCGCATGGACTGGTGTGTGGCCATGAAATCCAGGATGCCGGAGAGTCGGTCGTAGAAAGCGTGCAGCTCGGCGCGGGTCTGGACATAGGGATTGCGGCCGATCGCCAGGGACGAACTGTGAAAACTCAGCGTGAAGATTTGATGTCCGCTGGCGCAGAGGCGGTTGACCAGGCGGATCATCGCGGCGAGGTCGTTGCCTTCCGGCGAGAGGGTGATCCGCTCGGCGCAGCGCGAACGGGTCAGCAGGGTGAGGATGCGCAGGCTGACGAAGGTGGGGGCGGACAGGGCGCGGTAGATGGCGGGGGCGAGCCGGCCGCTCCAGCCGACGATGCTACGGCACAAAGGCAGCTCCAGCATGCCGGTGTGTTCGCCGAACCAGAAGGGACGATACGCGTAACCGCTGTAGTCGGGGCCGCCCTCGGCGGTGAAATTGGTGTGCGGCGCGACACTCGTGTCGATCGTGAAGCCGTGCCGCTCCAGGATGCCGGCAGTGTGCTCACCGAGGCCGTAGCGGCCGGCCCTGTAGATGCGCGGCGGCCGGCCGAAGCATTCGGTGAATTTGCGCGCCAGCTCGGCCACCTTGAGTTCCTCGCGGGCCGGATCGAGGTTGCCGGCGAAGGAGGAGGCGGCTTTGTCGGCATCGTCGAAGGGGGGCGTGACCCAGGGGTGCAGCTGGATGCCGACATCGCATTCCCCACGGTTGATCTGCCGCGACAGGATGCTCACCACCTCGGCGTCCTCGAGGATGGGGTAGGTCAGCAGATAGGTGGGCACGACGCCGTAGGCCGCGAAGATATCCCGGAGCACGCGGATATTCTTCATGCAACCGGTTGAGTATCCGGTGCCGTAGACGGGGCTGAGCCAGTCGAAATCCTCTTCGGCGTCGATCGCGACCGCGCAGACCGCGCCGGCTGCTTTGGTTGTGGCGGGGCGGATGTTAGACCACATTGGGGCAGAACCGGCGGAGTGTTGGGCTGGCATGATCCGTCAAAAATCTAATCTTGACAATGGGGTAGACGTGGGCTGGCTGGCGCGGGTGCTGCGGGCGGGATGCTGACCTCGAGCTTTGCCCCCGTGGGTGACCTGTCGGGCCTGGCCGCGCGGTGGTGCGCCTTCGAGCAGCAGACGGATTGCTCGTTCTTCCAGAGCTGGGCCTGGACCGGCTGCTTGCTGGAGGAGCGGTTCCCCGATCCGGTGCTGCTGGAGCTGCGCGACGGGCCGCGACTGGTGGCGATGGCGCTGTTCAACCGGCGTGCCGATCGCCTGGGGCGGGAATGTCTCTGGCTCGGGGAGAGCGGGCGGGCGGAATGGGATGCGGCGTTCATCGAATATAACGGGCCGCTGCTGGCGCGGGACGCGCCCGCGGCCTTGCAATGCGGCCTGGCGGCGGTGCTTCAGGCGACGCCGCGGCTGGGCCGGACGTTCGGCCGGCGCATTGTGTTGAGCGGGGTCGACGAGGCGGTTCTTCACGCGGCACTGGCCGCCGGGGCGGTGGTGGTGCGGCGGGAAACCAGGCCGGCGCCGTATATCGATTTCCTGCCGATCCGTCGTCGTGGCGGCGCCTATCTGGACACGCTCAGCGCCGGCACGCGCTATCAGATCCGGCGATCGGAACGCCGCTATGCGACGGGAGGTCCGCTGACATTGCGCAGGGCCGAAACGACCGCCGACGCGCACGGCTTTCTCGATGCGCTGGCGGCCCTGCACCAGCGGAGCTGGATCCAGCGGGGCAAGCCGGGAGCGTTCGCCAATCCCGCGTTCCTGCGCTTCCATCACGCACTCATTGACCGGACCGCCGCACAGCAGCAGACGGATCTGTTGCGCATCGAGGCCGGCGCCCACGTGATCGGCTATCTGTATAATTTTCGCTTTCGCGGGCGCGTGTCGGCCTACCAGAGCGGGTTCGATTACGCGGCCGCGGAGCTGCACCAGAAGCCTGGCCTGACCTGCCATCACCTGGCCGCGGAAATGTACCTGGGCGCAGGCATGGACAGCTATGATTTCCTGGCTGGCGAGGCCCAGTACAAGACCAGCCTGTCGAATGCCAGTGCGATGTTGCATTGGCTGGAACTGGCGCCGGCATGGTCGGTTCCGGGATTGCTGGGTCGATTGGCCGCGGGGTGGAGAGGCATGCTGCCGGCTCGGTAGCGGCCTTCGGGGCGATTGGATTCGGCCAGAGTGAAACGGTTCAGGATGTGGGTGCGCTGAAATCCACCGATTAGGGCTATGTTAAGGGCCATCGACCATGCTGAGGCGGGCAATGCTGGAGGCCGCTCGGCGTATGACATATGGGATCGTACTGTTCTCGGGGTGTATCGTATTCGGCATCATCGGCGTGCTCGTGATCGGGCGTCGTGGCGTCCGCAAGCGTGTTGTGCAGAATCCTGGTCCCGGAGCCACGCAGGTGCAGGAGCCCGAGCTGGACGAGGACGCGAGCCGCCGCTTGCGGCTGACGGCCTACCAGCTTCGCAGCATCGGCATGACGCTGCACGGGGTTGCCAGCGAGATGGCATCCACCGATACGCCGCAGACCGCAAGGATCGCCCAGGCTGCGGACGATGCCTTCGAGCTTGCGGAGGATCTGCACGAGTACACGATGCGATCCAACACAAGGCACGTCATCCACGACGAGCGCCTGCATCTGGTATCGGCCATTGACGAGGCGCTGCGCGACCTGGACGTCGCCCTCAGGCCAGGCCAGCGGGAATGGCTGGTTGCGCCGGACATGTCGCCCATCCATCTCATGGCGGATCGTCGTGCCTTGCGCTTCATCCTGCGGGATACGCTCAGTATCGCGGTTCGCAGCACCGGTAATTCGGACCCGATCGCCGTGACCTTCGACCGGGACCAGAGCGATTTCATCCTTCAGGTGGAATTCGCGGAACGGCCCTGGGTGCCGGTTGCCAGCCGGCCGATCGGTGGCGAGGACGAAAGCCGGGGGGCGTTGCGCCTGACATTGGTGCGCCAACTGGTCCAGGCGCATGGCGGACGGGTGGAGACAAGCGCGGTTGGCGCGGCCCAGACCGCGATCCGGATTCACTTTCCATCCGCCCGGGTGATTGGGGTGATGGCACAGGCCGCGGCGGTTCCGTGATGCGGGCGGCGACCATCCATTCCACCCGGCCGTCGTGACCGTCGTCGCAGGGGTGTCAAGCGAACGGCCCGATTGGCCGGAAGAGCCCGGTATTACGTAGCTCCCGGTTCGTCCAGGGTGCCAGCGTCCTTCAAGGTCCGGCGGCGCTTGCGCCGATGGTGGTGATCTGCACCGACAGGCTGGTTTGGACCTGCAGGAAGGTGGTGATGAACAGCCGCACCAGCTGTTCCTCGTCCGCTCCCATCTGCGGGTGGGGCGACTGGTAACTCACGGCGATCAGGACCGGGGCGTGGGTGGTGCCCAGGAGGCTGTTGCGCGCCAGGGTCAGTCGGCCAGCCAGACCACCACGGGCCGGCATGTCGTTGATCCAAAGCGCCAGGGCGGTGGCGCGGGCCGGCTCGCTCGTGGTGATGAAGCGCCAGGTGAGCGGCGTCGGGCCAGGGACGACCAATGTCGAGGACGTCGAGTCCTCGGCGCCGATCTCACCCGACGACTGCCGGACAGCGCGAAGAATCCAGCCGGGGTTCGCGCGTGGCGGCAGGACCTGAACGGTGGCGCTCAGCCGTCCCTGCGGGCAGGCGAACGGGGTGATGGCGGTGCCGGGCGTGGGGCCGGGGTGGCCCGGCTCGGGGCGGCAGCCAAGCGGGGCCACCCAGGTGAAGGCGGGAGCCGCGAGAGGAATGTCGGCGCGCCGGTCCAGCAGGCCAGTCGCAGCGGGGCCGGCCAGGGCGACGATGCCGAGGAGTCCCGCGGCGATGAAGGAGCGGCGTCCCGGCGGGCTGGACCGGGCTGGGGCGGGCGAAGGCCCGGGGGCCGTCAGTTCCTGGCGAAACGGCAGGCCGGCGGCGATGAGCAGCAGGATCACGATGGAAAAGAACATCCAGCCGTAAAGCACATGGTCAGCCGCGGCGGCCTCGGCGCTGCCGAGCACATAGCCGAGCAGCACGATGCCCAGCGCGCGAAAGCCATTGGCGACGATCGGAATGGCGATGGAGGCCAGCACGAAGCCAACCCGGCGCCAGGGACTGCGGTACATCAGGAAGGCATAGAGGACGCCGAAGGCAATCGAGGCGATCAGGAAGCGCAGCCCGGCACAGGCCTCGGCGACGTAGAAGCGCCCCTGCGGGATTTCGATGATGTAGGCGTCGGAATAATGCGGGATGTCCAGGACATTCAGGCCGACATCGATGAAGGCGGCGGTGAAATCCTGCAACGTGCCGGTGACGAAGGCGCCAAACGGGACCAGGAAGTACAGATAGAGCAGCGGCGCGGCCAGGCCGGCATACATCCGCCAGCCGAGCACCGCGAGGAACAGCACCTGCAGGATTGTCATGGCAACGAGCTGGCGCCCTTCCATGATGCCCAGCCGTTCCGCGCCCAGCCAGGCGATCCCCAGCGGCACCACGGCCAGCACCACCCATGAAACCGGCACGATGGGAATGCCGGTCAGCGTGTGGCGACGTTCCCAGGCAAGGTAGACGGCGATGGGGATGACGAAGAAGCAATGGCTGTAGGCCGTCGATTCCATCCAGACCTGGTAGGCGGCGGTGGCCTCCCCGTGGAAGGCGAGCGCCAGCAGCACCAGGCCGACGGCGAGTGGCGGCAGCGGCGAGCGGATCGCGTTCCAGGTATCGCGCAAGGTCGGTCCGGGTGCCGCGGACAGGCGGGTGCTCATGGCGCGTCTACCTCTGGGAACCGGCCCTGGGAACCGCCGAAGGGCGAACGGGGCGCGAGAATGCGGTCGAGCTTGGCCAGGGTCGCCGCCCAGGAATAGCTGGCCTCGACGGCGCGGCGGCCATTGGCGGCGAGATCCGGGTAGGCGCCGTCCAGTACGCCGGCGATCAGTGCGGCGATCGGCGCAGGGCCATCACCGACGAGCAGGTCGCGGCCGGCCTGCGCGCGCACCCCTTCGAAGGCCTGCGGCGAGACGACGACCGGCCGCGCCATGGCCATGCCCTCCAGCACCTTGTTCTGGATGCCGCGGGCGATGCGCAGCGGCGCCACCACGGCGGCGGCGTGCGCCACATAGGGTCGCACATCGTCCACCCGTCCGGTCACCTGGACATTGGGGAGGTCCGCCAGCGCCATCACTTCCGGGCTTGGGTTGGCGCCGACGACGACGAAGCGGGGGGCTGGTTGCCGCCGCTGCAGCAGGGGCAGGATCTCGCGGGCGAACCAGATCGCCGCGTCCGCATTCGGCCAGTAGTCCATGTTGCCGGTGAGCACCAACCGGGGCGCATCATCGGCGTAGGGGTTTGGGAGCGCCTGGGCCGGGGAAAAACGCTCGAGGTCGACGCCCTGCTCCAGCCAGTCGATCCGGTCGCGCGCCTCCGGGGCGAGATCGCCGAAGCGGAGGGTTTCCTGCTCGGTGACAAACAGGGTGCGCTCGCATTGCATCGCGGCGAAGCGTTCATAGGCCAGCAGGGTGCGGCCCTCGCGGGCCCAGACCTGGCGCATCGGCCAGCCGGCCTTGCCGGCATATTGCGTCCATTTCTCGGAATCGATGTCCTGCATGTCCAGGATGCGGCGCGGGCCGCCCTGGGAGGCATCCGGGGTGTGCAGCGCATAAGGGGCCATGGCGGTGGAGTAGATATACGCGATATCGATCGCCTCGCGACTGAATATTTCGCGAGCCCAACGGTGCATGCCGGCATGGCCGTAATAATCCAGCATCAGCGGCCGGCCGGGGCGCAGCCGGGCCAGGGCGCGCAGCTTCTGCCATCGCTTGTCGATGCCGAAGGCGGCGAAGCCGGCGCACAGGGCCTGCAACCGTGGCGTGTGCTGCCAGTCCGCGGGATCGTCGATCAGGCAGCCGAGGAACAGCCGGTAGCGGCTTGCCAGGTGCTGGATGAAATTCCAGCCGCGGATTTTTTCCCCCCGATCCGGCGGATAGGGGATGCGATGGCTGATGAAGAACAGGCTTTGCATCCGCTCACCCCAGCCCGCGGACGATGTGCGGGCCGATGAGATTGGCAATCGGGATGGGCAGGCGCTTCCAGGCGGCGATGAACAGCCGGTATTTCGGATTGAGCGGATTGATGTCGGGTATCGAAGCCCCGGGGGCAAGGCGGAAGCGATAATGCAGCGGCGTGGGGGAGAAGCCCCAGTTCTTCTTGAATGCGAAGGCGCCTGTGCCGATCTTGCTGCGGCCAAAATCGAACTGGCCGGGGCCGCGCGCGGCGGCCCGGCGCATCACCTCCCAGTACATGAAGTCGTTGCCATAGCGCTCCCGCGCGATCGTCCGGCCGCCGCCGTAATAGGGCATGACCTCGTCACGAAAATAGAAGTTCATCACCGAGGCGATCGCCAATTCGCCATCGAGGATGGTGACGATATCGATCTGGCCGGCGAACGCCTCCATCAGGATGCGGAAATAGCGCCGCGCGAAGACCGGCGTGCCGAGGTTGCGGACGCTCTCGGCGTAGATGGCGTGCAGGCGGTCGGCGGACGGGTCGAGCACCGAGGTCAGCCCGCGGTCGATGCCCTTGCGTACCATCGCCCGCTGCTTGCGCGGGATCGCCTTGAGATTGGCCTCGTCATCCGCCGTGAAGGGCTTGCTGAAATTGACGTAGAGGTCGGGCCGGGTCGGCCAGTCGGCCTCATCCAGCCAGTCCTGTGGATCGCGAAAGCGAAACTCCAGCACCGGGGCTGCGACGCGGCGCATCAGATCCGCGGCATGGGCTTCCAGCGCCCGGGCCGCCTCGACATCGGCGGCGATCGGGCCGCCATTGACGCAGAACGGCACCGAGACGAGGGCATGGCCAAACAGCATTGTCTTGACCTGGGCGAGCGGCAGCACACCCACAATGGCGCCGTCGCGCTCGGCGAATACGTAATGGGTGGGATGGCCAAAGGCGCTGATGATCACGCGGCGCCAGGTGGCGAGATGGAAGAAGGTACCCTGCGGGTGCGCGCGCACGAAGGCATCCCAGGCCGGTTCGGCCGCGTCGTCGAGCGGCTTGCAGATGATGGCCATGGCGCTGATGTCAGGCGGTGGACAGGGTGGCGGCAAAAACCTCGTCGATGCGGCGCCAGGTGAAGTCGCCCAGCAGGCGGTCGAGCCGGCCGGACATCACCGCGAGGTTGACATAGTGGCGGAACCGCGCGGCGCGGGAGCAGTTGGCGATGCGGGGCTGGCCGGGGTCGACCTCCCACGGGTGGAAATAGAAGATGCCGGCCTGGCCGCCGGCATTGACGCGGCGCAGGCCCATGCGGAACAGCGCATAGGGCAGCAGGCGGAAATAGCCGCCGCCGGCGCAGGGCAGGTTGCGGTCCGCGAGCAAGGGCCCGGGCAGCCGCACGGTGGTCATCGGCAGTTCCCACAGCGCAGCGGTGCCGGCGGGGCGGTAGGGGATGCGCGGCGCGTCCGGATCGCCGTAGAGGTCGTGCTGGATGGGGAAGGTGGAGGAGCTGTAGCGATGGCCTTCCTCCTCCAGCACGCGGTGGGCCCAGGGCGTGTGCGGTCCCATCGAGAAGGTCGGCGCCCGGTAGCCCTGGATGGCGATGCCGCCGGCATCCTCCAGGATGGCCTTGGCGCGGCGGATGTCTTCGCGGAATCCATCCTCGCCGAGCGCGTAGACCGGTGCGTGCCCGTAACCATGGCTGGCCAGTTCGTGCCCTGCGGCGAGGATGCGGCGGATCATCGCCGGATGGCGTTCTGCGATCCAGCCGAGGGTGAAGAAGGTGCCGGTGGCGCCGAAGCGCGCGAACTGGTCGAGGATGCGCGCGACGTTGTCTTCCACGCGCGATGCGAAACCATCCCAGCTGTCGCGCGGTACGATCCCGGCGAAGGCCTGAACCTGGAAATAATCTTCCACATCGACACTCATGGCGTTGGCCGGAACCGGAACGACGCGTGACAGGCTGGCCGCGCCGGAGGTGGGGACTTTACTGACGGCGTTCATCGGGGTCCCCTCACCGGCGCGTCGCGTTGAAGCCGCTGAACACGTCCATCAGCCGCTGGAACACCCGTTCGCGGCGTGCAACGGTTGCTTCCAGTGTTTGTATTCTCGCAACAAGATCGGCATAGGCCGGCCCGATATGCGCGGGCCCACGCTCATCGCCGAAGCCGTTGACGCCGCCGATGGCCTGGCCGATCTGGTCGGCGAGATCCTCCACGGGTGCCCGCCCGGCACCGGCCCCTTCCAGATCCTGGTGCAGCTCATTGGCGGTGCTGTCGACCATCGGGCCGGTGATGCTGCCGCTTTCCTCCAGCGCCCCGTACAACAGCACGCGCGAGCAGAGGCGGTTGATGCGGCGGGGAATGCCGCCGGTATAGCGGTAGATCGCCGCGAACGCCCCATCGGTGAAGGCCGGGTTGCCGTTCCAGCCGACCGCGTTCAGCCGGTATTCGATATAGGCGCGGGTTTCCTCGTCCGACAGCGGGCCGAGATGGTAGGAGGCGAGCACGCGCTGGCGGAGCTGGTCGAGATCGGGGCTGGCCAGCTTGCGCCGGAACTGCGGCTGGCCCAGCAGGATGGTCTGTAACGATGCATGACCCTCCACCGTGACGTTGGAGAGCATGCGCAACTCTTCCAGGGCCGGCAGCGAGAGGTTCTGTGCTTCGTCCACCACCAGCAGGCAGCGGCGGCCACCGGCCGCATAGGCGCGCAGCAGGTCCTGGAAGTCCCGCAGCAGGGTCGCCTTGTCCAGGCCCGTGCTGGTGATGCCGAAGGCGTCCATGGTCAGCCGGAACAGGTCATCGCCGGTCACCTGCGTGGTGTTGATGCGCGCCAGCGTGTAGGTGTCGCGGTCGAGCTCGGACCACAGGCGCTCGACCAGCGTGGTCTTGCCCGCCCCCACCTCGCCGGTCACGATGATAAAGCCCTCGCCCTGGGACAGGCCATAGATCAGATGCGCGATCGCCCGGCTGTGCCCCTTGCTGCCATAGAAAAAGCGGCTGTCCGGCGTGAGCTGGAACGGCATCGCGGTGAAATCATAGAATTTCTCGTACATTGCTGCCTGTCAGAATGTCTTGCGTAGGCCGGCGACGAAAATCTCGTGGTTTACCGGGTAGCCGAACGTGATGCCAGACACGTGGGTGTAGGTTCCCGACGATGTCGCGTTCAGGGTCTGGCTGATCGCATAGGCCAGGGTCACGCTGGTGGAGATCGTCGTCTGCTGGTTGCCCGGGCCGCCGGCGCCAAAGCTGGTGGTGCCGTATTGCAGGGTGGAGTTGGCATTCAGCGCGTCGGTGAAGATATGCGACCAGGCCAGGCTGCTGGTGGTGCCTGTCGATGAGGTCCCGACCGAGGTGCCGGCGTTGGTGGTGTTGATGACGTTGCTGTCGTCGTGCTCGAAGCTCAGCGTGACCGTGTCCAGTTCGAACAGGATGACGCCGCTGAGCGACAGGCGGGTGGTGCGGTAGAGGCCGGGCTGGTAGCCGATCGTTCCGGTATTCAGCTGCACCGGCGCGCCGGCGGCGTCGAGGGTTATGCCGCCGGCACCGACGACCGAATTGGCCACGGCGTCGCGCAGATTGCCGGCCTGGGTGCCCACGCCCTGGGAATAGCGCGCATAGACGCGGGTGCGTTCGGTGGGGGCGTAGGTGCTGTCCAGCGACAGGGAGGTGCCGCCCTGGCTGCGGCCATAGCCGATGGAGATGTTGCTGTCGGCGTTCGGGGTGAGCTGGATGCCGCCGCTCCAGGTGATATCGTTGATCTTGTATTTGGTGGCGCCGGTATAGACGATGTCCTCGTGGCCGAGCGAGGCGGTCAGCGCCACCAGGCGGGTGAAGGCATAGCTCATCTGGTCGTTGAAGACGGCACTTCGCTGGTTGATGGAGGCGCCGCCGCCGATCGTCTGCAGCGTGGCGGCGCTGAGCACGCTCTTGATCCGCCCGAATTCGTCGCCCGTGGTGAAGGATGCGTTCTCCTGCTGGGTCGTCGAGTTGCCGAAATTCGATGGCGGCGCCGGTTCGCCCCGCAGGGCCACGACCTTGCTGGCATCGATCAACGTGCGCGAGATGGAATAGCTTGCGGCCACCTGGCCATAGCTGCCGAACTCA
>Ga0302319_10011582_pt1 | contig 16720 bp, 8 predicted proteins | sample Bog_T0_2_FD_203319 | JGI IMG/M metagenome (GOLD analysis project Ga0302319, IMG submission 203319) | Peat permafrost microbial communities from Stordalen Mire near Abisko, Sweden - Bog_T0_2 | ecosystem: Environmental > Terrestrial > Soil > Wetlands > Peat | place: Sweden: Abisko, Stordalen Mire...
CGCACATAGTGCGTCAGGTCGGAGCAATTCGCATCGCCAAACGGATAATAGCCAATGTCTTGAATCACGCAACCGCCGTAAGCATAGGCGCGGGCTTGATCCAATTCGGCAGGCGTCAGGTTGGGGTATCGGCTCAACAAAAGTGGAACAATCGAGTCATCCCACGTGAGGTCCACCAGTTGTTCGTGGGTCAACAACGAATAGGCATGCGCCGGCTCACCCCATGGGAAAAGAAAAAACAGGATCGGTAGAACAAAAAGCCAATTTGGGCGCACCGAACACAGTCCTCGTTAGTTCCTTGGATGCACGGTTTGGCGATACCGAGAGAAATATTGGCCTTGGTTCCGGTTACCTGGTTAAGTCAGTCCGGCCTCAGGGCCGAAGTCGGATTGATGTTGGCAGCCCGTCGCGCTGGCAGATAGGTGCCCGCCACTGCCAGCAGCGGCAGAATACACACGGCCGCCGCCAGCGCCAGTGGATCGTGCTGCGAAGTTTGCACCAGTTCTCCCTGGGCAAGTCGCCCCGCGAGAAACGCCAGCGGCAGCCCCACTCCCACGCCCAGCAAGGCCAAAACCAACGTTTGTCGCATCACCATCCACATCACCTGGGACCGGTTCGCGCCCAGCGCCATCCGGATGCCGATCTCCTGCGTGCGTTGCGACGTAACGAAAGACAGCACGCCGTATACGCCCACCAGCGCCAGCACCAGCGCTGCGCCGGCAAAGCTACCGAAGAGCGCAAGAGAAAAGCGTGGACCCGCGTAACCATACATATCCAGCATCTCCCGCAGGGTCATCGCATCCACAACCGTCTGGCTCCGGTCGACGGCATACACCGTCCGCCGCACTGGGTTCACGAGTTCTTTGGCGGGCAACGTGGTCCACACAATCAGGCTGCTCGCTGCAGCCGGCGCGACCGAATAGGGCAGGAACATATGCGGATAATCTTCGCGCGCGTCGATGAAGAATGGCAGGTCGTTCATCACGCCCACCACGGTGAACGCGTCATCGCTCAGCTTGTTCCTGCCATCCGGCTTGAATTCCGGCAGATGGACAATGCGGCCAATCGCGCCCTGTCCGGGGAAGTAGCGCAGCGCGAAATTGGCGGAGACCACCACCTCGTGGGCCTGCGATGCAACCGCGCGTGCGTCGATAAAGTGCCCTTGCAACATGCTTCTTTTTGAAATCGCCAGAAACTCCGGTCCCGTCAAATGGAGCGACACAATGCGCTTGTCCACCGGCTCGCCGCTCACTTGAACATGCTCCGCATCCATATCCATGAACGGATAGGCCGCGTCCACCGTTGCCGCCGCGACTCCCGGAATTGCGCTCACTCGGTCCAGCAATTGACGCAGGAAAAGTGTGCGGCTCCCGGGCGTCGGATAACTGGCTTCGGTCAAGGGAAGCCGCATCATCAACGTGCGATCCATCGGAAAAGGAACGGGCACACCCTCCACGGCGAGCAGCGAGCGCACCATGAGCCCGGCCACCATCAGCAACGCCAGGGATAGCGCGATCTCGGTCACCACAAACCCACCCAGGAGCCGCCGCTGCGCGCGCCCGCCCGATGAGCGAATTCGGTTTAATGCGGCAGCCAGTCGCGGACTTGCGCTATGCCACGCCGGGGCCAGACCGAAGATCGCCACCGTTAGCAACGCAATGCCAAGCGAGCCTAGGAGCACCGGAATGTTCATGGTAATCACGGCTTCGTCCGGAATTGTGTCCGTCGGAACAATGCGAAGCGTTGCCTGCAGTCCCGCATACGCAAACGCCAAAGCGACCGGCAAAGCAGCAAATGCCAGTAGGAACGACTCGGTGAGCGCATGCCGCAGCAGTCGTTGCCGCGACGCGCCTACCGATGCGCGAATGACATATTCGCGTTCTCGATTCACCGCCCGTGCAAGCAACAAGCTGGATACATTCACGCAGGCGATGAACAGCAACACAAACGCAGCGCCCAGAATCAAGTGAAGCGTGCTCGACAAGTTCGACTTGAACATCTCGTCGAATGGGAGTATTCCGAGTCGCAGATTCTTGGGAAAGCGAAAAGGTGCGGCCTTGATAAAGTCGTCGAAAACGGGCTTGAATTCGGCGGCAGCCTGCGCCTCCGTGACTCCCGGCTTCAAGCGGCCCACCAGCGCAAAATAGCGCTGACCCTGCACCTCGGGCTCATTGGTCATGTGGATGGGCAGGTAAACATCGGCGCCACGCCATAGAAAGCGCGGTGGCATCACTCCCACAATGGTGCGCGGATGCCCGGAGAAGTTCAGGGTGCGTCCCAGAATCGCGGGACTGCCTCCGTAATGCGCCTGCCAGTAGCGGTAACTCAGCAACGCAACTTCCCCGTGGCTGTTGAGCACATCGCTTTCTTGAAGATCGCGCCCCAGGAATGGCTGCACACCAAGAACATCGAACGTATTCGGCGTGATGTAATTACCGCGAAGTCGCTGCGGTTCTGCTTCGCCGGTTAACACCACATCGCTGATCGTCGATGCCGTCACCCCGCTGAAGACGTCCGTGCGTTCCACAATCTCGTTGAACTGCGCAGGCGTATAGCTTCTACCACCGCATCGCGACCACTCCGGAGAGCATAGCTTGGGCGTCGCCAAGGTATGCACATCTTTGTAAGGGAACGGATCGATTAGTACTCCGTACGCTACGCTGAACACGGCCGTGCTGGCGCCAATGCCGAGCGCCAGGGTCAGAATCGCCGTGACCGCGAAGCCCGGGTTTCGCTTCAGTTGCCGGGACGCAAAACGGATATCTTGCCAGACCGTCTCCAATCGAATGCCGCTGGCCATGTCATTCCGCCTTTGAAGGGGATTTTCTTGCCGACGATCCGGTTCGAACAGCCTGTGTTCAACAATCCCTCACTACGCCAGCCTCGTCCAGTCCAACACCACCTTGCCCGTGTTGCCGGAGATCATTGCCTCAAACCCGCGCTCGAATTCATGGTACGGAAAACGATGTGTGATCACCGGAGAAATGTCCACACCCGATTCCAGCATCACCGACATCTTGTACCACGTCTCATACATCTCGCGTCCGTAGATGCCCTTGATGGTGAGCATGTTGAACACCACTTGCCGCAGATCGAGAAGCATCTCCTTGGCAGGAATTCCGAGCACGGCGATCTTGCCTCCGTGGCTCATGTTGGCGATCATGTCGCGCAATGCCTGCCCATTGCCTGACATCTCCAACCCCACGTCGAAGCCTTCTTGCATCCCCAGCTGCTTCTGTACTTCCGCAATCGGTGTCTCACTTGGATTCACCGCCAGCGTGGCGCCCATCTTCCTTGCCAGTTCCAGCCGGAACGGATTGAGATCCGTGATCACCACATGACGCGCCCCGGCGTGACGCACCACAGGAATCGCCATGATCCCGATCGGCCCTGCTCCCGTGATCAGCACATCTTCCCCAAGCACCGGGAACGAGAGCCCCGTATGCACCGCATTGCCGAATGGATCGAAGATGGCCGCCACTTCCTGGTTGATCTTCGAATCGTGCCGCCAGATATTGGTCATCGGCAGTGAAATGTACTCGGCAAAACCGCCTGGCCGGTTCACGCCAACTCCCTGGGTCTGCGCACAAAGATGCCGTCTGCCCGCCAGACAATTGCGACAACGCCCGCACACCACGTGGCCTTCTCCGCTCACAATATCGCCGGGGAAGAAGTCGTTCACGTTGGAGCCGACTTCGACAATTTGCCCCACGAACTCATGTCCAATCACCATCGGCACGGGAATCGTCTTCTGCGCCCAGTCGTCCCACTGGTAGATGTGTACATCGGTACCGCAGATGCCGGTGTACCGAACCCGCACCAGCACGTCGTTAATCCCTATCGAAGGCTCAGGCACATCTTCAAGCCAAAGCCCCCGCTCCGCGCGACTCTTTACCAATGCCTTCATGTCTCAATCTCCCGGGTTGCAAATACGGTGACGATTAAGGCGCCGGATCGGGCATTGGCGTCATCGAGTGAAAGCGGCATGGAACTATCGCGCCGGGTAGGCCACGCGGACCGTAAGAATCTCGTAGGGATGAATCGGCGCCGTCACGGTATCGCCGCTCACTTGCAGTGCCGCGCCTTCCGGCTTCTCCATCAGGTTCGTGACGGTGGCCGCGGTCGCGCCCGGAGGAACGTGAAACTCGACGTCGCCCGATTTACCTGCCCACTCGTACACCCGGAAGATCAGCGCATTTTCATCTTCAGCCTTCTTGAGAGCCGTCAGCACCACATTCTCCGGCTTCACCGAAACGTAAGTGAACTCCGCAGGCTGGCTGCCCGCGTGCCCTTCCACCTGGTGGGCCGTGAGTTTGTAGTTATACTCGTAGCCGTGCCGCACGGTGAGCGCCTGCTTCCAGTCGCCCGCATGTGGATAAAGTGTATACGTGAAGTGCTGATGCCCGCGATCCGCATCGGCATCCGGCCACGTGGGCGAGCGCAGCAGCGAGATCCGCAACACGTTGTCCTTGTCGTCGTAGCCGTACTTCGAGTTATTGATCAGGCTGAACCCATGCTGGCCATCGCCCAGATCCGCCCAACGAAGCGCCGGCACTTCAAACTGCGCCTGCTCCCAGCTGTTGTTGCGCGTCGTGGCGCGCTCGATCGAACCGTAAGGCACCTCGTACGTCGCCTTGCTACTGCTGGCGGCCAGCGGGAATGCGGCCTTCAGAAGCACATGCGTCTCATGCCAGTCGAAGTCGTTGACCACGTTGACCTGGTCGGCGCCGGCATCAAGCGTGATGTCCTCAACAAACTTCGAACTCTGCCAACTGCGCGTTACACGGATCGCCGCACGCAGCGCGCCTTTGTCCACTAACTCCACCGAATCCGCCTTGTCGATCGCCGTAAAATGATCCAGCGTCCCGGGATCAATGTTCCACGCGTCGTAGTCCTTCGGCAAATCCTTGAATGTCTGCAACTGGTTGCCGCACCCTCCCGGCGCCAGCGTCTCAAACTTCGCCTGCTTGTCATAGAGGCTGGTGATGCAGCCGGTCTGCTTGTCGACCGTCACCTTCAGCAACGCATTTTCCAGCGTCAGTCCCTCGGCCCTCAAATCGCTCACGAATGGCTTCGCGCCACTCACTACATGCAACACGTTGTAACCCAGCGAAGGGACATCTTTGGCTTCGATGAGTAACTTGTAACTGTTGGTCTTGGCATCGCTCTTCAGAATCTGCGACGGCACAACCTTGTTACTCGCATCCAGCACCGAAACTCCATTGGCGCTCGCCGCCGGCAATTGCACATCCACCGTCACCGGCCCCGAGCGCTGCCATGCCAGCGGGTTCATCACCAGCACTGGCACGCCGCTCGTAACATGCGTGTCGATGCCTGCAGCCAGCGCATCGATCGACTTTCGCGCAATCTCATTCGTCGACCAGCGCACGTCGTCGTAATCCTTCTGCGCCTCCTTGTAGATGATGCCGATCCCCGAGCCCGCCGCCAGATCGTGGAAATCGTTGAACGTGATCTTTTTCCACGCTTCGGTCAGTTCGTCCGCCGGATAACTCTTCCCCGCCAGCCACGCCAACGAAGCAACCTTCTCCGCATTAATGGCCTGCTCTTCGCTGTCGCGCATGTTGCGCTTGTGAGCAGCCTGGGTGGTCATCACCCCGCGGTGATATTCAAAGTACATCTCCGACTTCCATGTTGGGATTGCAAGTTGCCCTTCAGTTGGAGTGGCCGGCGCCTTGTAGCCCTTGGCGATCGAAGAGTAATCCCACACCGGCGAGTCGGCTACAATCTTCTTCTCAATCTCCGTGAAAAAACTCTGCGCGGTGCCGAACTGCATCTTCGGAACCACCTTGTCCGGTTGCGACCAGTGCACGCCTTCATCCAGAATCGCGCGCGTCGGGCCGCCGCCGTGATCGCCAATGCCGTACAGGTCCATGATCTCCGGCATCCCCGGCGCCCGATCCCGCGCCTGCGCCAGGTCGTAGGACAAGCGTACAGGGTTCAAATTGTCGTTTGCGTAGTCATGCGGAAAATAAGTAAGGACTTTGCTGCCATCCGGTGACTCCCACCAGAACAGCTTGAACGGCAGTTGATTCGTGTCGTTCCAAGTCATCTTCTGCGTCACGAAATAATCGATGCCCGACCGCTTGTAGATCTGCGGCAACTGCCACGTGTAGCCGAATGAATCCGGGTTCCAGCCAATGCGCACGTCCACGCCATATTCTTTCTGGAACCAGCGCTTCCCCACCAATATTGAGCGCACCTGCGCCTCGCCGTCTGGCATGTTCAAGTCCGGCTCAACCCACATGCCGCCCACAATCTCCCAGCGGCCTTCCTTGATCCGCTTCTTGATCTCCTCGTTCATCTGCGGATACTTGTCCGCCATCCACGCGTTGTATTGCGCCGCGCTTTGCGTGTACGTGTAGTCAGGATATTCGTTCATCAACTGCAGCGCCGTGCCGAAGGTGCGCTTCACCACATCCACCGTTTCGGTCCACGGCCACAGCCACGCCGCATCGATGTGCGAGTTGCCTGTCAAATGCAGCGTCTTCTCTTTGAGCATCGGCTTCAAAGCTTCAAGCTGCGCCTGCGCCTGTTTCAGCGATGCATCGAACTTGCTCTGGTCCTTCGCATCCAGCGCGGCCAAATCGATCGCGCCTGCCGCCTTTTCCAACGTCGCCGTATCCCCGGCAACATTTTTCGACACGCTGGGAACAAGCAGCGCCGCCGACAGAATCTCCAGCCGCAGGTCCTCCGGGTTGGGACGGTCTTCGGCAAAATCGATCTTCAGCTCGGCGCCCATGAAAGTCTTCTTGTCCACCGTGTGCAGAAGTTTCACGGCCACAACCACCTTCTCGCCAGGCTTCGCCTTATCGAACAGCACAATCGGTTCAAGATCGTCGCCCAGGGCCACGCGGCGGCCGTTGAAGTAGATAATCTCCGGCATCGGTCCGTTGGCTCCGGCGGAAAAGTGGAACCAGATACGCGCGCCCGTCAGGTCGTAGCCGTGCAGCGTCTGCGGCACCTCAATCGTGCGACGAAACCACTCCGCTTCCTCCGAGCCTTCCGCGTGGGCCTTTACGGTGGACCAGGAAGAGTCGTCCAGTTCCGCGCTCTCGGCATGCGCCAGGTCGCCCGTGTGGGTGCGCCACTCCTCGGCAGGCAGCGTATTCAACTCGCTCAACCGGGCCACCGCCGCATGCGTCGCTCCGCTCAGCGGTTTTACCACCTCGGCCGCCTGCTCCGCCGTCTGCGCCCCCGCGTGCGCCGCAAGCCCCAAACTCGCCGCAAGCAAAAACGCTCCGCACAACCGCCACGCGAACCCCACAAACCGCACACCGCACACTTCACTCTTCATCTCGCCTCCCCTGCTGCTCTCGCGAATTATATCTCTCCCGCCACCAATTGGTATCGATCCCATCGAATTCCACACAATTGCTGCCGCCGGACAAAGAAACAGGCCGCCATCCTGATTCGGACAGCGGCCTTCGACGCGGGAAGACGCGATCGATCTCGGAAGCTATCCTTGCGGCTGACCCTGATCCGTATGCAGGGTGCGATAGCTCGCATTTCCCCTGGACCACACAAGAAGCAAAATCTCCTTGTCGTTCCCGGGTTGCCGCACTTCGTTGGCAAATTCGCTCGCGGATTCTGCCGGTTTGCGATTGACTTCCATGATCACATCGCCAGGCTGGAGTCCAGCTTCGTCCGCGGGGCTCGCCGGACGAACCGTTTGCACCACCACCCCCTTGACCTGTTCAGGCGCATTGAGTTGCTGCCGTTCATTTGCAGTCAGGTTGCCCACGGCCAGCCCCAGCTTGCCCGTCTTGCCTGCGCCTGCATCTCCGCTGTTGTCGTTCGAAGCCACCTCCGTATTGCTATGGAACTGCCCGACCGTCAGGTTCAATGTCTACGGCTTGCCGTTGCGGATCACCCCGAGTGTGATCTTGGTTCCCGGCCCCATCTGGCTCACGGCTACTTGCAGCGTGCTGCCATTCAGCACCTTCGTGTCGTTCACCTGGGTAATCACATCGCCGGTCTGCACGCCGCCTTTGGCTGCGGGCGAATCCGGCGTGACCTGGGCAACAATTGCGCCCTCTGCCTCGTGCAGGTTGAAGAAGTGAGCGTTCTCCGGGGTCACATCATTCATGCTGATGCCCAGGTAGCCATGTTCGACTTTCCCGCTCTTGATCAACTGCATCGCGGTGTTGTGAGCAATCTGCGAAGGGATTGCGAAGCCCGCGCCCGCGAAGGAACCGCTGTTGGTAATGATGAACGTATTGATGCCGACCAGTTCCCCATGCGCATTCACCAGCGGGCCGCCGGAGTTACCCGGATTGATGGCCGCGTCCGTCTGGATAAAGTCGCCCGGCTTCCGCGGATCGTTCGAGTACGGATTGCCGCGATTCACGGCGCTCACAATCCCCCGCGTCACGGAAAACTGAAAGTAGCCGAACGGATTTCCGAAAGCCAACACCGTTTGACCCGGCTCCAGCTTGGTCGAGTCGCCCCAGGCGATGCTGGGCAAGTCCGTGGCGTTGACTTTGATCACCGCCAGGTCGTTCAACTTGTCGATGCCCACAACCTTTGCACTCAAGATCCTTCGGTCGTGCAGCGTCACCTTGATATTCGTAGCCCCATTCACTACGTGATCGTTCGTCAGGATGTACCCATCCGGCGAAATGATCACGCCGCTGCCCACCCCATGCTCAATTTGCGGTTGTTGTGGTTGCATCGGCATGCCTTGGCCAAAGAAAAACTGCTGCAGTCCCGGAGGAAGTCCCTGCGTCTGGCCATGATTTTGACCTTGCTGCGGTTGGTCATCCGAAGCTTCGTCCTCCTCCCCTCCGCGCGACGTCACAGCTACGTTCACCACCGATGGCGTCACGCGTGCCGCAAGCGCCTCCATGGCTCGATCCAGCGACGTGATCGCCTCCACGCTGCCCGCGTCAATCGGATGGTCGGCCGTCCCGCTCGCCGCATGCACATTGCCGTGCCCCACAAACAGAGCCGCACCGAGCGCGAAAGCTCCTGCAATCGCAGCCGATGTTCCGAGCTTCCTTCCAACTCCTACTAATTGATTAGTTGCAATCTTCATGATTCGTCATCTCCTTCTTGCCGGTTAGATTGATTCTGGTTTCCTAAAGCCTTTAGAACTCGAGCGTCGACTGTTGACTTCCGTGCCCAATCCGTTCCGCTTCTTCCTGCGGAAGGGGTGGGATACCAACAGGCTTACGGACCGCACGATCCCCGAAAGTTCCTAAATCTGGATGAACAGCCAACCACTCGCCGTCCGAATGGCCGCAATTGAACCGGTGCTGTCCTGTTGCACCGCCCACACCAGGCTCTGCGCGCTTCCTGCTCCGCTCCACTGCGTCATCACTACCCAGGCTTGGCGCGGTCTTTCAACTCGTTCCTGCTTCACAGCCCGCAAAGCCGCCACTTTGCGCCGCTGAACAACGGCGCGAACATTGCGCCGGACGGTTTGATTTGTCGTCGGAAAAGCTCCCCAAGGTCCCGGCATGGTCGCCTTCGCCAGTTGCACATGACCTTCAACTGCATTCGACACACCCCGCACTTCCCTCGCCTCCGCCGACCCCACAACTCGATCTGGGCCTGCCCCCGCGTTCGAGTTTTGCGCGAAAGACACCTGAGGATCCGCGAAGCCCACCAGCTCCGGGCTGCGGGACAGCCCCAAAGCGCCGCCTAGAACCACCACGGCCAAGCCTCCGGTGAGCGCCAGGCTCTGCCTCCGGTTCAATGTCTCTCCCGGCTGCCCCAAGATCCGGTGCACGCGCTGCACCAATTCCGATTGCCGTTCCCAGGCACCCAACGCCAGAGAAAGACTCCGCCGCAGCATGGAGTACTCCGCCAGATGAGTCAGGCAAATGGCATACGCCTTGCGCCCGCCACTGGAACGCAGCACGCTGTCGTCGCAAGCCAGCTCCCGCTCCGCACACAGACGCCGCTCCACCCAAAACAGCGCCGGATTCAGCGGAAACACCGCCAATGCAATCTTCTGCAGCAGATTGGTCCAGTCGTCTGCCCGGCGCAAGTGTTCCATCTCATGCATGATCACTTGTTGCAACTCGCTTGTCGTCAACCGCTTCAACAGCGCCTGGGGAAACAAAATCCGCGGATGAACGAATCCCAGAACACTAGGCCGATGCACATCGCCGGATCTGCATAATTCAGCGCGGCGCGTTACTTTTCCAAATATCGTCTTTACCTGCAGCAGCTCCGCCACCGCTGCGTCGGGCTCAACCGGAACGGCGAGTTTCGCCAGCGCCCGCAGCCGCAAGGCACTTGAGACAAGTTGAAAGCCGCGCACCCCAAACAAAGCCGCCCATAGACCCACCAGTCCCAGGCACCAGTTCCAGCTCAGGTGCAAAGCCGGAGTGCGACCAACCAAGCCAGAGGCTGGCCGCACATACGGTAAGACATGCATGGCGAGAATTAGACCAAAGACATTCACCCAGACCACGGAACGACACGCAGCACTCATGCGCGGAACTAAGCGCAGCGCCAACGCCACACCGGCCGCCAGAACCGCGCCTTGCCAAGCAGCCGAAATCAGCGCGCTCACCGCGGCAGCCGCCACGGGCGTAGCCGCGCCCAGGGGAGCATCGACCGAGCCGAAGTGCATGAAGGCCGTCATGGGCGAGACTCCTCTGCATCTTCGGGCGTCAGCGCGATCGCCTCTTTGAGCCGCTTGAGCTCCTCGGGGCCGATCTCTTCGTCGCCAAGCAGCATCAGCAACAGCCGCTCCCGCGAGTTCCCAAAGAACCGTTGCAGCACATGCCGCACCTCCGAGCGCCCCGCCTCTTGCTCCCCGACGCACGAACTGTAGAGAAACGCCCGCCCCTCCTGGCGATGGCTCACAAACCCCTTGGTCTCCAGAACCCGGATGGTGGTGAGAACAGAGGTGTATGCCAACTCCCCTTCGTTCATCGTGGCGGACACCATCTCCGCCACGGTTGATTCCCCGCGATTCCAAAGAACGCGCATGAGACGCAATTCGGCAGGGGTCAGCGTGATGGATCTCTTTGGCGGCATCGTTTGCAGTCCCAATCCAGACAGGTCCAACTGAAGCCTCACCCGTCTTCACTCCGTTGGACGCATAACTAATCATTTAGTTGCTGCGGTTTAGTTAATTTTTCCGAGTTTCATCTTGCTCGTCTTCGCCACATGGGTAAGTAATTTATTTTAAAGTTACTTACACAGACAAAGTCCGAAGTTCCGCCGCCGGCCCACGGCCGACTGGGCGGATTTCGGGCTTCCCGCTCTACTTGGCAAGTGTGGCGGCCACCAGGATGACTTCCGGGTTGGAGGGCGTCGTCAAACTGGCCACCGTCTTGGCGCTGTTAAGCGCAAACGCATAATGGTAGAGGTAGTAGGTACCGGCGGTTCTCCCGCCCGCGGCCGTGTCGCTATAAGCCATCGAAAGCGCGACCAACTCACCCGTATAGTGTTGCGGCGTCAGCCAGTCGCTGATCTGTTGGCTGAATTCTTGCGTCGTGCCGTCGCTGTAGGTCACGGTAAAAACCTGCGGCGTGTACTGATTTCCAATGACAGCGACGCCTAACAAGTGAAGTGTCGAGTAGGTCCCGGCAGTCAGCTTGATCGCCGCCGCGCCTTTGATCACGTTCTTTCCGTTGGCTGCCCCGATCGCGTAGGTCACACCGGCATAGTTCAGTGACCGGCCAAGCAGGTTGGCGGAATAGGCGCCCCCAGAGGTATTCAACCCTCCATTTGTGAACTTCGTCCCATCGGAGACAATTCCAATGAGGTTCGCCTCGGACGTGAGCGGTACCTCCACCTGAGTTGGCGGAGGAGGCGCTGTCCCGATCGTGTAGGCGGCGCTCGTCACAGCACTCTGCGCCAGTCCGGGAGCCACGGCAATGGCCTTGAGAGTCTCCGAACTGCCAACATAAATCGCGCCAGCGTAGCGCGGCGATGCAGTCGTGGGGGTTGTACCGTTGTAGGTCCAGTAAATCGCGGCGTTCGCCGTGCTATCCGTGAGGGTGACCGTCTGTGCGCTTGCGTAAGTTCCCGGTGCCAGCGAAAACTGGGGCGCTGCCGTCGTGGTCGGCCCTGTGCCAATTGAATACATAACACTCGTCACCGCACTTGCGGCTAAGCCGGGTGCCACGGCAATGGCCTTGAGAGTTTCTGAGTTCCCCACATAAATCGCTCCGGTGTACCGCGGCGAAGCTGTGGTCGGCGTCGTTCCGTTGAAGGTCCAATAGATCGCCGCATTGGGCGTGCTGTCAGCAAGAGTGACGATTTGCACGCCCGTGTAGGGTCCGGAAGCCAGCGAGAATGCGGGCGCCGCCGTCGTCTTTGAGGTGCCGAGCAATCCGTAAACCGTCACCGCGTTGCGCCCGCCAACGTACACCCGCCCGGATGCAATCGTCGGCGTCGTGAATTTTGTGGCGATGGCCGGCTTGTCGCGGTTGCCCGCCTGATTGCTGTTGTACAACTCGTCCTCGATGTCTCCATCCGCGTAGGCATGCAAAACCGCTGGCTCGTTGTAGTAGTAGCCGTTGTCCAGCGCCCACACAACTCCATTGCTTGTGCCATTGGCAGAGACGCTCGGAGTCGATCCGGCAGGTTCGCAACCGCCGCAGCCGAAGTTGATGTCGGACTTGGAATACGCCGACGTTGAGAACAATCCCGTGGTCGGATTGAACGCCCATGCCTGCAACGGTCCGCGGTCCGGCGCTATGTACAGCGAGTTGTTGAAGAATGCAAAACTAGCGTGGATCGGGTACCCGCCGTCTCCAAAATTCTCCACCGAAGCATCGCGTGCCGTCAGGTAGCCGCCCATATTGTCTCGGTTGATCAGGTAGATCATCCCGCTCTTGTCGGCGGTGACCGCCAGGTGCGGAATCGGCCCGCTCTGTGCCGGCAACAGAACCATGGCGCTGACCCCCATGTCGTTGTCTTCCACATCCAGGGTGTGCTGATCGAGAGGGGTAAACGAGTCCGCCACAACTGCCCGGGAACCACTCAGCGTAAAGCGGAGGGCGGTATCGCCGTAGTCCTTGCCGCCGATGTTGGAGTCGAAGATACCGTTTGCCACAGGAACAAAGATATTTCCCGTGTTGTCCGACGAAAGCCCCCCGCCGGACATCCAGATACCGCCTTGCGCACCGTTGGGAGTGATACACCAGGCCGCAGTCTGTTGCGCGATATTAGCCGCGTTGTACGCCATCACCCAGCCGTGATAGTTACCCAGGTCGCCGTGCGAGGCCCAGGCAATGAACACTGAGGATCCGCTTACGCCCGAAGGGGTTGGCGCCAGCAGAAGTGCCGATCGTTGGTTGTTCAGCAAGGGGCTGAAGGATACAGTCGTTCCCCCCTCTCCCGTGCCCGGCACGGTCGCCGCGATATTCGTCGGCCCGTTCAACTTTTCAGCGCCATTGGCGATGTTCAACGCGTGCAAGCGCTGATGAAACGTGATCGCTCCGCTGCTCGTCTTCGATTTGGCTACCACGTAAATCGTGCCGCTCGCGCGGTCGATCACCGGTGTGCCCGTGATCCCGATGTTGGGCTTGATGTCCACAACGTTCACATCTGTGTAGGAAACCCAGGTCTCCCCGGAACCGAGCAGTGACCTGCGCCATAGATATCCCGCGGCAGGATTGTTTCCGTCCGTGTCGAAGGCATACACATAGTCTTCTTCGGTGGCGACGATCAGCACGTTGTGCAGCTTCCCATCCAACATCAAATACTGCGAAAGATAGAGGGGCTGAGCGAGCGCGTCGCCGGCAATGGGAAAACTGAATACCTTGCCAAAGGACGATGCGTTGATGTTCGCGGGCACCAGGACGGTCTCATGGGGTTGCACCCCGGAACGTGCGTTGTCGTAATGCCAGGTCAGCACATCCTGCGCCATCGCAGGCATCGCCAGAAACACGAGGCCTAGCATGGCTAAGCCGATTTGGGGACCCATGCTAACTAGAATCTCTTCCCACAGTAACTTCGAAATGTTACGAAGGATTGACGACGATGTGCGGCCTCTAGGTGGCAATGCAGATAATTTTGAAGCAAAGAAATCCATTTATATAAATGCCCCCCGGCATCCGAGTTCCCCTTAATATAAGAGCATCCAGATTCACAGTCAATTTTGTAATTTAGACGAATCGGCCCTTATGAGCCAAGAATGGAGAGCGCGCGCCCTCGGCGGGTACCCCTCCGCCTATGCCGTTTCACGAACCAAACGCTTGTCCGCCCTACCTCGGCTTAGGCACTGGAGTACCCTCGACGATCAACTTCATTGCACCAACGGTTCAGTCCCGGTGCGCCTCGAACCCTCGGTGTCTACTTACCTTGTTCCATGGCTGGCGAGGGCTTCATGCTTGAACATTTGACGCATGGTCGGCCCAGCTTGACGAGGACAACATCGTTACTGCTCATCGGAATCGACAGCTCAATCGTTCCTGCCGGCCCGCTGTCCAGTACCGTGTCGGTCTCCGGCAAATCTCGAGTCAACTCGGTCAGGCGGGATACCTGGGCCGATGTCAGTTCTTTCGGAGAGCCCATCTCGATGTAACCAGAATAGGCGTCGTTGGCGTGAAACCCGGCGCGATGGAGCACCAGATTGTAAGCGGCATTTTGAGCAAGGTGTGTAACTCTTAATTTCACCGGAGCGGCGCGATGGGAGGGAATTACCTTCGTAAAGAAGGATCGATTGCTCACCTTTTGGTCCGGCTGTTCAAAATCCCAAATCAAAGCCGTGACGTTGCCATTTTTTGTCGATAGCATTGCCTGCGGATCACCCGTGGCCAGGCTGTCTCCCTGCAGTGCGTTCAAATACTTGTAAGCGAAAAAAGCAGGCTTGCGAATTCCCTGTGGGTTCACGAGCCCGAAACCTCCCTGAAACGGCGCGGTTGGTGGTCCCGGCTCTTCGAACAGATCGCTGTAGGTCCAGTAGCTCATCCCTTGCAATAATCCCTGGCTGGCCTTGAGCTTGGTCAGGATGTAAGGCGCACTTATGTAAGAATCATGCACCGAATCGCGTGGAGTGTAGCTGGTGCTCCACTCAGTAAAGTAGAGCGGCAGCCTTGGAAACGCCGAAGCCGCAATTTGCTCGCGAACGCGCCGCACGTCTCCAACCACGGCGTCGGGCGATGGGGATAGCTTTGTGTCCTGTTCGCCTTTTTCATCCAGAAAACCCCAATCGACGCCATAGGTATGTGTGGTGACAAAGTCCACGGCCGCGCCGCTTTGCTTCACATGGGCGAGGAACTCGGGAACCCAGGCCGCACCGGCCGTGCTCGGTCCACCGACGCGCAACGCTGGGTCGATGGACTTGATTGTGTTTGATGTCGAATCATAGAGCTCGAAGTATGCCTTCTGGTCAGCGCCTTCCCAGAAACCGGAGAGATTGGGCTCGTTCCACACCTCGAAGTACCATGTGCGCACTTCGTCTTTTCCGTACCGCGCTTCGATGTGGCGGATGAACGCATCGACAAGGTCGTGCCAGCCTTCCGGCTTGGGATGGGAGGTGTTGCCTTTCCAATAAAAGATGCTGTTCTTCGACGTAGCAAGCGCCTCCGGCGTGAATCCAAGCTCGACAAACGGCCGGATGTGACTTGCAAGTAGATCGTCATACAGTTTGTCGATCTTGGACCAGTTGTAGACAGGCGTTCCATCTTCAATTCGCACGGTTTCCAACGCGTCGTGAAAGATGGCGTGAAATCGGATATAGCGAAAGCCGAGCTCGTCGGCAACCAGCTTGAGTTGCGCCTGGCTGTCGTCGCGAATCAGCGTGCCGGGAAAATCGGAGCCAACCGACAAGTCAAAGAAGCGGTCGACAGGCCCCGTCGAGTCCTCGAGATTCACAACGATTTGCCGAGATGAGACGGGCGGTGGTTGCGCAGCGACTGGGACGGCAAAGAGGGCAGCAAGAGAGACGACGGCAATGGGCGCAAACCGAGGCGAAAACTTACTGAACATGGATTCCTTGACTCCCCTCGGAAAATTCGCTTCACTCATTGAAGCGACATTCGTTATCGAAGTTATCGGGTGATCGGATGGCATGCATACTCCGGCGCGTAAAGCCCAGCGTGACTGTAGATCGACAAGCAGTCGCAAATACATGAACTCGTGGGGTTTGGAAGGTCACCCAGGGTCCCCACGAGCGGGGAATGACGCTAAACAAGCAAGTTCGCGCTTGCCCCAAAACGATTTTCGCGCATAGATCTTTCCAAATCGGCAGTCTCAGATGCGCAGTGCATTCGCATCACAACCGATTTCGATGCGCAGTTGCATTCTCTCTCTCGTGCATCGGCGGCCCGATTTCCTGTCGCTTGCGCATGTCAAAAGATGCGGGGTGGCTCATCCACCATCCCGCGGGAGATTCAAGTGGATCCTCGTAGAAGAGCGGCCGCGGTGGGGCGGCCGCTCCGGTTGGTTAGAAGCTGTAGCGCAGGCTCATTTCAAGAACGCGGCGGCCAAACTTCTCGTTGGGGACGCCATAGAGCCATGTGCCGCCGTTTGCAGTGCCCGTAGTTTGTAGCGCGCCCGTCGAGTAATTCAGGTTGAGGTTTTGTCCGTTGTTCTGGTCGAAGGAAGTCAGAGCATGGTTGAGGAAATTGGTTGCCGAGAACTTGATCTGGGCGCTCTGGCGCTCGGTAATCTTGATCGTCCTGGAGGCAGCCAGATCGCTGTCCAAGTACACGGGGCCGCGGAAATACGGCATGTGGCTCTGCCCATTGCCTCCAAGGCCCGTCAGCACGCCGATATTTGCACCGCT
>Ga0302319_10011583_pt1 | contig 16720 bp, 15 predicted proteins | sample Bog_T0_2_FD_203319 | JGI IMG/M metagenome (GOLD analysis project Ga0302319, IMG submission 203319) | Peat permafrost microbial communities from Stordalen Mire near Abisko, Sweden - Bog_T0_2 | ecosystem: Environmental > Terrestrial > Soil > Wetlands > Peat | place: Sweden: Abisko, Stordalen Mire...
GCTCTTCATGCCGGACCTCAGTCCGATTTTACTCCAATCGCCAACCGTCGCATGTTCCTGATATCCTGACGTTCTCATGCGGCACCTCACAGCCCGCGCCGAAAAATACTTCGAATTCGCCGCGCTCGGCACAACCTGGCGGACCGAAATCCTGGCTGGTATCACGACGTTCATGACGATGGCCTACATCATCTTCGTGAACCCGTCGATTCTCCACGAGACCGGCATGCCCATCGCCGGTGTCACCGCCGCCACATGTCTCGCTGCGGCCGTCGGCAGCCTTTTGATGGGCGGCTTCGCCCGTTATCCGATCGCGCTCGCGCCCGGCATGGGCCTCAACGCGTACTTCACGTATTCGGTGGTTAAAGGCATGGGCATCGACTGGCACACCGCGCTGGGAGCCGTCTTTATTTCCGGCGTGGCGTTCCTGGTGCTGACCGCTCTGGGCATCCGGCAGATGATCGTCAACGCGATTCCGTCCGAACTTTATTCCGCCGTAGCCGCGGGAGTCGGCCTCTTCATCGCGTTTATCGGACTGCGCAACGCGGGCATCGTCGTTCCCAACGCCGCGACTACTGTCGCGCTGGGCAATCTGCGGACGCCCGTCGTGCTGCTGTCGCTGTTCGGTCTGATGCTGACCGGCGCGCTGTTGTGCGCCCGGGTGAAGGCGGGCATCCTGATTGGCGTGGTGGCGACCTGGGCTCTGGCCGCGCTGACGGGAACGATCCAGTGGCATCCGGAACCGTACAGCGTGGGCAACATCACGTCGACGGCGTTTCAACTGAACATTCGCGGCGCTTTGAACCGGGGCCTGCTCGAAATCGTCTTTGTCTTCCTCTTCGTGGACTTGTTCGATAACGTGGGCACGCTGGTTGCGGTGGGGAAGAAGGCCGGACTGTTCGACGAGACGCACAAGATCCCGCGCGTCAACCGCATTCTGTTCAGCGACGCCATCGCCACCGTCACGGGCGCGCTGGCGGGAACGTCGACCGTGGTCAGTTACATCGAAAGCTCGGCCGGAGTCGCGGTGGGAGGGCGTTCGGGCGTCACCGCAATCGTAACGGGGTTGCTGTTTCTGGTGGCGCTGTTCGTCGCCCCGCTCGCGGGCGCGATCCCGGAATCGGCGACGGCGCCGGCTTTGATCATCGTGGGCAGCATGATGATGACGACCGCGGCGGAGATCGAGTGGGCCGATCCGGGCATCGCGATCCCGGCGTTTCTGACGATGATCGCGATCCCGCTGACGTTCAGCATCGCCAACGGGCTGGCGTTCGGGTTTATCGCTTATACGCTGTTGAAAGTGCTGAGGGGCCGTTTTCGGGAGGTGAACTGGATGGTTTACGTGCTGACGGCGCTGTTCGTAATTCGGTTCTGGTATCTGGGGAAGAGTGCTTAGCTAACCCGATAAACTAATGTCATGCCCGTCGCCGTGAATATGCTCAAAGCGAAATCCAGTCTCTCGCAGTTAGTCAAGCGCGCGGAGGCTGGCGAAGACGTCATCATTGCGCGGAACAGGAAGCCGGTGGTGAGGCTTACGCGTCTAAAGCCTGCGAAGTCTCAGTTGCCCTGTGGTGCATTGCACGGCTGGATTGCCGACGATTTCGATGCACCGATGGAAGAGATGAAGGACTACGTCTGACAACGCCTGGCGGGTTGCTTCTCGACACTAACGTCATTGTCTGGATACTCCTTCGCATGGATGCCAAGATCTCGAAACAGGCCTCCCGCAGGTTGTCGGCTTCGGATGCCGGTCTTTCCGTCAGCGTGGTCAGTATCTGGGAGGTACTTCTGAAGCGCCATACTGGTAAGCTCTGGATTGAAGAAGATCCGGACGCGATCATGAAAGCGATCCGCTCACAGCAAAACTGGCGCGCATTCTGCCGCTGGAGGTCAGCCATCTCCAGGCACTGAACGACATTGACCCGCAGTTTTCGCGCTACGGCGTCGACATCGTCTGGTAGTTGACTGGTCCCCGGATACCCAATGAATCGCGAGGCTGTAAGCGTCTGTGAGCCGCCGCCTGCGACCACGCGGCAGGAGTGGGCATGCAACTCGCGAAGGCCGGGTTGCGCGACAGCCATCCACTATGTTTACCTGTAAGGAAACCTGTGTGGGGGAGCAACGAGAGAGATGCATAACAGAGTTCTGTGGTTGGAATCCCTGATGGCAGCCAGTCTGGTGGCCGGCGCAATGCTGGCACGCATGCGGCGGTTCCAGGCCCATGGCTGGCTGCAAGGCCTGATCGTAGTCGCCAACGCCGTGGTCATCGGCGCCGCGATGATCCCGTCGCTGAGCCGTTATTGGCCGCATATTTCGGATACCCCGATCCTGCTGGTTCACGCCATCGCGGGAAGCGTAGCCGAGATCCTCGGGATTTACGTCATCCTCTCCGCCGGACTTCGCTGGCTGCCGGAGCGCTGCCGTTTCACCAGCTACAAGCCCTGGATGCGTCTTACGCTGGCGGCCTGGCTGGTGGCATTCGGACTCGGCGCGTGGACGTACCAGTCGCTGAACGGAGGTCCGGCTGCCGCGCCTGCTCCGCCACCCAAGCCGGCCGCACCGGCCGTTACGCGCGTCACAGTGAAGAACTTCGGTTTCGATCCGCCGGAGCTCAACATCACCGCCGGCACTGAAGTGGAATGGGTCGACGAAGGCGGCAAGCATTCGATCCAGGCCGACGACGGTTCCTTCAAGTCGGACCCGCTCACTGCGGGCGCATCATTTAAGCATCGCTTCGATGTCCCCGGACGCTTCCCTTATTACTGCGAATTCCACGGATCGGCGGGCGGGCAGGATATGGCGGGCGTGGTCAACGTAAAGTAGGGGGGGTAAGGTCCACGCGCCGCGCTGCTTCAGCAGTTTCGCGGGTGTTGCTAAACTGAAATCTCCCCTCTACTTGACCCCGCAGCCTACATCCGGCGCTTCAGGCGACATCGTTGTCAAAGGCGCGCGCCTACACAACCTGAAAAATCTCACCGTCGCTATTCCTCAGTACTCGCTCACGGTGATCACGGGCGTTTCCGGCTCGGGAAAGTCGTCGCTGGCGTTCGACACGATCTACGCTGAAGGCCAGCGCCGCTACATCGAGTCCCTTTCCGCCTACGCCCGCCAGTTTCTGGAGCGCATGGAAAAGCCCGCCGTGGACGAGATCGACGGCATCGCCCCCGCCATCGCCATCCGCCAGAAAAACACCACGCGCAACCCCCGATCCACCGTCGCCACTTCCACCGAAATCTGGGATTACATGCGACTCCTCTGGGCCCGCGCCGGCCGCACTTACTGTCCCGTCTGTGGACGGCAAGTGCAGCGCGACACCGTCGATCAGGTCGCGCAGGCCATGCTGACGCAGCCCCAGGGCACGCGCTTCCTCGTGCTCTTCCCGATCAAACACGACGATATCCACGTGCCCAAAGATCGCCTCAACGAACTTCGCGCCCGCGGTTTCAACCGCCTCTGGCAGGGCGGAACAACCTTTGAATTCTCCACCCCCGAATCGCTTCTCGGCATCGACTTTACCCAACCGGTCCACATCCTCGCCGACCGCATCGCCATCTCACCCGACCTTCATCAGCGCCTTGTCGATACCGTTGAAATCTGCTACCGCGAAGCCGGCGAAGTCGTGTTCCTCAACGCAGCAACCAACGACCGCATCCTCTTCAGCGAGCGCTTCCACTGCAAATACGACAACATCGAATTCGCGCCGCCCGAGCCGATTCTCTTCAGCTTTAACAGTCCCGCCGGCGCCTGTCCGCGCTGCCAGGGCTTTGGACGCACCATCGATTATTCGCTCGACCTCGTCGTTCCCAACCGCGGCTTGTCGATCGACGAGGGCGCGGTCGAACCGTGGACGAAACCCAGCGGCCAGGAGTGGCTCGACGACTTCCGCATGAAGGCCGCCGGCCGTGTCCGCTTCGACATGCCGTTCTGCGACTTATCCGAAACCGAGCAGAACCTGATTCTCGAAGGCGACCGCAGGACGAAACTGGATGGCATCCGCCAGTACTTCAACTATCTCGAAACGAAGAAGTACAAGGTCCACGTGCGCGTTCTCCTGAGCCGGTATCGCGGATATACAAACTGCCCCGACTGTCACGGTTCCCGCCTGCGCAAGGAAGCCCTCAACGTCCGCGTGGGGCAGGCGATCTCGCCGCCTGCCGCTGGCCTGCAGCCAGCGCGTCCCGGCCTCACCATCGCCGACGTCGCGCGCCTGAACATAGCACAGGCAGTACAATTCTTCGATACCCTGCAACTCAGTCCCGAAGAACAGGGCATCGCGGGCAAGATCCTCACCGAGATCGCCCAGCGCCTGAAATTCCTCAACGACGTCGGCCTCGAATACCTCACGCTCGACCGTCTCTCCGCCACGCTCTCCGGCGGCGAAGCGCAGCGCATCCAACTCGCCACCTGTCTCGGCTCCCGGCTCGTCGGCGCCTGCTACGTTCTCGACGAACCCTCCATCGGCCTGCACTCCCGCGACACCGAGCGCCTCGTCAACATCCTCACCGAACTTCGGGACATCGGCAACACCATCCTGGTGGTCGAGCACGATCCCGAAGTCATGAGAGCCGCCGACCACATCATCGATCTTGGCCCCGGCGCGGGCGAGTATGGCGGCACCGTCGTTTTCGAGGGCGATTACCCCGGCCTGATCGCGCCCGCCAACGAATCGCTGACCGGCCGTTACCTGCGCGGGGAGCTCAAAGTCTCGCACCGCAAGTACCGCCGCCGCATCACGCCGAAGGGTTCGATCAAATTCTTCGGCGCGCGCATGCACAACCTGAAAGGCATCGACGTTTCGATTCCGCTGGGCCTGCTCACGGTAGTAACGGGCGTTTCCGGCTCCGGCAAATCGACTCTGGTCCACGACGTCATCTACAAATCTCTGCAGGCCAAGCTCCAAAGCACCGGGTCGGGCGAGGCCGCCGGTTCTGCCGAAGAAAACCTCGACAACGAAGACTCCCCGCGCATGACCTGCACGCGCGTCGAAGGCGCATCGCGCATCAACGACGTGGTCATGATCGACCAGACGCCCATCGGGCGCACGCCGCGCTCGAATCCGGTGACGTACATTAAGGCCTTCGACATCGTCCGCAATATTTTCGCGGCTACACGCGACGCCGAAAGGCGCGGGTACGCCGCCGGCCACTTTTCGTTCAACGTGCCGGGAGGCCGCTGCGAAACCTGCCAGGGCGATGGCACCGTAACCGTCGAAATGCAGTTTCTCGCCGACGTCGAACTGGTCTGCGACGATTGCAAAGGCACTCGCTTCAAGAGCGCAATCCTCGATATTCGTTATAAGGGGCTCAACGTGCACGAAGTGCTGCAGCTCTCGGTAACGGAAGCGATCAAATTCTTTCACGATACACCGCGGCTGGCGTCTCGTTTGAAGCTGCTCGAAGAAGCCGGTCTCGGCTACCTGCGTCTGGGCCAGTCCGCGACCACGTTATCCGGTGGAGAGGCACAGCGCGTCAAACTCGCCGCACATCTCGCGCAGGCGACCAACGAAGGCACGCTGTTTATCTGCGACGAGCCGACCACGGGCCTGCACTTCGACGACATCACCAAGCTGCTCGCCGTTTTCGAACGCCTGATCGACCACGGCGGCACGCTGTTGGTCATCGAGCACAACGCCGAAGTCATCCGCGCCGCCGATTGGGTCATCGACCTGGGCCCGGAGGGCGGGGAAGCCGGCGGTCGCATCGTGGCGGAGGGCACCCCGGACGACATCGCAAACGCGGAGGGCTCCCACACAGCCCGCTTCCTCCGCCAATCGCTTGGCGCCTGAGCCGTCATTCATCCGCTTCGCCGCCCGGCGCCGCACACCGCCCTGTGCAGCCGCGACCGCGGGGGACCAGTCCGCCTGTCGGACTGCCGACGCGCCCGAATAATCCCGACCGGGCCGGGACAGGTGCTAAAGTTTAGTCTCGGTATCGGTAACGGCGGCCGCGCGGGCCGCGGCGAAACGGGATTCACGGCCTCCGGGCAACGACGTCGCCGGCGATGGCGAGGGTGCCGACCTGGTGGGGATGGCACTGCCGCGAGCGGATAGCTATCCGGGGCGGTCGTTCGGCCATGATGGCTCCTGGCAGTGCGCGGGTCTGTAAGGTGTTTTTTTAACGGGTCTTGTCCGAACAGGAGAGCGCAGGGGGGTGGCCTGATGAGCACGATTTTGTTAATTGCCTGCGGCGTCCTGCTGGCCGTTTTCTTCTGGGCACTCCAGGCGAGATGGTTCTGCCGGCTGGAACGGGGACTCCTCGCCGCGGTGGTTTCGGCCGTCGCCGGCCTTGCGTTGCTGGGAGCGGCTCTGACCGGAATCCTCAGCTACAGCGCAGGAAAACAGATCGTCCTTCGGCAGGTCGGAGCGGGCGTCAAGGACGCGGCGCTGATCGTGCAAGCCAACATAGGACAGATGATTAAGCACGAAGTCGGTCATGTTCACGACTATGCCGACATTGTGGCGCGGGACTACACACAGGATCTTACGGACAAGCCCGCCTCCGCACGGCGTCCGGCCCAAAGGACAAAAGTTCAGCGCGATCTGGACCATGTGGTGCAGCTGAATCCGGAGATTCTCCAGATCAACTTCTATGGGTCGGACAGGAAACAGTTGGCCACGTCCACATCCGCCACATTTGACCCAAAGAACGCAAGCGATATGGCCGACAGTGGCGCGATGGTCAGCGCATCGAGAGGCTCCGACTATGAGTGGGAAGACACAAATGCGTCGAACGAACCAGCGGCGACCGCATATGTGTTGATAATCGGGGTCCCGATTCGGGCGCAGCTCGTCGACGTGAAGTCCGCGTTGACCCGGAATTCCCCGCAGGCAGGCCCGCAACCCGCTCTCACGGTCCGTTACAATCTGCAGGCCGGACTTTCCGGCCTGGTTCAGGCGAAGCTCAACGAAGACGGTGACGTGTCGATCGCGAGCAGTACAGGCCGTCTGCTTGCCGATGTGGACTCCATGCATGTGAATCGGAGCGTTCCGAACCTGGACGAGTTCCGTGCGTTTCAAAAGGGCAGCGCGCTCGTCAACGACGCAGCCCCGGGCCGCGGTCGCGATTGGTGGGCAGGATCCTTTTTGCGGGCCTTAGTGGGGCCACTGACACGGTTCTATGAGGAGCCAGGTCGCAATCGGTTCGTGCATAAGAATGCCGCGGGCCAGGAACGACTGTTCTTTTACCGCCCCCTGAAGATTCCCGACATCAACGCTGCGTGGGTGCTGCAAGTTGAAATGGATCAGGCCAAAGCGCTGGCCCCGGTCTCCGCCCTCGCGAATCAGGTTCTGCTGGTGATTGCCATACTTACACTTCCGGCGATTGCGATCAGCTGGAGAATCGGCCTTTCGATCTCGGATCGCGAAACTGGTTCAGTTTGTGAGAAAGGTACAGGGGGGCGACTTTACCGCAAAGGTTGCCGAAGGCCCGGACGAAATCGGCCGCCTGGGGGCCGCGCTGAATCACATGACCGGCGGCCTTGCCAGACGTGACTTCGAAAGGGAGCTTTTCGGTCGTTACGTGACCAGGCAGGTGTCCGACCGGATCCTGAGCGGGGATGTCAACCTCGGGGGTGAGAGCCGACGGGTGACCATTCTTTTTTCGGATATCCGCGGTTTCACCGCCATGTCGGAGCGGATGGCTCCAGCCGATGTGGTGGCGTTTCTCAACGATTACTTTTCGGAGATGGTTGAGGCGGTGTTCGAGCAGGGCGGTGTGCTCGACAAATTCATGGGCGACGGGCTGATGGCGGTGTTCGGCTCCATGGACGCCATGCCCGACCACCCCCGGCGCGCCGTGCTGACGGCGCTCCGGATGAAGGCGCTGCTGAGCAAGATCAACGGAGAACGGTGTATGCATGGCAAACCGGCGATTGGCATCGGAATCGGTATTCACACGGACGACGTGATTGTAGGCAATATCGGATCGCGCCATCGCCTGGAGTACACCGTCATCGGAGATGGAGTGAACACCTGCTCGCGAGTCCAGGCATTGAATAAGGAATTCGGCACTACGGTCCTGATTACGCAGGCCACTTTCGAAACTCTGAAGGACGAATTCGAATGCAAGGCCATGCCGGAGAAAGAGCTTCGCGGCAGGACGCAGGCGACGAAGTTTTACGAAGTCGTGCACCTGAAGACGGCTACCGGGTCGTCCTCTGACGCAGGCGGTGGCGCACCTGGCACATCCCAGCCCCCGGCCTTCCCACACCCTGCGCCTTATACCCAAACAGCCCCCGAGCCCGGATAATCTCCGCCACCGCCGGCGGCACCATCGCCTCCCGGTTGCTCTTCAAGCAGATACCAGTAGGGCCGCCGCGACAACGGCGCCAGCGGCAGCGAGACGGCGTCCACCACCGGCGCATCGGGCCCCGCCTTCCTCGGGTAAACGTATAACGCCGTATCGCCCTTTGGAAGAGCCTGCCCAGTCCCCCCGGAATGCCGCCCGGCAGCGCGGCGTAGTAGTTCTCGTCGAAGATGCCCACCGGAGTCGGAGCGCCCATCGCCATCACGATGGGCTCTTTCGTATAACGGCGAAGATAGCTGGTGACCAGATCGAAGCGGTCGTAATTCGACACCATCACCGTGATGCCGAGGGCGTTCAGCATGCTGGCCGCGTTACGGGCAGAACCAGCTTAGCTGCGATCTGCGCAAACTCAATCGCCACGTCCTGACCGAACGCGATGGCCGCCGGTACGCACATCAGCTCACGGCAAAGGGTGTCCCGGTCGCCCTGCGATTCCCGTTCTTTCACAAGCGCCTGTGGGGTCCCGTGGCCAACAGCAGCTTTCAGCGTCGGCCCGATGCGGAGCACCGTCCGAACGGTAAACCGGAGGCTGCGTACCACAAGGCCGCCAAGGCCATCGACCATATCGTTGCCTGCTTGCCGCCGCGTGATGTTACCTCCACGGCTCACAGCCTGCCCTGCACCGTTCTGATACAGTGCTTTTCAGATGACAAGACGCGACGCGATCACCGCGATGGCCGGCGCAACTCTGCTGACCACCCACACCGCAAAGGCCGGCGAAACGCCCTGGTACGCCACCATGCGGCGTTGCGGGCAGACGAATTTCAATGAACACGATCCGGTCGATCTCGATATCGGCTGGTGGATTCGCTACTGGACCTCCCTGCGCCTCGATGCCGTGCTGATCAACGGCGGCGGCATCATGGCGTTCTATCCGACGCAGATTCCGTATCATCATCGCAGTCAGTTTCTCGGGAATCGCGATTTGTTCGGCGATTTTCTGAAGGCCGCGAAGACCGCGAATATGCGCGTGGTCGCGCGCATGGATTGCAACTACTGTTACGAGGAGGCCTTCCAGGCGCATCCGGAATGGGTGCAGCGGAACCGGGCGGGCGCGGCGGTGACGCATACGGAATCGCCGTGGCTTTATCAGACGTGCATGCATACGACTTACTTCACCGAGCAGATGCCGGCGATTTATCGCGAGATGAATTCGATCTACGACGTCGACGGGTACTTTACCAATGGCTGGCCGAGCACCGGACGTCCGACACCTTGTTTCTGCGATGCGTGTAAGGGCGCGCCGGACCCGAATTCGCCGGCGGGGTATCGGCGGCATCTGGATCGCGTGCTGCTGATCTGGAAACTCTGGGACGACGTCGCCAAACAGAAGAAGGCCGACAGCGTTTACGTCGGGAACCTGGGCGGCGGGATTCGCGCGGTGCTGAATCTGAGCAAGGTGGCGGGGATAGCGGGGTGGTTCAATGCCGATCATCAGGGCCGGTCGGGTACGACGCCGATCTGGGATTGTGCCCAGCAGGGGCGCGTGGCGCAGTCGGTGATGGGCGGGCGCACCATTACCAATGTGACGGGCGCTTATTCGAATTCGGCGCCGTTGTGGCGGCATACTTCGAAGGCGCCGGAAGAGACCACGATGTGGATGGCGCAGACGACGGCGAGCGGGATGACGCCGTGGTTCCACTGGCTGGGCGGGTCGCCGGAAGATACGCGATGGACGGAGACGGGGCGGAAGTTTTACCAGTGGATCGCGGCCAATGAGAGGCACTTTGTGAATCGCGGGTCGGTGACGAATCTCGGCGTGGTGTTTTCGGAGCAGACGAATGCTTTCTATCGTGCACCGGGCGGGACGGATAACACCGAGTTCATGGAAGGCATGTACACGGCGCTCCTCGATGGGCGGATTCTGTTCGATTTCGTGCATGAGGACAATCTGGATGCGAAGTCGCTGGCGAAGTACAAAGCGTTGATCCTGCCGAATGCGGCTTGTCTGAGCGATGCGCAGTGTGCGGCGTTGCGCGCTTATGCGGAGGGCGGGGGATCGTTGCTGTCGACTTTCGAAACCGCGATGTATGACGAGCATGGGCAGGCGCGGGCGGAATCGGGACTGGCGGATGTGTTTGGTGTGCAGCGGGCCGGTGCGCGGGTTGCGCCGAATGGTAACTCGGCTTATGCGCGGATCGAGAGGGACCATGCGATTCTGGAGGGTTTTGCGGGGACTAAACTGTTGCCGCTCTCGGAGTACTACATTCCGCTGAAAGCCGTGGCGAATCCGGTGCTGACGGTGATGCCGCCGTTTCCCGCATTTCCTCCGGAGATGGTTTATCCGCGCGAGTCGCATACGGATCAGCCTGCGATTGTGCTGTCGGAGAACGGCAAGGGCCGGCGGGCGTATATTCCCGGGGATACGGACCGGTCGTACTGGCGGTCGCAGGATGGGGATTTGAGCCGGTTGCTGGGGAATGCGATTCGTTGGGTTTTAAACGGGTCGTCGCCGGTTACTGTTGAGGGCGACGGCATTGCTGAGTTGTTCGCGTGGCGGACGGAGGCGGGACATGCGCTCCACATGCTGAACTACACGAATCCGAATATGCTGCGCGGGTGGATGACGCATAACTATCCGATTGGCGAGCAGAAGGTCCGGTTCACGGTGCCGGAGGGGACGCGGGTGGCGCGGGTGCAGTTGCTGAGGGCGGGGAAGGCCGTGCCCTTCGTTCGCAAGCGGAATGTGGTTGAGTTCGCGATTCCGCAGGTGGTGGATTACGAAGTCGCGGCGATTACGTAGATTGCGGCAATGCTAAAGTGACTTCGTGACTACCGCCGAGGCGTTTCAGAGTCTTACGGCAAAGCTGGATCGGGGAAAGTCGGCATTCGTGCTGGCTGAGCTGAACGATCTGCTGACCGCGGCTTCCGGCAACGAGTTTGGTTCGTTGCCCGCGGCGGAGATCCGCGATCCCTGTCTGGCAAACTACGTCGCTGCGATGGTGGAACAGGCGGCGCATTATCGCGGAGTTCCCCCGCCTGTGTGGACGTCGGGTCGGCGTCCGTTCTCTAACCCAGCACTTCGGCGAGGGGCATTTCGATACCCTCTGCCCGCAGGATGCCGTCGGGCGGTTCCTGCAGGTGGCCGGGAGTTGCCACCCAGCCTTCGCGGCTCACGGGATCGACGATCCAGCATGTCGGGACGCCCATGCTGAAGTAGTCTTTGATTCGGTCTAACGTTCTGGTCATCGTGTCTTCCGGAGAGAGAATTTCGATGCAGAGATCCGGGGGCGTGGTGACAATCTTCTGGCCGACTGCATCCGCCGCGACGACGCAGACATCGGGAATCCGATAACGATTTGTGCGCACCTGAACACGTTGTTCGGGCAACAGCTGTTCACGAAGGTGGGGGTAGTGGATTCCGAGGAAGAACAGAATCTCCCTTTGCGTCCTGCTGTGCTCATATTCGCCCAAATTGCGTTCGACCACCTCTCCGTCAAGGTAGTCGCAGTCCGGCCGGTAACCCGTACGCAGGTATTCTTCGACCGAAACCAGAACTCCGGTTGCCATGATCTTCATGTTAGCGCAGAGACGATTCGGCGGAATCGGGAGATGGCGAATACGGGGCTCAGGGCGACCCGAAGTTCGGGATAGGCGCTGCTCTTCAACGGATCGACGGTATTAAACCCGCCATAGGAACTGGCCTGATATCGCTGATCTCGCTCACTGTGCGGCGCTCACGTTTGGCAAGGCGCGTCGCTTCCTTCGCCATCGCGATGGGCATCGTGATCGAGATGTTCTTGGCATACGCGGGAACCGCGCTAACGAGCCGGAGCCACCGCGTCGACGGCGAATCCGGCCGACATGGAACCGACGCCCTCCACCGAAAACGCCGCGACCGGCGCCGGCCCCGCCAGCTGTTTCATCGCGACCCCGGCCGTACCCGGAGAGAGCAGGTACAGGCGAAGAACCGCGCCGCCGGCGGTTCGGGGCGCTCCGGCTTCCGACAGCGCGCGGTCGAGCCGCTGGACCGCGACGGCAGCGTCTTTCTCCTCAACCCCGAACGCAACCTGAGTTCCCGAGAATGCGATTCGCGACGCAGCCGGATCGCCACCCCGCGAGACGCCTTCGCAGGCGGCTTCCGTCTGCCAGGCGAGCCGCCGGGGCTGGACCAGATCCGTCGCGGCGCCCGGGAAGCGGGATGTCACCATGCGCAGCAGCTCCGTCGCGCCGTCGGCGTCGCTCACAAAGCACGTTACCGCCAATGCCGGTTTGCCGTTCATCCGGGCAGCGAGTTGATCGATCGCCTTCCCGAGGAGCCCCTTCACCTGCGCTGCCGGCTCGGTGGCAACGGCTGTTTCGGCGGAATAAAACGTGAGGCCTTCCTTGTTCACTTCTTTCTTGCCGAGCGAAACGGTTTCGAGCACGACCTGCGCATCGTTGACGGACAGCGCTCCCGCCTGCAGGACGCTGACGGACGGAAGCGGGCCGTGTTTATCGCCCAGCAGATCGCTCACAATCTGAGGAATGCGGCGGACATCGCCATTGCCTGCGGAAAACGCGCGTATGTGGACGATCGGCGCGCCGCCATTCAGCTTGAGAATAGCCCTCAGTGCATCCCGCGTTTGGCTCGATAACAGACCCTGGCCGGTCAGCGGCGAAACATGGAAAACCAATCGGCTGGTCTCGCCCACCGCAACCAGCGGCGGGTCTTTGGGCAGGCTCAGAATCTGTTTGTGCTTGTCCTGATCCGTCAGCAGGGGGACGGTGGGTTTTTGCGCGGCAAGGACCGCCGCAAACAGCACCGCCATAACGGTCATGCACAGACGTGTGTTTGCCATAGTGCCCGTAAGAATAAATTCTACCGGGACGCATCCGGCGGGACGGCTTCCCGGTCGCTGCCGTAGCAAAATACTTCCATCTGCCCGCGCCCATTCGAATCGTAAATCGTGCGTCTCGATACTCTCCGAAGGCCGAGCGTCCGGGCAATCTCTTCCAGCCGCGCGCCGGACCCGGCCAGATATTCGCGATCCGGCACATGGTCCACAAAAACGGCCACGGGGTCCCGCAGTGCGTTCTGTATCCCGTCGACGGGCTGGCTGAGAACGAAAAGCGGCTGCGTCTGAAGCTTTCCTTCGTGCATCGTGAAGACGTTCTCCCAGAGTCCGGCGTCGATCGGATAAACGTGGTCGATTCCGTCTTTTAAGGATTTGGACAGCGGAAAAGTGGCGTCGGTGAAGAGGCCATAAGGTCCGCTGCGCCGCAGCTGAGCGATGTAGGTGTCGAACACGAGAAGATTCGCGCCCACCAGCAGGACGGCCAGCGCGGCCGCCGCATATCTGCGCGGTACCGACGCGACCGCGGTGGCGACCAGAAGCTGCGGCATCGGATAGATCAGCACGAGGTGGTGCGCAAAACCCGTGTACTTGGTCAGGGCGATCAGAAAAAGAGAACCCGCGCAGAATCCCAGCGCGAACACCGCGGGCCGCGTCTCCGGCGAGCGGATTCGCCAGACTGTAACAACGACAGCGATCAGCAGCGCGGGAAGAAACAGATCGTGAAAGCGCGGCCCGGTGTGGTCGGTGACGCCATCCATCCCCGCGACGACGCCAAACAGATCGGAACCGTCGAGCGTGTAGTGAAGAGAGACGACTTTATTCGCGAAGCCCTCAAACGACATATGAACGTTCGAGCGCAGCGTGGATGCCGGCTGGCGGATGTTGTAGAGCAGTAGCGGCGCGCAGCCGATCAGGAATGCAATGACGCATCGTGCCGCGACCCGCGGGCTCGGCAGCTGTTTCCTGACCATGGGCCCGTACGCGGCCAACGCGCCCACGATCAGACCGGTGAGCGCCCAGACGAACACGGCCTTATTCCAGAACGCCAGACCCACGACGAAGCAGGCGAGTGGCAGGCGTCCCCGGATGAAAAGCGCTAAAGCCGTGAGTAACAGCACGTGCTCCACAGCGACGGGTCCCCAGTCCAGCGTATTGGTGAGGAGAAATACCGGATCCGTTGCCAGCAGAAAAGCCGCAATCAGCGCGACCGTCCGGTTGGCGATGCGCTGCGCGAAATCGTACGTCAGGGCGACTGTGACAGCGCCAGCCAGGGCAACGGGCAGGCGGATGCTCCAGATATTGGAACCGAACAAATGGAGGATCGGCCAGAAAAGGAGGCCCTTCAGGCTGCCCGCGTAGTAGAAGATCATCAACGGAAACTGGTGGTGGAAAATGCCGATACAGAATTCGCGTGCCAGACCGCCGAATGTGGCCATGCCGAACACACATTCATCGCCTTCGAGTCCGGGGTAGGGGATCAGAATGCAGGCGAGGCAGAACGCGAGAAGCGGCGCGATCAGCCAGGGGCGAATACTGAGTTTCATGCGGTGGAACGCGCCGCGGCGGCCGGTGTGGCGCACGCGCTTACTCCCACTCGATGGTGCCGGGCGGTTTGTGCGTCAGGTCGTAATAGACTCCGGCAATCTCCGGTATCTCCAGCAACTGCGCCGCCATCGTGCGCAACAGATCGTCCGGCATCGTGACCGAGTCGGCCGTCATGCCATCCACGGAGTAAACGGGCCGCAATACAACCGAATCGCGCGACTCGCCCGCGCCCAGCGGAATCAGAATCACCGGAAACTGCCAGACCTTCGCATCGAATCCGGCTTCGAGCGACAGATCCCGCACGATGCCGTCCGCTCTGCGCAGCAGCGCCAGTCGTCCGTGTGTAATCGAACTGGAGTAAACGCGCTGACGCCCGAGCGGTTCGCGCGTCGCCACGCACGCAATCACGCGATTCACGCCGGCGCTGCGATTCACCAGTTCGGTGGCTTCTTCCTGCAAACGCGCCGCGGCGGAGGGGAAGGTTTCGATCGCCAGCACCGGCGCGTAGCTGCGCGAATCCCCCTGTACGCCTACAGAATGCACCGGCACCAGCCATCCGTCCGGTACGCGTGTCACCGCATGCTCTTCCGCCGAGCACAGACAGCGAATCGCCAGCCCCGGGCCGGGAAACGGATGCCGGTACAGCAGCGCCGGCGAAAGGCCCATTTCGCGGCCAATCTCCCGCACCTCGTCTTTATAAAAATCCACCAGAGGCTCCACGATCAGCCCCTGTTCCACCAGTTTCTGAATGCCAGGCACGCGATTATGGTGCGTCTTGATGGTCGCGGCCTTCGCCTTTCCGGTGACCGGAAGTTCCCCGCCACCCCGCTGCAGGGTGCTGCCGCCCGATTCGATCGTGTCCGGGTAGATGGTTCCCTGGCCCAGTATCCAGCGCCCGTTCGCGACGCCCCGGTCCGTCAGGATACGTTCCTGCACTTTGACGAATTGCTCTCCGATGATGTGCCGCTTCAGTTCCGGGTCGTGTACGCCTTCGAGCGGCCCGAGGAATTCCTCTTCCGCATGCTCGATCCGCACCACGCCGTGCCCCAGCGCCGCAAAAGTCTGCTCGACAAAATCGGTCTCGCCATCGCGCATCAGTCCCGTATCGACGTAGACGCCGCAGACGCGCTCGGAACCCAGCGCCTCGAGGCACAGCGTAAACGCCACCGTGGAATCGACCCCGCCGCTCACGAAAAAGAAAACGTTGCGGCCCGCCGCGCGTTCCCGGATCTGGTCTTCCACGAGCGCGATCCGGTTGGCGGGATTCCAGTCCTGGGCGCAGCCGCAGATACGGAACAGAAAATTCTCCAGAATCCGGGTGCCTTCGGCGGTGTGCGCGACCTCCGGGTGAAACTGGACACCGTAGAGCCTGCGGGAAGCGTCCTCAATCGCCGCGGCCGGACACGTTGTTGTGGAAGCCAGGACGCGGAAACCGGGAGGCGGAACGGCCACCAGATCGCGGTGCGACATCCATATCCGCTGGTGATCGGTCAGGCCCTCGAACAAACGCGAATCGCGCGCGTGAATGTCGAGATACGCGAGTCCGAACTCGCCTTTATCTCCCTGGCGAACGTCGCCGCCCAGCAACTGCGTAATCAGTTGCTGCCCGTAGCAGATACCCAGCGTGGGAAGGCCCGCCGACAGAACGGCCGGGTCCATCGTGGGGCTGGAAGGATCGTAAACGCTGCTGGGTCCGCCGGAAATAATGATGCCGCGCGCATGCCGCAACGCATCGACGTGCGATTCGCTCGGGAAAACGTCGGAGGAGACACCGAGTTCCCGAACCTTGCGGGCGATCAGGTGGCAGTACTGGCCGCCCGTGTCCAATACAGCGATCTGGGCCTGGGAGACTACTTTTGCGCCCTCTCGGCTCTGACCTTGCCTGCGCGGTCCAGCAGAGCCTGCGCCTGAGGCATTGCCGCCACCGCAGCCTCCACTTCAGGATCGGTCTCAAGGATGTACTTCGTGGATTCGTCCACGCTGAATGCGGTTTTGTAAATCTCACCCTGCATACGCCGCCGGATCGCCTCGTACTCCTTCGTGAAGTTCGCATCCGTGAATTCGAACTTCTGCGTCTGCAGCCAGTTATGGAAT
>Ga0302319_10011590_pt1 | contig 16716 bp, 14 predicted proteins | sample Bog_T0_2_FD_203319 | JGI IMG/M metagenome (GOLD analysis project Ga0302319, IMG submission 203319) | Peat permafrost microbial communities from Stordalen Mire near Abisko, Sweden - Bog_T0_2 | ecosystem: Environmental > Terrestrial > Soil > Wetlands > Peat | place: Sweden: Abisko, Stordalen Mire...
GGAGGCCTTAATCGGCAGAGAAAAGGCGGCTCCGAAGAACCGCCTTCGGGATGCGCGGGCACTACTTGCCCTTCTTGGCGGGCTTGGCCGCCTTGCTCCCGCTGGCCTCGCTCGGTGCAGAGTAGTCTATCTTGCGGAGGTAGTCGGCCTTGATCGAGAACGTCTTGTGCTCCACGCCGTCAGCCGTGTACGTCTCGGGCTTGATCTTGCCTTCAACGATGACCGGCGTCCCGGCCTTGAGGGTGGCGGCGAACTTCGCCAACGGCCCCCAGACCTGAATCTGGAACCAATCGGTGCTCTTGTGCTCGGCGCCGTCCTTGTCTTCCCACTGCTCGTTGACGGCAATGCTGAAGTTGACTACATCGCCGTTCGGGGTGGACTTCTTTTCGGCGTCTTTGCCGAGGTTGCCTTCGAGGTGGACGTTGTTTTTGTAGCTGGACATGATGTTTCTCCTTTTGAATTTGGTCGCGAGTGAATCGGGACATACTGCCGGAACGGACATGGGGCGCAGTGAACTCCCAAGTGCCAAGCAATGACTTTTGTGGAGAGGGACCACAGCTTGCCTGGGGAGAGGAGTCCGCAAAGCGCAGCGGAAGAGTTTGCGCCGTCGCCGTAGGGCGAGAACGTTCTTGACGCCTCCATGATGGCCGAGTTGATTGTGACCAAAAAGGAGATCGTGCATCAGCTCAAAGAGTCCACCGGAACCTCGCGGGCCTGGCCGAATAGCCCCGGCGCGGGTGGTCAACGATTGCCGTTGGCGGGAAGACATGGGGCCGAGCATTCGATTCTTTGGTTCCTGGGCTCCTGGGTTCGGGGGCTTTTGGTGGCGGGGTCCGCCTCCTCAGATTGGACGCCGGTTGAAGAGAAGGTCGGGGCGGGCACGGCGGAGTGGTCGCAGGTCATTCAAGGCCATTCGCAGGATTGGTGGCACTGGGAATGCCAGCGGAACGGTCACGCTGAGCTCAATATTGCTTGCGGGGCATCGGTGTAACCCGCGGTTGCGTCGGGTAGGCAATCACCGCGTCCGTCTCAGATATCTATAGCGAGAACGTTTCCAATTCGGCGGGCCAATACGGCGTCTTCTCCGTGCCGGGGACTTTTGCATACTTTGGAACCCCGTCAGCTTCGACACAAGGTGAGAAGGTGCCCGGATGGTTAGCGAGATAACCGACCATGAAGTTAATACTGCCATCTTGTTCGAACGTGAGGTTCTGGGCGTGAGAACAGCCGTCAATATCCCGGCCATAAGTGGAAATGAAACCATTCGGCCAGTATGCGCGGAAACCCGTCAGTAGGTCGCCGTCAAAGGTGAATTCCAGGAGGCCCTTGTACCGGGAATCAAATGGCAAGAACATATCGCGGAAGCTTGTAAACGACCTGCAAGCTCGCTTATACAGCGCGATCAACGCAGAGTGGAATGCAAATGCTTCGCTTGTGACCTCTGCCAGAGAGGCGAACGTGATCAGAGGCGTGTTGCATCCATCTTCCTTCGAAAAGTGCCATCCTGAAAGTAGACGCATACTGCCATCGTGAAGAGCATAGTCCGAATGGTAGACAGCGTTCCGGATAACCGGATCGTAGATTCCCCGCAAGGCCCTTCCGACATCCGGAAGTCCAGCCTTCATCGAAAGCTCCTCGATTTCGGCTATCTTCTTTTCCGGGGCCGCCGGCTTGATCCGTTTCAGGACCTTCTTGCGAATGATCGGCGTGGCGAGATGAGCGAACGGCTCGGTTGAATACTTTTTACCAGTGCGCAGCCGTAGTAAGTTAGCTAACAGTTCGTAAGGCAGGTTCATCTCGGTGATGTGGCAATACGAGATCAGGGCGAGGCGGGCTTGGGTGTTCTCCCGATGAGGGAACTTGTCGCTCGGAAGATCGATCAGTTGCAAGTTCTTCAAATCTTCAAGCAACGCCAACGACTCGTAATACGAATCCCACCCTGTATCCCTCATGCCGTTTGCACGCACCAACGTGCATACAACCTCGAATGTTAGATCGACTCGGTTGAAAGCGTCGTCCCAGAACAACGGGTTCAGGATGTCCGCATAGTGGCGCATGCGGCTCACGGGAATAGGGGATGCATTGTCCTCTGGAAGCGGTGTGTTTGCCTGTTGCATAAGGGGATGGAAAGCCTCCTTTTACTATCACAGCCAATCGGCAGACTTCTGTTTTGGCTTGCTCCGCCGTCGGGTTTTGGGATCAGTACCGGCCAGTCGGCCAACGTTCGCTTCAGCTGCCGGGACATGTCATTGGTTATTGTTCTGGACGGTCTCCTTCATCATTCAGTTCCGCTATTGTTTCTAGGCAAGGGAGCGGCAATCAGCTTCGGCAATAAGAGCGCGGATGGCCTTCGCTTCCGGCATTTTGTTGGAGAGAACTTCAGTTCTTAGGGTCTATAAATCGTCGGCTTTGGATGGTGGATTCCTCCTGGGGGCTCCAGCTTCAGCACAATCTTCAATCTCTCCCGCAGCCATTCCTTGTACCTCTCAAATTCCGCTCGCATTCTCATGAGTTGATTGTCTAGCTTGAGCCGACCGTCATAATCCCCGAACAATGTCTGTTCCATCGTTGAGCACGTGAGCAACATGGTAAAGAGGACCAATGCCCACAACTTCGGATCGGCCCCGGTGTAATTGAGGCGAAACTCTATGTCTTGGTCGCCCGTGATATGAACGAATCGATCGGCCATGGCATTCAGATTGGCATGTGATCCTGTCTCGGACAATTCGCCCCAAGTCTTGTGAAGTTCTGAAAGTCCCTTAAACAGGCCAGCTTTCTTGTGACGTTCGAATGCGTTCTTGAATGCCTCCAGAGCAGCTTGCCCGTCATTTTTGTTGAGCCATATTTTCTGGAGGTCGGGATCATTGACCATGGCATGAGCGTGAGCGACGAATTCAACAGCGTCCCGAAGGATGGACCGTGCCTCTGCCAAGCAACCAGAGAGAGCAAGCTCGATACTCACGCGCATCTTCGCGTGGGCATTAAAGAACAGGAGCAAAGGAAACATCTGGTTGGGATCAGGAGCGGTCTGAAGGTCAGAGAACTCCCGCATCCAAATCCGGTCCAACATTATGTAGTAGTTCCAGATGTCTCGGAAGCCCTGTATGCTCGCAAAGAAGTTGTTCCGCTTGGTTGAATAGTATTCCCGATAGTCGGCGGGAATGTTGTCGATCTCGAACTTAACTAGAAGATCGAATTCCTGCGGTTGGCCTGGAATGGCAGGATCGTTGCACATAGTTGTCGCCTCCGATTTTTCGGCGCTGTTCTGCCGTTGAGCTCACCACTCAATCCGTTGCTGTCGTTAGCTATCCTCCCTTCGAAATTCTCCCGGCCTTCCCTGGTCCGTGTGCCGCACACGGCGCACATTGGGGCGACCTTCGGGGTTCAACTCCTGCGCTTTTCTTTCTGCTTCCGCCTGTGTCTCAAATACAAAACTCGCGCGTTCGGCCCCTTCTGCGATGACCTCCCACCAGCCATCGTGCCGGCGTTGTACGAAGTAGTGTTTGCCCGTTGCCATTTCTGCCTCACAAAAGTTGGTTTTTAATGTCGGTACGACGGGGCACACCAGCGAGTGTCCCCCGCCCTCGTTACCCCTTGCGCCACTGATCCGGTTTGCCAACTGATGTGTAGCGAACTCGCTCCACATCCGGCCGCGTGTTCGGGCTGATCTCTTTAGCCCGTTCAATCGCCTTGGCCTGCGTTGGCAGGATCGCACTGGCGCGCTCTGCATCCGGCTTGACGACAGCGTATTGCCGAATGCCGCGCCGCTCCACGAAGATGTTGCCCTTGCCCATCCTGGAACCCTCCTTTCTTACCGCATCGCTACAAGATACACATACTTTCTTTATCGGTCAAGTTTCTTTATCAATCAAGCATCTTGACTCATTGTGGTCGCGACGTGTAGAAACTATACGCATGACAGAATTGGGACGGGATATTCGTTGGGGCATCGAACAGCGGCTGGAATTCATAGAGTTTCGGTTGTTCTGGGAGGGTGGAATTAACCGATCTGCGCTGAAACAACAATTCGGAATTTCAATTCCGCAGGCATCCAACGACCTCAGGCGGTACGAGGAGCAAGCGCCCGGAAATCTTGTTTACGACAAGAGCTTGAAAAGATACTTCGCATCGCCGACATTCACGCCGAGGTTTTTCGTCCCGGATGCTGATCAATATTTGAATCGTCTCCGCAGTGCTGCGGACCAAATATCCGGTCAGAGCGACGCTTGGTTTTCTCAACTACCAGCGGCAGAGTCCATGCCGATTCCACACCGCAGGGTTGAAGTCGAGGTTCTTAGGAAGCTGCTTGATTCGATTCGCCGGGGACGCTCAGTGCGGATTCGGTACCAGTCGATGAACCCTAAAAGACCCGAGCCACTATGGAGATGGATAAGTCCCCATGCATTCGCAAATGATGGCTTGCGTTGGCATGTAAGGGCATTCTGCCATCTTGATCGGGATTTTCAGGATTTCTTGTTGTCGCGTTGTCTCAATGCGGACAGCGACGGGCCTCAAGAGGCCTCCGGTTCTTCAGATAGGAATTGGCAGCAATTCTTCGATGTTGTTCTTGCGCCGAACCCGCGACTTAGCAAGAGTCAAAGGGCTATCGTGGCACAGGATTATTGCATGAAGAACGGAAAGATATCGATCGCAATAAGAAAGTCTTTCCTGTATTACTTTCAGAAGCGACTTCGCCTGGACGTTGCTCAAACTCTAGATAATCCGCACGAGACACCGGTTGTCGTTCAGAATAGAGAGGCCTTTGATTCTGCCGTTGCGGGCGCGGACAAGTAGATTTTGCAGAATCCCAGTCATCGCCCATTTCTCCGAGAGTGGGGCCGACAGGCGGCCCGCGACTCGATATGGATCGGGCGAGACATCGTTCCTGCACCTTCTAGAGATCAGTCAATCGCGCTCGACCTAGGTTTCCTCGCAAGATCTCTATGGAGCGTGAACTAAGAGCATCGCGATGATGCAGGAAATCAGAAGCTGAGGTAAATTCGCAACATGCTTGTCTACGCAAATCATTTGAACTTACATGGCCAAGGCACCGAAGAGGCCGTATTCAAGGCAATCGGTGGGTGGCTAAAGGAGCAACTGAGTTTCGGGTTACACCCAGACCAGCTCAGAAAGGACGGCGAATTCAACGGTACCCGTGGGGACGTTCGTTCTTGGCTGCGTGTGCTGGCCACGGCAGAGGAGGACCCGAAGCTCTACTCGTGGGTACTAAAATTCCCCGACGGAAATGTTCGCGGCCGACAATGGATTGTGGAGGTTGGAGTCAAAACACAAGCGGACAGATTGGACCTGTCCTGCGTCGTCAAGACCGACGAATATAGCACCCTGGTTGCCAGTCCGGTTATAGCCTCTCAGCCGCGGCTGATTCGATATATCGCGAACAACATTCAAAATGTTCAGGATTCGACTTTCGACGTTACCGTGCCGGGAGTAGAAACCAAGTCCGTAGGAGCGGACGAAGATTCTTACCTGGGCCTGCTTGCCGAGATTGAACGTCCGGGCCGCGAAGGGCCAATCGTGCTTGTCAGCCCGACCAAGGACGGAGAGTACCTTCTTGAAGCTGAAGAGCTTCAGCAAAGGTTGATCGGCCTAGCTCAAGTTGTGAAGGTCTCAGCCAACTTTAACAGTTACGAGATGGCGACTGTATTGGGAAAGCCGAAGTCCGCCTGGGGCGGAGCGATCAATATCCTTGATGTGCCTTCCCTGCCGGGGCATGTTCAAGGCCGATATTATCTGCCTGACGTGATTGCTACCTGGGGAAACACGCCATTTAATCGCGGTTCTCACGTACTCGCATTAGTCACGAATACCACGAACATCGCTCGGCTTCGCAGACATATTAGACCGGAAGGGGTCATGCAGCTTTCTCTGCGTCGTCGCATGCAAACTGCGCGCGCGAAAAGCGAACAGATGAGCATTGTCCAGTTGCGGTCAGTACTCGAAGATGCAGCAAAACAGGCGGACGAGCAGACCAAATATTTCGACGAATTGGTCGAGGAGAATTCACAACTGGAATCCAATCTCGCTACATTAAAGGACGATCTGAGTGGTGTCCGCGATGAACTGGCCAAGAAGGACTACGCCATCCAGTCTCTCAAAGACCAACTCAACCGTGCAGGCGGGGATCGGCCGGAGGGCATCGATGCGGAAGAATTAGTGAAAATGCTCAACCGCGATGCCCCCCCGTCGCCGCTCAATTGCCTTACTATCATCGAAAGCATTTATGGGGATCGGTGTACTATCCTTTCGAGCGCATGGAGAAGTGCGGAGGAGATGGACAGCTTTATCTACGGGAGAGAACTTTTGGAGTTGCTCAAGCGTCTCGTGACGGATTACCGCAGTGCACTCATGGAGGGCGGAGACAACAAAGCGCACAATGTCTTCGGCAAAAGCGAATATGCTGCAAAGGAATCTGAAACGGTGATGAATAATAAGGCCATGCGACGAGAAAGGACATTCGAATACGAGCAAGAAAAAGTGGAAATGTTTCGCCACCTCAAGATCGGTGCCGACGACGACGCGACAAGGACAATACGAGTGCATTTTCACTGGGATCATGAACGCGAGAAGATTGTCATTGGGTATTGCGGCCAGCACCTCTCGATATCAAGCAACTGAATGATCACGAGGCCGTGCCGGACCTTCAACAAATGGGGATCAGATCGCAGAACCGATCACAGAGAGTAGATTTGTATTGGTGAGGCGGCATGTAGCAAGGCTTTCCGTTAGGCGCATTGCGGTGCACACAAAGCGCACACAGACCGTTGTTAACTTGCCCAATTGGAACGAAATATTCGGTCATCTGGGGCACCGGTCACGAAAGGACGAATCAGTAGTCGCTACACCACGACCGGCGTCACGTTCGCGCATGGAGAGCTTGCCGGTCGTCTCCGGCGGAGCCACAGCCAACAAGAAAGTCGGCGGTCAACTGGTTGATGAGGATTCGCGAACGATGCCATCGTCAATCGTAGCGTTTTAGAGACTCAGGCCAAGGTCGCTGGTGTCTTTGCTGCCGGACTGCACTTGGGCGTTGTCGCCTATTGAGTGAGCCGAGGGTTGGCTCGCCTGCTCAAGAGCAGCTTCTCGCGTGATCGGCTGCGCTTGCCGGTCGTAGAACTGGCCTTGCGGATCGATGTGCAGCCAATTTCCCGAGTTGGTGTGCTGGTAGCTCTGGACCTCGCCGGTCTCGCGCTTCCATTCGTAGTCTGACGCTTCGTTTGGCAGGGCTGTTTGGATTGGAGCATTACGCCGGTGGTCTATGTCGGCTGTGGTGCTGATGTTTTCGGGTGCGTGAGTAATCGTTTCGGCAAGAATTTGACGGCGAAGTTCCTCTTGCGAATGCTCTCTGCTGTTGGTCATCGGTGGCTCCTTTGTCTGGAACTGTTGGTTGTGGATCGACTCGACCTGGGCTTTTTGAAGGTCTACGGCTGAGGTCTTTGTCACGTCGGTACTGAGACGTTCACTCAGGACAGCAACGTCGTTGGTGTAAATCCGCACGTCCTCCGAAGCGCGCGATACGGAGACGTAGGCGAAGCGGGTATTGATGAGTTCCGGGTGGACTTTCGTGTCCATATTGACCAAAACCCGGTCCGCGGTGAGCCCCTGGGAACTGTGCGAGGTGACGGCGTAGCCGTGATCGAAGTGCCGCATTTGCGTGGCGTCGAAAGCGACGGTGCGCTCTTTCGCGCCGTCCATTTTCACGCTGACCTGATCGCGGTCTATCCGTTCGATGGTCCCCATATCGCGGTTTGAGACGGCCAGTTCGCGGTTGTTGGCTGTGAACTGGATGCGGTCGCCCTGAGCAAAATCGCGGCTTATTTCGCGGTAGGCCGCGATGCCTTGCAATCGCTTTGGGTCATAGGTAGCTTGCTGGCCGTCCTGCTTCTGGACGGTAATCTGGTTCTCTTTGTGGTTGGCAGAGAGCACGGTTGCGTAGCTGCCCCGCTCGATGCCGTGTTCCTTGCTGCCCCGTGTGTAATGGAGAACGTCGTCGGGCTGGTATCGTGCCGCCCAGCTTCGATCAACGCTGGTCATATCTGATCGCGGCGTGAGCACGTTTATGCTGTGATTCTCTTTGGAGACGACGCCGGATACCTGCAATTCCGTGCGGATTGCGTTGTTGATTTCCTGGCGGCTGACGTTGTCGGGCGAGACAACCAGGGTGTTCTCGGGCTTGGCGACGTAGTCCTTGGCGATAGCCTCAATGCGCTGGGCGTTGTCCGGTATCTCGGTGACGCGGCCCTGCTGTTCTAAGAGCGTCAGGCCGATTGCGGTCTCGTTCTTCGACAGATGTTCAACCGCACGAAGCAGCTCTGGATCTTTCTGGCGCATGATCTGGTCAAGCTGCGAAGTTTGCATCCCAGCCTGCTGCATCTGCTCGAAGGGCTTGCCGGCATCGACACTCTGATGCTGGCGCGTATCGCCGATCAGGAGCACGCGATCTTGCGGTCCAATCTTCTCCATAAACGCCTGCATCTGGCGGGTGCTAGCAAGACTGGATTCATCAACCATATAGAGGTGGCGGCTGTGTGGATCGCCGTTGAACTGTTCTTGGCCGCCACGTGCAAGGAAACCTTGCAGAGTGCCTGCGGAGAGGCCCGCGTCTCGCAATTGGGCTGCGGCGCGACTGGTCGGGGCGAAGCCTTCGACCGCGTAACCGCTGCGCTCTGCGCCCTCTCGAATCGCTTCCAAGGTTGTGGTCTTGCCGGTCCCGGCGAGTCCCTGCAAGCCGTGGACACGGTCGCGGGTGGTCAGCACTTCCTCGATGGCTCGGCGCTGTGCTGGATTCAGGAATTCGCGCGTGGTCGCGTGAGCCGTGGCCGCTACTTTCGGCATAATCGGCTCGACGGTATTCTGGCCGCGTTGCATGTGGCCGACAGTCGCAAGTTCCGCCGCGATGGTCTCACGAGTGGTGAACTGCCGTCCCGTTTCGTGCTTCTGCCCTGGCGCGATTTTGAACTCGCCGCTGCTATGGCGCTGGTTGAAGTTGTCGCGTACCTGGCTGTAAGTGAGGTCGCCCATGCCACGCCGCAAGGCGTCGCGCATGATCTCGCGTTCGTCGGTGACGGCCTCACGTTCGAAGCCGCGGTCCTTGGCAAAGGAGACGGCTTCCTGCGCCCGCACACGCGAATCCGGCATCTGATTCTGCTGCAATGTTGCGGCGCGCTCCCTGGCCTCTACGACTACGCGGTCGGCCTGGTTGCCAAAGTCAGCCGCGATTTTTCGGTGAGCTGCGAGTACGTCGGAAGACGACAGAATATCCTTTTTATCGCGTGTGTTGTGCGCGGCAATCTGCGCGGCCTCCGGCCCGCTGAAGCCGCTCTTTGCGACGGCCTCCTCGATCTGTTGGCGGCGCGGGCTGGATGCCTCAAGGTATTCCGGCGTGTAACCCTTTATGTCCGGCGCGCCGCTCTTGCCTGCCTCGATCTGGTAGCCGAGATTGCGAAGCCGGAACGTAAGCTCAGATTGGTAGACAGCGGTTGCGAACTGCTGCGTATCGAAGAATCCGCGCTCCTGTAAAGCGCGAGCGGAACCATCAGTCCGCTCGGTCATATTGAAGATCACGGCGTGGGTATGAAGCTGCGGAGCTGCGTACCCATCGACCGGACGAGCGGTGTCATGCTCGAACTTTGCGGCAATGAATTTGCCGATGGTCTCGGCCGGATTGTTGCCCCCGATTCGCGCCTGCGTATACCGCTCTAACTCCGTGAGCGCGATGGTCACGGCCGCCCGATGGGCCTCACGAACTCGGTCGTCCCTGCCAACCAAAGCGGTCAAAGAAACGGACTTTGGTGCAGAAAAAGTGGCGTCCCACCCGGCCCGGTGCTCCACCGGCTTGACGGTGGTTCCGTCCGCCGTGGTGTACTCCTGCCCGGTCCGATGGCGCACCAGTTGTTCGCCCGAATGTGGGTTCTGGCCTTCACTCAAGCGCGCAAAATGCTGTGAATCGATTGCTCCCGCAAGGCCGTACTTCTGGGCCATTTGCCCCTGCCATTCTCCCAGAATCGCGTCGCCCTGCTTCCAATAGTTCTGCTCGGCAGACATGAACTCTTTTGCATGGTAAGTCTGCGCCTGGCCGGAACTGAGGGGCTTGGAGATGGTAAGCATACGGCCTCTCTATTGCTGAAAGGGAAACGAGGATTGTGGCTCTTGAACGCCATCGGCCTGGGCGGGATCTTCCGGGTCGGCAGGGGAAATAGGAGCCAGGGCAAGCTCCTCTTCGATGGGCTCGTCAAGCTCCAAATGCTCGGCCTCGACATCGTCCTCTTCCGGTTGCCGGCGAGCAATCGTCGCCGCGCTCGGTGGCTCTGCCTCAAGGTCAATCACCGGCTCTTGGCTTTCAGAATTCCTCGGCGCCAGCGTCTTCGGATCGAAGGGAAGTTCATCCTCACCGTCCTTGCGCGGCACGAAACCGGGAGTGGTCAGCGGCAGGTCCATGTACTCGAAGTGGAAGCGGGCCACGTTGTTTCCCAGCTTGAGAAAGGCGTGGCGATTCTCGAGCCCCGAGATTTCCGAATCCATCACAAGCGGTTCGACCTGACGATCCACGCTGAAGTTTCTGCCGGACCGAGAGCCGTCGAAGTGCGTCTCCTTCATGCGCTCGATCTCGACCTTTCCAATCGCATTGCTGACCCACTCTGCCGCCTTTGGCTCCGTCGTCTTGAGAAAGATTTTGGTTGCAGGCTGAGACAGCATGACCTCGGCAAGATGGCCGTAGATCACCTCAAGCTGTGCCTTTCCTTGGAAGCCAAGCACAAGCGGGTTCCTGCTTTTTCGGTTCTCTGTAATCGCCGTGTGGAGTTGGGGAAGACGCTGCAAGCTCGCCAGTTCGTCGAGCACAAACCAGACGGGTGTCTGGTTTTCCTGCGGCGCGGTCAAGAGCCGCATCACCAAAAGATCGATCCAAAGGCTGTGCAGCGGACGCAACGCCTCACGTTCGGTCGCGCTTGACGTGATGAATATCCAACCGGCGCGAGTCTCGGCCCACTCCGTTGCGCTCCATGTTCTATTGCCTGCCTGCTCCCTGGTCGGCAGCATCCGAAGGCTGTCCGCTACCAGCCCGAGTGAGGCCAGGACGCCGTTGCGTTGCTGCTGCGCGCCCTTGGCAATCATGGCCTCCATCTCCGTCCCGCGCACACGCTGGTCAATCTCCGCCGGGTTCGAGAGCCATGCAACCAACTGCTCGGGCGTCGGCCCCTTGGTGAGGAGATGGGCAAAGATTTTCTGCGGTGTCTCGGTGAAAAACTCGCCCTTTTTGTCGCTGGTCGGCTGGTAGAGAGAGGCCGCAATCGCCTTCGCCTCGGCCCTTCGCCGCAACTCTTCCGACGGCCCCCAATAGGGGCAGCGGTCGTCGAGGGGGTTCAGTACGATGTCCCCGCGCTTCGCATCGTAGAAGCGCTGGATGAACTCGCAGGCCGGGTCGTAGACGATGGCCGCGTGGCCCCGGCCCTGAATTTGCCGGAGGATCTGCATGATGAGCGTCGTCTTGCCCGCGCCGGTATCACCCATCAGCTCGATGTGCTGCGCCTCGGCCTGAAGCGGTATCCGCATCATCTCCTTTGCCTCGGTGGTTTTGAATCCGATTCCGTCCCCGTGTACGGTCTTGTTGAACTCCTTCGGAGTGAGCATCACAGGTCCTTTGAGTCGCCGGCCGTACTTCAATTCCTTCCTGCGCTTGATGTCTTTCACGATGGCAAACGGAAGTTGCATCATCAGAGAAAGGAAGCCGAACAACAACGGCAATTTGTAGATGTCCCTGAGCTGTTCGCCTCCATATACGGCATTCTGCAGGTACGTGTGCAGGCGGGCATCAACATACTTTTGCTCGGGTCCGCGATAGAGAACGTCGAGCCCGCGGGCCTGAGCAGCGGCGGAGAGTGCAAGCGGAATCTGCTTGCCTCCGGAGGCCAGAGTTTTACCCGCCTGCACATCCGCGTCGGACGCAACCTCGACTCCGACGCTTACACCTGCGGCATCGAGCAACTGATACTTGTCGGTCTTGTTGAAGGCGCCTCCGGCGGCGCTGCGAGCATATATCGGCGTGTAGAACTGCTGTAGCGGAGTCTGGCCGAAGTTGAAACGGAGATACAGAAAGCCACCGGTCAACACGAATGCGAGGAACACCGCACCGTAGCTGTAGATCGGCGAATGCGGCGGGAAGATGATTGTTTCTTTGCGGCCCCAGTGGGTTGTTGCCATCACGCACGTTCCGCTTCTTGCCCTGCTTCGATAGCCACGGCTCTCTTGCGCTTCTTCACTTCCGTCATGATCCCATCGAAGACTTCTGGAGTGAGCTTCTGTCCTGCAGCAAGCGGCTTTAGGACGTTCATCAGCATGAGTTTGATCCCGACGATTTCGCTCAACTCCGCACTGGCGGTCGGCTCGCCGCCGTCGCGTGATAGCTCGTCAAGAATGAGCTGCCTAATGAGTTCGCCGCGCTGCTGGCCGCGCCGTTTAGCCAGGCGCTCAACGTCTGCCACTTCACGCGGACTGAGTTTTGTTGTGACGCCGACCAGCCGATAGGTCCCGCGCTTTTCTGCTTCGGCTGCAAGTTGATCTTCGCTTAGAAGTGGCATAAAGATTCTCTTTCCAGTCCAGTGTCCTTAGGTGTCCCCCAGTGTCCCCACGGACACCTGACGGCCCTAAGTGGTTGCATCTATTGGGGCGGGTCCAAGTATCCGTGGGTACACCCAGCACGACCCTTTGAGGGATGGAGTGTCAATAATCACCCGGTGCGAAGCACCTTGCCCATTCCGCCCCACAATTGAATGGAGGATCAAGCCTTCAATACCTGCACAGATTCCGCTGGCTTCACCCCGGCAATGGGCTTCTTCGCAGGCTGTTCCGGCGCTTGGTCCACTGGGGCCTTACGGATACGAAGCGTTGAGGTCACCTTGTTGGATTGCGGAGTCTTTAGGAAGTCCTGAAAGTCGCGGTCCTTCGAGAAAACATAGTTGAGAGCCTTGTCCACGACATCATCTGCGGATGCGTGGATGAAGGCGGCGTATTGATCGACCTGTGTTGCTGTGGCTCCATCAAGCCGGACGGAGGCGCTGATTTGTCGGGTTTGTGTGATCTCTAGCAATGGCATATTGGTTCTCCTTGGGTGAGTGATTTACATTCTCTGAACGAACCTGGAAGCCGTGGCCGCGATCTCTGCGGCACGGTCTTTCGAGAGCGATTGATTGCTCGTCTCAAGCTGGCGGATGACGGCTTCAGCAGAGATGCCTTTGCGTGTCCAAAGGACGGCGCTAGTGACATCCACGGTGCGGCGCGCGTAGTAAAGGGGATTGGGCTTATCGCAACGAAGAGCGATAAGGATCTGGACTATTCGATCGGCGGGAGTTCCGACCGCAAGCCGGGCCAGTACCCAGGCCCAATCGTTTTCCGATTGCGTCGCGTTTCCCAGCGGGCGATGCACTTTCACACTGGCGGAATCAGCCAGGGGTAGCGATGGCATCTCCAACCTGAAATCATCCGGCGAATAGACGGTCTGATTGCCGTCACTCGCCAGAGTGACTGGGCAGGCCGGAGAATATTTCCGATTGAAGAATCCCGGCAGGCGAAGCACCCGCGCACAGTCAGTGCAGGCGCGGTCGCCGCCGAAGACCGCGGCGAGGGTTTTCAGCATGGCTTCCTGCTCAGGAATGGAGATGCCACGCACGCGCCAAAGGATCTGATATTTGCCGGGAGAAGTGCGGATGACAATCGAGGGCGGCGGCACATTGTCCGACGCTCGGATAGCAGCCATCTTCCGGTCGCCATCCTCGTCCAAATCCAAATACAGCGCCCGCACCTCGGCAATCGCATTCTTGGTCCGCTTCTTGGCATCGGGAAGAAGAGAGTTGACAGAGAAATAGACGTTGCCTCCATGAGCGTTTTCATGAGCGAGCCAACCGAGATAGTTCGACTTGAGGAAGTCACTCTGACGGACGATCCGCTGCCGGGTACGGGGCGGATTGGCATGGCGCAGGAGCAGAGCGAAGGTGTCCTTCGTGCCAAACCATTCGGCAAGAAACTCGCCGGCGATTCCGTATCGGTTAAGCATGGACGAGCTCTCCTTTGATAGCGCTATCGACGCCGCCATAAACCATCTCGAAACGAAACTCCTGAGCCTGCCGGTCATAGCCATCCAAGCGCAACACTTCGCGGATAGCGCGGCGTCCTGGCTGACGCTCGACGTGGACGATGAAGTTGACGGCTTCGCCGATCTCAGCCTCAACGTCCTCATACGTTGCTTGCTGGTGGCTTCGCATGACAAGATTTGCGAAGCGGCGAAGGGCTTTGACTGCGGAGTTGGCATGGATTGTGGCCAACGAACCCGAGTGGCCGGTGTTGAAAGAGTCGAGCAGAGTGCGCGCCTCCGTGCCGCGCACCTCGCCGAGGATGATGCGGTCGGGGCGCCACCGCAAAGCGGACTTCAATAGATCGTCAAAGGTTACGGACGCCTTGTAGGTATCGGTCTGGCATTCGACGGCAAGGACGTTTGGCTTCTGGATGCGAAGCTCTGAGGTGTCTTCGATGATGACGATGCGCTCATGCTCCGGGATAGCCTGACCGAGGATATTCAGTAACGTAGTCTTTCCGGTCCCAGTTCCGCCGCTGATGAGCAGCGTCTTGCCGCTGCGAATCTGTTCGGCAAGGAACTCCGCGAGAGACCGCGTCAGGGTGCCGCGAGAGATGAGGTCTTCGACCGTGAACTTGCGGCTCGAAAACTTCCGGATAACCAACGCCGGAGAGGGCCGCGCCACCGGAGGGATGACCGCTGCGAGGCGGCTGCCATCCGGGAGTTGCGCGTTGAGCACGGGATTGTCCTCATCCAGCTTCTTGCCGAGCCGGTTGGCGACCACTTCGAGACCGGTGCGCAGCTTGCCAGCATCGAAGGAAATGCTTTCATCCCGATGCATGACACCATCCCGCTCGAACCACCAGGAAGAATCCGGATTTCCCATAATCTCGCTGATGCTGTCATCCAGCAATAGCGGCTCTATCGGGCGAAGAAATGGAAGGATCAAATCGAAATTCATTATGGAAACCTCTTGGGCATCAAATGCCCGATTCTCTGGGCGGAAGTCGTCCTGCTCCGTCGCCGCCGTTGCACGCTGCAAGGCTCTCGAAGGCCCGCTCAACCATGCACGGGGACAGGTTGGGTAGAGCAGCCGGATTGGCAGCATGGATGGACATGGAAAAGCCTCTGGAAAGATTGATGAATCCCTAGCTGAACGCCTGGTCAACTCGGAAGCGCACAATGGCCAACCCAAGAGGGTTTACCGGCAGTTCCTTGTTCTTCACGGTCTCCCGAAAGACATAGGTGACGCTGGCTGTCCATCGCTCCCGTTTGAGTTCCGTATGATCCGCGGGATTGGTGTACACCTTCTCAAACTCGATTCGGGCAGAATAGGGAGACTGCCGGAGATCGTCAAGGACGATGTTCTTTACCTCGACATCGACATACGGGAGCGTGCTTTCCTTGATGTACGTCTGGATAATGTTGTCCTTGCGTTCCTGCTCGATGACGGCCCGCTGAACGTCGCCATTCAGGAAGTAAAGCGAATTCGTCTGGTCCCGCTCAATGGTGAATCGATTGCGGCTGAAGTAGAGCTCCGCCCAGCGCGAAAGGTAATACTTGTTCTCCGCCTCCTGAGGGCGGTACTGGAAGTTACGATAATCGATCGCTTCGGCCTGACCCACATCGTTAATCCTTACGATCATCGGGTGCATATCTGTGAGAGCTTTCTGGCTTCTGAACACGAGCGCTGCCAGCGTAAGCGAGACGACTGCGAGCACCAGAATCGTCACCTTCAGATAGGTGTTCATTACCAGTGGATCGCCATACTGTTCCAAGTAGCGTTCCGCAGCGCGGGTGATTTCCGGAGTGGCTTTCGTTGCTACGCTCATCTCTAACCTCGTCTCTTGTTGCGGTTTATAGCGCGGCCCGTATCGCCATCATTGCGACACCCATGCCGCCATCATGACCACCCGTGTGACCGCCGAATAGGCTCTGCGTCATGGCCGGAATCTTGAAGAGAATATAGACGTTGACAAGCACAAGAAGGATGAGAAGCGGCAATGCTTGGACAATCGTCGCGGGGTCCGATACGCTCTGGCCGACTTGGACGTAGTAGTTCGTCAAGACATGGGAAAGAACATTCATGGTCGCTGCGGCAACTACCTTGTAGAAGCTGAATCCGAGATACGCTTTGAGCCATCCCCAGAACAGCCAATCGAGTTTGTCAAAGACGAGAAACGGGATAAAGAGCGGCCCAAGCAATCCAATAATTGTGGACGCAATTGCGCCATAGGCCAGAATGGCGGAGACTACCGCCGCCAGGACACCCAAGAGGAATTGCACGACGAAGTACACAAGGGAGTAATAGGGAGACATCATGCTGGTCAGCATCGATGGCCCAGTTTTCGCGGATGCCGTATGGATCTCGTTCAGCATGGTTGTGGCACCATCAGCGCCGATGACAGACACAAGGTTGGCTGTGCCTCCGTCGATGAATCCCTTTATGGAAAAACCGAGTCCAGGAATGGCGCTGTCATAGTAGTTCACCATCGCATAGGCGAAAGTGAGAAGCATAAAGAGGTTGAGGAACCTCCCCATGCTGAACCCGGCCCCGCCATGTGCCGAGGCAAGGGCCTCTTGAACACCGAACCAGACCAACATGATCGTTGCCAGCGACAGCACGATGTGGA
>Ga0302319_10011593_pt1 | contig 16715 bp, 13 predicted proteins | sample Bog_T0_2_FD_203319 | JGI IMG/M metagenome (GOLD analysis project Ga0302319, IMG submission 203319) | Peat permafrost microbial communities from Stordalen Mire near Abisko, Sweden - Bog_T0_2 | ecosystem: Environmental > Terrestrial > Soil > Wetlands > Peat | place: Sweden: Abisko, Stordalen Mire...
TGGCGGGCAGTCGCGAAAACGCGCTAGTCTATTGCGATGAAGATTGTCGATTCGATGGCGGTGATGCAACGCGTGAGCGCGAAGTGGGTGCGCTCGGGCGAGGCGGGGGGGTTGGTACCGACGATGGGGGCGTTGCACGAGGGGCATTTGAGTTTGATCCGGCGCGCGCGCAAGGAATGCCAGCGGGTGGTGGTAAGCATTTACGTGAATCCGACCCAGTTCGGGCCGAAGGAGGACTTGGCGAAGTATCCACGTCCGCGCGAACAGGATTTGGCGTTGTGCCGCAAGGCGGGCGTGGACGTGGTTTTTGCGCCGGAGAATCTTTATTTGCCGGATCACTCGACTTTCGTGGAGGAGACGATGCGCTCGCAGGGGCGTGAGGGCGCGAGCCGGCCCATCCATTTTCGCGGCGTGGCGACCGTTGTGCTGAAATTATTGAATTTGGCGCGGCCGACAAAGGCTTACTTTGGGCAGAAAGATGCGCAGCAGGTCGACGTCATCACCCGCATGGTCCGCGACCTCGACGTGCCGGTGAAGATTGTCGTCGTGCCGATCGTGCGCGATTTCGATGGCGTGGCGCTGAGTTCGCGCAATCGGTATCTTTCGCCGGAAGAGCGCGCCGTGGCGGTTGAATTCGCGCGGCTTTTGCAGCAGGCCGTCCGGAGAAAAAGCGAACCGGTGGGCTGGCTTCGGCAGCAGCTCAAGAAAGCGACCGGGCTGAAGCTCGACTACGTGGAGCTTGCCGGGAATCGCCTTTGTGCCGCGGTGTATGTCGGGAAGACGCGGCTCATCGATAACGAGCGCATCGGCTAAATTACGGACACTCAATCGCGTGCCCCGCGACTTCTTCCGAGGCGACCGTGCGGGCCCAAGCGTCGGCTTTGAGGATGTCGTCGAGGGCCGGGTGCTCGATGTTTTTGTGGCGTTTCATGACGGCCTCGACGATATGCCAGATGGCGGGAAAGAGAATTTTACCGTCAAGGAAGGCGGGCACGGCGATCTCATTGGCGGCATTGAGCACGGCGGGGAGCGTGCCGCCGGCGGTGCCGGCTTCGCGGGCGAGGCGCAGGGCGGGGAAGCGCTCGGGATCGGGCGACTCGAAAGTGAGCTGGCCCATGGTCGCGAGGCAGAGCGGCTTGAGCCGGTTGGGCAGGCGGTCGGGATAGGTGACCGCGTACTGAATCGGGAAGCACATGTCGGAATGGCTGAGCTGCGCGAGCTGCGATCCATCGACGAATTCGACCAGCGAATGGACGATGCTTTGGGGATGGACGACGACATCGACCTGGCTCATCGGCACGCCGAAAAGCCAGCGCGCCTCGATCATTTCGAGGCCCTTGTTGAAGAGCGTGGCGGAGTCGATGGTGATTTTGCGGCCCATGTTCCAGGTGGGATGCTTGAGCGCCTGCGCGGGGGTGACTTTGCTCAATTCCGAGGCGGGCGTTTTGCGGAACGGTCCTCCCGAGGCGGTGAGGATGAGACGCCGGATGTGGCGCGACGGTTCGCCGACGAGACACTGGAAGATGGCGTTGTGCTCGCTGTCAACCGGGAGGATGGCGACCTTGTGTTTCGCGGCTTCGCGGGTCACTTCCTCGCCGGCCATGACGAGGATTTCCTTGCTGGCAACGGCGATGTCCTTGCCCGCGCGGATGGCCGCCAGCGCCGGGGCGAGGCCCGCCGTGCCGACGATGGAAATGAGCACCATGTCGGCTTCGGGCATCGTGGCTAGTTTGATCAGGCCCTCGGGTCCGCTGTGGCTGGCCGTGCCGAGAGGGAACTGGCCGCGCACGGCGTCGAGTTCCGTGGTGTCGTAGAGGGCGACGGCGCGCGGCTTGAATTCCGCGGCCTGGGCCAGCAGCGCCTGCGCGGAGCGTCCCGCGGCGAGGCCGACGATCTCCATGCGTTCGGGAAGATCGCGCGCGACTTTCAACGCGCTCTCGCCGATGGAGCCGGTCGAGCCGAGAATCACAACACGTTTTTTAACACTCATGGGATAAAGATTAGCACAGGCAGAGGCGCGTTAATTGGCCTTCTTGGTTTCGAAGACGATTTCCGGCGTCAGCTTTAGTTTCGGCTGGCCGTCGACATCGTTCTCCCCGCCGGGAACCACAGGCGACGCACTGCCCTGGTTGAGAAAGACCACGCTCTGCGTGGCCGATTCGTCCGGCTTAAGATCGGGAAAGTCGACCCATTCCCCGTACTGCGACAGCGGATCATCCTCCGGCAGCGTCCTCAAGTTCGAGTTGCCGCCGTCCTCGTCGCCGAGCCGCAAGCCGCGGAAGGGACGCACATGAATTTGCACGCCCGTCGCTGTGGCATGGCCCACGTTCTTGAGGGTTACATAGACGGTAAAGCTGCCGGTGGCAGGTTCGCTCTGCTTGACGGTGTAGGAGGTCTGCTCAACGTAGGCCCCGTCATGCACCACGGACGCGGCGGCGGCAGCGGCGTGCGCGGAGGCGCTCGAATTGGTGAACCAATATTGTTTGTTCACCGGATGGTTGGCCGCATCCTGCGTCACTCCCTGGTCGTAGCTATAGAACTGCCAAAGAAGCATGACCCCAACGAATACCCAAAAGGCAACGATGAGCTTATTCGTAACCGACATCGCACCTGTTTACCTCCACTCGCCGCGCCGGGCAAGCTTCGGCCTTGTCGGGTGGGTCGCGATTTCCTTTGCGTCCCCTATGCAGACGGCGGAAGATTGCCGCCCCCACCCTTGTATTCGCCCCGTGCGTCAGGCAAGTTGAAAGACTGCCTATGTCGAGTTTTCAAAAGACCTTTGAGCGTTGGATGAATTCGCCCGCGCTCAAGGAAATCGCCCGGAGTCCCGACGCATTTTCGCTGGGCTATCTTCCGGCTTCCGCGCAGGCATTTGTGCTGGCGGCGCTCGCCCGTCTGGCTCCGAAACAGACCTTCCTCGCGTTGACGCCGGGCGTGAAGGCGCAGGAAGAGCTGGCCAACGATCTCGAAGCCTGGGACGCGCCGCATCTTTTTTTCCCGCAAGTGGAGGCGCCGACTGCCGAGACGCTGGCCGATCCCGAGGCTTCGGCGGAACGGTTGGCGGCACTGACCCGGCTCTCGTCCGGTTTTGCGGGCGTCGTCCTGACTACCGCGCGCGCGGGCGAGCAGGTGTTGCCGCAGCCCGACGTCTTGAGAGGACAGCGGATCAAGCTGGTGAAGAATACGCATCTCGATCGCGATGGATTGTTGCGCCAATTGCTGGAAGCCGGTTACACCCGCGAAGCGCAGGTGCAGGGGCGCGGTCAATTCAGCGTGCGCGGCGCGGTAGTCGATATTTTTTCGTGGGATGCCCTGCGCCCGCTGCGCACCGAATGGGTGGACGAGGAGTTGATTTCGCTGCGCGACTTCGACGTCGACGCGCAACGCTCGGTGCAAACGCTCAAGACGGCGGAGATCAGCCTGGCCGGGCCGGGCCTCGGCGGTGAAACAGGAGATGCGGCGACGTTGCGCGATTATCTGCCGGACGGTTTTCTGACGGTGGAGTTGGGAGAAGAGGATATTTCTGGAGGGTCAGCCTCCGGCCTGACCCTGACCGAAAATGAGCCGAACGAGCAGGAAGACAGCGACGGTCATAGACCGCCGCTACAGTCTGACTTCTTCGCCCACGATTTTCTTCACGCGCCGCGCGGTGACTTCATCCTCCAGGAAAACCGGCGCGATCTTTTCCTCGATCACCTGCGCGATTGGCTGAGTGAAAAATGGGAGATCGCGATCTTTTGCAACAACGAGGGCGAGCAAAAGCGGCTTCAGGAAATTCTCGCCGAGGCGCAAATTTCCGGCGACGGGATTACTTTTCTTCAGCGGCCACTCCTTCGGGGCTTCGTCTGGCCCGCAGGCAAACTGGTCGTCCTGAGCGATGCGGAAATCTTCGGACGCTACCAGACGTTGCGCGCGTTGCGGCAACAGGAGCGACTCGTCGGGCTGCGGAGCCAGCATCAGGCGCTCGACTTTACCGAGATTCAGGACGGCGATTACGTGGTGCATCTGCATCACGGCATCGCACTTTATAAGGGAGTGACGACGTTGCCGAGTGCGCCGGAGGTAGGGACGCGAGTCCCTTCGCGTCCGTCGAAGGAACCGGAGGGCGGAGGATTATCGACGGACGGCAGCGGAGTGCCGTCCCTACCCTTGGAAGGCGCGGAAGTCCTCGTGCTCGAGTTCGCCGAACAGAGCAAACTCTACGTCCCGGTCGAGCAATCGTATCTCGTCACCAAGTATGTCGGCGTGGGGCGGCGGCATCCGCCGTTGGACACACTGGGCGGATCTCGCTGGGAACGGGCGAAGATTTCCGCGCAGAAGGCCGTGATGGATTACGCCGCGCAACTGCTCAGCGTCCAGGCCGAACGCGATGCCCTGCCCGGCCACGCCTACCCGCCCGACACCGATTGGCAGCGCGAATTCGAGGATGCGTTCGTCTACGAGGAAACGGAGGACCAGGAGCGGTCCATTGTCGAAACGAAACGCGACATGGAAAGCAAGCGCCCGATGGACCGGCTCATTTGCGGCGACGTCGGCTTCGGCAAAACGGAGGTCGCGATCCGCGCCGTGTTCAAGGCGGTGCAGGACGGCAAACAGGCCGCGTTTCTCGTGCCGACAACGATCCTGGCCGAGCAGCACTGGAAGAACCTGCGCGAGCGATTTGCGTCCTACCCCATCCGCATCGATTGCATGAGCCGGCTGCAAACGGCGCGCGAGCAGCGCAAGTCGATCGCGGGCCTCAAGGACGGCTCGGTCGACGTCGTCATCGGCACGCACCGGATTCTCTCGAAGGACATTCATTTCAAGGACCTCGGCCTCGTCGTCGTCGATGAGGAGCAGCGCTTCGGCGTGAAGCAAAAGGAGAAATTCAAGCAGCTCTTCCGGCTCGTCGATGTGCTGACGCTTTCGGCCACGCCCATTCCGCGCACGCTCTATCTCTCGCTCACCGGCGCGCGCGACATGAGCACGATCGAGACCGCGCCGCCGAATCGGCATCCGGTGGAAACCATCGTCGCGCCTTACGACGAGCGCGTCATCCGCGAAGCCATCGAGCGCGAAATGGCGCGCAACGGGCAGGTCTATTTCCTCCACAACCGGATTCATTCCATTCAGGACGTCGCGAATAAACTCAGGCAGCTCGTGCCAAAGGCGCGGATCGACGTCGGCCACGGTCAGATGGACGCGGAGGAACTCGAGGACGTCATGTCACGCTTCGTCGCCGGCGACACCGACGTGCTGCTCTCCACCACCATCATCGAGAGCGGGCTCGACATCCCGAACGCGAACACGATCATCATCGACCGCGCCGACCGCTTCGGCCTCGCCGATCTCTACCAGCTCCGCGGACGCGTGGGACGCGCGCAGCACAAGGCCTATGCCTTTCTTTTTCTTCCGCGCCATTTAATGACCGTGGGCGACGCTAAAAAGCGGGTCTCGGCCATCCGGCAATATTCGCAGCTCGGCGCCGGCTTCAAGATCGCGATGCGCGACCTGGAGATTCGCGGCGCAGGCAACCTGCTCGGCACGGCGCAAAGCGGTCACATCACCGCGGTCGGTTTCGATCTCTATTGCCAGTTGCTGAAAACGGCGGTGGCGCGCATGAAGGGAGAAAAGCCGGGGCGTCTGGTTGAAACCAAGCTGCAGCTCGATTTCATCGCCTGGCAGGAAGGCGAGGTCGATGAGCAGGCCGGAAAGTCGGGCGCCTTCCTCCCGAGAAAATATCTCCCCGAAAGTCGCTGGCGGATGGAGGGCTACCGGCGCATCGCGGAGGCCAACACGTCCGCCGATTTGGAAAAACTGCGGCTCGAATGGCGCGACCGACACGGACCCTGGCCGCTGCCGGTCGAGCGGCTGCTGCTGGCCACCGAAATCAAGATCGCCGCGTCGGAGGCGCGCATCCGCGTGGTGGAGACGCAGGACGAAAAGCTGATGCTCCAGCAGGGGCAGGATTACATAATGGTAAGTGGCAAGTTTCCCCGCTTGACCACCCGCGACGCAATTTCTAAGCTCAGGGAAATAATTACATGGATCGTTTCTTTGAGAAGTTCGCCGTAGTGCGGCGTCCTTATCGCCTCCGGTTATTCGCTTCGGTCCACATTTTGACGTGGGCTGCGTTAGCTTTTTGCCTTGTTCCCGCGGCGCGCGGGCAGATTCTCGCCGACGGCATTGCAGCCGTGGTCAACGATAAGGTCATCACCTACGTCCAGATCAACCAGCAGGTGGAGGAAACGGAAAAACTGCTGCGCCAGAACCTGCAGGGCGAAGAACTTTTCGAGCGCGTCAAAGAGGCGAAGCTGAACGTGCTGAAGGCGCTGATCGACCGCGAATTGATCATCCAGGATTTCAAGACGCAGGGCGGTTTCATCCCCGATACCTACACGACGGAGCGCATCAACGACGTCATTCGCGAACAGTACGGCGGCGACCGCGTCGCCTTCATCAAGACGCTCTATGAGCGCGGCGTGACCATGCAGAAGTACAAGGACGAGATCCAGGACAGCGCGATTGTCGGCTACATGCGCAACAAGAACGTCGTGCAGACCGTGCTCGTGTCGCCCTACCAGATCGAGCAGTACTACCAGCAAAACCTGCGCCTCTTCCAGCAGGACGAACAGATCAAGGTCGCCACCATCGTCCTGCGCAAGGCTCTCTTTCCCGCCACGAAAACGGACGCCGACGGCAAGCAGGTCACCTATGACCCGCAGGAGGAAATCGCGAAGGAAATCCTCTACAAGCTCGATACCGGCACCGATTTCGGCGAACTGGCCAAGTCGTATTCCGAGGCGGGCAACAAGGACGACGGCGGCGAACTCGGCTGGGTAACGCAAAATGGCAAGACCGCGATCCGCAGCGATCTGTGGGACGCTGTCGCCAAGCTGCAACCGGGCCAGCACAGCGATGTCATCACGACTTCCGACGGCTTCTACTACATCGTGCTGGTCGAGGACCGGAAAAAATCGGCGATGACCCCGCTCGAAGACGTGCGCGCGCAGATCGAGCAGACAGTCATCAACGAGGAAACCCAGGTCCGGCAGCAGCAGTGGCTCGACGGCCTGAGGGCCAAGGCGTTCATCAAGATGTTCCTCTAATCTGGAGGGTCAGCCGCCGGCCTGACCCATTTCAGTCGTTTCCTTTCAGTCAGGGACAAGCCGGAGGTTGTCCCTCCATTCTAATGAAAACCCTCCCCACCATCGCCATCACCCTGGGCGATCCCGCCGGTATCGGCCCGGAAGTCGTCGCGAAAACCTTGCGCGATCCGCGCCTGCCCAAGGGCTTTCGCTTTGAGGTGCTCGGAAAAAAACGCGGCCGGGGAATACAGCCCGGAAAACTCTCTCGCACCGCGGCGCGCTCGGCCCTGGACGCCCTCGAAGAAGCCGCGCGGGGTTGCCTCGATGGCCGCTTCGCCGCGATGGTGACAGGGCCGGTGCACAAGCTGGCCATCACCCGCCTCCAACCCGATTTTGTCGGCCAGACCGAATTTCTCGCGCGCGCCTGCGGCCTGCCCGATGAGACCGCGGTGATGTGCCTCACCGATCCGAAATTGACCGTCGCGTTGTGCTCGAATCACTGCTCGCTCAAGGACGCCTTGCAGCGACTGACCCCGAAACGAATCAGCTACGTGGCGAAGATCACGCGGGAATTTCTGAAGCAAAGCGGTCTGGCCCGCCCGGGCCGCGCCCTCGCCTTCGCCGGAGTCAATCCGCACATGGGCGAAGCCGGCATTTTCGGCGATGAAGATTTTCGTCTCGTCGCGCCGGCCGTGACGAAACTCAACCGCGACGGAATCGCCCTGGTACACGCGCCCGCCGATACGGTCTTCCACTACGCCGTGAACAAAGGCGCTTTCGACGCCGTCATCTGCGCCTATCACGACCAGGGCCTGATTCCCTTCAAGCTGGTCGCGTTCGAGACGGGCGTGAATGTCACGCTCGGCCTGCCGATCATCCGCACCTCGCCCGATCACGGAACAGCGTGTGAAATCGCTGGTCAAAACAAGGCCGACCACCGCAGCATGTTGGCCGCCGTCCAACTCGCCTGCCGACTCGTTCGCGCCAAGGCTGAAAACCGTTAGCCGCAAAAGAACGCAGAGAACGCGAAGAGACTGGAGCAAGAAGCCACTTCATAGAAAATTTTTTAATAAGAAAACTAAAGGAGGGGAAAACACCCCCTGATTCCCCCTCATGTTTTCCTGCTTTCATGTTTTCCTGTTAAAACGGCTGCTATATAGGAAAAAGTACCTGCACATCTTTTTAGAGTTCTTTGTGTTCTTTTGCGGCCAAAAAATAGAAAATCAAAAATATGAAAATCGGATACATCACCCTCACCGAGCCGACCGCGGCTGGAGCAAAGCCAGGCAATCCAGGTTCAGAAGTGGAGAAAGTGATCGCGTCCATTTTTTCCGAGAAATCGCAATTCGTCTCCGTGTCCGTGGCGAACAACCGCAAGCAAATCAGCGCCGCGCTCATCCGCCTATGCGACGAGGAAAAATGCCCGCTCGTCCTCACCCTGGGCGGCACGGGTCCGGCCCCGGACCACATCACGCCCGACGTCACCATGGAAATAGTTGACCGCAAGCTGCCGGGCTTCGGCGAAATCATGCGCTACTATTCCTACGAGCGGTTCAAGGTTTCCGTTTTGTCGCGGGCCGAGGCCGGCGTTCGCGGCAAGAGCCTGATCATCAATCTTCCCGCCAAACCCAAGCCGGTTAAATTCTGCCTGAGGCTGCTTCAGGAGGGAATTTCCGAGGCGCTGGAACAAATTGCCGGGATCAAGCCGGGGCTGCGCGGCGATGAAATCGAAGTGCCGATCGACAAGTACCTGCCCTTCCTGAAAAAGCTCCGGCCCAAGCCCGATCCCGATGGGGACAAACATCCGCTGATCGGTCAGTAGCAGGCGCGGTTGCGTTACCAATCCACCGGCACCCGCTCGCGGCGCTGCGTCTTCTTGCTGAAATAAAAAACGCAGCCGTACTTCAGGCCGAATTCGTGGACCAGCCGCGTCGCCTTCACGTCGTAGCAGCAATACTCCGCGATGGGCAGGAGCTTGCCTTCCTTCCACCACTTGAGTGATTCCATGCCGTCGGCGGTCTTCCCGCAGCCGAGCGTCTGCTCACTGATCGCATCGAGGCCCACACGCAGGCCGATGTTCTTTTCCACGTCGCGCATGAGATCGAGCACGGGTACCTGGCTCAGGTCGAAGACCGCGTACGGCGCGAGCACTTCGAAATCGAAATCGATCACGTTGTAGCCGATCACGCAGTCGGCTCGCTGGAGTTCCTGCAGGAGCGCATAGACATCGTCTTCGCGGTAAATTTCATAGGTGCCACGCTGCGTGCTGTAGGTCACGCCCAGGGCAATTTTCATCGCGCGCTTGTTGTGCCAGCCGCCGACTTCCGCGGCGCTTTTCTGGGTTTCCAAGTCGAAGTAAACGAGATTCGGGCCGGACATGGTGAACCACAGGCTGGGCAAAAACTAAGCCAAGGTCACGCGGAAAGGTTCCTTTCCGACCGCCGCCTAACCTTGAACAGGGTCAGCATCATCACAAAAAAGAGCGGGACGAAGAAGATCGCGAGGAACGTCGCCGCGAGCATGCCTCCGATGACGCCGGTGCCGATGGCGTTCTGGCCGCCCGACCCGGCGCCGCTGGCAAAGGCCAGCGGGCTCACACCGAGGACAAACGCCATCGATGTCATGAGAATCGGGCGCAGTCGCTGGTGCGCGGCGCGCAGCGTGGAAGTCACCAGATCCATGCCACCCTCATAGTTCGCCTTGGCGAACTCGACGATAAGAATGGCGTTCTTGGCCGAGAGGCCGACCGTGGTCAGCAGGCCGACCTGGAAAAAGACGTCGTCATTAAGCCCGCGCCACAGCGTGGCGAGAATCGCGCCGAAGACGCCGAGCGGCACGACGAGCAAAACCGCAGCCGGGATCGACCAGCTTTCGTACAACGCCGCGAGGCAGAGAAAAACAACGGCCAACGAGATGGCGTAGAGCATGCCGGTCTGCGCCCCTCCCCGCCGTTCCTCGAAAGAGAGGCCCGTCCAGTCGAAAGCAATGCCGGTCGGGAGCTGGGCGATGAGTTTTTCCAGCGCGTTCAAGGCTTCGCCCGTGCTGCGACCGGGCGCGGGCTGGCCCAAAATCTCCATGGACGAAACGCCATTATAACGCTCCAGCTTTGGCGAGCCGTAGCTCCACCTGCCATTGGCGAAGGCCGAGAACGGGACCATCTGCGCGGCGGCATTGCGCACGTACCATTCGTTGAAATCCTGCGGTAACATACGCGAGAGCGCATCGCCCTGGATGAAGACTTTTTTGACGCGTCCCCGGTCAATGAAGTCATCAATATAAAGCGAGGCCCACGCGGCGGAGAGCGTGTCGTTGATGTCGGCGATGGTCAGCTTGAAGGCTTCCGCCTTCTGCCGGTCGATGTCGACGTGATATTGCGGTTCGTCGTTGAGGCCGTTGGGGCGCACGGTGTGAGGGGCAAAGGTCGGATCCTGAGCGGTGAGGCCGAGCAACTGGTTGCGGGCGTTCATCAGCGCGTCATGGCCGAGGTTGCCGCGGTCGAGCAATTCGAGATCGAAGCCCGTGGCGTTGCCGAGTTCGAGGACGGCAGGAGGCACAAACGCGAAGACCAGGGCTTCCTTGATTTTGGCGAAATGGGCCGCTGCGCGCGCGGCGACAGCCTGGACGCGGTTCTGCGCGCCGGGACGCTCGTCCCAGTGCTTGAGGCGGACGAAGGCCTGGCCGGAACTTTGCCCGCGGCCGGCGAAACTGAAGCCGGTGACGGTAAACACCCCCTGCACTGTGTCCTTTTCATTATTCAGGAAATAGTCGCGGACTTGCGAGAGCACCTCGGCGGTGTGGTCCACCGTCGCTCCGGCCGGTGTGTTGACGACGACAAAAAGAGAGCCCTGGTCCTCGTCGGGCAGAAAGGCGGTGGGAACGCGCGTGAAGAGATAACCCATGGTCACGACGACGCCGATGTAAATGGCCATAAAAAGCCACGAGAAATTCAGCACACCCTTGACGCCGCTTTCGTAAAGGCCGTTCGCCCTGCGGAAACCGCGATTGAACAGGCCGAAGAAGCCGCGCGTTTTTTCCTTGTGTCCTTTTTCCACCGGAGCCAGAACGGTCGCGCAAAGCGCGGGCGTGAAGAAGAGTGCGACAAACACGGAGAGAATCATGGCCGTGACCATGGTGATGGAGAACTGACGATAGATGACGCCGGTCGATCCGGGAAAAAAGGCCATGGGCAGGAGCACGGCGGACAGGACGACTGCGATACCGACCAGCGCCCCGGTGATCTGCTCCATCGATTTGCGGGTCGCGTCGCGAGGCGAGAGGCCTTCCTCGGCCATGACGCGCTCGACATTTTCGATCACGACGATGGCGTCGTCGACCAGCAGCCCGATGGCCAGGACCATGGCAAAGAGGGTCAACACGTTGATCGAATAGCCGGCGACATAGAGCACGGCGCAAGTGCCGAGCAAGACGACCGGCACGGCGATGGTGGGGATGAAGGTCGCCCGCAGATTTTGCAGGAAGAGGTACATGACGAGGAAGACGAGGACGATGGCGATGAACAGCGTCTTCACCACTTCCCGGATTGAAATCTGGATGAAGGGCGTGGTGTCGTACGGATAAATGGCCTTCAGGCCGGGCGGGAAAAGCGGTTCGAGCTTGGCAACGGTCGCGCGGACAGCCGTGGCCGTGTCGAGTGCGTTGGCACCGGTGGCCATCTTGACGGCGAGGCCCGCGGCGGGCTGGCCGTTGTATTTCACTTCGACCGCGTACGACTCGGGTCCGAGTTCGATCCGGGCCACATCGCGCAACCGCACGACCGAGCCGTCGGGCAGGACGCGCAGGAGAATGTTGCCGAACTGTTCCGGCGTTTGCAGGTACGACGGCCCAATCACCGTGGCGTTGAGCTGCTGGCCCGGCACCGCGGGCAGCCCGCCGAGTGAGCCGGAGGCGACCTGGACATTCTGCGCGGTGATCGCGGCGCTGACGTCGGTCGCCGTCAGGCTGTAGTTATTGAGCTTGGCGGGATTGATCCAAATGCGCATCGCGTACTGCGAACCGAAAAGGATGTAGTCGCCGACGCCGAGCGTGCGGCTGATCGGGTCCTGCACCTTGGAGGCGATGAAATCGGAGATGTCCGCGGCGGACATGCTGCCGTCGCTCGAGACAAACGCGACGACCATGAGGAAGTTTTTCGTCGACTTCGCCACGCGCACGCCGGAACGCTGGACCTCCAGGGGGAGTTCCGGTATCGCCAACTGCAGCTTGTTCTGCACCTGCACCTGCGCGATGTCGGGATTGGTCCCCTGCTCAAAATTGAGCGTGATGGTCATGCTCCCGTCGCTGTCGCTTTCCGACGAGAAATAAAGGAGGTGGTCAATGCCGCTGAGCTGTTGCTCAATGACCTGCACCACCGTGCTCTGCACCGTCTCGGCGGACGCGCCGGGGTAGTTCACGGTGATGGCCACCGCCGGCGGCGCCACGCTCGGATACTGCGCGATGGGCAGCGACCGGATCGCCAGCGCGCCTGCCAGCATGATGAGGATGGCAATCACCCACGCAAAGATGGGGCGGTCGATAAAAAACTTGGACATCGACCGTGATTTCTATGGTTTGGCCTCGACGCCCGCAGCGGGAGTCGCCGCCGATGCCTCCGCCGGCATCTCCGACGGATTGACCGTCGCGCCGGGCCTAATCTTCTGCAGGCCATCGACGATCAGCCGGTCACCCGCCTTGAGGCCGTCTGACACGAGCCACTTGTCGCCGATCGCGCGGTCGGTCGTGATCACCCTCGACTCCACCTTGTTGTCCGGCGTCACCAGCATGGCCGTCGGCTCTCCGCGCTGATTGTGCGTAATGCCGGCCTGCGGGGCGAGAATTCCATTCTCAATAAAGCCTTCCTGCAAATGCGCCGTGACAAACATGCCGGGCAGAAGAAGCTGCTTCGGGTTCGGAAATTCCGCGCGCAGGATCACCGAGCCGGTGCCTTCATCCACCGTCACTTCGGAAAAGCGGAGTTTCCCCGGCTGGTCGTACGTGCTGCCGTCCTCCAGCGTCAGCGTGACCGGCGCGTCCTCGCCGCCGCTGTTGGTGATCTGCCCGCTTTCGAGTTCGCGTTTCAGCCGCAGCAGCACGGCGGTCGATTCGGGAATGTCGACGTAGATCGGGTCGAGCTGCTGCACGGTCACCAGCGGCGTGGTCTGGTTCGCGGTGACCAGCGCGCCTTCCGTGACCGAGCGTCCCGTCCGACCCGTGATGGGCGAGAGCACCTTGGTATAGGTCAGGTTCACGTGCGCCATTTCCACCGCCGCTTCTCCCGAGGCAACGTCGGCATCGGCCTGCTGCTGCGCCGCAACGGCGCTGTCATAATCCTGCTTGCTGACCGCGCGATTGGCGACCAGGTCCTTATCGCGGTTCGCGGTCAACGACGCCATCGTCAATTCGGCCTGCGCGTGGTCGAGCGTCGCCTGGGCGCTGTCGTACGCCGCTTGATACGGAGCGGGGTCAATCTGGTAAAGCTGCTCCCCTGCCTGGACCGTCGCGCCCTCGACGAAAAACCGCTTTTGCAACACCCCGTTCACCTGCGGCCGCACATCCGCGATGCGAAATGGCGCGGTGCGTCCGGGCAATTCGGTCACAAGCGTGACCCTCTGCGGCTGCAGGGTGACAAATCCGACATCCTGCGGAGGCGGGGCCGGGGGAGCCGGCGGTTTAACTTCCTGGCAACTGCACAAGGCGAGAAGAAGGAAGGCGCAGACGTGCCGGGAAATTTGTTTCGGCACCAAACCAATATTCGCCATCAGATCATTCAATTTAGATAGTTGTCTTGTAGTGTCGAGTGATCTTTGCCTAACAGGCGGGAACTATCGCGTTGCGCGAAAAGTTCCAGCATGTGCCGTCTGATTGTTAACACTAAGTGCGAGCGAGGTTTGGAGCCCCAACGGGGCGATCTAGCTGGAGCCCAGGGCAACGCCCTGGGTAACAATTCTCCTCTGGTACGAGCCCTGAAGGGGCGACCTAAGTGGACGACCCGATTAGGCCGCCCTTTCAGGGCTTCATCTGACTTTTTCGCCTAACCCAGGGCGTTGCCCTGGGCTGAGATTGGATCGCCCCGTTAGGGCTCACGACGTTCAGGTCGTTGATTCTCGCTCAACAAACTCACGATTTTATTGAGGCGATCTATAATTGCGGCCAAGCCGATAATAATGAGTAGGAGCCCGGATATAATGATTAATGCCATGCGAAAGCGTGATAAGATCGGGCGTCAAAGGCAAATGCGAACTGAATTTAGTTGATGACCCGATCTCGTTCTTGTTTGCAAAAGATGGTCAGATAGCTTTTCCTATCTCGTCTTCCAACTAAATGAAAGTTTCCGACCTGCGCGGCATCCTGACCTACATTCCCGGCTTCCGGGAAAAAACGTTCGTGATCGCCCTCGACGGCGCCATCATCGCCGACGATAATTTCCCCAACATCCTGCTCGACCTCGCCGTGCTCCGCTCGCTGAGCATCCGGCTCGTCATCGTCCACGGCGCGGCGCACCAGATTCAGGATCTCGCGAAGCAATCGGGCATCCCGATCAGCAACGCCGACGGCACCGGCATCACCGACGAGGAGACACTCAAGCTCGCGCTCACCGCCGCGAACCGGATCACGCACGAGGTGCTCGAGGGCCTCGCCTCCAACGACCTGCGCGCCGCTTACACCAACGCCGTCATCGCCCATCCCTACGGCATCGTCGGCGGCGTCGACAGCCTTTACACCGGTCGGGTCGAAAAAGTGGACACCGAATTTCTCAACCAGCTTTTGGAAAAGGGCGTCATCCCGGTCATCGCGCCGCTCGGCTTCGACGGCGACGGGCGCACCTTCCGCGTCAACTCCGACGGCGTCGCGCTCGAAGTGGCCGAGGCGCTGCGGGCGTCGAAACTCATTTTCGTCACCGACCGCAATGGCTTCACCAAGAACGGCCAGAAGGCCAGCCAGATTTCCGTCACCGAAGCTGAGGAATTTTTCAAGAAGCACAAGGCCGAGATTCCCGAGAACATGATCTCGAAATTCGAGCACAGCATTCGCGCCTGCCGCAATGGCGTCAGCCGGGTCCATGTCATCGACGGCCGGATCGATGAGGCGCTGCTCACCGAGGTTTTCTCCAACGAAGGCATCGGCTCGATGATCTACGCCAACGAGTACCAGGCCGTCCGGCGCGCCATGAAGAAAGACGTGCGGGCCATCCGCAACCTCATCCGCGAATCGGTCGAGCAGGAGGAACTCGTGAAGCGGACGCGGCTCGACATCCTCTCGCAACTTCACGATTACTACGTCTTCCAGATCGACGGCAACATCGTCGGCTGCGTCGCGCTCCACGTGCAGCCCGGCGGCGAAACGGCCGAGCTCGCCTGCCTGTCCGTCAGCGCCGCGCACGAAAACATGGGCATCGGGCAGAAGCTGATGACCTTCGCCGAAGAGGCCTCCAAGCAAAAGGGCGTGAAGTCCATCTTCCTACTCTCCACCCGCGCCTTCAATTATTTCCAGCAAAAGGGCGGCTATAAGGAAGGCTCGCCGAATGACTTACCCGCCGCGCGCCGCGAGAAATACGACGCCAGCGGACGCAACTCAAAAGTCCTCGTAAAGAGCTTGTCTTAAGTAGCTTACGATTACCGGCTCAATCCCGGAGCATTGGTGGGTATTTCACGCGACGTAAATAATTCTGCGTTTTCGTCTTGCAATCTTCGCCACATCTGGCGCAATAGCACTGGTTTATGCCTAATTTAACGAAACGCGATCTGGTTGTCCGCATCAGTAATGAGACTGGCATGGTGCAACAGGATGTCCTCAACGTCATCCAGCGCACACTTGATCACCTCACTGAAAGCCTCGCACACGGGCAGGCCGTCGAGCTGCGCAACTTCGGCGTCTTCGAGGTAAAACTCCGCAAGGCGCGCGTGGGCCGCAATCCCAATCGCCCCGAGCATGACGTGCCGATTCCTCCGCGCGCCGTCGTCAAATTCAAGGCCGGCAAAGAAATGAAAGCGAAAGTCATGAAGCTCTCGCAAACCATTTCCCCCGACGGTGCCGCGCCCGCGACGGACAGCCCCAAGCCCGCAGCTTAAGTTTTCCCTCTGGAGGGTCAGACTCCGTCCTGACCCTGACTTTTCCTTCCCCCTCGTTCCCAGACTTACCGCCCTCCGCAGGAGTCTGGGAACGCGCTTGTCACCGCAACTCCGTCGCCCTCAGCGCTCCTCTGCCTCCCCGTTGCGACCGTCGCGTCGTGGCGTGAACCCGACCGAAGTTTCATGCCACGACGCAACGCCCGCAACGATGGAAGGCACGGAGCCGATTTCGCACAGAGGACGGCAGAGGTTTACTGCAGAGGGGAAGTCAGAAAGTCAGACCCATTCCCCCCTCTTCAGTCCTCTGCAACCAACCTCTTCCCCCCTCTGTGCGAAACTCCCCTCACACGCATTTGTCCGCGCAACGCCGTTACGCTTCCCGATTTGCTCCCGTCCCCCGCAGCTTTCCCCACCCCACTACACTAAAAACGCTATATCGCTTATCATTTTAAGCCACGCAGCCGATTTAGCCGATGGAGCGCTACCGCCTCTCCCTTTTTCATGAGATGATAAGGACATGATAACCCAGACCGACTCCCGTTCCTCTTCTCCACCGCAAAAAAAACGCTAACCGAATCCCATA
>Ga0302319_10011594_pt1 | contig 16715 bp, 13 predicted proteins | sample Bog_T0_2_FD_203319 | JGI IMG/M metagenome (GOLD analysis project Ga0302319, IMG submission 203319) | Peat permafrost microbial communities from Stordalen Mire near Abisko, Sweden - Bog_T0_2 | ecosystem: Environmental > Terrestrial > Soil > Wetlands > Peat | place: Sweden: Abisko, Stordalen Mire...
GTGAACAGCTTTCCGTTTTTCGAACTGGTGCACATGCGGTTTTATGGAGTGCTGCAGCGGATTGCGGTGTGCTACCTGGTGGTGGGGCTGTTTTATTTGTGGGACAGGCGGGTGTGGACCAAGGTTGCGGCGCTGGCGGTGGCGCTGGTTGGCTACTACGTGTTGCTGCGTTGGGTTCCAGTGCCGGGAGCGGGGATGCCGGGGGTGAATTTCCCTTTTATGGATCAGACACAGAACTGGGTTAGCTGGCTGGATAGGCTGCTGCTGAAGGGACATTTGTATCTGGATTGGAGCGGGCCGAATGCACACAGTGTGCGCGATCCTGAGGGGCTGCTGAGCGATTTGCCGGCGATTGGAACGGCGTTGATTGGGCTGCTGACGGGGCTTTGGCTGCGTAGTGAGGAGACGGCGAAGACTAAGGCTGCGGGGATGGCGTCGGCGGCTTTGGGGTGCTTGTGTTTGGGGTACCTCTGGTCGTTTTCGTTTCCGCTGAATAAGAACATGTGGACTAGTTCGTATGTGCTGGTGGCGGCGGGGTATTCGTTGACGCTGCTTACCTTGGTGTTTGTGCTGGTGGAGGTAAAGGGCTGGGGCCGGACGGGAAATGGTTGGACCTGGCCCTGGCTGGTGTTCGGATCGAATGCGATTGTGGCTTACATGTTTAGCGAGTTGTTGCCGGGGGTGATTGGCAACATCGCAATTCCGGTGGATGGGAAGCATGAGTCGCTGCAGGTGTTTCTTTCCGCGCCGGTTTATTCACTGATACCGAATGCGGGTTGGGCGGCGTTTGCTTACTCGGTGAGTTATACGGCGGTTTGCTTTGTTCCGGTGTGGTGGCTTTATCGGAAGAGGATTTTCGTAAAGGTGTAGCTGGATTTATTTGGTTTGGTTGATGCTGAGTGAATCATGATGTTACTCGGCGCGGAGGGCGACCATGGGATTGACGCGGGTGGCGCGCCAGCCGGGGGCAAAGGCAGCGGCCAATGCGGTGAGCAAGAGCAGCAGAGCGGCGGCGGCGAGGCTTAGCGGGTCGATGGGACTGACGCCGACGAGCATGCCCGTAACCAGGCGGGCAAGGATGAGGCTGAGGACCAAGCCAGCGGCGATGCCGATGCAGGCGAGCTTTGTGGCGTGTTGCAGGACGGAGCGCAGGATGATTCCTCTTTCCGCTCCGAAGGCCATGCGGATGCCGATTTCGAATGTGCGCTGCGCTACTGAGTAGGCCATGGTTCCATAGACGCCCAGCATGGCAAGGAGCAGTCCTACTCCGGCGAAAGAAGAGATGAGCGCGGCGCGAAAACGTTGGACCGCGATGGATTGATCGAGCATTGCGTCCATGGTTGTGTAGCGCGTTGCAATGGCGGGATTGACTTGCGCGATCTGTCGCTGGACGGTGTTCAACAGTGTGAGTGGTTTTACTTCTGTTCGCAGAACAATGTGAATCTGGTTGGCGAAGTAGGGATGCTGCGCCATGGGCATGTAGAGGGTAGGACCGGGTTTTTGCGCGGGTGATTCCTGGCGCACATCGCCGACTACGCCGATGACGGTCATCCATTTATCGGAGTCGAGGCCGCATTGAATTTGTTTGCCCAGCGGATCGGCGCTGCCGAAGTTCTGCCTGGCGACTGACTCGCTGATGATTGCTACAAAGGCGCTCTCGAATGTGTCCTGGTCGTTGAAATCGCGGCCGCGTTTGATGGGAATGCCCATGGATTGGAAGTAGCCAGGACTGGCGACGCTGAAGTCGGCATAGGGGGAGTGGCTGGTGTTGACGGGCCCGGCGCCGGTAACGGTGTAGTAGCCATTGGAACCGTATAAACCGGTGGGCAGGCCCATGATGCCAGCGACGTGCTCGACGCCAGGTGTTGCGGATAAGCGGGCAAAGATATCGTTGAATTGCTTCACCGCGCGACGGCCATCGTCTTCAGTCCGCGCGGGGGCATCGGCATCGACTACCAGCAATTGGCGTGTGTCATAGCCCATGTCGCGCGTCATCAGGGTCGTCATGGTGTGGAGGAGCAGACCGGCGCCCATGGCGAGTACGAAGGTTGCTGCCACTTCGGCGATTACAAGGCCATCACGCACTCTGCCTGCGCCGTGGCGGCTCATGCCGCGGGTTATGTCGTTCTTCAGCGCTTCTGCGGGATCGACCTTTGCTGCGCGCAACGCTGGCAGTACGGATGATACGAGGGCGGTGAGGACTGCGAGCGCGAGTGTGAATGCCAACACTCCACCGTTGAGGTGAATCTCATCGGCGCGGGGTAGCTCCTTTGGGGCCATGGCCACGAGCACGCGCACGGCGGGGAAGGCGAACAGCACACCGGCTGCGCCGCCGATGAGCGAGACGAGCAGGCTCTCGATGATAATGGGCTGCATTACCTGACGGCGGGACGAACCGAGCGCCTTGCGAATTGCTATCTCGCGGTGGCGCTCCATGGAGCGGACGAGTTGCAGGTGGGTGACGTTGACGCAGGCTATGAGGAGGATGAATCCGACGGTGGACCATAGGAGCATCAGCGTGGGGCGCGCATCGCCGGTAAGAGCTTGTTGCAGCGGCTGCGCGATGAGCTGCTTGTTGCGGTTGTCATTGGGATAGGCGGTTTGAAGGCGCTGCGAGAGTGCATCGAGCTCGGCTTGCGCGGACTGGAGACTTACTCCGGTATGAAGGAGAACTACGGCCTTGTAGTTGAAGGCGGTGCGATTGTCGAGCGCCGGTTCGTGCAAAGGGCGGGCTTCCCAGACTTGCGTTTTGCCAGGGAAGTTGAAGCCGGCCGGAAGCACGCCGGTGATTTGAAGGGGATCGCTTTCGACGTGGAGGACTTGCCCTAATGCAGCCTGCGCGCTGCCGAAGTTCTCGCTGGCAAACTGCTCGCTGACGAGGGCTGCGCCTTGCGTATCGGCTTCCGTGAACAAGCGGCCCGCAATAGGCTGTAACTGAAAAACGCGCCAGAAGTTTGCGTCCGCCAGCGTGACCGCTGAGTAGGTGGAGTGATTGCGCAACTGGACGCCGAGATTGCCGCCGTAGTAGAGGGTCACTGCTTCAAGGCTTTTTGCCTGGTCGCGCGCGTCGGCTGCATCCGGGCCTGTGACGCGTGGAGTGGTGCGGCTGTTGTTGGTCCAGTGAGTATTGAGGACCATGAGGCGGTCTGCATTTTGGTAAGGAAGTGGGGCTAGAAGCACTGACTGGACCACGGTGAAGATGGCCGTGTTTGCGCCGATGCCCAATGCGAGGGTGAGTGTTGCGGTGAGGGTGAATGCTGGATGCTTAGCTAGCTGGCGCGCGGCGAAGCGCAGGTCGGCGAGGAAGGAAGTGATGGTGTTTTCCCATCCATATGAAATGACGCTCTCTTTGGCGATGTTGATATTGCCCGCTTCAAGGCGGGCAGCACGGCGGGCGTCTTCAACGCTGAGGCCACGCGCGACGAATGCCGCTGTTGCGTCCTGAAAGTATTGTTCTACTTCGTCCGCTAGATCGCGATCGTGCTTCGTGCGGTGAACCATGCGCCGCAGGCCGTAGGTGAGTTGGCGCCAGAGGGACATGCGCTATCCCTCGGCCTTGAGCAGGCGGGCGATTGCGGAGGCGCGGCGGGTCCAGTCGGCGGTTTCGGTTTCGAGTTGCTTTTTGCCGGAGCGCGTGAGCTTGTAGAACTTTGCGCGACGTGAGTTTTCGGTTTGCCGCCATTCGGAATCGAGCCAGCCTGCGCGTTCGAGGCGCTGCAGGGCAGTGAGCAAAGACCCGGGGTTCATTTTGAAAACGCCGCGGGAGACTTGTTCGACGCGGCGGCCAATGCCGAACCCGTGCATTGGCTCGAGGCTCAGGGTTTTGAGAATTACCATGTCGAGTGTGCCTTGAATCACGTCTGTGTTTTGATCGCCCATGGAGGACACGTTATCATCTCTCCATATGACGGTCAAGATGTGATCGTCATGGGGAAGCGAGCGGCCCGTGTCAAAAACTATTCGCGGGACGCACTAAAGAGAGACGCAGATCCTTCGACTCACAACCCCCAACCTCCACCCCACAGACGAAGACCTGTCTGCGGGGACCCCGGGAACTGAAGTACGTTCGGGGCCCCGTTCGCTCAAGATGACAGCTTTTGTTTTGTAGGGACTTTAGAGACAGGACATGGTGGTACTAGCTGGTTGCGACAAGTTCTTGCTCGTGATCTTCCAGACTTTGGTTTTGTGTTAGGTTGTGGTGCGTGGTTGTGCGGGTGTATTGCCTTGGGGAGCACCCCATGACGCGGCGGAAGGCTTTGCCGAAGGCGCTTTCGGACTCGTAGCCGAGCGAGTTGGCGATGGCGGCGAGGCTGTCAGAAGAACTCTTGAGGCGATCTGCGGCGAGAAGCATGCGCCAGCGGGTGAGGTATTCCATGGGAGTGACGCCGACGATTTCGCGGAAGCGGAGGGCGAAGACGGAGCGCGACATGCCGACGCGTTCGGCGAGCGATTGGAGCGTCCAGGGATATCCGGGGTCGTTGTGCATGCCGGCAATGGCGATGCTCATGTGCTTGTCTGCCAGCGCGGAGAGCCAGCCTGGATTTGTGCTGGCGGAGTCGTTCAAGTGGAGGCGCAGGGCCTGGACGAGCATGGTGTAGGCGAGCTGCTGCGCAATGAGAGAACTGCCGGGTTGCGGGTCGCTGAGTTCCTGGCGCATGCGCTCGAGGGACCAGCGCATGGCGGCTTTGTCTGACTCGCGGCGAATGTGGATGATGGGCGGGAGCGATTGGAGCAGGATTTCGGCGTGGCCGCCGGTGAATCGGAAGAAGCCTCCGGCGATGTAGCGCGCATGTGCGATGACTTCCGTGATGGCGGCCGTCTTGCCCAGTTGAGCGAAGGCATCGGTGTAAAGAACGGGCTCGAGCGAGAGATCGGTTGTGAGCTGAAACGGGAGGCCGCGCGGGAGGATGAAACAGTCGCCGGCATTGAGCAGGACTGGGTCCGGGACACCTTTGACTACCAGCCAGCATTGACCGGCGAGCATGGCGTAGCATTTGATTCCCTGGTGTTGCGGGAAATAGATTGCGATATCGCCGGGGACTATGAAGCCGCCGGAGATCAGGCTTTCCGGCTTGAGAAGGGCGATGACCTCGGAGAGCGGGTCCATACGCTGGCTCCAGCCCAGATGTGATTGCGCGGGCAGCGTGCCGGATTTCTCGGATTCGGAATTCGGCGGGACGATTGGACTAATCATACGGACTTTCAGTATAGATCGTCCGTGGATCGAAAGCCATCTACTGATGGACGGCGCAACTTGGCCGCACACTTTGGGAATTGAAGGAGGGAACACGATGCGTATTTTTGTGACTGGGGCGACGGGGTTTATCGGTTCGGCACTGGTGCCGGAGTTGATTCAGGCAGGACATCAGGTGCTGGGGCTGACACGTTCGGAAGAAGGCGCTGAACGGCTGCGCAAGGCTGGGGCTGAGGTGCTGCATGGCAACATTGAGGACCTGGACAGCCTGCGTGCGGGGGCGAAGCAGGTTGACGGCGTGGTTCATCTGGCTTTCAACCATGATTTTTCGCGGTTCCAGCAGAACTGTGAGGACGACGGGAAGGTGATTGAGGCGATTGGCGAATTGTTGCGGGGATCGGATCGGCCGTTTGTTGTGACTTCAGGTACGGCGATTGCGGCTAACGTGGATGGCAAGCCTTCGACGGAAGAATCGCCGGTGAGTTCGTTCAATCCGCGCGCGGCTTCTGAAGCGATGGTTAGGGAATGGGCGGGGCGCGGTGTGAATACGTCCGTGGTGCGGCTGGCGCAGATTCACGACACGCGGAAGCAGGGTCTGGTGCCTTATGTTCTTGCTGTAGCGCGCCAAAAGGGTGTGTCGGCGTATATCGGCGAAGGGGGGAATCGGTGGCCGGCGGCGCATGTTTCCGACACGGCGCGGTTGTATCGGCTGGCGATTGAGAAGGCGGAACCGGGCGCGATTTACCACGCGGTGGACGAGGAAGGTGTGACGATGAAGGCTATTGCGGAGGCGCACGGGCGCGGGTTGAAAGTGCCGGTGGTGAGCATCAAGCCGGAGGAGGTTGAGGCACATTTCGGCTGGCTTGCGATGTTTGCGAGACTTGATATGCCGTCGTCGAGCGCGTTGACGCGGGAGAAGCTGGGCTGGAAGCCGACTGGGCCGGGGTTGATTGCGGATCTGGATGGGATGGATTATTCGAAAGCTTGAAACGGGCTTGGCGCACTGGTGGCTGATTGCGGAGTGCCGGTGTGTTTTTTTCGATGTGGGCAGAATCAGGCTGGTGGCACTGCAGGTACCTTGACGGGGCGAAAGAGCCAGAGGTTTAGGAGGGTGAAGAGCATTCCGCCGACGGTGAATTTTAGCCAGACTGGGGCTTCAGATGGAGAGAAGAAGCCTTCGAGGCAGCCGGCGACTACCAGCATGGGAATGATGCCGGAGACTAGCTTTGTGGCTTCCATGCCGCCGCGGGCTATGGATTCTTTCCAACGCAAATTGCCGGGGAAGAGCATGGCGTGGGCCAGGCGGAAGCCGGCTGCTCCGGCGATGAGGATGGAAGGCAGCTCGAGTGAGCCGTGGGGCGCGACGAAGCTCCAGAGGGCGATGGACATGCCGTATTGGTGGCAGGCGGTGGCGATGACGCCGAGCATCATGCCGTTGTTGTAGAGGAGGAAGCAGGTTCCGAGGCCGAAGACGATTCCGCCGGCGAAGGTGACGAAGCTGACGGAGAGGTTGTTGGTCATGATGCGGCTGGTGGCCATGGGCTCGACGCCGACGATGGAGTGGGTCCACATTTCGTGGCGTTCCATGGTGGCGATCATTTCTGGTCCGACGTAGTGGCGCATGAACTGGGGGCGGGCGGTGGTGATGGCGGAACCGAGCAGGCCCCAGGCCACGGAGAACAGGACCGAGGCAAGGACGTAGCCGATTTGCTTCTGAAAGATGGCGGGATAGTCGTCGCGGAGGAAGAGGAGGAGTGTGCGGAAATTCGTCTTGCGACCGGAATAGATGATATGGTGGGCGCGAGCCAACAACTGATTTACATGCAAGGCGTAACTGCGGGACGTGGAGTCCTGGCGGAGGACGGAGAGGTCGGCGGCAACCTGGCGGTAGAGCAGGGCCATCTCCTGGAGTTCGCTACGGGATAATTGGCCAAGGCCGCCTGCATCCGATTGGGACAGTAGTGTGGATAGGCGATCCCAGTAGGGCCGCCGCTTGAGAATCCATTGGTTGGAGAGGATTTGCGCCATGATCCCGGGTTCAGACCAGCTTAGCATCGAGACGCCGGAACTGGTGGACATCGAGATGCCTCTTGCGGGCATTGGCAGCCGGTTTATTGCGCTGCTGGTGGATTACCTGATCTGGGGCGCGGGGCTGTTGGCGCTCTTTTTTATTGGCATTATTGTGCTGCCGGCGATCCATATTGTTTCGAAGGTGTCAGAACAGTGGGCAATTGCGATTGTGGTTTTCCTGGTGTTTCTGTTTCAGTGGGGCTACTTTACGCTGTTTGAGGCTTTCTGGAACGGGCGCACGCCGGGGAAGCGGTTGGCGCGGATTCGGGTGATCCAGCGGTCGGGGCGGGCGATTGGGCTGTTCGAATCGATGGCGCGGAATCTGGTGCGGTACGTTGACTGGTTTCCGGGATTTTATGGGGTGGGGGTTATCGCGGTGTTTGCGAGTCGTCAGCACCAGAGGCTGGGCGACCTGGCTGCGGGGACGCTGGTGGTTCGGGACCGGGATACGGAGATGCCGCTTTGGGGCGAGTCGGGGTCGCGGACGTTTACGGCACAGATTTTCGCACCGAGTGCGCCGATTCCGGAGCCGCATACGAGTGTGACGCTGCCTTCGAGCGGGGTGGCGAAGCTGTCGTCGAGCGACCTGGAAGTGCTGGAAGGGTTCTTTTCGCGGCGGCTGGATATGGACATGGGGACGCGCCAGGTGCTGGCGCAACGGATCGCTTCGGCGCTTCAGGCAAAGTCGGGTTTGGAGGTGCCTTCAGGGGCGAGTGTAGAGACATTTTTGGAGGCGACGGCGCGGCAGTTGCGGGATGCTGCACGACTTCAATAGGAATTTATATTCAGTAGATACATTTATTGAGCTCTGACGGTCCTGCAAGGAAAAAATCCATTCATTTGGCGCGAGCCTTGAAGAAAAGCGGGGGCGTCTGGGGTGTATCTTTCGCGTCGGCGTTTCATCTGACACTGATTACCAAAGTCATGCCGAGTTTTACACGGACATGGTATGTAAACGATTCCACATTGCAACTGGGTGCCCTGCTTGCGTTTGCAGACGCGGTGCCGCGATGTTTTTGAGTTGAGAAAGCGCATTGGTAATTGCTGCCAAAAGTTTGACTTGACAAGTGCTTGCAAGAGGGCATTAAATGACGTGCGGCTCACAGAACAGGGCCATTTGGGAGTTCTACTTAAACGTTTAAGCAGCATGGATCGAGCGTTTAAGCCTAAAGATCCCAAAAAGTGGAGAAGGCGGGTAAATGGCCTTCCAAACCATGGAGAAAAACGGGTTGGTGGTTGCAGTGCGGGACCACCGAAATCGGTTCGTCTTCGCATGAGTTGTTCTTGATGGACGGGATGTTCTTTCAGCCCTCCACTACGGGGGAAGGGCGAGAGAAGGGCAAGAGCCCGAGGTGGTGTTTAGAGTGCGCGGCATGGACCAAAGCCGCGGGAAGAGCTCAAAATGCCAGCCGTCTCATCGGGAATCAGTTTTCATTCACTGCTTTCTCACTCGCCGCGGGCGAGCGATGGAAGCGCAAACCGAGACAGCAAGACCATTGAAAAGGGAAGGTCACATGAGACAAGCGAGAAACAGGTTTTTCCTGTTGCTGTTGTTCGTCGTATTGGCGTGCGCCGGAGCATTTGCGCAGGCTAATTCCGACGTCACCGGCATCGTGACGGATCAGACAGGGGCGGTGGTGGCGGGAGCTACAGTAACGCTTACCGATCCAGCTACTGGTACGTCGAAATCAACTGTCAGCAGCGGCACGGGGCTGTATGACATTGGCGGGCTGAACGCGGCAAATTACGACATGAAGGTGACGGCCAAGGGGTTTGAAGCCTTCGCGCAAAAGGGCATCGTAGTCGACATTTCCCGCACATTTCGGGCCGATATCAAGTTGACGATCGGCGCGGAGACACAGACGGTGACAGTTGAAGCTGACGCGCTGGCGGTACAGGGCGACTCGAACGTAGTCAGTACACTGATCAACGAGCAGCAGATCACGGAACTGGCAACAAACGGGCGCAACGTTGTTGCTCTGGCGGCCCTGGGTTTGGGCGTCAGCGGCAACCTGCCTGACTCGAATGCACCGACCTCGGTGGGTTCCAGTTTTTCGATCAGCTTTAACGGTTTGAACCAGGCGCACAACATCTGGCTGATTGACGGCGGTGAGGCATACGATCGCGGCTCCGGCGGCAAAATGTCGATGATGCCTTCGCAGGACGCACTGGGCGAGTTCCAGGTGCTGGCCAGCAATTATCCTCCGGACTACGGTATTTCTTCCGGCGGCACGGTCTCGATGTCGATCAAGAGCGGCACGCAGAAGTTCCACGGCGAAGGTTGGGAATTCGCCCGCAACGATGCATTTGATGCTTATCCGTATTTCGCAAAAGATGGGGCCACGGTAACACCGAACCCGGAACTTCGTTATAACGTATTCGGCGCGAACGTCGGCGGCCCGGTATTCATTCCTCACGTTTACAATTCGAGCCGGAAGAAGACCTTCTTCTTCTATAACGAAGAGTGGCGCAGAGAAATTCAGGGCAATGCTCCGACACCGCTGGATACCATTCCCGCAGCGGATCTTGTCACATCAGCGGCGAATTTCAACTTTGTGGTTCCTTCGTTCAACGATCCTAAACAGGGACAGACGATTTATGTCCCGGTCAGTAACGATCCCCGCTATTCCGCCGCGAACCTCAAGGCTCTTGGTCTGGTAGCCGGCCAACCTTTCCCGAACAACACGATTCCGGCCAGCCTGCTTGACGCCAATGCCCTGCTCTTCAATACCTTGAAGAACATCCCGGCCGCGACGAATCAAACGACAGACCAGGTGACGCCTTCGGCGGTGAAGATTCCCACCTTTGTACGGGAAGATCTGTTCCGCGTCGATCACAACATTAACGACAAGTGGCAACTGTTTGGTCACTTCATCCACGACGCAGTGAGCCAGAACTATGCTACCGTTCTTTGGAACAGCGACAACTACCCAACAGTCGGGTCCAACTTCGGCAACCCTTCGTACAGCTCAGCCATCAAGTTGACCGGAACACTGACGCCCAACGTGCTGTTGGAAACGGCGTTCAATTATGACGGCAACAAGATTGCCATTGCTCCGGTTGCAGAGGGTGGTGGGTCTTTCGTTACCCCGTCGGGCTGGAGCGCAGGAAGCTACTTCACCGGGCAAAATGCGCAGAGCCGTTTGCCCAACATCGACCTCACCACTTTCAGCAATGCCGGCAACTGGGGACCGGGAAGCGACCCCTGGCACAATGGCGCCGAGGATTACAACGAAATCGTCAACCTGTCGGTAACCAAAGGCCAGCATCAAATGAAGTTCGGTGGCGGCTACAACCGCTATACGAAGAACCAGATCAACGGTTCCAGCACTGAGGGAAGCTATACCTTCGGCGACGGATGGAACGACACCGCGAATAGACCCACGGGCCAGCTCACCGGCGACTCGTATCTGGACTTTCTGCTCGGCTTGAGCACATCCTTCAGCCAAGCGAACAGCGACCCCGTTTTCCACTACGTCAACAACACCGTTTCGATATACGGCGAGGACAACTGGCATGTGAACACGCGGTTGAGCCTGCAGTACGGCCTCCGCTACGATGCACTGCCACACGTGTGGGAACGCAGCGATGCAATTTCCAACTTTGTCCCCTCGACTTATCAGCCGGCACTGGCGCCCGCGTTCGATCCGACCACGGGTGCATTCATGACGTCCAGCCCCGGCCTGCAGACCGTAAATGGAACGCAGTTCTATTTGAACGGCATCCAGATCGCCGGCCAAAACGGGACGCCGCGTGGAATCGTCAAGAACTGGTTCCAGACCTATCAACCTCGTGTTGGCTTCTCTTATGACGTTACGGGAAGTGGCAAGACCGTGCTTCGCGGCGGTTTTGGCACCTTCTTTGAGCGTGAGCAGGGGAACGACATCTACGACATCGCCGGCGGAGCGCCGTTCGAGAACACGCCTTCGGCAAACAACGTTGAGCTCAGCAATCCGAGCTACAACTGGGCGTCGGGCGGGGCAGCTTCAACTCCGCTCTTTCCTCAAGGCCCGAACAGCGAAAGCACCTATTACCCGGCGCCGGGCGTGGCGCAGTACAGCCTTGGCGTGCAGCACGAACTGGCTCCTGCGTTGATCCTGGTGACCCAATATGTGGGCAACCTCGCTTGGCACCAGAACACGTTCCTACCCATCAACAACGATCCACTCAGCACGCCTTTGGCAACCCGCGAAGCGCAAGCAAACGGTTCGCTCACAGCGTGCTCAACCTGCGCTGCCCTTGGTGAGTTGGCGCGCACCTATCCTGGCTTCGGCGGTATGAGCCAGATCACGAACCTTCTTACCGGCAGCTACAACAGCTTCCAAATCGGCGTCCGCCAGCAAAACAAGCACGGGCTCAGCTTTGAAGTTGACTACACCTACGCGCACGAGATCGACGACCAGGTTGGCAGTAACGATCTGAACACAAGCAGCAACCCCTGGAACCTGAAGTACGACAAGGGCTCCGGATCGCTGGATCGGCGCAACATCGTCAATGCCAACTACACGTACAAAATTCCTGTGTTCGCGCATTCTGCTGGCCTTACGCACAGCATCCTGGGCGGCTGGGAACTTTCGGGGACGGTTATCTCCGAGTCTGGCCTTCCCTGGGCGGGCAACAATACCCCGGGCAGCGGCTACTCTGACACGGTGGGACTGGGCGGCGGCTATACCAACCGTCCGAACATCACCGGCAAGCCGAACTACGTGAAGTCGAAGACGGCAGCAGGCTACCAGTGGGTTACCGCGAACTTCTCGCAACCGCAGGCGGCTTGGGCTGGCGGCTCGAACCTGGGCTTCGGCAACGAAGGCAGGGACGCGATTCTGGGACCCGGACGCACCAACTTCACCACTTCCGTGTACAAGTCGTTCGCGTTTACAGAGCGGGCGCGGTTTGAGATGCGCGCGGACAGTTTCAACACCTTTAACCACACGCAGTTCAACGCATTCAACAGCACGGCGAGCGCCGGCAACTTTGGCATTACGACCGGCACGCAGGACCCGAGGGAATTCGAGTTCGGCGGAAAGATCATCTTCTAACCTGTAACCTGAAAAAGGGCGCGGCGGGAAACCCTGCCGCGCCCTTTTTCATTGGCCGGAAGGTGGATGGTTATCTAATCAGAAGGTGGACGTTGATTCGGGTTTACGGTCGTCTAATAAGATCGACAAGGTGCGGGAGTGAGACGCGGGATGGGGTTGCAGATCCGGATGGTGGGGATGACCGCTTTGGCGGTTTGTGCCGCGGCCTGCGCGGGGCAGGCTGGGCAAGCTGGGCAAGCGGGGCAGGTAGCGGCATCGGCGCAGTTGCAAAGGCAGGAGGCGATGGCGCTGGAGAATGAGGGCAAGAATGCCGAGGCGGAGACTGCCTGGCGGGCATTTGCCAAGGTGCATCCAGCGAGTGCGGAGCCTTATGCGCACATGGGGCTGCTGGAGGCGCGGCAGGAACGCTACAAGGAGGCGATTCCCTTTTATCGCAGGGCGCTGGCGCTTGATCCGCGGATGCCGGGGTTGCGGCTTAACCTGGGACTTGCGCTATTTAAGGGTGGAGAACTGAAGCAGTCGCTTTTGGAATTCGCGCCGTTGCTGAAGGCTGCGCCGGCGGGATCGGCGGATGCACAGCGGCTGACGATCCTGGTTGCGATGGCTCATTACGGCGTGGGTGAGTATGCCCAGGCTGTTCCTTATTTGAAAACGGCGGCGGCGGCGGATGCGCAGAATCTACCATTGCGGCTGGCGCTGGCGCATAGTTGCCTTTGGTCGAAACAGTACCAGTGCGTTTTGGATGTTTATCACGAGATTCTTACGCTGAATGCGGAGTCGGCAGAGGCTGACATGCTGGCCGGTGAGGCGCAGGACGAGTTGAAGGAATATGACGGAGCAATCGCCGAGTTTCGTGCGGCGGTGAAGGCGAACCCGAAGGAACCCAATGTGCACTTCGGTCTGGGCTACCTGCTTTGGACGCAGAGGCAGTATCCGGAGGCTGCACAGGAGTTTGAGGCGGAACTTGCCAATGACCCGAACTACGCCCAGGCGACGGCCTATCTGGCAGACACTGACATGCAGTTGAACCACCCGGAGCTTGCGCTACCGCTGCTGGAGGGAGTGTCGAAGGTTGATCCTGGATTGGCGCTGACGCATCTGGACCTGGGGATTTTGTATACCGACAGCGGTCGGCAGGCTGACGCACTGCGTGAGCTGAATACGGCTGCCAAGCTGACTCCGGATGACGTGAATGTTCATTGGCGGCTGGGGAGGCTTTTGAAGGCTATGGGCAAGAAGGACGAGGCCAAAGAAGAGTTTGACAAAGCCAGCAGCCTTCATAAGGCTACCGACGATGCGCTGCTGACGAAAATGAATGGGGCGAAAGCGAAACAGAGGTCTTCGACGGATCCGGCCGCTTCGGAGCCACAGAATTGAATTTCTAGTTCAGTACAGCCGTGTACTGGATGGATTTTTCGCGTTCAAGCAGATCGGCCAGCACCATTTCCGGGCAGATGTGCCGGGATTCGAGCGAACGCAGTTCTTCTTCGGTTTCCACCGCGGAAGCAATCGTCATGAAACAGTGCAGGCAGCGTGTGTTGTAACTGCCATTCTCGTTTTGGGTGTGGTTGTACATCGGACTCACCGTGGCACTCAAGGTCTTCAGATATTAGGCCTCGATGCGTAGTCCGGACGTGTTGTGGATCACCAACTGATGTGATGTGGGATTTGGGAATTTGCCTGCACGACGCCCCAAATGCTTTCTCCCGACGAGTTTTTTAGAGGCTGGTGTTCTGGTTCGGGTTTCTGCGCAGGTACCAGCATGGGCTTTGGCCGGCATGGGGAAAGAGCGACTGGGCGCAAGGGACGTCGGAGGAGCCGAGGTAGTCGTATTCGATTTTGGTGCCTTTGAGCGGGACGCTCTGAAACTGGTTCACGGTGACTTTGGAGAGCGGAGAACCGCGGAAAAGGAAGATGGCCGAGTCGCTGAGATACGTGAGGACAAAGCTTGCAAGCAGGACCAGGATTCCGCGTGATAGCCAGCGCTGCCAGTTCATGGGGTCAGCCTTCCTTGAGGCGGTGCGTTTCTTCTTTGATGGCTACGCCGGTGAGACGGCGACGGCGGGCCTCGGTGAGATAGTAGCCGAGTTGGGCGGCGGCTTGCGCGTAGGACAGGCCCTCGGCACGGATGTTGGAGATGCAGTTGCGCTCGGCGTCGGTGCGGCCGGGGCGGGGATCCCAGGTGATGTAGGCGCCCAGGGAATCGGGGGAGCTGAGACCGGGGCGCTCGCCGATGAGGATCACGGAGATTTGCGCGTGGAGGGTCGCGCCGATCTCATCGGCGATGGCAACGCGGCCTTGTTCGACGATGGTGATAGGGGCGAGGCGCCAGAGTTCGAGTTGCGGAAGGAGTTCCTGGAGCAGCGGGGTGGCGTGGCGTTCTACGGCGAGTGCGGAAAGGCCGTCGGCGATGACGACAGCCAAGTCAACTTCGTGTGTGGGCTGCTGGGACAGAAGCGCGAGGCTGGTTTCATTCAATTTGCGTCCGAGGTCGGGGCGCTGGAGATACTCCGCTCGATTTGCGGCTGCCGAGTGCAGGCGCAGGACTTCGGGTCGAATTTCGCATTCGATTTCAATTGCCAGCGCAGATGCGTCTAGCCTTGCATGGACAGCGTCGCGGGCCTGGGCGTGGGCGCGCTGGAAGTCGAGGAGATCGCGGGTGGCGAGGCTGACGCCGGTGCTGCTGAGTCCTACGCGGGCTGGGGTTAGCGCCCTGAGGCGGACGGCGAGATCGGTGGGTTGGCCGGAGTTGTGGGCTGGTTCGCTCATGCGGAGAGCAGTCTTTCGGGGTGATTGGCTTCGAGATTCGCTTCGAGGGCCAGGCGCTGGAAGTGATCGCCGGCGAGCCAGGCTTCGAATTCCGGCGCGGGTCGGAGGCCGAGGATACGGCGCAGATAGAGCGCGTCGTGGAAGCTCGTGCTCTGGTAGTTGAGCATGACGTCGTCGGCGCCGGGGACGCCCATGATGTAGTTGACGCCGGCTGCGCCGAGGAGAGTGAGGAGGGTGTCCATGTCGTCCTGGTCGGCTTCGGCGTGGTTGGTGTAGCAGACATCGCAACCCATGGGCAGGCCGAGAAGCTTGCCGCAGAAGTGATCTTCGAGGCCGGCGCGAGCGATTTGCTTGCCGTCGTACAAGTATTCAGGGCCGATGAAGCCGACGACGGTGTTGACCAGCATTGGCTGAAAGGCGCGAGCGACGGCGTAGGCACGGGCTTCGAGGGTCTGCTGGTCGACGCCGTTATTGGCATTGGCAGAGAGCGCGGAGCCTTGGCCGGTCTCGAAGTACATGACGTTGCGGCCGGTGGCTCCGTCAGCGCATACGGCACCGCGCGCGAGCGACTGGCCGGCCTGATTGGCTTCCGCGAGGAGTGAGAGACTGACGCCGAAGCTACGATTGGCGGCTTCGGTTCCAGCGATGGATTGGAAGAGGAGGTCGACGGGGGCACCTTGTTCGAGGGCGGCTAATTGAGTGGTGATGTGGGCGAGGACGCAGCTCTGGATGGGGATTTCGAAGCGCTGACGGACGGTGTCGATCATGCACAGGAGGCGGGTTGTGGTGGAAACGCTGTCGCCGGCGGGATTGATTCCGATTACAGCATCACCGGAGCCAAGGAGGAGGCCATCGAGAATGGCGGCGGCGATTCCGGCGGGCGCGTCAGTGGGGTGGTTGGGCTGAAGGCGGGCGCTGAGGCGGCCGGGGAGACCGACGGTAGAGCGAAAGCGGGTGACGACGCGGATTTTGGCGGCGGCGATGATGAGGTCCTGCACACGCATTAGTTTGCTGACGGCGGCGACCATTTCCGGTGTGAGGCCGGGTGCGAGAGCGGCCAGGTGGTCGCCCGTTGCTTCGTCGGAGAGGAGCCAGTCGCGGAGTTCGCCGACGGTGAAGGAGCTTATGGGATTGAAGGCATTGAGGTTATGAGTGTCGACGATGAGGCGGGTGACTTCGTCGGACTCGTATGGGACGACCTGCTCTTGAAGGAAGTGGGAGAGAGGAAGGTCGGCGAGGGTGAACTGGGCAGCGACGCGCTCCTCGCCTGAGCGGGCAGCGATGCCGGCGAGGACGTCACCGCTGCGGGGCGGAGTGGCTTTGGCCAGCAGGTCGCGCAGGTCGGCGAAGGTGTAATGGGTAGCGCCGATGGTGTGGGCGAAGGTCATGCGATGGCATCTTCAGCATAGACGGAAAAAGAGGATGTGGAAGGGAAAGAGGCCGGGCTATGGGTGTTGTTAGAATTGGCGGGGCTTTGGAATGACGGGAGGGTTTGGGATGAAACGGAATTCCGGATCGCGGCGAATTTCGTATGCCGCATTTTTTCTTTTGATTGCGGCGATGGCTGGGGCGCAGGACGACCCGCTGGTGGTTAAGACGAGCGACGGGCTGGTGCGGGGTGTGGGGCGGAATGGAGGGGGGGC
>Ga0302319_10011597_pt1 | contig 16713 bp, 13 predicted proteins | sample Bog_T0_2_FD_203319 | JGI IMG/M metagenome (GOLD analysis project Ga0302319, IMG submission 203319) | Peat permafrost microbial communities from Stordalen Mire near Abisko, Sweden - Bog_T0_2 | ecosystem: Environmental > Terrestrial > Soil > Wetlands > Peat | place: Sweden: Abisko, Stordalen Mire...
CTGTCCATCGCCGAAACAGCGTTCATGATTGAATGCTATAGCAGTGGCCCGGCCAGTTACTTGACAACAACGCGCACGCGGCCCAAGTTGCTGATTTGGCAGAACAGTGTTTGTGCATGGTGACGTGGCTTTGAGTTGCTGCCAGGCTGTGTCGACCCCGCCCAGCGCTCTTCTTACTTCCGGATCGCCGGCGGACACAGTTTTCGTGACGGTTGTTTTCAATTGAATTCTAGCCTGCGCTAGCGATGGGCTTGGGTTTGCGCCTTCATAACCGGGCACGGTCCAAAAGTCCTGAAAATAGCCGTGATCCATCAGCCGGACGATCGGGAAAAGAACCGGGAAGGCGCCCTCTCCGATGGTCTTGTAGTTAAACCAACCTAGCGGCGGGAAGCCCATGCGAGTCACTTCCTGAAGCGCCGCTCGCTGCTCGTCGTTGAGACCTTTATACATATCGCCGTTACCGCCGGGTTCAACAGCGTCGACAATGGAAGGGAATTTCTCTTTGAGAATCCGCATCGCCAGGACTCGGACCGTGAATACATTGGGAATGGCCATGGGCGACCCCATCACGAACGGCACAGCGCCATCCCAAGTCTCGGTATTTTCAAATCCGCTGACAGTTTTAGAGGCTCCGCCGCTGCCGCCGAACGCATAACCGAAAGGCCGCCGCGCAGCCCCGTACATCTGCGCCGCCAGCGCTCGGGAATATTCGGCGGAGGCGGCAGTGACCCGATGGCCCACGATGGTTTGATCGCCGGCAATGGCGCCGAGACCGCCTTCATTCGTCTCAACGTAATAGGCGCCGCTCAATAACGAGAACCTTACAAAGTCCTCTGCTCCCATGCCTTGCTGTCCGAGGTTTTCGCTGCTGGGCGTCGGCGTTACTTTTTGAAAGAAGCGGCCTTGGTATTGCTCCTTCGGCGGGAAGTAGAAGGAGAAGCGCGCTTCGGTGCCTTTAAAGCCACCATGTATGTAGTGATGACGCACTGGCTTGTCGCGCCATTCGTCAACATCGACATACGGTTCCTTGAATTTAGGGTCGACCGGAGGAGCATTTCGTTGAGCACGTGCGAAATGCCCGTTTGCCACAAACAACACTGTCAGCGCAATCGCGAATGCTCTCGGTTTCGTCATCGTTTCTCCTCCCACCTGTCGGCGTTCACAATCACATCCGCTGCCGTCAGACCTTTCGACATTGCCGTGACCTTGATAACGCCCGGCTCGCCGGCCGAACGAATGACGACCAAAGCGTGGCCGTTGAACAGACCGCGTTTGGACCCTTGATAGGGCGCTGGACTTTTGGTGTCTCCATTTCCAACAGCTGCAATAACGCCGGGACCGCTGATCGCAAACTTAAGTTAACGCTCCTAGGGGCTCTTCCCCTCCCAAAAGGTGTCGCTAGGCGATTTCAAGCACGCTGCTGGCAGATCCTTAATTTCTACCGATTTGGAATTCTCGTTTAAGTGTGGGCGTTTCTGCCTGCTGCCTTGTCCATCGTAGCTGGCCGTCAAGGCTTAAGTACACTCCGCATTCGCTTCGGCCCTGACTTGGCCAGCTCCTTCAGTCCTGTGGAGCAAGCACATCGAAAGGAGTTCAACATGCCATCAGATACAGCAGACAAAAAGACACTCAATGCCGCCGATCTCGCGCAATGCACGGGAACCGAACAATGGTATCGACAGTCTATTCATCGAGCGGTTCTCTACACCGACGGAGCACAGTATGTCGCCGAGCACGGCGGAGCCTATTGGCTACTCGACGAGATTGCTCTCATTCAGCCCTATGACCCAAAAGTCGCAGGCGAAGAATTCCAGGTATGGACACTGACTGTTCATTCCGACCAGACCGCCACTCTGACATGTGGCGACGGAAACGGCAACACTGTATTCAGCAAAGAAATCGAGTACACCGATTTCCCGCTCGATGCCATCACGTTCTACTTCGCTAACAACGTAATCCATCTACCGAGCGAAAATTGACCTCGGCCAAGGCCACGATCCTATGTACGTGGCCTTTTAAAGTCTCTTGGCGGCAAGATGTTGCCAAATCGGTAACCGCACCCGCAATGCCTTTCACTCGCGCCGCCGTCAAGGCCTCTTCGCTGCGCTTCGAGCCGCTGATGCGGCGGCTTCGCCGACCTTGACCGCTTCCTCGCTTCAGCCAGGCGTCCTTATAGGCCAGAAAGGCGGCGTCCGCCTTTGCGGCGCTTTCCTACTTCAACGGAACCGACAAAGCTGGCGCCGGCACTGCCGGTCTTGGATCACTAGATGATTTGAAGCTTTCCCCAACGAGACTTCGCCGACGTGGCAACGCCAAACGCTAATGTCCTTTATCGTTCGCTATTTCGGTCGGCATGCAGCGAGAGGTTTTGGGCCCGTGTCCGAGTGGCCGAGACTCTTTGCTCGAAGCCGCAGGATTGCTGGTGGTTATGGGCTGTTACTGCCGTTAGTGGCGGCGGGCAAGCGATAATGATCTCGTTACCGGTGGCGTCCGCCCCCTAAAACAAAGGCTTTGGATTAACAACCAATTGTGTGAGCGGCAAACGGACCGTGCCATCGCAATCTATACAATAGAGTCACGATTTCCCATTCGATTCACGGTTTATCCTCTGGTGTGTCCGACAGAGAACGGGGTGCGAGTATCGCAGCCGTTCTCGGAATAGCACTCGTCGCTTTCGTAACGGGCTGCGCCAACAAAACTTCTTCGCAGAAAGTGGATCCGGATGCGCACCAGCCGCAAGCATCCCTCTTTAGTATTGCCAGCAACCAGCTGGCGCGGCTCCGAGTAGTTCCCGCGCACACCGCCACTTTCTCTGTTTCGATCCATACAGCCGCCAACATCGATTGGGACGCTGACCACACAACCCAGGCCATCAGCCAAGTCAGCGGCCCCGTGACGCGCATACTCGTTGACGCGGGAACCGTGGTGAAGGCCAACACACCGCTTCTCTACGTCTCAAGCACCGATGCTTCCAACGCCATTGTCGTTTATCGCAAGGCAAAGAATGACGAGGATCTGGCGCGCCGGGTCATGGAGCGCTCCAAAGAACTTCTCGATCATGGGGCCATTGCCACGAAGGACTACGAAGATACGGTCTCAGTCTTTAACGACGCCGCATCCGATGTTCAGAACAGCCTGCAGGCGCTTCGAATCTTTGGATTGTCGCAGCCAGACATCGATGACGCGCAGCGCCAGGGAATGCCGGTGCGTCCAGAAATTGCGCTCCGCTCGCCGATTGCCGGCACCGTCGTTCAAAAGACCGTACTGCCCGGCCAACTGGTGCAGGCGGGGGCCACCACATGCTTTCTCATCAGTGACACCGCTACCGTCTGGCTTCTGGCCCACGTCTTCGATCGAGATATTTCCGCTGTTCATCCCGGAGATCCGGTGGAAGCTTCGAATCCGTCTTTCAAGCAAACCTTCCATGGCGTGATCTCCCATATTGATGCGCTAGTAGACCCGAACACGCGCACCACGCTGGTCCGTGTCGTCATGAAGAATCCCGGCCTTTTACTCAAAAAAGACATGTACGTGGACGCCGTCATTCACACCAGCACCCGGAACCATGTGCTGGCCGTGCCTGTCTCGGCGATACTTCGCGACGCGCAGAACGAACCCATCGTATATGTGGAAGCCAAGCCTGGCCGGTTCGCGCAGCGAATTGTAACCATTGGAACTCAGCAGGACGACGAGGTCGAGATCTTGAGTGGCCTCACGAAAGGGGAAAACGTTGTTTCCGAGGGAAGCATTTTCTTGCAATTTGCCAGCACCTATCAGTAAGGTTACCGCTACGTCATGATCTCGCGTCTTGTATCTTTCGCGCTCTCTCAGCGGTTCTTGATTATCACCGGAAGTCTGATGCTGATGATCTGGGGAGCGATCTCCTTCCAGCATTTGCCCATTGACGCTTATCCCGATCTTTCTCCGCCGCACGTGGAAATCATCACGCAGTGGCCCGGCCACGCCGCGGAAGAAATCGAGCGGCAGGTTACGATTCCTATCGAAATCGAAATGACCGGAATTCCACGGTTGGAGTTCCTGCGTTCCGTTTCACTCTATGGGCTGTCGTCCGTCCAGATGAACTTCGAGTACCGCGTGGATCCCTACTTCGCTCGCGAGCAGGCGTTCGAACGAGTTGCCAACGCGCAAATGCCGGCGGGTGTGACGCCATCGCTCTCGCCATTGTTCAGCCCCAGTGGTCTGATTTACCGCTACGTTCTGCAGAGCCCCGATCACACGCCGCAGGAACTGAAGATTCTCGACGACTGGGTTCTCAATCGGCGCTATCGTGCCATTCAAGGCGTGGCCGATGAGTCAGGTTTAGGCGGCACAACCATGCAGTATCAGGTGCTGCTAGATCCGAACAAACTGATCGCCTACGGTGTGACCGTGCCGCAGGTTTTGCAACAACTAGCCGCCAATAACGCGAACTCCGGCGGCGGGTTTTATTCGCAGGGTGGCCAGTTCTACGACGTGAGCGGTCTTGGGCTGGTACGCGATACCACGGATATCGGCAACATCGTTCTGGCGGTTCACAATGGCATTCCGGTGTATGTGCACGACATTGCCCAGGTGCAAATAGGCTACGCGCCGCGGTTGGGGCAATTCGGATTCATGCGTCAGAACGACGCGGTGGAAGGCGTCATTCTGATGCGGGTGGGCGAACAGGCGCAGGTAGTGCTCGATAAAGTGGCGCAAGTGACCGACGACATCAATAGGCATGTGCTGCCGGCGGACGTAAAAGTAGTTCCTTACTACGACCGGCACGCGCTGATCGATGAGACCACCAGCACCGTTGAGCGCAATCTGCTGCGCGGCATGTTTTTGGTGCTCGTCGTTCTCGGGTTGATGCTTTTCAGTGTGCGCACGGCGCTGATTGTGGCGGTCACCGTTCCCTTCTCACTGCTATTTGCCTTCATTTGCCTCGATTGGCGGCATATCCCAGCGAACTTGCTTTCGATTGGCGCGATCGATTTCGGAATTATCGTCGATGGCGCAGTGGTGATGGTGGAGAACGTTTTTCGTGAACTGGCGGAGCATCGCGGGCGGTCGCACGATGTGGTGGATGTAATTCGCATCGCCGCTCATGATGTGGAGCGCCCGATCTTTTATGCGGTGGCGGTGATCATTGCCGGTTATTTGCCCATCTATGTACTGAGTGGACCGTCCGGCCGCTTGTTCCAGCCGATGGCCGACACTATGTCATACGCACTTCTGGGCTCACTGCTGTGTACCCTAACTCTGTTGCCGGTCCTGTGCGCCTACTTTATGCGAAATGTGAGTGAGCCGCGGGCACGTTTCTTTGATTGGCTGCGCAGTGGCTATGGACACGTGCTCGGATGGTGTCTGCGCAATCGCGTGGCCACCGTGGCTCTGTGCGGCGCGGTATTCGCGTCGTCGCTGCTACTCATACCCTCTATTGGCGCTGAGTTCATGCCTCACCTCGACGAGGGAGCGATGTGGATTCGCGCCACTACCCCCTATTCGATTTCGTTTGAGGAAGCAAGCAAACTTTCACCGCAGATTCGCGATATCCTGTTGAGCTTCCCGCAAGTCACGACCGTAGCGAACGAACTGGGAAGGCCGGACGACGGCACCGATTCCACCGGTTTCTACAACAACGAGTTTTTTGTGGGTTTGAAGGGATATGACGATTCCGCGTGGCGCGACGATGGGTCCGGCAGCATTCATACCAAGCCAGAACTGGCCAACGCCATTCAGAAGAAGCTATCGTCGTTTCCCGGCGTGATCTTCAACTACACGCAACCAGCTGAAGACGCCGTAGACGAAGCGGAAACCGGACTCAAAAGCGCTCTCGCCGTCAAGATTTTCGGCGCCGATCTCAAGACTCTAGAGGACCGGGCCACCCGCGTCAAAGACGTTCTTGAAAAAGTTCCAGGCATCAATCAGATCACGATTGTGCGCGAGTTGGGGCAACCAACCCTGAATATTACACCGGATCGCTCGAAAATCGCTCGTTACGGTCTCAATGTCAGCGACGTAAATGTCCTGGTGGAAACCGCTATCGGTGGTACGGCCGCCACACAGGTGATTCAAGGAGAGCGCCAGTTCGACCTGATCGTTCGCATGCAGGAACCGTTTCGCCGGAATGCTGAGGCGATTCGCAACCTGTTGATTTCTACTCCAGATGGCCAGAATCTTCCGCTGAGCCAGTTCGCCGATATCCGCGAGGAAAGCGGCGCTTCCTTTATCTACCACGAGTCGAATTCGCGTTACATTGGAATTCAGTTCAGCGTGAACGGCCGCGATCTGGCGAGTGCCGTAGGTGAAGCGCGACGCAGGGTGGATGATGCCGTCAAGCTTCCCATCGGATATAAGTACGACTGGGGTGGAGAATACAAAGACTACCTCTCCGCGATGCTGCAGATGCGCACGGTTTTGCCGCTGACGGTTTTCCTGATTCTTTTGATCTTGTTCGCCTTGTACGGCAACCTTAAGTTCCCCATGGTGATTCTCATCAGCGTTCTGATAACCGAACCAGTCGGCGGCTTGCTCGCGCTCCGCTTCACCCATACAAACTTCAGTGTGTCTTCGCTGCTTGGCTTTATCGCGCTCACAGGGGTCGCCGTACAGACCAGCGTGATTCTTTACTCGTTCATCAACAAGCTGCGACTGGAGGGGCAGAGCATCCCGGCGGCGATCCTCGATGCCAGCATGTTGCGGTTGCGGCCCATCATGATGACCGCGCTCGTGGCGTGTCTCGGCATGTTACCCGCCGCCATATCGACCGGAATCGGCAGCGATTCGCAAAAACCCTTCGCCATTGTCATCGTCGGGGGTTTGATTTCACGGCTGGCGCTTTCCATCTTCCTCTCGCCCGTGCTCTATTCGCTGATCGCCCGCGAGGGAGACAAGCTTCAGGTTTGACGATAGCGAATGGCAACTGGATTTGATCTTCGTGGCCGCGTTGCGATTGCGAAGCCGCCATATATATGCGCCGCGGTCACATCATGCATCAACGATATAGAAGGGCGACCGCATCCACCAAATCCCCTTCTTACCAGATACGGCCGAGTGTCACGTCAAATGGGGCAGCCCGCATCAGGCGATTGACGCGCCACCCGGAGCAAGCTCGAATCTAAGCGATGTTGCGCCGCATGGGCGCCACTTCGGGCAAGTGGCCCGAACCTCGTTTTGATCGCCAACCCTATTACTGAATGATAAAGGACGTTTGCGTCAGAACCATAGGTTGGTGCTCTCACCAGGATGGAGCGAGTCCCGGCCCGTTCGCGACGGCTTGCCTTGGGACGAAACTATTGAGGCGGTTTAGAGGAACCGCTTCTTATGCCCAACGAAAACAAGCTCAAGTCTGTCGGCAGCTCTGGGCCACGAACCATCCCTGAACTGGAACAATCCAAGTCGGCGGTGCTCAATACGCTCGCCTCGGTGCATTCTCGGCGGAGTTATAAATACGCACCTCGAAAGGTTTATCGCTTGGTATTGCGGCGAACCTAGATTAGCGTTTAACCGCTCCGTTGTTCTGAGGTACCGTTCATCCTTGGAAGGCCTTTCCCTGTCACCCGCTACGATTAATCTCCACCTTGCAGCGATTCGGAGGATGGCCGATGAGTCTGCTGAAAACGGCTGGCTGAGCCCAGAACTGGCGATTGGAATTCGAAGAGTTAAGGGCGTCAAGCTGCTCGGACGTAAAATCGGGAATTGGCTCACCCCCGAACAGGCGCAAGAGCTGGTGGATGCTTCCGCGAAAGGTACTCTGCGCGGTTGTAGAGATGCAGCAATACTTGCCCTGCTGCTCGGATGCGGACTGCGATGCTCGGGAAGTCGTTGGTTTGAGGCTGGACCAGTTGCAATCACGCGAGGGGCACTCTGTCATTGTCAATTTGGTCGGCAAGGGAGGGCGAATACGAACGGTACCCGTGCCGACTTGGTGCAAGGAGCTTGTCGACTCCCGGGTTCGCAAGTCGGGTGTGATCGATGGAAAAGATTCAGACGAGTTTTGAAGAATGGAGTGGCACAAGATTCCAGTGTCACTGCCAATGTTGTCTGGTACGCCGTTAAGCGTTGTGCAAAGAGCGCCGGCATAGGCAATCTGGCACCCCAGGACCTTCGCCGCAGTTGCGCCCGCCTCTGCCATGGATGCGGCGGGGAAGTGGAACAGATTCAGTTTCTGCTTGGCCACGCTTCTGTGCAAACGACGGAGCGGTATATCGGATGCAAACAAAAGCTTCAAGATGCGGTGAATGATCGATTTGGAATTTCAGTGGCAAGGGCCACTGTTTAGAAGCATAGCGCCGCTCGCGATACATCTGATGTTGGCGGTAGTCAATGTCCTTTATCGTTCACTATTTCGGTTGATAGCCAAAGGGAGGTTTTCGAACCTTGTCCGAGTGCCGGACCATTCGCTTAGAGCAGCCGTTGGCGGATGCAAGCGCATTTCAAAGTACTTACGCCTCATGGCGTAGGCGAAGAAGGTAGAGCACCGAGCTTGGTCATCAGGCGAGAGTGTGCATAATCATGCGAGTGTCCTTGATACGCCCGTTCTCGAGGCGATCAATAATAATCCCCACACCCGAACATGGCGGTCTGTTGCGGGAATACCTAGGAACTCACCCTTGTGGGTACCGGTCCATTCAAAGCGGCTGGCGACCTTATCGCCTTCCGTAATTTGCTTCTGGATGGAGAAGATGATGTCGGGAAAGCCTGCGCGCATAGCGCGAAGGATATCTTTCAGACCTTCAAGTCCAGCACCCTGTCCGGGCAGTGGAACTTGCTCAACAACATCTTCCCAGACATATTGCGCTGCCGAGTCGATTTTCCCCTCGGTGATCACTTCATCTACAAAGCGGCGAATGATCGTGGCTGATCTCGCCGAACAGTTCAGCCGTTCCCAATGACGCCCGCTTCCACTGGCCAGCTAACCCATTTCCGCAAGGTCTTGAGTAGTCGCTCAGCGTTAACCGGTTTTGCTAAAAAGTCATCCATTCCAGCGGAGATACATCGACCCCGGTGTTGGTCCTCATCGTTCGCGGTCAGGGCGATAATCGGCGTTCGTTTCCCTCCCGCCTCTCGTTTCCGGATGAGACCGGTCGCCTCGTAGCCGTCCATCTCCGGCATTTGGCAGTCCATAAGAATTGCGTCATAGGTGAACAAGCGTGAAAACTCAACCGCTTCAATACCATTCCGGGCGACGGCCACTGTGAAACCATCCCGCGTTAAGAGCGCCGTCGCCACCATTCTGTTGATCTTGTTGTCATCCACCAGCAGAACGCGTATTGAAGCTTGAGCCCCCGGCACTTCGATTGGAGCTTCAACCTCTTCGCAGATGCCAGCCAGCGAGAGCAAGGAAGAGGTTTGTTTAAGGCGGTGTCCCACGTCTTCGCGGAGAGTTTCGGATAGGCTCTCATCAACCAGGAACGCTAGTTTGAACCCAAGACTAGTCCCCTTGCCGATCAAACTCGTAGCTTCGATATTTCCGCCCATCAGGGCGACCAATTGCTTTGAGATTGCAAGGCCCAGGCCGGTCCCCCCGTACTTGCGGCTCGTCGAGACATCGGCTTGGCCAAACCTTTCGAACAGTCCTGCAATCTTGTCTTGAGCGATCCCAATCCCAGTATCTAAAATTCGAAAATCAAGCGTGACATAAATGGATGGATTATTTTCGCGATGAACCCGCAAAGTCACCTGACCCTCATGGGTGAATTTGATGGCATTACCCAGCAGGTTCATAACGACTTGACGAAGGCGGACCGGATCTCCGATCAGCAAGGCCGGCACGCCGTCCGCAACCTCCAACACGACCTTGACGCCGGGACGCGCGGTCGATCGAAACAACCGGACTGCATCTTCAAGCAGTTCTTGCAAATCGAAGGGAACTGCTTCCAGCGTCAGCTTACCGGCTTCGATTTTTGATACATCAAGAATGTCATTGACCAGACGCAAGAGCGCGTGACCTGACCGCTCGATGACTCCTACGAGTTGATTCGGTTCAGGGGGCAATCCCATGCCGCGCAACAGGTGAGCGACGCCGAGTATCCCGTTTAATGGAGTGCGGACTTCATGGCTCATGTTGGCGAGAAACGCCGATTTTATCTGACTGGCATGTTCAGCCTGTTGACGAGCCGCCTCGCTCGCCTGGAGCAACCCCGCTTGCATTGTAGTGTTGTGAAAGGTAAGCACTCCGAAGACTACTTCGCCATGTACCGTTCTAATCTCAAGAATTTGCTTTAGTTCAACTTGATAAGTCCGATTCGCGCATCTGCCAGTTGCGATACGTACTTCCAGCGCGCCCGGTCTGACGTGCATTTTTTCGAGCAGATCATGTGGCAACCCGACGTTGCGAAAGAAGTTCTCCATGGGCAGCGAGAACTCAGGCCCATCGTCGTCGAGATCGAATTGATTGAGAAGTGCTTGGGACGCGAATGCAGGAGACACCAAACCCGCTCGGTTGTGGAGAAAGAGAGACATTCCCCCCGATACTGCATCGAGTAAGGATCGAAGCAGGCTTGATGAGCCGGGAACCACGACCGAAAGCCGTTCGATGCTCCGAGCCACCATGGAAGCCGCCTCGGAGCCCCCTTCCGGAAGAAGTCTTCGCAAAAGTGCCAGCAAGTGGCCGGCGGTCTCCAGATCGCTCGCCGTCCAAGGGAGAGACTTGCCACGTATGGTCTGTTTGTATGCTGCGAAAGACTTTCGCGGCGAAATTCGCTGCGAATCTTGTTCCTTGATAGCGGGCTTTTTTATATCACCGCCCCACGTCAGCTCATATTCAGATTCAGCTCGGAAACAGAAAACTAGGACGCCGGGCGCACGCCTAACCACCAGTACCAGTCCGCCGGTAGCTTCGTCGCACGGCTGACAGCCAAGCGCCCCGGCTGCATCGCTGAAGCTAAAAACGTCCTGATCGAGCGCGAGTAGCGCTTTCGAGAAGGAGTGGATCCAGTCGGCCGGTGGGGCATTTCCAATCCTGATCAAACCGCCATCTGTGTAGATGGCGGCGGAGTCGATCTCATAGAGCGCCTCCAGACGGTTTTGACCGAAACACAGATCTTCCGCCATTTTCTCCGGGAGAGTCATCTCGGATTCCAACGCTTTGAGCTGACGAGATCGCCTGCCCTTTACGCGATCTTCCTTCCGCTGCTGAAGCCTCGCGATGCACAACGATAATGTCCCGGCAATAAGGAGTGCCGCATCACGTAGGCCCGGATTGACCGGTTTCCCTTTGGAGTGGTGACAGGCAATGAGCCCCCATAGCTGGCCATTAACCATAAGCGACGCCGTCATTGTCGCGGCAACGCCCATGTTCAGCAGGTATTCGATGTGATACGGGGACACTGATCGCAAAATCGAATGTGTCAAGTCGATCGAGGGGTTTCGTGGATCTGACACGATGGCTGTCGGAGTGGAGTCCGTATCGACCACAACCCGCAATAAGTTAACGGTGTAGAGTTCGCGCGCCTGGGGTGGTATGTCGCTGGCCGGGTAGTGTAACCCCATAAACGGTTCCGCCTCCGGTTTTCGATGCTCCGCTATCACCTGACCCGACCAGTCTTCGCTAAATCGATAGATCATCACGCGGTGATAACCGGACATTCGAGCGAAGGCATCGGCGCTGGCTTGCGCCAGCAGTTCGATACTGTTTGCCTCCTGCGCGATCTTTTGAAATTCCTGAGACGCCTCGTCATAGTGCGCGGCAGAGAGCTCTTCAGGAGAGGCATCGCAATTCTCAAGCTCGAGTATGAAAAGATTTCCGCTGAGGTGTAGCCAGGCAACATACGTTTGCAACAGATGCTTCCAGGCGAAACGCTCGAGCCGTCCGCCGGCTAGGTTTGGGAGATGGCTTTCCAGTACAGCCAGGTTGGCGGGAGAGCACAACTGGTTCAACTCTCGGTTGAGAATTCGATCCGGCTCAATCCCCAAGAAGCTAGTCGCATTCGCGCTGAAGTAAGACACTACCCGATCCTCACCAAAAGCAATCAAACACCCATTCGATTGAATAAAGCCTAAGGTTCGAAGGGGCTCGAGTTCGCACGCCGACAGGTCAATTTCTTCGTTCGGATAAAGATGTCCCATGTCTACCCTGTAGAGTGGCGGGAACGTCGAAATTGTCTCATCGATTAGATAGGTCTTGGGGCTCGCGGGATTTTCGCAGACTGTTCTTAGGTTGAGGAATGGTTTTCGTATGAGTTGGCAAACTCCGAACGCGAAATGAGTGAGGAAAGAACGAACCCGCGAAGCATCTCCGTCCTCCTTTTCGCCTGCAGACCCCAGTTCTAGAGAGGGCACGGTATAAAGGTCTCATGCCGAGACATGTGCGCGCGATTCACTTGTAAGTAGCTGATTCACTTGCCGATAGATGGCATGCATCAGTATGCTTCAGCCTGTATATTATTGTCTTTGCAAGTTTGAAGGCACTGTCACGCAAAGGAAATGGCCATCGCTCTTCAAGACATGAGCAGGGGACTTCGAGACTGATTCCTATCATTCTACGGCCCGTAGATTGGCAACACGAACCGTTCGCCCATCTCTTGGCGCTGCCCACCGACGGTCGCCCAGTCACTTCGTGGGGGCGAGACGCCTCTGGCACGCCGAGACGGGGAAAGCGGAGGGTTCACCGCTGCAGCCGCAGCATCAGCATATCGTAACGTCGGTGGCATTCAGCCCGGATGGGCGGCGCGTGGTGACCGCGTCCTACGAGGGAACGGCCCCGTGTGGGATGTCGAAACGGGGAAAGAGGTGGGTGTTCCGAATCTGCAGCACGCTACCAAAGGATTCATGGCCAGCTTTTAAAGACTTATTTGGCTCCATGTCAGGATCATTTGAGTGTCGGAAAGCGCTCTGAGCGAGCGACGCGCTACACGTACAAGGCGCGGCGCTAAGTGATGCTTCCGCCACTTCGGCAAGCGCCCAAACCTCTTTCTAGTCGCCGACGGCGGTAGTGAACGATAAAGGACGTTATCGTCTGGGACTCTTCTCAACGCATCATGTATTGGCGACGCGGTGCACGCTTCGATCAAAGGGTTGGGCTTAACGGCGAATTCATCGATCGCCATTGAGGATGGTGTATGAGCGTGGCGCAGCATTCTCCTTCATGTAATGCCGGAAGGCTTTCATACGATTTGGTACGGCGGCTTTTCGGGTAACAATGGTTAGGGACGAAAAGCTGGCGCATGTCGCCGCACATGATCGGGCCAAGGCCGCAATGCCGCGAAAGGGATGCAATGACCGTTACTTTCCAGGCGATGCGCTGTGTCAGTGCCGCGTTGCCGGACGGCGTGATGGTGATCACCGACGTGCTTCCTAAGGTAATCGTCACCTATGAAGGGAGCATTAACTCATCGTGACCGATGCGCTTGGCTTTAAAGCAATGACGACGGCGCTGGGCAAAGCCAGCGCGTCGCGGACGTGTGGCTTCCAGTCGGAACTAAAGCATTCATGTTCGTTGGTTCCGCCGATGCTTGGTAAATTGACCACACGATTGGCGCTGTGCGCCGCCAATCGCCGTCTATCCCGGCAGTTGAGCCTTTGGTCATGCGTTTCTTTATCACTTGACCTGACCCAAAACAACGATTAAACACCCAATAGATATATTGTTGCGTTTTAACCGAACGCATTTGAAGGCTATGGAAAGCACGGCTGCAAGACAGAGCTGCACGCTACGGCGTGCGCTCTCGGCTCATGACGCAAGGTAACGGCTCCAACGACGTGCCGATGGTAAGAACACTCTTCATTAGCAACTTCTCACCATTACTTCAAGGCCTGCGACTTTGCTTTTGTTCGGATCTATCTTTTCGGATCTGATCGACAAGTCGTCAAAAGAACGTCATGTATACCAGAACCAGCCGCCACGCGCAAGTAGTTCCCCGTTGGGCCACAGCTGATCGTCATCCTGACGCTTAGCGAGTCATGCGTCGGCTCAACTGGTGTTTCTGCGAGGACTAAATCTTGTCTGCTTCCTTCCGGAAGCTCCGTAATTCTTAGGTTCATTCAACAGAGAGAAAACTCTGAGGTGAAGCGTACTCCAAAGAATAAACTATGTCCGGCTTTACAATCTCCAACACATCGTCCGGAAGGATTCAATTTACATCGCCAGCTGCTGCGTGGGGCGGGTTCTACACTTTGCCGCCTGCTAAGGGTGACGTAGCCATGATGGCACCGACCCGCAGTCGCTTTGCGTTCGAGAACGGATTGCTGATGGACGTCTTATCGCAGCTTGCAGCCGCAAGATCGATGTACATCACCCCTGGCATGCATCCGGCTTGGCGGCGGCCTTCTAACGGCAGCCCGATAGTTATCACCCCAGTGGTGGATCCTGCTTCTCCGGTAACGCCAGCGCGCGAACATCCGGCTAATGATAAGCCACAGGAATGTAAGCCAGAGATGCCTCCGCCGGTTACCACGGCGAAGGCAATCACCGCTGATCAAACCACTCGGCGAATGAGAAATGCGGTTCCCAACGTGGAAGCGAGATCCGCAGATGAAAACCTACCAACCGCGGTGAAGGCACATTACAGCGTCATTGAACTAGCCGCGCTTTGGGGTTGGTCCCGTAGCACGATTACGCGGCAGTTTGCCAACGAGCCCGGTGTACTGAGGCTTGACAACAGTGGGACTGGGAAAAGGAAGTACGTTAGCCTCTCGATCCCGGCCAGCGTTGCTGACCGAGTGCAAGCAAGAATCAGCAACCAGCCGCTCCAGCCGTTCCGCGCGGTTTCGGACCCACTTGTTGTAATGCCGCTCGGTGACGTCCACGCTGGAGTGCCCCAGCAGCCTCGATACATCCGAAATGTTAAGTCCCGCCGCTAGCTTGCGGACGGCATAGGTGTCGCGCAAACGATGTGGACAACAGTCGAACACCCCGCATCGTTTCCCTATCGCCTGCATCCGGTAATAGACTTCTGACGCCCAGTACGCCGGATCATTTGGCGGACGCAAAGGAATGTATTTGAAGGGCCGCGAAGGAGACATCCACTCACACCTTTCGATGGCTTTCTTCAATTCGTCTGTGAGGTAGGCATCCACCGTTTTCTTCATGCTGGCGATTTTCTGCTTCTCGGGTTCGTAGGTGTAAACCCACAACTTCCCACTCATTCCCACCGTTAAACGAGTTGGGTCAAAGTTGCTGCATCGCCCACACGCAGGTTTGTTTCGAGCATGAAATCTAACAGAAGGACAAATGTCTTTGGATATTTCGCATATCCCCGCGTCCCGCCATTCATCTCCTTGGCTTCCGCCCAGATCAATTTCAATTCCTCATCCGTGTACGGCTCCTTCTCGTCGTAAACTGCGGGCACTCTTTCCAGCTGCTTCAATAGCATTGGTCGGTGAATCCATTCACGAGTCTGAGCCGCGCCGAGAAAACTGCGCAGCTTATTAACGTACGTTGCCAGCGTAGTCAATTTAATCGTAGTGAAGCCAGCGACAATAAACTTTTCCAGAAAGTCCGCGTCAAGTTCATGCGTGTGAATCTTGCCGCGCTCCAGAGAGTAGTTTAAAAGCTGGTTGAGCACGTAGCTATTCTGCTGTAGCGTTTTCTTTTTCATCCCGCGGCTTTTGGTGGCTAAATGGTTTGCCACGCATTCCGCGATGGTCGGTCCTTGCTTAGGGTCTGCCTTTGCCGATCGGAGATACGATGCCCGCACTGCCTCCGCCTTCCTGAGTTCAGTCTCGCCTGCACTCTGGCGGGGGACAATATCACCGTCTGGCGTCCGGCCAACTATCCAGACCGAGCAGTCACATTCAAAATAGAACTTGCGGGCTTTGGGCTTTTATTTTGGGTTTGAGCTTATAAACAGGGCAATTCGCGGAGTGTCGCATGTACAGTTCGAGGTGATTCTTGAGTCGGGACACAACCCAGTGTAAGCCCATTTTTGACTCAAAAAAGGGCCTCCGTGTACGAGTACTCGCACACGAGCCATTCCCTCCAGCCGTAGGTTATTGACTTTAAAGGATTTGGCTCCCCGACATGGATTCGAACCACGATTCACGGCTCCAAAGGCCGCTGTCCTACCATTAGACGATCGGGGAGCAACTAGGAAGGAAACAAACTGGTTTTAGTTTAGCAAGTGCGCTGGACGAAACTCTACCAATCGGCGTAACTGGTGCCGTCCAATGCCTTTCTGTCTGATCCGCTATGTACGTCGAACAGGCCAGGACTTCCGGTAGACCCAGCGACTGCAGTTTCTTCCATTACCGTTTTCCAAGTCTGGTTGGAATTTGTCATCGGATCTTGCGGAATCTGGCGGAGATATCCTTCCGACACCAAGTCTTCCAGCGAATCGGGCGCCTTTTGCTTATCGATGGTGTACTCATCGATCATGTTGCGAATGGCTTCCAGATTATGGTGGAGAACCGCCTCTTTCGATCGCATGATCGATTTCTCATACACAGGAACGGCGAAGAACAACAGCAGAGAGATGATGGCCATCACCACCATCAGTTCGATAAGCGTAAAGCCACGCTGCGCTCTTTTGACGAATTTCTTCACAGTCTCTCTGCCCGCCTCTTACCACTCGGAATACGGCTTACCGTCACTGGCCCGATCCATTGTTTTTGTATACACATTGAAAACATTCTGGCCGCCCCACGAATTAGACGTGGGTTCATCCTGCATGCTGCGTATGCCCCAATCGGTATCCCCGGTAAACGGATCCTTGGGAATCTTCCGCAGAAACTTCACTTTGTTGCTTTGCCCATTGCCGCTGAGCGTATTGTTCATCTTTACGCCGTCCACCA
>Ga0302319_10011598_pt1 | contig 16713 bp, 15 predicted proteins | sample Bog_T0_2_FD_203319 | JGI IMG/M metagenome (GOLD analysis project Ga0302319, IMG submission 203319) | Peat permafrost microbial communities from Stordalen Mire near Abisko, Sweden - Bog_T0_2 | ecosystem: Environmental > Terrestrial > Soil > Wetlands > Peat | place: Sweden: Abisko, Stordalen Mire...
ACCTTAATTTCCCTAATTGCCTAGTGTGCGCAGAGATGTGTAACCAGGGTACCGTCTTACCCGCGTTCAATTCCCCGGGATCAGCCGTTATCCAGCTTGTTTACCTCCGGGTTCCGGCAATGTCATCATTTTGTAAAAATAGTCCCAGGGCACCCGGATTGCCGCCGGGGCCCGGGCCTTTCTTCGTCTGCATGCTGCAACATCAGGCCGGATCTGGAGAGTTCCTGTACGTACCGGATTGAACCTTGGTGGTATTTCGACTAGGAGCCGCAGGCGGCGTTTCTGCCGGATACTCCCGCGAAAACCAGCGGCCGTGATGCGCTTGGGTTAATAGCTGGTGGACCTGCGGCGGCACTAACGAGCTGCACATAGCCATTGCGTGATCGGTACGCTCCGCTCGCAACCCGCGGGTCGCAAACACCTAACTCGCGATCAAGAACGGAAGCCGGCAACAACTGTACCGGCCACTCACTCTACCGCCATATCGAATTCCCATTCCACCATTTGAACAGAACCACTCTGGCTGGCATGGTGCGTACTGACTCCCGGCAGTTGCGGCCGGGCAAACCCAAGATCACTCTGGGGCGGAGCAAAGGCCACGAAGTCCTGACCCCGGCGACATCCTGCCCACGTCAAACTCGCTCCCGCGTTCCAGCATGTCCGTGATGACGGTCGCATGCTGAAGGTCACAGTCGGGACGAAGCCGCACGTCGGCCAGACACGAGTGGTGCGGCAATCGCGGTGCATATGGCGCTTGCCAGTCACTGCGGTGGCAACCTGTGGATCGGTGCAATCCAACATGGCCGACCCACCTATTCTGCGTGATGCGGTGCCAGCCGCGGCAAGTGCTTATATTCGCCGCCGTGGAAGACCAGCGGCCGCAGGTCGTGGTCAGCGTCCAGGTCATGGACGGCCAGGACGATGATGTGATGGTCACCGGCCTCGACCTGCTGGGCGATGCTGGCTTCGATCCAGCCGCTGGCGCCTTCGAGCAGGACGGCGCCGTGCTCGGTGACCCGCCAGTCCAGCCCGTCGAATCGCCGTTCGCGGCGTGTCGCCAATTGCCGGCCGACGTGTTCCTGCTCAGCGGACAGGATGCTGACGCCGAGCCGAGATACCAGCGAAAGGCGCGACCAGGTGCGGGAGGTCCGTGCGATACATACCGATACGAGCGCGGGATCCAGCGAGACCGACGTGAAGGACTTCGCCGTCAGTCCGATGGGCTCGTCATCGGCCAACGCCGCGACCGCTGTCACACCAGTTGGAAAAGCACCGAAGACGCGGCGTAGCCGGGCCGGATCGAGGACTCGTGTGGTCACCACGGTTAGTCGTAGCGGAGCGGGAAGCGTTCGCCGGCGTCGACGGCGAACGGCAACCGATTCTGTGCCGGCGGGATCGGGCACAAGTAGCCCTTACCGAATGCACACGGCGGCAGGAAAGCTCGGTTGAAGTCAAGTTCGACCACGCCCGCGGAATCCGATGCGGCGAACTTCAGGAATCGGAACTGCTTGGTGCTCACACCGTTGGTCGCCTCGGCGAAAGTCAGCTCGAGGATGCTTGCTTCGGCCGACGGCCAAGCCGCCAGAAACAGCTGCTGCCCGGCAATCTTGACATGAACGCTACCGGACAGAGGGTCGTCAGTCGTCACGCCATCGAAATGCTGGATCGCGATGGTCGACTCGGGCTCGGCCGACTCGAAGCGGCCCTGGAGCACCCACGCTGGGTCGGGTGCGAATGCCTCGATGCCGGCGATCCCGACGCGCGTCGGCGCTGCGGGGTCGAAGACGCGGACCGCGATCGTGCCCGGCCTGGGCGCGATCACCTTAAGCAGCTTGTCACCGCTGTGGTGCTCCTCGCCCGGCGCCAGCGCGAGGTTGTGCTGCGCGTCGACGGCGTGGCCATCGCGGACGACCCCACTCCCCCGGCAGCCCGGCGATGACCTGCGGGTCGTCGGACAGCCAGGTGGCTCGTGCAGTTCCCGCACCGAGATGTTCCGCTTGAACCGCGGATAGGCGGTGCGGTCGACAGGGGCCATGCGAGGTCACCACCCCTCTCAAACGGTCCCCGTCTCGATCAGAACGGCCATACCGTAGCGGGGAGGGCCAAACACCGGGTGACGGAACAGGCAACTTCCGAGATTGCGCTTTGATCTCCGCGCCAAGCCCCGGCGGCATCGCCGATACGCGGCCACCGCTCTTCAACCTTGTCGCCGGCCCGCCATCAGATCGACTGACTGCACTTTCATACGTATCTCGGCCGCATCCGTCACCCCGGCGGTGCGCTGGATGCGGGTGCCTGACCTGAGAGGGTGATGAGATGAAATGCTCGGCTTGCCGCCCGGCGGCTGGTGCGGCGCTGCTGGCACTGTCCGTGGTCGCCTGCGGGACCACCGGGACCACCGGGACCACCGCGACGAACGGCACAGGGACCGGTGGCGCTGCGCCCCGGGCCACCGCCAGCGGTCCCGTCGGCAATGGCGTGGCGAAAATGTCAGCGGACCAGGCGGCCCGGGCGGCGCTGGCCGCGCTGATCGCGGCCAGCAGCGTGCACGTGCGCGGCACGTTCACCGCCGACAGCCGCGGTGAGCGCTTCGACATGCGCTTTGAGGGAAACTCCGCCAGTGGCAGCTTCACGGTTAAGGGAGCCCCGGTCCAGACGGTCACCTACGGCGGCTCTATGTACATGAAGGCCGGCACGGACGGCTGGACGGCGATGGGCAATCCGCCGAATACGGCAGGCATGATGGCCGGCCGGTGGTTCAAGGTCGGCCCGGGCTCAGCACAGCCGATGTCCCCCCTTTCACTGAGCTTCTTTACCGCTGAAGTGGCCGCGCACGCCAAGGCGGCACAGGCCACGATCCGCCGGGGGACGCTCGCGGGCCGGCAGGTGGTGATCATCACGTACCAGGACGGCTCGGAACTCTACGTCGCCATCACGGGGCCCGCCTACCCGCTCCGGTTCGACGTCGCGGGCGACACCGGCGGGCAGCGCGACTTCAGCGACTACGGAATCGCGTTCCACATCGTGGCGCCCACGGACGCGATCGTCCCGTGACACTGAGGTGTGTCTGGCTCTTTGAGCCAGGGCGGGGTGGTAATACCCAGCCACGGGCGGCTCGTGGTCACTGGTTCTCCTCGGGGTCGGAGAGCGGGACAATTTGGGGGGAGGGTACGCTGCGAGCGTCACGGGATCCGGGGCCTGGTTGAAGCCGGGGTACCAGCCGCGCAAGTCGTCGGCGAGCTGATCGTTGAGGACGCGGGTGCGGATCTGCAGTAGCAGGTGTGCCCGGTCCAACCCAATGCCGTCGAGCTGCCGGCCGGGATTCTGCCCGCGCTGGACACCCGGATGTAGCCCACGCGCTGCCCACCGGCCACGGTGCTCGCCGATTGCGGTGCGTCGCCGCTCAGCCCGGCACCCCGGTGCGCAGCTCTTCAACCAGGTCGTCAGCCCCGCCATCAGACCGACTGACTGCCGCTTTTACACGTATCTCGGCCGCACCCGACCTTCTCTTCCGGCTTCCCGGTAGTCCGTGCCGAAGAACCAACGGATATGGCAGACCTGCGTTGATGCGGGTGCACCGGGGGCCGGTGCCGGGTTGCACTGACGATCTTTACTACGTTTGGGCCGTTAGGCCGGTCTGGCGTAGTCGCATGACGGGTCAGCCGGGAGCCAGCGAACCGTCGCATCCTGACCGGCGCGGGTGCCATCCCGGTCGACGTCCTGAGTATCACCCGCCGCGTGCGGGGATCCGGAGAGGGGTCGAGGCGGAGGAACTGGAGTGCCGGCGGCAGGAGCTTGCCGGCTGGCTACCGGCGGTTCGATCGGTGTCGGCCGGGTTTACTGGCCGGGGCGGCTCATTGTTTCCGGGCAGGGAATTTCCTAGTAGATCGGACGGAAGATGAGGCGGTCCTTGACCTGCCTGATGGTCATGGGTGCAAGCTCCAGCGTGATCTCAAGGTCCGCGATTGACCCGAATCCGCCGACTTCATCGCGTGTGGCGACGATTCTCTCGGCGAGGGGCGCGTCAATTCCTGGCCGCTCGACGAGGAACGATGCCGGTACGTGGTTGACATCGACGAGGCCCCCGTCGTCGAAGGACCTCGGAAGATCCGGGCGGCCTATCCGGAGTTCGGTGGCGAGGTCTGGCTCGTCCCGCACAATCGCCAGGGCCTTTCGGCGTGCCAGCAGCAGGTCCCTGCTATCGCGTATCACAGCGTCGTTGGCTGCCGTGATGCCTGGCTTGCCCTCGCTGAGCGAGTTTGTGACCGGAGCGGAATCGGGTGCGCCAAGGGGTACCCGGTGAGCGCACCAGCCTATCCATATGGAGAACAGCAGGCCCAGGCTGCCAAGGACTCCGCCAACTGGCTGGTAGTGATTCCCCGGGCTTGGCGCGAGGGCTGCGGCCAGGACCGCGATGCACGTTCCAGCCCCTGCGATTGATATGAGCCACAAGTAGGTCTTGCGCCACACTGGGTACTTGGCGGGTATCGGTCTCACGGTGATGGGGCCCGGGGTGCATCGCGCGTTTCCCGCTGAGCACTCGGGGGGACGTGGAACTGCCGCTTACCAGGCCGTAGCTGCCCGGTGGTGCCCATCCACTCGCGGACCCGGCCGGATGGTGCTGTGGCGAGCATGCGCAGATCGGCGACTGCCTGCCCGATGGCGCCGCAATCAGGACTCCCGGCGAGCACGTCGGCCAGCGCCAGCATCAGGCGTGCCTGGTCAGGGCCGACGACGCCGAGAAACGTGGCGCCCCCCGCTAGCCGGATCTTCCGCTTCCCGCGGCCCCGCAGCGACAGGCACAGGTACAGGCAGTCAGAACTCACGTAGACGTATTCCCCGGGTGACGTGTGGACGTTCTTGACGTAGGCACTGGTCGCCGTGGCCAGGTCGTAGCGCTTTTCCGGCAGGAACGTCCGGCGATCGCGGTAGACCGAGCCCCGTACTTCGCGTCCCAACCCCCGCCGGGTAGAAGCCAGGTCGGCGGCAACGCCCGCGCCGCCCAGATACACAAAAAGGGCGCTGAGCGCCACGCCGAACACGAGGCCAGGCACACCCCCGCCCCCCAAATAAAACAACCAGGCCGAGCCTGATGCCACAGTGGTGAAGGCGACGCGCAAGGCGACATGCGACCAGGCGCCCCGACGGCTGGCGACCGCGGACTGGTAGCGCAGGAGGCCGTCAGGTGACAGTAACGGCGACAACGTCACGAATGCCACCCCCAGCCGTGCGCTTCGCTGACTCCGCATCCAATGCCAGCCAGCACAGTTACCAACATCATCCCACAGGCACCGGGCAGCCGCAATTCGGGGTGCCGGTAACAACCGAGCCGCCAGCACCGTTACAGCGTCCAGTTTTCTGAACACTCTGGCAGGCTGCCGGGAATGACTGGCAGTGAACATATCGTGGCGGGCCGCCGGGAGCGGCGGGTGCTGGCGCGGGTTTCCCGCGCGGCACGGCGGCTGAGAAGTGGGGTAGTCGATGCGCGGCAGCATCCCCTGCACCGGCGGACTACCTCATCCAGCACGCCAGCCGGGAACGCCGCTACGCCCGCATGCCCGCCGGCACCTGGGACGCCATCCTCGGGTAGGCGCGGTGCTCCACCGACGAGCAGGAGCTCACCGCCCAACGCCTCGCCGAACAGGACCCGGACCTCGAGTCTGACCACGGCCTTGCGGGGTCGGCCCCGAAGACGTCGCCCGGTTGCGCGGACGATTCGCGCGCTGGCCGCGGCCGTGGCCCGGCCCTGGGCACATACCCCCGGGTCCCCAAGTTGTCACCAGCCGCAAGGTAGGCGGCGCTGCTCCTGCTGCCGCCCTGGCCCCGTGGGAACCAGGCATGGCACCGTTCTTACCGGTGGCCCACCACGCTGCTTAGCAGGCCAGCCAGAACCTCCATACTGACGCGGCGCTTCTTTCGGGGCTTTGGCGGCTGCGTCTGCACGTGCGGCGGCGACCCGGCGGGAGGCGGCCCCAAACGCCGGTCAGCCTCCGGACCAGTGCGGCCTCTGCGGCACGCCGGCCCGTGTGCTCTGGGACCACTTGCCCGGCCCAGTCGGCGAAGATAAGCCCCGTCGTATAACCGGCTGCCTTCAGGGCCAAAAAAGCGCTCCCCCGTGATGGTTGATGGGGAAGCGCATCACAACCCAATCCGCGCGGGTCACGTTCGCCTAAGGTTTGGCGGCCAGGAAACGAACGCTGATCCAACGTTATGCTCCGGCGCTACGACAAGCCAGCCTGACGGCACAGGTCCCATGACCGGCCTCAACCGTGCCCACCCGGGCCAACGGCAGCGCCTGCGCAGCCGCGGCGAGCCGGTCTCACGCCACTTAATCCCTGCACTGTACTTAACTAGTGCACTGCGGGATGGTATGGGTTATGTGCACCTCACACCCGGGCCGTACTGGTCTTCAGAGTCTTCGCGCCGAGCGGGCCCGGCACGTCGCCACCGCCGCACCGGAACAGGTCGCAGCCGAATCTGGCCCGGTCAGCCTGGCAGATCTGACTCAGGTGTACGGGTACGCCTTCGGTGTCACCCAGACCACGATTACGGAGCTGCTGGAGATCATCGACAGCCCGACCGGCGGTGCCCGGTTATGCGGCTCGCCGTCGTCAACACCAAAGGCGGCGTCGGCAAGACGACCACGGCCATCTATGTTGCGGCCGGGCTGCACCGGCAGGACCGGACGCTGTTGATCGATGCTGACCCGCAGCAATCGGCCTACCTGTGGGCCGAACAGGACCCGATCTTCCCCTTCACCGTCATCAGCCGCCCGATGCGGGACCTGCATCACCGCCTGTCCAGCCTCAGCCGCGGATACGAGCACGTCATCATCGACACGCCCCCGGGGGACAGCGGCATCATCGGGTCGGCGGTGATGGCCGCAGACACGGTGATCATCCCGGCGTCGCCGACCGGGCTGGACCTCAACCGGATCATGCCGACGATCAGCCTGCTGGCCAGCCTGGAGCCGGTTCACCCGGTAGAGGTCGCCGTGCTGCTCACGAGGGTGCGCAGGGGCACCCTCAGTGCCCGGGGCGTCCGGGACGTGCTGGCGGAGACCGGGCTGCCCGTCATGGATACCGAGATCCCGCTGGCGGAGACGTATGCGGGAAGCTTCGGCACCGCGCCGGTAGACCTCGGCCGCTACGACGACCTGATCCGGGAGCTGAAGTCATGAGCCCAACGCAACGCCCGAGCACAATCGCCGATCTGCAGCGCGCCGTCACCCCTGCACCAGCTACCACCGAGCTCGCTCCGTGGCGTTATCTGAGCGCTCGTTCTCGATTGCCGAGAGCCCTCCCAGAGATAGAAGGATGCCCTCCGGGTCAGGCGCCCTCTCGCGATTCCCCAGCAACCAGTCACCACACCCCCGGCCACGCTATGCCTAAATAATTCACCTTTGGCGCTATAGCTTCCTCACCTTGGCACGCGTCCGAGCGGTGGATGATTAATCGTTCCAGTGCTTGCCGTCCTTGGGGCAGAGCTTGCCCGTACCATTGCACTCCGTGCATTCGCCGAACATGTACGGGACTTTACCGTCCCCACGGCAGACAGGACATGTGTAAAGATCGCTATCGCATCGATGGCAGGAATCCATCATTAACTCCCTACGATGGTGAGGCCTTCTTTGCCCAGCGTGACGCCGAAGACCCCTGACGACAGCTAATTCAGCCGGTCACGACCGTTTCACCATTTACCCTTGATTGCGCTGGCAGCGCAAGACCAGCCTTGATTCTTGATGGGCACGGACACCGAGGCGAAGGCGCTGCCCGATCACGAGTCTGACGCCAAGAAGGCTCAGCCGCCTAGTTGCGAAGAGGACAGTATTTTGTCTCCGATCGCGAGTAAACCAGTTACCGAGCTGAGCGCCATGTTGCGCTAGATGTCTTGGTAAGGGGCCGATATTGGCTAATTTGGTAAAATCTCTAGTTCTCGGTTTACGGGCGATGCCAGGCCACTCTTAGCAGAGATGCCCTCAGCGGACGTTCTCACATCGGCAGGACCTGTCTTGTTATGGCATGCGTGGCGAGAGGCGGCGGGGTTAGCTACAGGCGGGTCCACCAGGCGTCGATGATCACGTCGTGGGCGATGCCGGTGTCGACGGTGTGATGCAGGCCGAGGCTGACGATACGGTCATCGTGCGGGTGGAACGGCCGGGTGGGGTCTTCGCCCAGCACGGGGCCGAAGGCATCGATGAGCGGCTTCCAGAGGCTGGCCCAGTTGCGGCCCGGCCCGGTCGTCAGCGCGATTTTCAGCCCGGCCGGGCCCGGATCGATGGTGGCCGCCCGCAGGGCAAGCCGATCGTGGAGCTTTTGTTTCCACTCTCTGCGCTCATAGGACCCAGCCATCCGGGTCGAGAACTGCGGGGTGGCTTCGGCCGTGTCCGGCTGGGCGGGGCCGACCGCTAGTGACGACGGCCCGTGGATCTTGCGGCCGAAGATGGCCGCCACCCGCTCCGGGCCTAGCCGCTGAGCGACCGGGAACAGGTAGTTGTCCAGATCATGGCCGCCATCAATCAGGGAGACGCCATCGCTGAACCCTACGATCAGCTCGGCAGCAACCCGGCCGCGCGCAGTCGCCAGCACCGGCCCGGCTATGGCGTCCACGTACGCCAGGAAGCGAGCCAGCTTCACCTGGCTGGGATGCCCTGCTCGATCCCAGCTGGCCAGCTGTGGCTTGACGCTCTGCCGCATGACGCCTACCGGGCGGCGGTACACCATTGCCATGTGAGTCATCGTCGTGCGCTTCCGCATCTGGTGGCAACCAGCCGATACCCAGCAAGTTGAGCGCTCCCAGCGGCAGATGAGTGCACCGTTGTGTTGTGTCAGCCTTGTGGCATGGGCATTCCGGATGTGATCATCGAGCTGGTCGGTGACAACAACTTCGAGCGCACCGTTCAGTTTCTTATCGAGTGGGTCAGTGACGGTGAGGCCGCCGCCCGCGAGCGCCTGGCCGACCACACTGACGGTGGCGGCGCCAGCCTCATCGCGGTGCGGAATCACGGCGTCATCGGCATCGTCACGATCCGGTGGCAGTCAAATTACCCCGGGTTCCGGGACCATGGCATTCCCTTGGTCCACCAGCTCGCCGTCGCCGAGCCCTCCGGGCGGCTCGGTGTCGCGACGCTGCTCATGGATGCAGCGGAGGACCTGGCCCGCGGGCGGGGCATCGCGATACTCGGCATCACTGTCGGCCTATTTGACAAGTATGGCCCCGCCCAGCGGCTATATGCCCAGCGCGGCTACGTTCCGGATGGCCGGGGAGCATGCCGCGGCCAGGTGCCGCTGAGCGACGGAGCACGAGTGATCATGGACGACGATCTGATCATCTGGCTTACCAAGGATCTTCACGACTGACATCTGACGCACACCATCTGCGGCATGACCGGATATTTTTGTGCGTCGCGCTTGGGCGCTATATAGCGTGCACGCTTATGTCATCTGCCTGATGGCCGGAAATAGCGCAGGAGCTGGAGCGCGTAATAGATCTCCCGCGGTTCGCCGAGAGCCTGGGTAGTTTACCGTCGCGGCCACCAGCTGAATCCACCGCCGGATATCCGGCCCAAGATACACGCAACAACGGGAGGGTCAGGTCAGCGAACTTCGGTGTACTGGCTGCGGTCCAGCTGCACGACGTTGGTGTAGTCGCTACCCTCCGGCTCTGCGACTGGCTCTGCGACCGGCTCTGCGACGTCGGTGTACTGGCTGCCGTCCAGTTGCACGACACGGAAGCTGCGCCCAGAGAGCAGTTTGCGCAGGTGCCGCATCCCGCTCATGCCCGCGAGCGCGACAGCTAGGGCGGCGGCAAGGATCGTGCCGCCGAACAGCGCGAGCCCGCCGACGACGTGTCCCAGCATCATGATGACCACTCCGGCCAGCAGGGCCAGCGGCACGGCCGCCACCAGCAGCAGCGCCAGCAGTGTCACGGCGATGACGGCCTTGGCCGACCTGTCCGGCGTCCGCTCCACGTACCAACCGGTCATCACGCTCACCTCTCAAGGCCCGGAGCTCTTCGAGGGTCCGCGCCTGCAAAACTAACACGATATGTCGTGTTATCTATGTCAACGCCCCTCTCGATAAGAATCATCCCGTGACCGCCCGGCGCGCTGATCGTGGGGTGGACAGCCTGCCTCCGGAGTATCCCAGCGCGGCCGGGCTCCCGTCGCTTCATAGCAGACGCGGTCACGCTAGGCGGTAAAGGCGCCAGAACGGTCAGGCGTTCCCGGCGGTTCACCCTGGCAAGACCTCTGGGCCGTGGGGGCAGCCACAGCCGGCCAGCTGCCGCCGGTCGGCTTGCCGGCACGGGCCGCAACGCCCCGTGGAAACTACGCCGATACCCCCCGCCGCGCCAGTAGATCCAACTGAAGCGACGGTCCGGCGCGCTCGCCCGGACGGCGGCATGAGAGTGAGCCCGCCCAGGTCATGTGGATGCGTCCAGGCGATGCTGCTGCTTAGCCATTCAGAAGGCAGCGCGCCGCCGGAGCTTCGCCGGGGAGGAATGCCGCCCGGGCGGCTCGCGTTGACGCGCTGGTGAAGAAGATTGGCTTTCTGTCGTTCGGGCACTGGTCGTCGTCACCCGGCTCGCGTACGCGGTCGGCATCGGACGCGTTGCTGCAGTCGATCGACCTGGCCGTTGCCGCCGAAGAGCTCGGCGCGGACGGCGCGTACTTCCGCGTGCACCATTTCGCGAGGCAGCTGGGATCTCCGTTCCCGCTGCTGGCAGCGATTGGCGCGCGCACCAGCCGGATCGAGATCGGCACGGCAGTGATCGATATGCGCTACGAGAACGCGCTCTACATGGCAGAGGACGCCGGTGCGGCCGACCTCATATCCGGCGGCCGCCTCCAGCTGGGGATCAGCCGCGGCTCGCCGGAGCAGGTGATTGAGGGCTGGCGATACTTCGGCTATCAGCCGCGAGAGGGTCAGACGGACGCCGACATGGCCCGCGGGCACGCCCAGGTGCTGCTCGAGGTGCTGGGCGGCGAGGGTTTCGCGCAGCCCAATCCCCGACCGATGTTTCCGAACCCGCCTGGTCTGCTGCGCGTCGAGCCGCACTCAGAAGGGCTGCGTGACCGCATCTGGTGGGGTGCCGCGTCACAGCAGACCGCCACGTGGGCGGCCGAGCTGGGCATGAATCTGCAGAGTTCGACGCTGATCAATAACGAGTCCGACAAGCCCTTTCACCTTCAGCAGGCTGAGCAGATCCAGGCATTCCGTGACGCATGGCAGAAGGCTGGCCACGAGCGGGAGCCGCGGGTGTCGGTAAGCCGGAGCATCTTCGCCCTCGTCGACGACCGGGATCGGGCGTACTTCGGCCTCCGGAATCAGGACACCGACGAGGTCGGGTTCATCGACGCGAAGACCCAGGCGATCTTCGGCCGCACGTACGCTGCCGAGCCGGATGTGCTGATCCAGCAGCTCAAGGAAGACGAGGCGATCGCAGCCGCCGACACACTGCTGCTCACCGTGCCCCACCAGCTCGGCGTCGACTACAACGCCCACGTCATCGACAGCATCCTCACCCACGTGGCGCCTGCGCTCGGCTGGCGATAAGCCGACTAGCGATCAGCAAGACCAGCCCCGGGCTGTGGCGAGATCTTGCGCTGTATCTGCGGCAGAGGAGTGCGTCCGGTCAGGGTGGGATGAGCGCGATCCGTAAGCCTTACCTGGTTCAGGCTGCCGAGGCGAGCTCGCGGAATTGGCACCATAGGCAACTATGAAGAGGGTGATAATTACAGGTCCTGGCGCGGCGGGCAAATCGGCCCTCGCGGTCCGCCTGGGTGAAATTATCAGCCTCCCCGTCATCGAACTGGACAAGCTCTTCTGGCGGCCGGGCCTGACCGCGACGCCTCGCGACCAGTGGGCGGCTATCCAGCGCGAACTCGCCGCGCACGAGTCGTGGATCATGGACGGGGACCTCGGGCCCTATGACGTCCTCGATGTTCGACTGCAGGCCGCAGACACCATCGTGTTCCTGGACTTCTCACCGGCCCGTTGCGCCTGGCGCGCCATCCGCCGGTCGCGGGAGCGCGCGGACTTCTGGTGGTGGCTGCTTACCTATCGCCGGCGGAGCCGTCCGCTGCTGCTGCGGGCGATCACCGCACATGCCGGTGACGCCGAAATCCACGTGCTCCCGACCCCGCGGGCGGTGAGACGATTCCTCGCGCAGATAGCCTCCGGTGCGCCGGATCTGCCGTGACGTCTCGCGCCGATACTGGTGGCGCGGGGAACCGCCTTCGTAGGCAAGACCGCTCGACTCGCGGCAGAAGAGTAAGTTCCTGGCGCTCAGCGGTCGTGCATAATCATGCAAGCCCGAACAGCGCAGCGTTGTTGGTGTCAGGGGGATCGGCGGACCTGCAAGCTCCTTCTACGACACGCACCAACCCGCCTGTTCGGGGCGGATTGGCCGATCGGCCCGCCTGGGCGCACACACCCGATCCGGTGGGGATGATCTGTTCGGGGCTCACTAGCCGAGCTAGCCGAGCTAGGGCCGGCGAAGCCGGCAAGATTGAGTCAAGTTTGACCCCGGCTGGTCAGGCGGCTATTCCTGCTCGCTGGGTGAGGTTGTCGATGGCGGCCTGGTAGATGGTGGCGGCTTTGCGCAGGGGTGCTGGATCCGGTCCGGTGAGTTCGGCGAGTCCTGTTTGCAGGATCCGGTCGTGGACGCGGGTGAGGAACATGGCGTGGCGCAGGCCGGTGCTGGTGACCTGGTAGCGGTGGGTGTGCGGGATGCGCTCGATGAGGCCGTGCTCGCGGAGCCGGCGCAGGTCGTAGGTGGCCTGGCCGGGTGTGACCGATCCGGGGCCGTGGAGCGGGCGGCCGAGGTATTCGCCGAGCAGGCTGCGCAGGTCCTTGTTGAGGAACCCGCCGGGGTGCAGCCGGAAGATCAGCAGGATGTGCAGGAGTGCCTGGGCGCGCGGGTCGGTCAGGCGCAGCCCGGCGACGCGGGTGCCGTTGCCGTGGATGACGGGATCGCAGGCGGAGCGCAGGACGCTGTCCCCGGTGATGGGGTCGTGGCTGAGTCGCTGGACGGCCAGCAGCCGTCGGTTGGCGGTGTAGCCGATCTCCCGCAGGGCGGGCAGATTAGTCAGCCGTTTGCCCAGGCCGAAGTCCATGGCCTGGTTGATGGTGGTCTCCGTGCGCAGCGCCCGTCCGTGCTTGTGGTACGGCTTGATCTGGGTGTGCTTGTAGAGAACGTGCAGGCTGGGGGTGACCCCGTCGGTGACCACGCGGGTTACTGCAACTGCGGGACGTAGACGTTGAGGTACATCCGGCCGATGCACTCCACCTCAAAACTCACGTGCTCGGACAGGACATCGGCAACGGTGCGCGGTAGCGTCATGGCAGGCTCCGGCCGGACAGGCCGCAAGGCCACCTACCGCCAGCAGGCGGCCCATACCGGGGCACAGCGTGCCACCGCATCGATCCGGCCGGAGCCACTTTCACTCAGCTCAGCATCCGGACATGGCTCGCCGGGCTGGGGTAAAACCCCGCTGGTTCGTATACTTGTGGTGTGGCCCGGCCGGGTGAAGCTCTGACCGAGATTCCGCTGGAGACGCGGCGTTTCGGGGATCTCGGCCGCTACCTGCTGGAGTCGATGATCGAGCGGGTGCGGGTGGCCGAGCAGCAGGCCGGTGAGCTGCTGGGCGGACGGACGGTCTGGGTGGTGAACTCGACCGCTTCGGGTGGCGGGGTCGCGCAGCTGCTTCGCACGCTGCTGCCGTACTGGAAAGGCGCTGGCATCGACGTGCGATGGGTGGTGCTGCACGGCTCTGGCGAGTTCTTCGGCGTGACCAAGCGCTTTCATAACCAGCTGCAGGGCCAGCCAGGCGATGGCGGCGTGCTCGGGATCGAGGAGCTGACGACGCTGGACCGGGCCGCCCTCTACCACGCCCGGGCGATGGCGTCCCTGGTCGCCCCCGGAGACGTAGTGGTGCTGAACGACCCGCAGACGGCAGCCATGTCCGAACCGCTGCAGCGGGCTGGCGCGACCGTCATCTGGAGCTGCCACATCGGCATCGACCACGACAACGAGTACTCCTGGAACGCGTGGAGGTGCCTGAGGCCGCGGCTGGCCAGCGTGCGCCGGTTCGTCTTCAGCCGCTACACCTCGCTGCCGGAGTGGCTGGGCGGGGCAGAGACGTCGATCTTGACGCCGGGCATCGACCCCGGGTCGACGAAGAACCTGCCGATGCCGGATGCCGCCGCCCGGGCGATCTTGCAGCATCTTGGCCTGGCCGCCGGAGTCCCGGCCGCCACCCCCACCTACGACTGCACGGACGGGTCCACGGCGAGGCTCGCCGGCCGGCCCACGGTCTTGGACTGCGACGGGGCACCGCACTGGGGCCGGGACCCGGTGGTCGTATCGCTGGCCCGGTGGGACCGCATCAAGGACCCGCTCGGGATCCTGGACGGCTTCCTGGAGCGGGCGCTGCCGGCCACCGGCGCGCACCTGCTCCTGGCGGGCCCCGACCCGGGCCAGGTCGCCGATGACCCCGAGGCAGAAGCCGTGCTCGCCGACGTGCGCGAACGCTGGCGGCGGCTGCCGCCCCGGGCGCGCGCACGGGTTCATGTCGCCTGCCTCCCGCTCACGTCGCCGGAGGAGAACGCCGCAATGGTGAACGCGATCCAGCGGCTGGCCACGGTCGTGGTCAAGAAAAGCTTGCAGGAGGGGTTCGGCCTGGGAGTGACTGAGGCGATGTGGAAGGCCCGTCCCGTCGTCGCGAGCGCCGTGGGGGGCCATCTCGACCAGGTCCAGCACCGGCACAGCGGGCTGCTGGCCGACCCTGCCGACGTCGCAGCGTTCGGCGATGCGATCGTCGAACTCCTGCACGAACCGCCGCGGGCCGCCCGGCTCGGCCAGGCCGCGCGCGAACGGGTCCGCGCCCTGTTTCTCAACGACTGGCACTTCGTGCGCTGGGTGGAAGTCTTCGGCTCGGCGCTCGAGCCGCGGGCCGGTGCCACCAGGCCGACGGGCCCTGCGGGCGTGCCGGCGCAACCATCGCATGATGCTGCAGAGTTCGGCGGCCTTGATCTTGGCGACCGCGACGCCCTGACCGCCCTGTGGAACCGCCGGCGGTTCGAGACCGAACTGGACCGCGCCCGGCAACATGCCGAGCGCCTGGCGCTTTTGTCCATCGACGTGGACCGGTACCGGGATGTGATCCGGCGGCACGGCTGGGCGGCCGCGCAGGGAGTGATCCAGAGCATCGCGCTCATACTTGCCGAGCGCCTTCGGCCCAATGACACGCTGGCCCGCATGGGAGGCGACGAGTTCGCCGCCGTGTTCCACGCTGCGACGCCCCCGCTCATCCAGAGCCTGGCCGACGGGCTCTGCACGGCCGTGCGCGAGCAGTCACACGTCACCGGCACCAGCCGGATTCCTGCCACCATCAGCATCGGCGCCGCGTTCTTCGACGCGGGCACGCAGACGCACCAGGAAGCGCTGCGCACCGCCGACACCGCCCTCCACGAGGCTAAGGTCGCAGGCGGCGACCGCGCCATCGTGTACGAGTCCCTGCAACATGCCTAGGAGGCCACTGAATAACCCTGTTTGCGATCAAGGAGCAAGCGGCTGACCTGCGGCTTTGCGACATTGATCATGGGAAAATGGGACTTATTCAGCGCGCTCCTAGCGCAGCGCCGCTGTGACCTTGCGGGGGTTCATGTCCAGGCGCCGGGGGTCACCGCGTTATAGCCATCTGACAACAAACGTGACAGCAACGCCGACACGTCGAGAGAACACCGCGCACAGCAGAACGACGATCTGTGTACGGGCGGTTCAACCCGCCGCCGCGGTAGCCAGGCCGCGCGGAATCGGCAGAGAGGCGCGCCTCTGAGCATCCATTACGACGCTGGGTATCCGGTGACAGATAAGTCGGCCCACCAACCTGACCTGGGCGGGCCAAGCTCGATGGCAGACGCGACGCTGACCGTTTGCCAGCAGGGCTTGCCCGGCAGTTGAAATCAGCGTCTGCGTGCCACGGCGCCTCACCCGGCTCAGTTTCAGGACACGCCCTACGAGCTGGACAACCGCCCTGGACTGGGATCGATAGCTGGCACGGCCGAGGCAATGGGCCGGATTGCGCCAGGACGCCTCGGGGGAGCCTGGCCGGCGCGCCCGGCGCTGATCTGGAGGGCCTGATCCTTGATCGCCTGGCTCGCCAGGCTGCCTGGGCCGTCGGGCTCCACCTGGTTGCGGCTTCGGCCGGCGACGACCAGCAGGTGCTCGTCAGTCCAGCAGACCTCGGGTCTGGGCAGGCGGGCCAGGAACGCAGCGGTGGACGCGCGCAGCTCCTCCGGCGTGTAGAGGGAGAACGTCGAGTAGTGGCGCCCCTCGGCCTGGGCCTGGAGCCGCTCGGCCGTGCTCGAGCGCGGATGGCTGAAGGTCTGTGTGGCCAGCACGGTTAGCCCGCCGGTCCGCCTGACCGCGTCCCGGAATGCGGCCTGGCTGTGCAGGCGCTGCTCGTGCTCGGTGAAACCTGGGAAGTAGCGGCCCCAGATCGTCCGCGCGTTCTGCTGCGGGGTGCGGGTGTAGATGAACAGCTGGCCGCCGGGCGCCAGCACCCGGGCCACAGCGGTCAGGAAGGGGCCGAGGTCGAAATGGTGAACGCAGTTGAACGCGGTGACCAGATCCAGGCTGGCGGTCCGCAACGGCAGCTGTTCGGCGGCTGCCAGCAGCGGCACCACCCCACGGGCGAGGCCGCAGTCG
>Ga0302319_10011599_pt1 | contig 16712 bp, 12 predicted proteins | sample Bog_T0_2_FD_203319 | JGI IMG/M metagenome (GOLD analysis project Ga0302319, IMG submission 203319) | Peat permafrost microbial communities from Stordalen Mire near Abisko, Sweden - Bog_T0_2 | ecosystem: Environmental > Terrestrial > Soil > Wetlands > Peat | place: Sweden: Abisko, Stordalen Mire...
TTTCACAACATTATAGACGTTTTGATGCGTAGTCTTGATAACAAGGTTCCGGAAGGGTGCCGCGGGTAATGGTTATCGATCAAGTCTATTCTAATCAACAAGTTGGACCTTGGCTCTCTCGCTCCCCAAAATCGAAAGATGCAATCGACCTTCGGTTGAGTTATGCCTCCAGCAGGGTCGCAATTTCCTCGTGGCCCTTGTCTCGCGCCACGGCAGCCGGAGTTTTCCCGTCGGCGTTAGCGAGTTTGGGATCGGCTCCATGCTTTAGTAAGAGTTCCACCATTGGGCGGTCTCCATTCTGGGCGGCAGCGTGGATGGCAACCCATCCCGATTGCTGGCGGGCGTTGACTGGGGCGCTGTGTTCGAGTAGCAGGCGTACGGCTTCCAGATTGCGAGCCGAGGCTGCGGAGTGCAGGGGCATGACTTGTGTGGGATTCGCCGCCACGGCGTCGACAGCTGCTCCATTTTCGATGAGCACGCCTGCGGCGGCAGGTTGCCCGAAATAGCAGGCAAAGTGAAGGGCGGTGAAGCCGTCTTTCGAGCGCGCATCAACGGCGGTCGCATCGCGTCGGATTTCCTCGCCGATACTTTTCTTGAGATTATCCAGACGGCCAAGCGAGGCCGCCTCGAACTGGTCGAGATCCTTCTTCTTACTCGCGATCATTTCGGCCAGATCACGTTGCCCCCGGTAGAGAGCATGCATGAGCAGGCTGACTCCGTTGGGATCGTGGGATTCGGAGGCTGAGGAGTCTTGCTGTAGAAGCCGGCGAAGTCCATCGAGATCACCTGACTGCAAGAGTTCCAGGGCACGTGGTGCGGTTTCCATCATAATTTCCCCTTCCGATTACTTAGCAAGGCTAACGAAGTATAAGACGTCGGGCTGTATTGTCAAGAATAATATTTAGCATAGCTAACTTTTAGCCATGCTAAGCTGTGCGCTATGACTAGTTCGAGAGAGAGATTCCGCCTGCAAGTAGCGGACCGGCTGCACTCGGCTGCGATTCATCTGCTGAGGCACGCTCGCCAACAGGATCTGCTGGCTCGCCAAGGTCCAGCGCGGTTGTCAGCATTGTCGGTTCTGGTGTTTGGCGGTCCGTTGGCGCTGGGACAACTGGCGGTAGCGGAGCAGGTGAAAGCTCCGACGATGAGCCGGATTGTAGCGGGCCTGAAGCGTGCGGGACTGGTGAAGATCGAAACCGAGGCAAAAGACGCGCGTCGGATTCGGGTGACCGCTACGGCCAAGGGCCGAAGCTTGCTGCAGGAAGCACGCTTGCGGAGGATTCAGCTTTTGGCTGAAACGCTCAGCGGGTTAGGCGAATCAGAACTGAAAACGCTGCTCACAGCGGCTGATCTGATGGAGCTAGCAGTCCGGCGAGAACTAGGAAGATCGCAGGTGTAGTTCTGAAACGCTCAGCCTTGTTCGATCGGGCGAGTCACCCGCTCCCACACCTCACCGATCCCGGGTGACTATTCGTCGGCTACTGGATTGCGCAACTGGCCAATGCCTGCGATGGAAACTTCGACCACATCACCTGCGAGAACCGGGCCCACGCCCTTTGGAGTGCCCGTGGCAATCAGATCGCCGGGTTGCAGCGTCATGATCTGCGAGATGTAACGGATGATGACATCGAGAGCGAATATAAGATCGCGCGTGTTGCCTGACTGGCGCACTTCGTCATTCACTCGCGTTTCGACCTGGACGCCGGCCCAAGGATCAAGTTCGTCGGTGACTACCGGGCCGACGGGACAAAACGTGTCGAAACCCTTGGCGCGCGTCCACTGACCGTCTTTATTCTGCAGGTCACGAGCGGTGAAATCGTCCACGCAGGTGTATCCGAGAATGTAGGGGCGAACGTCGTCGCTTTCCGTGAGCTTGCGGCAGCGCCGGGCAATCACCACGCCCAGTTCGCCCTCGTAATCGGTGCGCTCTGAGACTTGGGGACGACGGATGGTTGCGCCGGGCGATAGCAGGGAAGAGGGCGGCTTGAAGAAGATCAGAGGCTCTTGCGGGACATCATGCCCGAGTTCGGCAGCGTGTTCGCGGTAGTTGCGTCCCACGCAGACGATTTTTGAAGGTTCGACAGGCGGCAGCAGCGAAGCTTCGGCGATGTGGATGCGATCCATGTGGCGGCTGGCCAGCCCCTCAACGTCTCCATCGCTATTTTGTGGAGGCTGAAGAAACAGGCGGGTGATCTCGTCGTGGCCCGCGACGGATTCGACGAGGCCGTAATGCGGCGAGCCGTCGAGATTGAAGCGACAGTATTTCATCTTAAGAATATCTAATCACAATTTCGAAACTGCGCGCGATGGAAAGTTGCTCCGAAGAGTCTGCACGCGAAATCAGGGAACAGGCTCCCTTGCGGGATCGCTTCGTTGGCTTTCATTGCCTCGAACGTCTACTGCCGAGACAGTGTAGGTGTAGGTTTTGCCCGGGACGACGCCGCTGTCACGATAGGACGGTGACTTGACAAGGACTTCGTTCAATTTCTCGTAAGCGCTGTTCGCTTCGCCGCGATAGACGTTGTAGCCACCGAGATCCACCGTGGTCACGGGCGCCCAGACGAGGTCGATGAACGGTTTCTGACCTTCGCCGGAATATGCAGCTTGCAGACCCGCGGGAACGGCTGGTGGGAAAATGTCGTGCGCGACGACCTGCACGGACGCACTGTCGTCTCCTTCAACTTGTACCTCGCTGTCGAGACGTCTCAGAAGACTCACGGCAGTGACGCGGTAGAGATAGGTTTTCTCCCATTCGAAGGTCGAGTCGGTGAACTGCGTCGCTTGCGGTCCGCTTGAGGGCACTGGAATTTCGCCCGCAATGGCATCCTTTCCCGAAGCCTGATCGCGGCGATAAATGCGGTAGCGATATTGGACTGCATTGGCGGCGTCTGCGGTGTTTGGCGGTTCCGCAGCGGTTGTCCACGTCAGGACCACACCATCGGCGGTGAGCTTGTGTCCCAGGTCGCCGGGCGGAGCCAGGGTGATGATGGCGGGAACATGAACGCGATTCGACAATCCAGCGCCTCGCGCGTTGCGGTTCAGGACTTCGACGGCGTAGGTGAAGTCAGAAGACGGATCGAGTTGCTGCATTGAAGCAGGAACGGTGTCGGTATAGATTTCGGGGGGTTGTCGTTGAGTTGTTGATCTCTTTTGGGAAGGCTTTTTGGATCCTGGCAGTTGCGGATGGATCGAGGGCGCTGACAACCTGGCGGCGGGAAGTCCGCAACTAGTCATTTCGGGCGCGAGATCGCGGCAGACTAAAGTTGGGCCGAGGAAGCGCACAGTTTGGCGGTCGGTTGTTCGGGTTGGTTCTGTCCAACTGAGAGTGACGTGACCGCCTTTGCGCGTGGCGCGCAAATCGTCGGGAGGTTTGGGCAGCTCGAGGGATGGCGGTAAGGGAGGTCCAGTTTGAGCGCATGCGGCCATGATCAGGCAAAGGGCCAACACGGTGGTGAATCGGGTTCGGTCGAGTGTCATACGAAAGGGAAAGAGTAGCAGAGGTTATGCGTGCGAGTCGCATCGAGGCAGTTCCGTTGCTCTTGTGGGAGCTTGTTTCCTGATCAGCATTTGCTTTGATCCTCGGCTGGTTTGCGCCGGTCAGGGCGCGGGCGGGGCGCGCGCCAAGGCAGGCATTTCAGCCCATTAATTCGCGGATGGCTTCGCGGAAAACCTTGCTATGGTAGTCGACGTCTTCGGGACAGGTCGCGGGGGACATCAGGGCCATGTTGTGAAAGGGTGTTAGCAGGATGCCGCGATTCATGGCGTAGAGGTGCAGGAAGCGTTCGAGTTCGAAATCCATGGCATTGTGAGCTTCGGTGCCGTTGGCGGGCTCGTCGGAACAGAAGAGGTATTCGGCGCGGCATCCGAGGCGCGTCACGTGCCAGCGGAGGCCGAAATCGTCGATGACTTTCTGAACACCGGCGGTCCAGCGTTCGGCCATCGGGATCATGCGGTCAAAAGCTTCTTTGGTGAGAACCTTGGTAAGCGTGGCGCGCATGGCGACGAGAGAGAGGGCGTTGCCGGCGAGTGTGCCGCCGATGCCACCGGTATCGCAATCTTCGAGGTTGTGGCGTTCGAGAATCTGATCCGCCACTTTCTGGGTAAAGCCGTAGGCGGCTCCGGGAAGGCCTCCGGCGATGGGCTTGCCGAAGACCAGGAAATCGGGATCGAGGTTTTCGGCGCGGGTGTATCCTCCTGGGCCGGCGCAGATGGTGTGGGTTTCGTCGAGGATCAGGAGGGAGCCGTATTTGCGGGTGAGTTCGCGCAGGGCGTGGTGGTAACCCGGGATGGGATGGACGATTCCGACGTTGGTGAGTGCGGGCTCGGCAAGGACGCAGGCGACGTCGCCTTGCGCGAGCGCGTGTTCGAGAGCGGGAACGTCGTTGAACTCGACGACGCGGGTGGTGATGGAGGGATCGACGGGCGGTCCTATGTTGCCGCTTCGCGGACCAGTGGTTCCGTCGGGATGAAGGGTGATGAAGGTCTCGTCGACGGTGCCGTGATAGCACCAATTGAAGACAAGGATCTTCGGGCGTGCGGTGATCTGGCGCGCGAGGCGAATGGCGAAGCGGTTGGCGTCGGTCGCGGTGAGGGCGAACTGCCAGTAGGTTAGTCCGAAGCGCTGTTGCAGTTCTTCGGCGACGAAGACGGAGTCTTCGCAGGGCAACATCAGCGTGATGCCGCGCCTGGCCTGGTCTTCGATGGCCTTCACGGTGGCGTGCGGCGAGTGTCCGGTCATGGCTCCCGTGTCGCCGAGACAGAAGTCGACATAACGATGGCCGTCGACATCATAGAAGTGCGAGCCCTGGGCCTCACGGACGACGGGGGGAAAAGCGCCAGCCCATTTGACCATCCAGTTCATGGGCACGCCGGACAGCAGGGATTTCTGGCCGCGTTCGTAGATGGCTTGGGATTTGGGACGCTCCTGTACGAAGCGCTTTCGCTCGCGGGCGGCGAAGGTAGCGAGGCGGGTGCGGTCAATGGGCATGGTGAGTGGATTTTCGCAGAGAGAGCTGCGATTACAATGTGTGAACTCTTCAGGCAGTAACTAGATGGTATGCCCCCCACCCCTACCCCATTTGGCTAAAAACGTGCTCATGCATGCTCTTGCTCATGAATACTCTAGGGTCGGATGGGTTGAGGCTTAAGTCAAAGTTTTTATTCCTGGCATCAATGTGACGCAGCAGATGGTATTCCCGCTGCGCCTGGCAAAGGATCGCTTGCCGGAGCAAATTATGTTTCTGCACGGCCGACTTCTGGCTTATGAACCGACTCAATCAGAGTTTCGCTAGAGTGCGCAGCGGTATTTAGAACCTACTCAGTTATCACTCTTTGCGAGATTACTCGCGGAAAGCAAGGTGTTGGTGGAAAGTCCGTGGTCAAATGAATCTGTATGGCCAAGCGGGTTAGTGTCGATCGCTGGATGTTTACGGTGACTACGATTCTTGTGTTCATCGGGTTGGTGATGATCTTCAGCGCGTCGGCGGTGATGGCGAAAGAGCGGTTTGGGTCGGCTTACGAGTTTTTGGTGAAACAGTTGGTGTGGGCGGTCGCGGGACTGCTGGTGATGGTCATCGCGATGAAGGTGGATTACAAGCGGCTGCAACATCCGGCGCTGGCGTTTCTGCTGATGGGGTTTACGACACTGCTGCTGATCTCGGTTTTCTTTCTGGATCGCTCGCACGGGACGCATCGCTGGTTTCACGTGGGTCCGGTGTCGCTGCAGCCTTCGGAACTGGCGAAGCCGGCGTTGATTCTGTTTCTGGCATGGTTTTTGGAAAACAAAACGAAAGCGATGGACGACTGGCGGAACACGCTACTGCCGGCGGTAGCGCCGACTTGCCTGTTTATCCTGCTGATTGTTTTTCAGCCAGACCTGGGAACAGCGATCGCTTGTGTGGGAATTACGGCGTGCGTTTTGTTTGTGGCGGGAATCCGGTTGCGATATTTCGCGTATGCGTTTGCGGCGGCGCTGTTGCCACTTTATTTCCTGATTTTTCACGTGTCGTATCGCAAGGACCGCATTCTGGCGTTTCTGAATCCGTATGCAGATCCGAAGGGGTTCGGGTTTCACATTATCCAGTCGCTGATCGCGGTGTCGACGGGCGGGGTGACAGGACTGGGGTTGATGGAAGGGAAGCAGAAGCTGTTTTATCTTCCGGAACCGCACACCGATTTTATTTTCGCAGTGACGGCGGAAGAGTTGGGACTGGTGGGAGCGCTGGCGGTGGTTCTGCTGTTCGCGGTTTTTCTATGGCGTGGGACGCGGGCGGCCTTGCGCACACAGGATAATTTTGGAAGATTCCTGGCGGTGGGAATCACGAGCATGATTGTGTTGCAAGCTTTCATCAATATCAGTGTGGTGCTGGGGCTGATGCCGACGAAGGGGATTCCGCTTCCGTTTGTTTCGTACGGGGGATCTTCGTTGTTCGTGACGTTGATGTGCGTGGGCGTATTGCTGAACATTACGAAGCAGGCGGAGTAAGCGGGGGCTGCGTCGGGTTCTAGCGGGTGTTTCGAGTCTTAGTGCGCTACAAGCGGTTCCCACCCAGCGCCAAAAGCGCCACTTATTTTCGCGACTTGCGGCACGACTGAAGTCGTGACCTTCCCTTTCGTTCGTGCCGTTCTTTTCTTTTTGAATTTTTGAATACTAGTTTGTGGGCGACGCAAGACGGGGCGAGCTACGTCTGTGCGCGACGTTACTACGAAGCGGAACGGGAGAGTCTCATAGACGTCTGGATATCCCCTTCAATTAAGATCAGTTTGATGGATTGGATTGTTAATAATTTGTGGCTGGGGAGCCAGCGCGATGCGGACGAACTCGCGCGCAAGAATCCTGAAGGGATTACGGCGATTTTGAATGTTCGGGGGCCGGACGCGTATGAGCCACAGGGGCGAAACCAGTCGATTGAGCATCCGGGGAAGGCTTACAAGTGGATTCCGGCGCCGGATTCAGGAGTGGTTTCGGCCAGGCATGTGAAGGACGCAGTTTTCTGGCTGCGCGAGCAGACGGAGCGCGGGGCGCGGGTTCTGATTCACTGCAAATACGGAATTTCGCGGTCTCCGGCTTTTCTGGCCGCGTTTATGGTGGAGAGCGGAATTTCGGCGAGCCTGGAAGAGGCGCTGGCGACGATCTCGGCACGTCGAGTGGTGCAACCGGCGACGCAACTGGTGGCGCAGAAGCCCAAGCCGGTTTCGCTGGTTTCCGCAGTGACGGCATTGCCCAACCGACAGGCATTTGATGAGAAAGAAGCCGGCGCGTTTCTCGCGTTCGCGGATGTCGATTTGCTGAAGGTGTTCAACGACGTTTACGGGCACATCGCAGGGGACGCGGTGTTGCGCAGAGTGGGCAAGATCCTTTGCGAGGTCGGGCTGGATGCGTACCACGACAAGGCGGATGAGTTTCTCTGCAAAGGAGAGTCGCGGGAGGAGTTGGAGACGAAGCTCATGAGAGCTCGAAAGATTTTCGGGGAAGCGTTTCCGGTTTATGCGGACGGGCGGATTCAGAATGTCGAGGGGATGGATTTTTCGTGCGGGATCGGCACGAATTTAGCAGAGAGCGAAGGTGCGTTGAAGGAAGCGAAGAGTGCGAGGGTGGGGAAGGATCCTCCGGAGTGGGTACGGAAAATTCTGGAATCGGGAGAGCCGATGGGGCTGGCGGCGGTGGGGGCGAGATTTCGGCGGAAGGAAAGGTAGCGGAGTTGGAGTGGTGGAGTGGCAATGCTTGCGGAGGCTCCACGTGCGTGCTGACAGTCAGCTTTAGGACGGCCCTGGTTGGTGCCCTGATGAACGGGCACTAACCTGCGGCACTCAGCTTTCTGGCTTGCGCCTGCAACAGAGAATCTAAAGCCCGGATACGAATCTAGGTTTTCAGCAAGCTCCCAAGAGTCTAAACACCGGCCTTTTTCTCCATAACAAGTAATTGTTCTTTGCGAGTGATACCCCAACGGTAGCCGCCTAGAGTTCCGTCGTGGCGGGTGACGCGGTGGCAGGGTATGGCGACGGCGACGGGGTTGGTGGCGCAGGCTCGGGCGACCGCGCGGGTAGCTTTGGGGCGTCCAATGGATTTGGCGACGGCTGTGTATGAGCGGGTTTCACCGCGCGGAATTTTCTGGAGGGTTTCCCAAACTTTTCGTTGAAAGGCAGTCGCGCGAATGTCGAGAGGGAGGGCTGGATTGGATTCGCGTCCTTCGAGTAGACCGGTGAGGCTGGATCTCCACTCGGCGAGCTCGGCGTCATCGCGCCGGCGGGTGGCGAAGGGGAATTCGCGCATGAGACCTTGCTGGAGCTGGGCATCGTTGTCGGCGAATTGGATGGAGCAGATACCTTTGTCGGTGGCGGCAACGAGCATGCGTCCTGAAGGCGAGCCGGCGATGGTGCAGCGGAAGATGGTGTAGCGAATCACCGAAGCAATGGCTCCGCGGCGATATTTTTCCGGAGTCATGCCGAGTTGAGCGGCGGTGCGCTCGTAGAGGCGGCTGCTGGAGCCGTATCCGGCGGCATAGAGGGCGGTGGTGACGTCGTGTCCGGCCTGGAGATTTTGTTTCACCTGGCGCAGGCGGCAAGCGTCGATATAGGCCTTCGGCGAGACTCCGAGAGCGGATTTGAAGGTGCGTTGAAGATGGAACGGGCTGAGAAGAAATTCTTTTGCGAGCGAGGCGAGGGTGAGGCGGTCTTCGATGTGCTGCTCAATGTAGCGGCTGATGGCGCGGACGAGCGCGGACTGAGGATTGCCGTCGATGGCTTTAGGGCGGCAGCGGAGGCAGGCGCGGTATCCGGCGCCCTCGGCCTGGAGAGGGTCGTTGTAGAAAGTGACGTTCTCGCGACGGGGACGCTTGGAAGGGCAGGAGGGACGGCAGAAAATGCCTGTGCTGGAGACGGCGAAGACAAAGGAGCCGTCGTGAGAGGTTTCGCGGGAGAGCACGACTTGCCAGCGGAGGTCATCGGTGGGCAATTCGGCTGGCAGAGCGGTGCGTTTCTGTTGTGAAGTTTGCTTCATTGCTTCGTCTGAAAGTATCGCATTGGTGGCCATGCAGGTAACATAGGGCAGTTGAGCGGTGGTGGGATATCCGGATGTTGCGGTCAAATGATTTTTTGGAGGTTTGTCGATGACACGGAATTTGATGGGCAGGGGGAAGTGGAATCGCGTGATGCTCGGGCTGGCGGTGTTAGCGGCGCTCGGGTCGGTGCAGGCCAGTGCGCAAATTCTTACGGGAGAGCAGGTAAAGGAGCTGGCTCCGACGAACTATTATTTTGCGGGGCAGAGTGCGGCGGTGCAGACGCGGAACACGGTGGGGCTGAAGAACTCGGGCGGGAAGGTGGTGCTGGCGGGGCTGGTTGATACCTCGGGATATTCGACGGCGATTGCGGAGAAATATCAAGGCCTGCTGATCACGGAGACGAAACTGACTTTTGATGGAGCGACGCTTGATCCGGGAGAGTATGGCTTTGGATTTCGAGAGGGCAAGTTTACGGTGATGAACGTGGCGGCGACGGATTTGTTGTCGGTGGCAACCCAGAACGACGATCAGGTGAAGCATCCGGTGCCGTTGAAGATTGAGAAAGAAGGACCTTCATACCGGTTGTATGCGGGAAAGAAGTATGTGGTGATCAACGTGGAGTAGCCGGCAAGAATGGTCCGTCCGGGTGTAAGGCGCGACATAAAAGTTATGGAATTCCTCCAGGTTCCCGCCCTTAGGAGCGGGCAACAACCCTTTGACGGGGTCGTGGCAGGCCCTGTGGCATCCGAAATCGGCATCTTCGCATACCCTTCCTTTTCGCTCTCAAACACAGTTTATAGACGGTTCTATGCAGGGCAGGCCCGTCTCTAGGGCACATTTTCGCGCAGCTTCTGGGGTCGGGACGCGCTCTTCGTACACTACTTGAGCATCCGATTATTTTGTTTTGTAGCTAAAGGTGACTTTTGTTTCTTCGTCCAGGACTAAGGGTCGGACGAATTGGAAAGAAGTGCCGGCGCGAGGGACTTCGATGGCTACGGGAAGGACTCCGGCGACGCGGCGTTGCAGGTTCATGACGTTGGCGGAGGCGGCATTCTGTTGCTGCTTTTTGGCGTTGGATTCGAGTTGCTGGAGTTGGGCGTAGTTGCGGCCGCTGACGGGGGGTGAGAGGGTCGAATCCTCGGTATCGACGGCGCCGGCAGTGACGTCGACCATTTCGTTGGCGGTTCCTAGCTGGAGAGTCGTCGAGTAGTTCAGCGGTTGATTGGAGTCGTATGCCATGTCCTGGGCTGCGGTTTTGAAGCCTCTCGTTTCTACTGTGGCGTGGACTCGTCCGGCGGGGAAATTTGAGACGAGCCAACGGCCAGAGGAATCGGTCACGGTGCTGGCGGAGAATCCGGTATCGGAGTTGGTGACGGTGACGTGGGCGCCGGGGACAACTGCGCCGGTGGGATCGGTGACGACTCCACCGAGTTGACCGGGGAGCATGATCCCGTTCGCGCCGGACGCGCGAAATACGCCGCCGCCAGTGCCTCCGCCGCTGCCGGTTCCGACGACTCCATTAGCAACGCCGACGTTTGCGCCGAATTCTGCGACTTCCTTATCTGCCCCGAAGGTTGTTGGGACTAGATTGGCTGCGAGGACGTCGCCGCCGAAATCTTTCACTTTGTATTGTTCAGGGAGAAAGACTTCCCATTGGAGGAGGTTGATGGGGACATCCATGCGGGGGAGAGACAGTTCGGAGCCACCTTTTTTGGCGAAGGGGGTTCCGGCGTGCATGATGACGAAGGAGATTTCGTAGGCTCCGGTGGGACGAAAGCCGGGGCGCAGGAGGGGAACGCGGTCTCCGTCGGGGCCCGTGACGGGCTTCACTTTTTCTCCGGCAACATCGGCGGAGAGGATGGTCGCTCCGGCGGGAAGAGTGACTTTCAGGAAGGGCTGCGCCTGATTTTTGACGGTGAGTTTGATTTCGGTGAGGGAGCGGCCTTCGGAGGTGACGAGGGTGGTGACTTCGGCGTTTTCGGCGATGGCTGCGAGGACGCTGCTATCAGGAAAACGAGTCCACGCGAGCGCGAGGGTGGGAGTTTCATCGGGCTGGCGGTGGAAGCGGAAGGCGGCTTGCGGCGGATAGTGGGCGAGAGAGCGGAGGTAGGGATTGGTCTCGCGAACGTCCATGCGCTTGAGGCCTCCACCCTCGGTGGCGGTGAGTTCCATGGTGCCGGCGCCTTCGATGAGAACTTCTCCGGTTTCGCGCTGCGCGTTCTTGAAAGAGACGAACGGGGCGCTGGCTTTGGAGTCGGTGATGGAGCGCTCCATGGAAATGAGAAATTCGTGGCTGCGAGCGCTGGCGGAGCGCACTTTCAGAGTTAGAACACCAGCTTGAGTCTCGTTCGAGTCGAGCGAAGGGCCGGTGACTCCGGTGACTTCGTAGCCTTCGGGAATTTCGACTTCGAATTGAGTGGGATCGCCCTGGACGACAGTGATGTCGGCGAGAGCGGCGATGCGCAGGTCGGCTTCGCTGACTGAGACTAACGTTTTCACATCCGACAGAAATCGCACTTCGTGCGGAACGACGGCAACTTGCGTTTCGCGACGAGCCCACCAGAGGTTGGCGGATTGTCCGGGAACGAGGGTGGCTTCGATGGTGGTGTGTCCACTCTCGGAGCGGCGATCAGTGATGAGGCCGGGGCTGATGTTGGCGAAGGTATTTTCGCCGGGGAGGACGAGAGTGAGTTGAACGCTTCCGGCGGAAGGAACGGGGAGGTTGAGAGTGGCGCGTCCGGCTTCGATGCGCAGGGGCATGCCGGCGTTGAGAGTGATGGAGAAGTCGGAGGGTCCCGTGAGAACGGCGGTCTGGACGCCGTTTTCCTGCTGCAAGGGGAGCGGCTTGTTTTCTTGTTTCGCGTCGAGGATAGTGATGCCAGAGGTCAGAGGAATGCGGATGACGCCTTTCTTGAAAAGCTCGCCTTCGAGTTGAATGCTGCCGAGAGCGGAATCGTTTTCAACGTGAAGCTTCAGGCCGGCACGTTTGATGGCGAAGCTGAGAGGCGGCGCGTCAGGCTTCTTCGGCGTCTTTGCGGCTAACTCGACGAGACGATTGTATTCGTCGAGCGGGAGGGTGACGTTGCCGGAGTCGGGCAGGGGCAGAGTGGTTTTTTGCTGGGCACGAGCTGATTGCGTGAGAGGCGCGAGGATGAGGATCAGGCAACAGAGTGAGAGTTTGCGGTGCTTCATTACTTTACTTGCCATTAATTTGTTCGCCATTATTTTGCCCCCTTCGTTTTTTCGCGCTGGAAGGTGAATTCCGCGGCGGGTGATTGGCCTTCGGCGGTGAGTTCGGAGATGAGGAAGATGGACGGGCCGAAAGCGGGGAAGGAAATTCCGATGGGGAGGATGCCGGCAACTTTTCCTTCTTTGGACTTGGCGCGAAATTTATCGACTAGCGATTGGGTGGCTTCGTCGTCTTTGGGCTGGTTGATCTTGGCGAATTGCTGGAGGCGATCGAATTCCTTCGCCTGGGCTAACGGCGGCGTGGGCGGCGGTGGTGGCGGGATGTTGAAAGCTTCCGAAGTCGGGTTGGCATAGGGCTCAGTTCGAAATGGGCCCGGTTCGGCGGAGACATGGAAGAGCGGAGGGTAGTAGAGGAGAAGTCCGGTGCGGGAGATGGGGAGATCGAGGGCGGGAAGGGCAATACGCGTTTTACCTTTGTCTTCCCACGCGGGGCCGCGTCCGAGATACAGAACTTCGACGACGAAGGCGGGAGCATCTTCGCCTCCACGAGCTTTTTCGAGGGGCAACAAGATGCTGCCATCGGGAGATTGGCCGGGGCGCACGGGCTTGCCGGCTAGGGACGCGCTCCAGATGACGGCACCGGGAGGCAAGGTGATTTTGACGAAGGTGCGCTGGTTGTTGCGAATGGCGTAGCGCGCCTGGATGAGGTTCTTTCCTTCTTTGCTGACGAGAACTTGATAGCGAGCCTCTTCGATGTTGGCCATGAGGACGGCTTGCTGGGTGTAACGCGCGACGTTGACGGAGAGGGAGCGATTCGCGGCAGCTTCTCCAGCGCGGAAGCGGTAGGCGGCGAGCGAGGGAGACTGGCGGCTGGCGATGGTGTCGCCGAGATCGCTGGCGTCGGCTTCTTCCATGCCGTGCGATTTCACGTCTTTAATTTCGCCTGCGCCGAGAACTTCGACGGCAACGCCTCCGGTATCGCGTTCGGTGTTGAGCAGGCGGAGAAGCGGCATGGAGATATCGCCATCGCGAGGGAGACGGGATTCTCCATTGATGACGAAGCGGGAGTTTTGTTCGATGGGCTCGAGAAATTTGATGGCCAGATCGCCGGCTTTGATTTCCCAATCGGCGACAGACGCGCCCAGTACCTGATTGACGGTGATGTTATCGGGAACCTGCACGTGAACTTCGGAGGCCGCGCCTTGAACGATCTCGAGGTTCACCTCGGCGTAGATGGTGGTGGCGTCTTCTCCGAGACTGACTAACTCGGTCAGATTGCCGCGCAGGCGCAGTGGAAGCGTGGTCCGGTGATCTTCGGTCTTTCTGTGCCAGGTGAAGGTGAGCGGGGTGGTGCCTTGTCCATAGGCGACCCACTTACTCTCGTCGGCCGTATCGGATTGCTCAGACAAGAGCCCGCCGGCGACCTGGACGTCAACGCCGTGGCGCAGGAGTTGGATCGAGGCGCGGGTGATGCCCGAGTCGGCGGGCGGAAGAGCGATGCTCTCGCTTCCGGCGCTGGAGGCGACGGGCAGAGCGATCTCGAGTATGAGGATGGAGCGTCCGGGATTAGAAAGAACGGCGGTCAACTGGCCGCTGTTTCTGCCGTGGGTATCGGGGACGAGGGAAACGAGTTTGTTGTCGAGGTGGGCTTCGCGGACGAGTAATCCGGAGGGGATGGGGACACGCACCCATCCGTCTTTGAGCACGTCGACGGTGAGAGTGACGCGGCCGCGGGCGACTTCGCCGCGAATCTGGAGATCGTAGTCCACGCGCGTGAGAGTGTCGGAGACGGGAGAAGTTTCCGGCTCGGGCTCGGTGGGATAAGCCTTGGAGTGGAGGTTGCGGTATTCGGAGACGGGGATGACGACCCATCCGGAGGAGCGCGCGTCTTCATTTCTGGCTTGGGCTTCGGCGCGGGCTGGGGAGATGGAGGTTAAGAAAAGGATACAGATGATGGTGCAGAGAAGAGAGAGGTTAAATGGGGAGTTAGTTCGCTCTGCATGGATCACACGGTTCGACAGTTTCATCGGCTGCCTTTCGGCTAACTTAGAAATGACGTACTTAGTAACACTGAAAGCAGATTGCGACGTGCGCTTCGAAAGTCATTGGTAAGAACGGTGGCCGGGGGCAATCTTGCGCGCCCATCGTGCGCTTAGGACTCAGACATAGCGGTCGGGCTCTTGTGTGCAGCATTTTGCTATTCGGCAGCGAGCGAAGACGCTCGGAGGATCCTTAAAAATCGTTGGATGCAGGAAGTTGCCTGGCATCGATGGGTCCGCGGAAAATTTCTGCATGGATTGGAGAAGCCGGAAAGCTGATTGTAGGGGGAATCGGGTGCGGTAGAGCGGGAGCTTAGGTACCAGGCGGATGCGACGGCGTTGCTTCTTCGTCAATTATGGGGCGAATTAGTGTCCGCTTCGATTTAGGACAAGAGAGGACGGCCGGGGCTCCATTGGTATTGCGCGGCTCCGCTGTTCATGCGGGTTCAAGAGGGTCACACGCATCGGTGATTTTCATCACTGATTCGAAATACTAATCCAAGCGATAAACAATACCGCTGTCCCGGACTGCGATGAGCCACATCTTGCGTTCGTGGGAAGGGTGTATTTGGCTCAGGGTCTTGGGTAAATGCCGCACGCAGGAAGGCGCCAATGTCGAAACATCCAACGATTGAAGAACACCTGAAGGCTAGCGGAGTCTCGCGAAGAAGTTTTATGCAGTTGTGCGGCATGCTGATGGCGACAGCGCCGGTGGGATTGGCGTTGACGAGCAATAAGTCGGTGCTGCAAGTGGCGCAGGCGATCGGGAAGACGAAGCGGCCATCGGTAATCTGGCTGCACTTTCAGGATTGCACGGGATGCACGGAAACACTGCTGCGAACGACGGCTCCTGATGTGGCGCACCTGATTCTGGATGTGATCTCGCTCGACTACCACGAGACATTGATGGCGGCTTCGGGAGCGCAGGCGGAAGCGGCGTTGCGGTCGGCGATCAGCGAGAACGCGGGCAAGTATGTGCTGGTGGTGGAAGGATCGATTCCAACGCGCGATGGCGGCGTGTACATGGAAATGAACAGCCGGCCCGCGGTGGATGTGGTGAGGGAAGTGGCGAGCCAGGCGGCAGCGGTGATTGCGATGGGCTCGTGCGCGTCATGGGGCGGCGTTGGTTCGGCGGATCCGAATCCGACGGGAGCGGTTGGAGTGGATTCGGTCGTAACGGGAAAACCGATCGTTAATCTTCCGGGATGTCCTCCGAATCCTTACAACTTGCTGGCACTGGTTCTGGAATACGTGACGATGGCGAAGTTGCCGGCGCTGGATGAATTCAGCCGCCCGAAATATGCATACGAGAGGGTGATCCACGAAAACTGCCCGCGGCGGGCGCATTTTGATGCGGGGCGATTCGCGACTGCGTTTGGAGATGAAGGTCACCGCAAGGGATGGTGCCTGTACAAGCTGGGCTGCAAAGGTCCGGTGACGCATGCGGCCTGCTCGACGCGACACTTCAATGAAATTCCGGGAGTGTGGCCGATTGGCTGCGGAATTCCCTGCGTGGGCTGCACGGAAAAAGGTGTGGTCTGGCGGATGAGCACATTCGAAACGGTTCCGATTCATTTGGCAACTCCGCCGGATACGTATCCTCCGATTTACAGTTCGGCGGGCGGAATCAAGGTTGGCGCGGCTGCGCTGGTGGGTGTAGTTGCGGGGACCGTTGGCGGTGCGGCCTGGACGGCGTCGCAGCGCTTTCAGAGCAGCCGTGAGGCGGGCGTGGAGCGAGTGATCAGCGATCGAGCGCTGGCGGACAAACTGAAAGCTACGTCCGAAAATGGTGGCGCCGAGCGACCGGCGAATTCGAATTTGAGTGCGGGCGCGAATCCGAACGTTGATCGCAACGTCAAGCCGAATGTTAATCCCCAAGGTAAGAAAGAGGACTGATGTGGCCATCACTCGGCGCGAACTGATCTCGAACATCGCCAAGACGGGAGTGCCGGTTGCCGTGGCCATGAGCGTAGGCGCGGAAACGCTGCACGCGGAGACGGAGAGTGTTCCGCTGCCGAGTAACGCGGTTGGATTGCTTTACGACGCCAGCATCTGCATCGGCTGCAAAGCGTGCGTGGCGGCGTGTGCCGAGGCAAACGACACGCCGCCCGATACGCGCGGAGATGGATTGCATCAGGCTCCTACGGATTTGAACGATGTTACGCGCAACATTATTAAGCTGTACAAGCCCGAGGATGGATCAGCTTCGTCGTTCGTGAAGCGGCAGTGCATGCAGTGTCTGGATCCGGCGTGCGCTGCTGGATGCCCGTTTCAGGCGCTGCACAAGGATCCGGAGTCTGGCATCGTGACGTGGACGGCTGACAAGTGTATTGGGTGCCGTTACTGCACGATTACATGTCCGTACCACATCCCGCGTTTTCAGTGGCAGGGATACAACCCGCGCGTTACGAAGTGCGAATTGTGCAGCGAGCGGCTGGAGAAAGGTTTGAAACCGGGATGCACGACGGTTTGTCCGACGGGCGCG
>Ga0302319_10011600_pt1 | contig 16712 bp, 4 predicted proteins | sample Bog_T0_2_FD_203319 | JGI IMG/M metagenome (GOLD analysis project Ga0302319, IMG submission 203319) | Peat permafrost microbial communities from Stordalen Mire near Abisko, Sweden - Bog_T0_2 | ecosystem: Environmental > Terrestrial > Soil > Wetlands > Peat | place: Sweden: Abisko, Stordalen Mire...
CAGCAATGTCCTCTCGGGTGCTACAGCCCGCCAACTTCATGCGGCGGAATGGTCTTTGCGGCAGGCGCATAATCCGGCGCTGGCGAGGACGCTGCTGGAAACCAATTTATTGGTGATGGAACAGCTGGGGAGCAACGCCACGTTGAACGCGCGATTGGTTTTAGAGCGGGTCGCGGGGTTGTCCGCGCCGTCCGGGTCGCGGGTGGAGGTTGCCGAGGATGGAAACGGCTTTCGCGTGCGGGTGGCTTTCATGATGTCGCGGCTCCGGGAGCACGAGGCAGGGGCGGTGACGGAATCTCACACGCCGACGGAACTGCGGGCGGCGATTGAGGAGGTTTCGGCGCAGGTATTGCGGGATCTGTATGGTTTCTGTGGTTCGCGCGGAATTGAGTCCATATCGGTGACATGTAATCACACCGCTTGGTCGCGGTGGATCCCGCCCAACGCAACTGCCGAAGAGAAGAAACTGCTGTTGGAAGAAGTGCCGGCAAAGCCCATTCGGTTTTATCGGGTAAAGCTGGACAAGGCTGAGTCCAAGGCAATTGTGGGCTGGCAGCAAGCTTCGGTTACGGAAATCGGGCGGTTGTGGACGGTGGAGTATGATGGCCTGAAGAACCTGACCATTTTGCAATCTCCCGCGCAGGCGGAAGACCGGCATGACCCGGCGGGGGAATTACAATTCTGACCGCGATGAAAATTCCACTGCCAACGATCTTAGCCGGGATTACGGTGCTTTTGACGCTGATACTCGGGTGCGGCATTTATCAGGATTATTCCTGGACCGCTTTTGAGCGTGGTATCGCACGGCAACAGGAGATTTCCCGGCAACAGGTGGCATGGGCGCTGGAAGATCAAAAACTGGCTTTGACCGCCCAAGGGCGGGCGCAGGGACTGGACGTCGACTTTTCCAATCGATTGGTCCAGGCGTGGGGAGGGCGAATGCTGGCAGCGCTGAAGAATCCCAAATGGAGCATTGCGGAAATGCTGCAACAGACCGCCGCGGCTTGCGCGCCGCCCGGCACGCGCGTGACTGTTTCCGTGGATCGCTTTACGGATTTCGACGTGGCGTTGGAGTTGCCGGACGGCGTGTCCCACGATCAGATCTCAGATTTTGGCCGGGTCTTCATCACCAACACCCAACCTTATATTCACAGGGTGCGGTTGTTCGAAGCTGGTCAATCGGTGGGGCACTGGGAGGGAAGTCCGGACGAGGGGGTGGCAGCACGCGAAATACGGAGTGACGCGCCAAACGCCGCTGCGCTGGCGACGGCGGTTGACGATGCCAAGGTTGACTCAGCAGGCATGGGAGAAACGGACCCCAACTATAAAAAATATCTGACGGCGCAGGAGAAATTCAATGAACAATTGGGTGAACACACCCGCCAATTGAACCAGCTGGCTCGGGATTTGGATTCCATCGCCAGCCTCAAATCCATTGCCACGGCGTATAAATTTAGAGCGGAAATTTCCTGGCTAGACCGGCTGTCGATACAGTTAACCAACGAACAGGCATTCTTTTTGAATCAGGACGGGTATTGGGAACAATTGATGCAGGAGCAACAGTTGGAACCGCTATTGATTCGCATTCTCAAGCGGGACATGGCTGAGAGAACTGAAGCGTCACTGCCTTTGTATAATGACGTATTCCTGGCGTTGGTGGCGTACCACGAACAGATCGGTCATTTTCTAAGGGCGATGGACAGTTGCCGGGACCAGTGGCGTTTGATGGAGCAATCCAACAGGATCCAATTTTCGACGAGCGATGCCAATTCGACCTACAATTTAGAATTCGGAATGGTGCAATCGGCTGTCGCCTCATTGAATGAGGCCATGCAACGACTGTCGCGTTTTAGACCCCCACAGCCGGCGTCGACGCAATGATGGCCGTTTCGCCCAGGAGCCGGGTATGACAGCTCATTAGGGCGATTTCCGGTAGGGTCGCTGCGCTAGGGCGAAACGGTGATGCGAAAGAATCTTTGTTGGTTGGTGATGCTCAGATTCAAATTGGCGGGATTGCCCGTGCCGCTCACGGCCGCGCCCAAGGGAATCCAGTTGGTGGAAGCCAGATCATCGCTATATTCCAGCTGATAGCTCGGGCCGGCCACGGTGCCGAAGGACAACGTGAAATTGGTTCCGCTGGGCGGCAGCGCGTTCAGGGCGGGAGGGGAAAAGCCGATGGGGAGGGCGGTCGCCGAGAAACTGAAGTTATCGATTCCCAAGCCCTGCGCTTTGCCGGTGGCATCAGCCATTTCCCAAACCAGCCAGAGGGCCGTTCCGGGCGCCCAATTGGAAATGATGAGATTGGTGGCGCTGAGGTTTGTCTGGTTTAGCGGATTGGTGCCATCGACCGCGGCGCCACCGACATCGGCAGAAACCGTCGGAATGGAAACGTTCAAGCGGGGCAGATAGGCCGTGGCTTGCGTCGAGAACGCCGCACTGCCGGTAGGATCGACAAGATAATAGAACTCCAAAGTCTTGGGAATATTCGACTGGCGCCAGAGCTCGCCGGTGAAATGCAAGTTGATATACTTGAGGGTGGCGCCGGTATTATCGACGATTTTTGCGCCAAACGCGGTGTAACCCGTGGTGCTGGTGGCCAGCAAACCGAGGGCGCGATTGGAATTATTTGCCAAACCAAAGCTGAGCTGGCCGCCGGTGGTTTGATCGCCATCCGTGGCGCCGAAGCGAGTTCCGACACTGGCGGTGGGATTAGCGAGGCCATACCAGCCGGCCAAATCCGGATTGCCCATGCCGCCATTATTGCCGGTGAGAGAAACGGGGAACGCGAAATCGAACGGGTTCGCGAGGGAATAGGTGACGCCATCAATGGTGACGGGATTGGCGGTGTTGACGGAGGCGGCGCCGGGATCGGGCAGGGAATCAAAGTTTTGGGTGTAAACCAAGCCAGCGGCGGCGTACGAAATGAAGGACGGCTGCGGGGCATTTCCATTGTTGGGGCTTCCGGGGGTCGTGTAGGAAAACTCCTGGCGGAGGAAGCTTTGTCCGTCAGGGAAGGAGCCAAAGGAATTGTTCGTGGCCAGACCACTATAATTGACGTAATCGAGCACCTGCGTTTGGGAGTTAGAAATCCGGCTCAAGGCCAGTGAACCCGCACCACTGGGCAGGATAAAGCTGGCGTGCAGTTCGTTGGTGGCGGAAAGGTTGGTTTCGGCATCGGCAAAAATAACCTCAAATTGACCGGCTTTGATGGTGGCATTGGTTGGGAAAGCCCACTGGGTCAGGTTGGTAAAGTTATTGGCCAGATAAAGGCCTTTCAGAGACACAACATTGGTGCCCGGGTTGTAGAGTTCCAGCCAACCGGTGCGTTGCCCGGCGCTGTTCGTGATCCGCGTGACGTTATCGGCCTGCAGTTCGTTGATCCACAGCGGCGGGAAGGGGGTTAACGACAGGGCGATGCGGTTTGGCAAACCGGGAGTGGCGAAGGGATACGTCGTGGCCGTCTGCCAGTTGCCGACCCGCCAGTTGTCTTGATGCGAATCGATTAATTGGAGTGAACGGCCGGTGCCGTTGGCATTGGTAGGCCAAGGGCGGACATTTTGATATTCTATTTCCGCCACGGTGACATTGCTGGACCCGGCGGTTCCGGGTTGGATGAGCGTCAAGTTCTGGCGGCTGGTGGACAAGGTTCCATTGAAAAGGTCGAACACGGCGTTGGTGGAACCATAGGCGGTATCAAAATCCACGTTGTTGGCCGCCAGGACGAGGTAATTGGCGGGGTTGATCACCGCACCCTCCGGGAAAGTGTACGAGAGCGAGGGGATCTGCCAGCCGGAAAGATCGAAGGCAGTGTTCGTCGAATTGTTATATAACTCCACATATTGGGCGTCGCTGACGGCGGGATCATACATGATTTCATTGAACACCACCTGACCTCCGGGCGACGGGAGTGTATTAATGTAATTAATATTGATGAGGGAATTGTTGGTGACCATGGGTTGACCGTGAATATCCACGCCGACGACGTTCAATTCATTGGCGCCGGAATGCAACGGGACGGACGCCGTCCACGTGGTCAGCGTTGTCCAAGTGACCGGATAGCTTATGCCATTGATTTGAACGTAAGCCACGGCGACGGGGGCGGTACCGGTTACGTAGGCGACATTGTTGCTCGTGGTTACGAGCCGACTGGCCGTGAAGGCGCTGGCGTCCACGGCGGCCAATTGGGAGGCAATGCTGGCCTGAGCCTGCAAGAGCCAAGGTTTGATATTGGCATCGGGATTTTCAACATTGAGCCCGTTCGCGGCGAAGACATTGTATTTGGCATCCAAGAGCGGACCGCTATTGGCAATATTCAGGGGGCCATTGACCAATTCTTCCAAAGCCCGCCAATACATCCGCAAGAAGATGGGCGTGTTATAAATATTGATCAAATTGGGATCGGAGCCGTCGACGGTGAGCAGATTCTGTCCCGGTCCCCACGAACCGCTATTGCCGATGACGATGTTAAAATCCCACATCAGCAAGGAGTATTTCGTGCCCGAGGCCCCAATGTAGCCATAAAGATTCTGACCATTTTGGGCGCCAAAGGAATCCCAATTTCCCGCCGCATGGTTGGCCGCGAAAACGCGCATCCAATTCTCCATATTGGCCAGGTTTTCCATATTCGCCACATAATGGGGCGTGCCATAGGAACTGGCCGCATCAATCAGGGAAAAGACATTGGTGAAATCATTATCCGAGGTTGACGTATGGCGGATGAGGTAATTATAGCGATAGCGCGCCGGCTTTTTCAGTCCACCCGTCGTCGTGTAAGGCTCCAGGGTGCACCAGGATTGATTGTCAAATCCGATGCTGGAGCCGGAAGGGAAGGGGCCCATTTCGAACCAAGGCTGCATTTTATAAAGAGTGCCGCCGGTATCATTGGGAAAGTGTTCTTTGATAATGTCGCCGTCGGGCACCTGCGTGTCTTCCATCAGGGAGCCGCGCCGGTTGCCATTCACGTAGACGGCCGCGTACCGTTTGGAGAGCCAAGGGACACCGAGGGCACGCAGGAAGGTATTGGCCAATTGCTCCCGCTGAATGCTCGCATCATCCCCCGGACCGTTGCCGGGCTGATGAATCTTGTTGAAATCGATCGCGCCCAAGAATTTGTCATCGTCATTAAACTCCCATTTGTAGTGGCAGAGATTACCGTTGGGGGTGTCGAAAAACTGATGGTAGGGGCTGCCGGCAAATCTTCCCTGCAGGTTGTAGATGACGCGGTTGCCGTTGACGAAGGTGCAATCGCTGCCTTCATTGCTCAAGTCGGACAAGTTGGCCCAGCGCGTTACGTTGGTTTGGGTGATCCAGAGATGATAAACACTGAAACTGCCGCCGTTATTACCGTCACCAAACATAACGACGCCTTCGCGCGGGGGTTCGTTGTCGTTGGGACGCAAGGCGGGGAATCGAGTAGACGCACCTCGGTCGTCAGTGGCGGCAATATAGAAAGCCACAACTTGATTGGCTGGCTGGCCCGGGATGGTCGCGCTAAAGATGCCGTCGCCGGCCACGGCATCCCCGTTGGCACCATTGTCGTTCATGAAAACGAACGAATAGGCTTTGGCCGGGTCCAGGCGATAATACAGTCGCAAAGTTTGCAATCCATCTGGATCGTGGACCCGCGCGGAGACGACCACGGGTTGGAGGGCCGCGGGCACCGATGGTCTGTGGGTCACGTTATAAACTGCCGGTCCGGCATTCGTAAGGTACTGGCTGTTAGGCAGGCCGGGCGTTCCGAGATTGGTGGGAACCGGCAAGGTTCCGGCGGCTTCCAACCAGTTGCCATTCAATCGAAGCAAAGCTTCCGGCCAGCCGCGCAGCCAGCGGGCCTTGAACCGCAGGGTTAACAATTGGGTAGGCAGGAGATTGGTGTTGGCCAGGGAAACCTGGCAGGAGTTGACACCCGTCCATAAGCGGTCGCTCGACCGAATGTGCAGGGAATAACTGCTTTGATACCCGCCGGGTTCCAGGCTGGACCGGGTCATGCAACCTTGCAGGGACCAGTTGTTGAGCCCCTGACCGCTCTCAAAGGTGCCATTGGAAACATAATTGCTGCCGTTGCGATCCACTTCAATGTCGTCCACGAGGCATTCCCCGGCATCCAGCGGTCCGATCTGGGCATAATCAATGGCCGCATCATAGTTGGCGCCGTTGTCCAAAACGCCCGTGTTTTCGATGTCGACCCAGGAGGATTTCTGGCTTTCATCACTGTCCGCCCAATTGGCCGCCAGCCGATGGTTGGCATGGGGATCAATCAGTTCCAAACTACTGCCGCCGCCGCCCGACCATTCGCCCCAGCGTCCGCCGACGCCATAAGTCACCTGGTCTTCGGACACCAAAATGGCATTGGTACCCAGGGTCTCCGGCATCGACAGCATGACCAGTTCCCCGTTGTGCGAGAGTTTGCCGCCGAAATTGCCGACGGTGTTGGCGCTGTTCAGATTGGTGTATTTGGCGAACAGATTGGTCGTGCTTTTGGCGACGACGAGATAGGCGTTGGGCGCAATCGTAATTTTCGGGAAGGTGAACGTGACCCCGGCGGTGAACTGCCACCCGGCCAAATTGACCGTGTTCGTGCCCTGATTGTAGAGTTCGATGTATTGATCATCATCGTTGCCGCTGATGGGATCGTACATCAACTCATTGATGACAACGTCCCCGACAAGGATCGAACTGTTGTTCGTGCCGGGGGTGTTGGTGGTGAAGGCATAAAAGTCATTTGCCCCGTCCGGCCAGCGGCCATACGAGACGCCATCGGCTTGGGCGCCGAACTGCACGGCATCCAGCACGCGGGAGCCATCCGGCTTGATGAGATAGAGTGTTTCACCGGCGCCATTGAGGGTGAAGCCGAATTGGGATTGGGTGAAGAATACGAAACCGGCCGGCCCGATGACGGTGCCGGCGGGAAGGACGAATTTATTGGTGGCCGGATCATCGGTGAGAATACAGCCGGAGACATCGACGCTGGTCGGGGCGTGATTGTAAAGTTCGATGAACTGCGGGACGGCGGGATTTTCCGACTGGGGCAGGATTTCGTTGATGAGGACATTGCGCAAGGGGCTCGGGGTAAACCCATCCATTTGGCCGGGCGAACCGCCGACGACATCGCTGATATCCCAGGCGCGGGGATCGCCTTCGCCATAGGTGGGATTGGCCAGGACGAGGGAATGGCCGGTGCCGCCAGTGGCGACGGGCCAGGGATAGACGTCAGTGTAGGGCAGGGTGAGGAGGACATTGGTTTGCTCATCCAGGAGTTGCAGGGTTTCGGCGTGCTTGAGGCTGCCGGTGTAGGGTCCCATGACATTGGTGATGCCATAGACGGCCTCAAGGTCGACGGGTGCGGCGGCAATGACCAGATAACCTCCGCCGGGAATGGTGGTGCCGGCGGGGAAAGTGTAATTCATGTCCGCGCAGGTGATTTGATAGGCGCTGATGTCAGTAAACCAGGGGTTCGAATTGTAGATTTCAAGAAACTCGAGATTTCGGCCGTCGGAGCGGGGGGCGGGCTTCCACATGATTTCCGAAAAGGCGATGGGGGTGGTCCGGCTGGTCGGCCCCATAGCGTCATGCGGGTTGACCGGCATGGCGATCACGGCGTTGGTGACGGTGGTAATGAAGCCAAACCGGGCGGTGGTTGCTTGATTTGTACTATAACTACTGACGAAATAGCCCAGATAAACCTGGTTGGACATGGAAATACTGTCACTGGCGAGCAAGGTCCAGTTTTTGCCATCATAGCCGGCATAACCATTAAAAGTATTGCCGACGCGCTGCAAACGCAGCCAAGTGTTCGGATAGTTTGCAGGAAAGCTGCCCGCCGCAGTGGTGGTATTACCTGCGGGATCACGCCATTCAAAGGAAGAGCCGTTTATGGAAGGGGTCGTAAAGGAAGCGGCAAACCGGGCGTTGGATGCCAAATCCTCCCGCGCCATCAAGCCGGCCTGGGCAAAAATATCGGACAAGCCCAGATGGGCGACTTGGACGCAGACATCGAAATTACCCGTCCGGGTTTGGTACGAGAAATTGCCCTGATCGGAAGTTCCGCCGAAACCGGCGCCCATCGCGGTCACGGTCAATTCATTGGTCGTGATCGACACTGTCGAAAGTCCAGCGGGGTTGCCGATATCATAAACGGTGTAAGGCAATGCCTGGAAGGTGACCGTGGTGTTGGTGGTAATCGTATTTGGCAGGTTCATCCGGTCCCGGACTGCATTTAGGAGGATCGAATAGTTGGAGCCATAAACCAGAGGCGCCGTGGTGAGCACGACGGTCTGGTAATCGGGACTGAGCGATGCCGCAGTGACCGCCAAGCCGTCAGTGAAAACGTAATTGTAGATATTGGTGGCGCTGGCGGCTTCAACGGGTTTGGAGTAGACGATTTGCACGTTGGTGGTGCTGGTGTTGAGTGTGTCCAAAACCGCAAACAAATCGGGCGTCGTGGGAACCAGCATGAGGAAGTTGGCTTCAACTTCCGGGACAGCTCCGGACGGTCCCCCGACCAATTGGAGGGTGGTCGGTGAGCCGTCGAAACGAACTTTCAGAAGACTTCCATCGGTTGCCGGGAGCGGTTGCCATCCCCAAGTCGACGGTCCCCCGGTGGAGTGAAGATTGAACGTGCCCAGGTAGTTTGAGGTTTGATTTGGCGTGGCATAACCGCTGGTCAATTGGGATAGTCCGACTTCGGAAGCGGCGGAGCCGGCGAAACGGCCCCAGACATAGTAGGTTCCCGCCGGGTAATGCCGGGTATAATTGAGCCAGGAGCCGTTGCCCAAGAAGCCGATGCCATAATCGGTCGCTCCGACAAATTGCTGGCGCTGACCGTCGTTGGCGAGGGTCGTGGAAGGGCCGTTGGTGGCGCGATACAAGAAAGGATTCGCAGTTGTGTCCGCCTGATAATTGTCCGTCCCGGTTACGGAACCAAGGCCGGCGTAAGCGTCAACCTGAGGGTTGTCAAAATAGCGGCCGCCACCGTAGTCATAGTCTTCCGCTTCCCACTGGTAATTCGTGGGCGAAAAGTCATTGAAACTCACCGTAAGCGTCGCGGATAACCCGTTTTTTGCGAGCACGGTAATGACCGCCGAGTGATTGGTGTTCAGTGAAAGAGGGCACGTCACATACTGCGTCGTGAGTGAGCCGGCAAAGTTCAAAAGGTTCGAAACGTTTATGCCATCCAGGATTACCGTGATATTGCCCGTGGCGAGACCGGCGGTGCTCTCCGCCAGAAAACTGAACTGGTTGGTGAATTGAAAGAAACTTGAACCGTTCGGAAAGACATTGGTGATTACCGGCAGGGATAGATCTGCCGGCATCAAAAGGTAACAATTGGCGTTGTAGCTGCCGTTGTCGGTGGTCACGCGCAAGGTCTTCACCTGTCCGCCCGTGAATTCAACGAGGTTCCCATTGGTGTCGAGCAGAGGAACCCAAGTATAGGTTTGCCAGCTGCCGGTATCGGGGATGGAAAATATGCCCAGGCTGGTAAGCGTTTGATTGGCAGTGCCGCGCCCGGCGGTCACCGCCCACATGCCCGCGGCGTCCGTGACGAAGGAATTGGGATTGGATGCGCGCAGGTAGACGTTGAATATGCCGGCGGGGAACGTTCGGGTGTAATTTCCCCAGCCGCCACCGCTGTTCCATCCCACGTCGTAGTCGGTTTTGCCGGTGGTGTAAGCCAATCGCGGTGTGTCGCCGTCGGGTTCGGTGGCCAGGCCGCCGGGATTGGGGCGATAGGAGGCGTTGCCTCCGCCAGTGTTGTGATCATCGATCTCATCCACGCCGTTGAGATTGGCATAGGCATTGGTCTGAGGATTATCAATGAAGCGTCCGCTGTTGTAGTCGAAATCTTCCGCTTCGAAGGTGTAGGAGGGGGTTATGGTGTCAAATGACACGGTGCTACTGACAGTTGCTTCGTTGGCATCAACCGCCTGAAGAACCGCAGTATAAATCATGTTGCTGGCCAGCGGAGCGCTCACGGTCCAACTGGCGGCCGATCCGGAGACGATCAGGCCGTTGGCGGTCGTGAAAGTCGTCGTGGCAACCTGGCCGAACAGGGTAGTACCGGTTAACCGAACGATGATGGCGCTGGGGGCAATTCCGACTGCCGAGCTGGCGGTAAAGGTCAAAGCGGAGGCCCGCTGGAACTGATAGGCGCCATTGGGGTAAACCCCACTGATCGTCGGCGATGTCTGCGCCAGGGCGGGCTGGCCGCAAAGCAGAAGGCAGGCAACGGCAAGGGCCGTCATGCCGAAAACGAGACGCCCGGGTGAATTACCGATTGAGTTCATGTAGAAAGGGTTGTTGAATCGGATTTTGCAATACGGGCTCGGGACTCTGGCTATTCCTGGTTTGCCGCCCGGCATGGCGACAATGGAGCAGGCGGGTAACGCGGCTTCTGTTTTTTGTGGCTGAATGGGAAGAGAATACGGCGGACGGATGGTTTTGGCCATCCCTGAAATCGGGGAGGTTGCAAACCGAACCCAGGGCCAAACGCGAGCAAAATGGCCTTTAAAATAGTGGAAGAATTGAGCCGGATGTTTTTTCGAAATATGATGAGCCATTTAATTTCCGATGGAATTGCGGACTGAATTTGGGGACTTGTATTTAGGGATTGCTGGTATATATGAGATTGGAGGAAAGTCCGGCATGGAAGCGACGAAGCCAATACAACAGCACTGCGTTTTGACGATCAACGGCGGCTCATCGAGCATCAAGTTCGCGTTGTTTGAATCAGTCAAACCGTTGCGCCGAACCCTGGCGGGACGAATTGAGGATATTGGCCTGTCGCAGGCAAGTTTTTCGGTCAAGGGATCGAGCCCGGCTGATACTTTCTCCCGTTCGATCAAAGCCCCCGACCACACGGCGGCAGTGGACGTTCTGATGGACTGGGTTCAGGAAAGGATTAAGGGTGGGGCCCTCTCCGCGGTGGGCCATCGGGTGGTTCACGGTGGTCCGAAATATTGGGAGCCGCAAATCATTACGCCGGAGCTCGTCGAAGCCTTGCGACAGCTTAGTCCCTTCGATCCGGAACATTTGCCGGAGGAAATTCTTTTGACGGAGGCGTTTCACCGTCGCTTTCCCCAGCTGCCGCAGTTCGCTTGTTTCGACACGGCTTTTCACCACGACCTTCCCCGTGTGGCCCATTTGCTGCCTATTCCGCGGCGGTACGATCAGCGGGGGGTGCGGCGTTACGGGTTTCACGGGCTGTCCTGCACTTATTTGATGGAGGAGTTGGCGCGGATCGCGGGAGCCGAAGCGGCGGCGGGAAAAGTGATTCTCGCGCACCTCGGCAACGGCGCGAGCGTTACGGCCGTGCGCGGTGGCAAGAGCATTGATACCAGCATGAGCTTTACGCCGACGGCCGGCCTGCCCATGAGCACGCGTTCCGGGGACCTCGATCCGGGCTTGAGCTGGTACCTGTCGCGTGCGGAAAACGTAACCGCCCGGCAATTTCACCATATGATCAATCACGAGTCGGGACTGCTGGGGGTTTCGGAGACCAGTTCGGATATGCGCGCGCTGCTGTCGCACGAGCAAGACGACGTGCGGGCGGCGGAGGCGGTCGCATTGTTTTGTTATCAAACCAAGAAATGGATTTGTGCGCTAAGCGGGGCATTGGAAGGATTGGATACGTTGATTTTTGCGGGCGGCATCGGCGAGAACGCTTTTCAGGCGCGGGAACGGATTTGCGCCGGGCTGGAGTTCCTCGGAATCAATATTGATGCGCAGCGGAACACCGCGACAGCGGATGTGATTTCGGCAAAGGATTCCCGGGTGACCGTCCGCGTGATCCGGACGGATGAGGAATTGGTCATTGCGCAAACGGTGTGCCGGATTTTGGGTTTTACGAATTGAAGATTATGAAAACAAAGAAAATAAGCGTCGGGCCGCTTCCGCCCGAACTGCTCGAGAGAATGGATGCCTACTGGCGTGCGGCGAATTATTTGTCCGTCGGCCAGATTTATCTTTACGACAATCCCCTGTTGAAACAGCCACTGAAGCGCAGCCACATCAAGCCGCGATTGTTGGGGCACTGGGGGACCACGCCGGGACTGAATTTCATTTACGTGCATTTGAATCGAATTATCAAGGAGCGCGATGTGAACGTGATTTATGTCACGGGACCGGGTCACGGCGGACCCGGTTTGGTGGCGCATACCTATCTCGAAGGCACCTACAGCGAACTCTATCCGAACATTTCCCAGGATGAAGCGGGTCTCAAGCGGCTGTTCACGCAGTTTTCGTTTCCCGGCGGGATTCCCAGCCACGTCGCGCCGGAAACGCCGGGTTCGATTCACGAAGGCGGCGAACTCGGGTACGCGCTGTCGCATGCGTATGGCGCGGCGTTCGACAATCCCGATTTGATTGTCGCCTGTGTCGTGGGTGATGGTGAAGCGGAAACCGGTCCCATGGCCACGAGCTGGCATTCCAACAAATTTCTCAACCCGGCGCGCGATGGCGCGGTGCTGCCGATCCTCCATCTGAACGGTTATAAAATTGCGGGGCCGACCGTGCTGGCGCGACTGCCGCCGGATGAGCTGGAATCATTGTTTCGCGGTTATGGTTATGAACCGTACGTGGTGGCCGGTGACGAGCCGGAAGACGTCCATCAAAAAATGGCGGCCACGCTTGATACCATCTTTGCGGAGATCAAGCGCATCCAGGATGACGCACGGCGCAACGGTTTCAAGCAACGGCCGCGGTGGCCGATGATCATCCTGCGCACGCCGAAAGGCTGGACGGGGCCAAAGGTCGTCGATGGCAAAATCATTGAGGGCACGTTCCGGGCGCACCAAGTACCGATGGGCGATATGGACAAGCCGGCGCATATCAAGATCCTCGAAGGCTGGATGAAGAGCTACACGCCGGAGGAACTTTTTGACGAATCCGGCAAATTGAAGCCGGAGCTCGCGGATTTGGCCCCGAAAGGCAACCGGCGGATGAGCGCGAATCCGGTTGCGAACGGCGGATTGCTGCTGCGGGATTTGAAGCTGCCGAATTTCCGCGACTATGCGGTGGACGTGGTGAAACCAGGCTCGGTGGTCAGTGAAGCAACGCGGGTGCAAGGGGAATTTATTCGCGACGTGATCAAACTGAATGGCAATAATTTTCGCGTATTCAGCCCGGACGAAACCTCCTCGAACCGATGGAATGCGGTGTTTGAAGTCACCCAGCGCTGTTCGACGGCGGAGATTTTACCGACAGACGAAAATGTTTCTCCGGAGGGACGCGTGATGGAAATGTTAAGCGAGCATCAATGCGAGGGATGGCTGGAGGGATATTTGCTTACCGGCCGGCACGGTTTTTTTTCCTGCTACGAAGCATTCATACACATCATTGATTCGATGTTCAACCAGCATGCGAAGTGGCTGAAGGTCACCCGTCATATCCCGTGGCGGCGGCCGATTGCGTCGTTGAACTATTTGCTAAGTTCGCTGGTTTGGCGGCAGGATCATAATGGATTCAGCCATCAAGATCCGGGCTTTATTGACCACGTGGTCAATAAAAAGGCCGAGGTGATCCGGGTCTATTTGCCGCCGGATACCAACACGTTGCTGTCGGTGACGGATCATTGTCTGCGCAGCCGGAATTACATTAACGTGATCGTGAGCGGGAAACAGCCGGAGGCGCAGTGGCTGGACATGGAGTCGGCGGTGAAACATTGCACGGCGGGGCTGGGGATTTGGGGCTGGGCCAGCAATGATCAGGGTGGTGAACCCGATGTGGTCATGGTGTGCGCGGGGGACGTGCCGACGCTGGAGACACTGGCGGCCGTGCAGATCCTGCGGGAACAATTTCCCGCGTTGAAAGTTCGCGTGATCAATGTGGTTGACCTCATGACGCTCCAACCGCAAACGGAACATCCGCATGGATTGAGCGACAAGGATTTCGACGCGCTTTTTACCAAGGATAAGCCGATTATTTTTGCGTTTCACGGTTATCCGTGGCTGATTCACCGGCTCACCTACCGCCGGACCAATCACAAGAACCTTCACGTTCGCGGTTACAAGGAAGAAGGGACGACCACGACGCCGTTTGACATGGTGGTTCTCAACGACTTGGACCGGTTCCATCTGGTGGGGGATGCGGTGGACCGCGTGCCCAGCTTGGGCGCGCGCGCAGCTTACACGAAACAGTTCATTCGCGACCGCCTGATTGATCACAAGGAATATATCGACAAATATGGAGAAGATATGCCGGAGATCCGCGATTGGAAGTGGACGATAAAATAACCCGGCGGCGGCCGTCAATTAATTGAGTCGAAAGAGATGGAAGGTTGTTGCATTTGGTTAACCGGCCAAGTGGTCAAGTGGGTTTTTTTCTCTGAATCAGCTTTCCACCACCAAAACCGGACACGGAACCCAGAGCAAAAATGGAACTCATTGTCATTATACCGGTCACATCGCCGCGATATTGGCCTGGTATTTGCCATGTGAAAAATGCGGTTTCCACCGAGAATTTCATAAAATGTGTACAAGAAAATGCTTGGCAAATCGCGTGGAACGCGTAGAAATAATCCTGTTCGGTTTAGCACATGAAATAAAATCAGACATAAACAACTTTGCGTAGCTTTTGGCTACAGGGCCTATCCGAAACCGCGAATTTCCCAGCCCGTCCAGATTGCTCAAGCGCGCGCCAGATGGCGCGGCTTGGCGCGTCGTCTGGACAGGCGCTTCGCGGTGCCTAGGATAGGGGCGTGTCGGGTCGCGCTTTTTAAGTTCTGAATCAGAAGCGGCAGTAAAATAAAAATATGATTGGGGATAAACTGGTTGGGTTGGCAGGTGTCGGATTGGCACTCTGGTTGACAGGTCTTTCAGTTGACGCACAAACGGCGTTGCCGCCGGACTCTCTGGCGGGCATCAATATCACGCTCCCGTCCGGTACTTTTGACGTGCTTTCTCTGACCCCGGCGGATATGCCGGAACTCAAACAATTATCCGACGCGCAACTGGAAGTCTTTGTGAATGCGCTGGAGACTATCCCGCAGACTCCGTTTTCTGCATTACCAAATCGAAGCGCCGGAAGCTACTTTTCACTGGCCCACCCCGATTTCCCCCCATTTCCAGGGGACGTTAACATGTTGCCTGTGTGGAAGATGAATGGATTTTACGTGCTGAATGACCTGAATACTTCCAATGACGCGACCGCGATGACGATCTCGTCTGGTTCGCGTGTACATGCAAAAGTATCCGGTCCACCGGCACCAGGAGGTGGTGGCACCAACACCGTCCCGCAAGGAGTACCGTACCCGCCTCCGGATTATGGGACAAATCTGTGGATCGCAAATGTCAACGTGTCGGGCGGCTATCTGAATGGCTTGGCCAGTAATACGCTGGCGGATGTCCTTTACGAAGTGCGTTCGAGCACCAATTTGACGGTGCCTTTCATAAGCTGGCAAAGTGAGGGTTTCTTTAGTGGTCCAGAGACGACCAATTGCGTTCCGTTTAGCCTATGGCAAAATGGCCGGAGCCCGCTTTTCATTCGATTGCTTTCCTATCAGGACACTTATGACACGGGTATCCCAGATTGGTGGTGGTTGCAATATTTTGGGCAAATCACCAATGTAAACGCTTCTGCCAGTGCTGCTAATGACGGATTCAGCAATTTGCAAAAATACGATTTGGGGCTTAATCCGACCAATTACTACAACCCCAACCCGTTAACCAACTTTTTCGGGGCTTTGGATGCCAGCGGAACCAATGCAATTGTGTATTGGAGTCCGGCCCCTGGTCCCGTTCTGAATTACATTGTTCAACGTGCCATTTATGGGGCCAACCTTACAAACTCCTTTTCCGTGAGTTCCAATGTATTTCGCTTTAAGGACACGGGCGCGATCACTAATGCCAACGCTAAATTAAATCTGTACAGAGTTTGGGCAGTCTATCCGGGAGGCAATACAACGGCAATTGATAGTTGGCGCGTTAGCGATTATGTCTACACTGCAAATCAAGGGCCGCCTAACGGTCCTCCTTTCCCTGGTAATTTTTATGCCAACGCGGACTCCACGGGAACGAACGTACTTCTGTCGTGGACGACATTATCCAGCGCGGCGACGAATATCGTTATTTTGCATGGCAGCTACAACAGTGCCACGTTCAACTACAACTTTACGAACATCGCTACCCTCAGTCCAACTGCGACCAATTATGAAGCGGTTGGAGCCATCACCACCGCTTATAATTGGCTTGATGGTTATGAAGCTGAGGCTATATATCCGGGCGGCGGCTTGTCGGCCCCCGCCACGACTGCTTATGTTTCAATCAATACCGGGGCCAATACCAACGCTCCGGCCGGTCCAGCGCAATTCTTCGGCTATACCGATTCCACAGGAACAAATATTTTTCTGACGTGGAGTCCGGTAAGCGGTGCCGTGACCAACTACATCATTTATGGCGGGAATGGTTCACACTCTTTCTACACGTACCAACGGTTGGGAACAGTCAAGGCGGCGACAAATTCATTCAAAATTACGGGCGCAATCAATAGTGGCGCTAACATTTATGATATTTTTAGTATCGTGGCAGTTTATACGAACGGCGGTTTGTCGCAAAGTGCTACCTGGTATTCCACGGCAGACACTTCGGCTCCGGCCACATTGAACGCTTTTCTGGACCAGTCCGGGACCAACGTCATTTTGGGATGGACCCCTGTTCAATTTGCGACTGGCTACAAAATTAGCTGGAGTACTGATAATGCAAATTACAATCCCGTCACGA
>Ga0302319_10011601_pt1 | contig 16710 bp, 12 predicted proteins | sample Bog_T0_2_FD_203319 | JGI IMG/M metagenome (GOLD analysis project Ga0302319, IMG submission 203319) | Peat permafrost microbial communities from Stordalen Mire near Abisko, Sweden - Bog_T0_2 | ecosystem: Environmental > Terrestrial > Soil > Wetlands > Peat | place: Sweden: Abisko, Stordalen Mire...
AGTGCCAGACCGCCCGGGTAACGCGACGACTTTTGTACCCCGTCCAATGCCACCTCGACCACCTGCTCGGGACGCAGTACGACCACGTGACCATCTGTGCCGCCCACGGCGAGTTCGGTGAACCGGGCGGTTTGCCAGACCAGCATGGCGTCTGTCATGCCCTTGAAAGTCTTTCCCACCATGATGAATTCGCCGGTTGCCGGATCTCGCGCGCCCAGGTGAATATTGGATAGTTTTCCGCGGCGTCGCCCCGAGCCCCACTCCGCAGCGAGCACCACGAGGTCCAGGGTATGCACCGGTTTGACCTTCAGCCACCCGGCTCCGCGGCGGCCCGCCTGGTAGGTCGCGGCCGGCGCCTTCGCCATGACGCCCTCGTGGCCGGCGGCCAGGGTGGCATCCAAGAAGGCGGCCGCCTGCATTGGATCAGACGTGCTCAGCCGATCCACCCGGTGCTGCGCCGGCACCAGGGCGTCCAGCGCGGCCAGCCGGTCGGTGGTCGGCGCGTCGAGCAGGTCCAAGCCGTCGCAGTGCAAGATGTCGAAGAAGAACACCGAAAGCGGTTGCCGGGCTTGGGCCGCCATGACATCCACGGATCGGCCGAATCGCGAGGCAGTGACTTGGAAGCGGTGGGGCCGGTTGTCCGGCCGCAGCGCGATAGCTTCGCCGTCGGCGATGAGGGTGCTCACCGGCAGTGCCAGCGTCGCCTCCACCACCTCGGGCAGCCGCGCGGTGACGTCGTCAAGACTTCGGGTGTAGATGCTGACGACATCGGCGGCCCGGTGAATCTGCACTCGCGCGCCGTCTAGTTTTGCCTCGAAAATTGTTGTACCGCCATGGCGTTCGAGTGCATCGGCCACGCTGGCCGAGGTCTGCGCCAACATGGGGCCGACCGGCCGGCCCACTCGCAGGGTGAAGTCGTCCAGCGCGGCCGCTCCGCCGGACAGCGCGGCTGCCGCCGCCGCAGGCAGATCGCCGCCCAACATCGCGGCACGCTGCACTGCCGCGGCGGGAATACCGGCCGCCTTGGCGACGGCGTCGGACATGATCCCGGCCAGCGCGCCCTGGCGCAGTTCGCCGCCGAGTAGGCGGACCAGAAAGGTCTGCTCAGTTTCGGTGGCCGCGGCGAACAGCCTCGCGATGAGTTCGCCGCGCCGCGCCTGGGATCCTGTGCCCGACACCTCGCCGATCTCCGTGAACACGGCGTTGACGCCGGCGACGGTCAGGGATGGCTCCGACGCGGCGTGCGGTCGCGAGCGCAATGACGCCCAGCCGACCCCGATCTGGCGCTGACGAAGCTCACCGGAGAGCCACGACACGACGATTGAGACCTGCTCGGGGTCGGGTGCGGCGCGACGCAGCAACTCGGCGATGTGCGCAACCTTGTCGAGGCGCGACGAGGTTCCGCCAACGTTAAGCGATGTGCTTGCGACGTCGAGAAGGAGCACGAACCCAGCTTGGCATGGCGCGCTGACAACTCCCCGGAACGGACACGCTAGCGTGCCTACGTAACGTTACAGACTTAAAGGATTCTGATAAGGAGGCTCCGGATGGAGATCAACGGGAAGAAGGTCGTCGTCATAGGCGGCGCGTCGGGGATGGGTCGGGCGAGTGCCGAACTGCTGGCCGAACTTGGCGCTGACGTAGCCGTGCTGGACCGCGAGGGTTCCGACGGCAAGGTCGTTGCCGAAGGGGTCGGCGGCGCGTTCTATCCGGTCGATGTCACCGACTTCAGCGGCACCGAAGAGACGCTGCAGGCCGCGGTCGACAAGCTCGGCGGCTTGCACGTGATAGTCACCACCGCCGGTGGCGGCATCGCCAAGCGCACGCTGACCAAATCCGGTCCGCACGACCTCGAATCCTTCCAATCAACAATCGATCTCAACCTCGTCGCCACCTTCAACATCAGCCGCCTGGCGGCCGCGCACATGGCTAAGAACGAGCCCGAGGACGAAGAGCGCGGCGTCATCATCAATACCGCGTCTATCGCGGCGTTCGAGGGCCAGATCGGCCAGGTCGCCTACACCGCCGCTAAGGCGGGAATCGCGGGCATGTGCCTGACGATGGCTCGCGACCTGGGGTCGATGGGCATCCGGGTGCTGGCGATCGCACCGAGCCTGTTCGCCACGGGGTTGACGAAGGGCATTCCGGATGAGTTCGCCTCGGCGCTGACCAAGGACGCAGCCTTCCCGAAGCGGCTTGGCCGGCCGGAGGAATACGCGAGGCTGGTCCAGGCCATCGTGGAGATTCCGATGCTCAACGGCCAATGCCTGCGGTTGGACGCGGGCCAGCGGTTCGCGCCTAAGTAGGCAGACCGTTGCAAGTGAGTGATCTTTAGTGGTCACGCGACTTGCACCCCGTCTCGGGGTTGTTCGGCAGCCGTTGGGCTGCGTCCCTTCCGCGCTTCACGGCCACCGGCCCGGCTAGGCCGGGTCTTACGGTCGGCTCCACGCTTGACGGCGGCCCCAACTGGGCCGACGACGCTAACAGGTTCCTCGTAGCGTGCGAGGTTGATCGCGGCGTTGTCATCACGCTGATGCGACGCCGAACAAGCGTCGCATTGCCATTGTTCGGCCCAGTCGATGCCCTGCACATGCCCGCAGACGTGGCAGGTTTTCGATGACGGGAACCAGCGGTCTGCGACCACCAGTTGTGACCCGTACCAGCCTGCCTTGTAGGACAGGTGCCGGCGCGGGGTGCCCAGGGCCGCATCGGATAGCCCCCGCCGGCGGGCGCGAACCCCGGGCAGGCCCTTTTGCCGCAGCATCCCGGCAGCGTCCAAACCTTCAACCACGATGCCGCCGTGGGTTTTAGCCAACCGTGTTGTCAGGACATGCAGGTGATGAGTGCGGACGTCATTGACCCGGCCATACAGCCGGGACAGCTTTGTGCTGCGCTCACGGTAGCGGCGCGACCCTTTCGCGCACCGCGACCGGGCCCGGCAAAGGCGGCGCAGGTCACGCAACGCAACCTCGAGCGGGCGCGGGTTCTCGACCCGTTCGATCACCACACCGTCAGCGGTGGCCACCGTCGCCAAACGCCGCACCCCCACATCAACCCCAACCCGCGAACCAGACAACGCGGCGCGAGGATGCTGCGGGCGTTGAACCACCACCCGCACGCTCGCATCCAACCGCGTGCCGTTGCGGCGCACGCAGATCGCCAGCACCCGCGCCCGCCCGGCACGGATCAACCGCTCAACCCGTCGCGTGTTCTCATGAACCCTGACAGTGCCGATCACCGGCAGCGTGAGATGGCGGCGGTCGGACTCGACCCGCATCGCACCGGTGCTAAAGCACACCCGGTCGTGGTCGCGGCCTTTGCGTTTGAACCGCGGGAACCCAACACGTTTCCCCGCGCGCTTACCGGCGCGGGAGCTCTGCCAGTTCCAGTAGGCGTTCACCGCGCCCGCGATGCCGTCGGCATAGGCCTCCTTCGAACATTCCGGCCACCACACCGCACCGGTCTCAGCGTTGACACACACCTCGTCCTTGACCGTGTTCCAGCGTTTCCGCAACACCCGCAGCGATGGCTTCGCGGTCTCTATCCCCGCCGTGTGCCACGCCGCGATGTCGGCTTTCAAGGTGGCCACCGTCCAGTTGTATGCCTTACGCCGCGCGCCGAAATGCCGCGCCAACGCACGTGCCTGGTCCTCGGTCGGATCCAACGTGAACCGAAACGCCTGCACACACCAGCCGTCAGGGACGTCACATTTCGCCATCAGTCAGGCCGCCTCGCCCTCAACGGCAGCGGCGGCGTCGAACGCCCGCTTGGCACGGTTGGCCGCGGCCCCAGCCAGTACCGGCAACAGTCCAGCACGAAACCAGCGATACCCGTCAGCCGCGCAACACCATTGCACTCAGCCCACACCGCCAGATTCACACTTCCGTTGCTACAGCACGCCACCGACAACTACCGACCACTCAACCCGCATGAGTTGGTAGCCCCTGGAGGGGCCCTTTCCACAATGAGTACACTCTTTAGGCAGCCGCCCCGCTCCCCGTCGGAGCGGGGCAGGCAGTCACCCGCGGCGACGACGCCGGCCGGGCAGCAGCGCCAGGAGGGGCCCTCATGGGTATCGCACTCACCGACGATCACCGCGAACTCGCCGAGGTAGCCCGCGCGTTCCTGACCGCGCAGAAGGCGCGGTGGGCCGCGCGTTCGCTCCTCGATTCGCCCGACGAGGGCCGGCCCGGATTCTGGCAGGGCGTGGCGGAACTCGGCTGGCTTGGTCTGCACATCGACGAGGAGTACGGCGGCTCGGGCTACGGGTTCCCCGAACTCGTGGTGGTGATCGAGGAACTCGGACGTTCGGTGGCGCCGGGACCGTTCGTGCCGACGGTGATCGCGTCGGCGGCGATCGCTAAAGACGGCACCGCGGATCAGAAGTCGCGGCTGTTGCCGGGCCTGACCGACGGAACCGTGACAGCGGGGATCGGCTTGGACGGCCAGGTGCAACTCGAGGCTGGCATAGCCGATGGCGACGCCGGAATCGTGTTGGGCGCCGGGCTGGCCGAGCTGCTGCTGATCGCCGCCGGTGACGACGTGCTGGTGCTGGACCGCGGCCGTGCCGGCGTGTCGGTGGAGGTGCCCGACAACTTGGATCCGACTCGCCGGTCTGGCCGTGTCCGCCTGCAAAATGTGAGCGTCAGCGCCGACGACATCCTGCCGGGAGCGCGGGAATCGGCCCTGGCTCGGGCGCGGACCCTGCTGGCTGCTGAGGCGGTGGGTGGGGCGTCCGACTGCGTCGACGCCGCCGTCGGCTATGCCAAGGTGCGCGAGCAGTTCGGTCGCACCATCGCCACTTTCCAGGCGGTCAAGCATCACTGCGCGAACATGTTGGTCTCGGCCGAGTCGGCGATCGCCGCGGTCTGGGACGCTTCGCGTGCGGCATCCGAGGACTTGTCAGAGGGAGAAGCGCAATTCCGCCTTATCGCCGCGGTCGCGGCGGCGCTCGCATTCCCCGCCTACGCGCGCAACGCCGAACTCAACATTCAGGTGCACGGGGGCATCGGCTTCACCTGGGAACACGACTCGCACCTGCATCTGCGCCGGTCCCTGGTGATCGCCGGACTGTTCGGTGGGGACGCGCCCGCCCGGGACGTGTTCGAGCGCACCGCGGCCGGCGCCACCCGGGAAAACAGCCTGGACCTGCCGCCCGAAGCCGAAGAGCTGCGCACCCGGATTCACGCCGAGGTCGCCGAGATCGCGGCCCTAGACGGCAGAGCGCAGCTCGACAAGCTGATCGAGACTGGTTACGTGATGCCACACTGGCCCAAGCCATGGGGCCTTGCGGCCGATGCGGTGGAGCAACTGGTCATCGAGGAGGAGGTCCGTGCGGCGGGCATCAAGCGGCCCGACTACTCGATCACCGGATGGGTGATCCTGACTCTGGTCCAACACGGGACACCTTGGCAGATTGAAAGATTCGTTGAGAAAGCGCTTCGGCAGGACGAAATCTGGTGCCAGCTGTTCTCCGAACCCGAAGCCGGGTCGGACGCGGCATCCGTCAGGACTCGCGCCACCCGGGTGGACGGCGGCTGGAAGATCAACGGGCAGAAGGTGTGGACCAGCGGGGCGCAGTACTGCGCGCGCGGGTTAGCCACCGTGCGCACAGACCCGGACGTCCCCAAGCACGCCGGCATCACGACAGTGATCGTCGACATGAAGGCACCCGAGGTCGAGGTGCGGCCTTTGCGGCAGATCACCGGCGGTTCGGAGTTCAACGAGGTGTTCTTCAACGACCTGTTCGTGCCCGACGAAGACGTTGTCGGGACGCCTAACTCGGGTTGGACCGTCGCCCGCGCGACCCTGGGCAACGAACGGGTCACCATCGGCGGCAGCGGGACGTTCTACGAGGGCCTGGGTGCGAAGCTGGTGCAGATGGCCCAGTCGTCGGATCAGTTGGCGGGCGCGGCGATTCGGGTTGGGACCTTCACCGCCAACGAGCACGCGCTGCGGCTGCTCAACCTGCGCCGTGCGGCCCGCAGCGTCGAAGGGGCGGGCCCCGGCCCAGAGGGCAACGTCACCAAGCTGAAGCTGGCCGAGCACATGATAGAGGGCGCCGCGATTTCGGCCGCCCTGCTGGGGCCCGAGGTCGCGCTCACCGACGGTGTCGGCGCGGTCGCGGGCCGGATGATCATGGGGTCCCGCGGCATGGCGATCGCCGGCGGCACCTCCGAGGTGACCCGCAACCAGATCGCCGAGCGGATTCTCGGCATGCCGCGCGACCCGCTGATCAACTGACTTCTCCCGGCGAGCGTGCGTGTCTGTACGGAGACACGCCGCGCGGACCGGCATTCTGCGCACGTTCGTCGCGCGCAGGTGCCGCCCGTCAATCGGGGCGCGCCACCGCCGCCATGCGCGATTGACCGCTGGACGCGCAACTGGCTGAACTCGGCGACCGGTACGTGGCCGGGTCTCCGGAGATGGACTGGGAGTACCTACTGGTCACCGCGCCGAAGCGCTGATCAACTAGCTGGCCCAAATAACGGCGCGCCGCCGGCGCCCTGCACGGTTCGGATGCCGACGGGCATCCCACACGTCACCGAATCCGGTTCGCAATCGACGATATTGGCGGCCACCCGCAGCCCGCTCTGTTCGGCGAGCTCGACTAGAGCGATCACGTAAGGAGTCGGGATGTCGGGGTTGAACGGGTGGTAGTTGACGGTGTACGTAAACACCGTGCCGGCTCCCGATACCGGCCGCGCAACCAGCGCGGCGCCACAGTCGCGGCACTCACCGGACGAGGGATGCACCCAGCGCGCGCAATCGTCGCAATGCTCGATGAGCAGCGGGGATGTCGACTCGGCTGACACGGGCAATACAGTACACTCTATTAATTCTAGAATTCGCGCGGGTGGCGGGTTTCGGCGAACGGACGGTGCATATGACGTACTTCGAGAAAGACGCGATCTTGTCCGGCATCGGCATCTCGCGGATCGGCCGCCGCACCGGCATTCCGGGGCTCGAGTTGACGATGGAGGCTGTGCAGGCCGCCATCGCTGACGCCGGCCTGGTCGCAGCCGACATCGACGGCATTGCGACCCTGGGGGACACGCCCGCCGAACAGGTCAACGCCCAACTTCACATCGACGCGGGGGACTGCGGGTCCGGATTCGGCACCGGCGGATTGCTGAATCCGGTGATGTCGGCGTGCCGTGCGGTCGCCGAGCGCCGAGCTCGTCACGTGCTGGTCTACCGGACGATCCAGATGCTGGGTGGCACGGTCCTGCCGAAACAGGAAGCGCAGGAAGGGAATACGCCTGCCCCGGCACTTGCGCGCATGCTGGATCCGGTCGAAGGCGCCACGCGTCCCGCTGTCGGGCCGATGGACGACGTCGGCGATCTGGTTGCTGCCCACGCTTACTCCGCTGCGAACTGGCTGGCGTTGCATTGCCGTCGCCACATGGAGCTGTACGGAACCACCAAAGAGCAGTTGGGCTGGCTGGCGCTCAACGGCAGGCGCAACGCCGCGTTGAATCCCCGTGCCGTCTTTCGCGATCCGATGACCATGGAGGACTATCTGGGCGCGCGGCTGGTGTCTACGCCGTTCGGGCTGCTGGACTGCGATGTGCCCATTGATGGTTCGGTCGCGGTGGTGGTGTCGAACGCGGACTATGCCGGCGACTGCCCACACCGCGCGGTGCGTGTGGAAGCGATCGGCGGCTCCGACGGCGCCGGCGGCTGGTTCCATCGCGACGATTACCCCAAGATGGCGATGTCAGACGCGGCGGCGCAGATGTGGTCACGCACGGAGTTGAAGCCCACCGATCTTCAAGTCGCCCAGTTGTACGACGGGTTCACCTTTCTCACCATGGCATGGCTGGAAGCCCTTGGAATCTGCGGCGACGGCGAGGCCGGCCCATTCGTCGAGGGCGGGACGCGGATCGCCCGCGACGGCGCCCTGCCGCTGAACACCTACGGCGGCCAACTTTCAGCCGGGCGAATGCACGGCTACTGGACGCTGTACGAAGCGTGCCTGCAGTTACGCGGCGAGGCGGGGGAGCGGCAGGTTTCGCAGCGCCCCGAGGTCGGCGTGGTCTCCGTGGGTGGCGGCCCCATCGCGGGATGCATGCTGCTCACATGTTGAGACGGCTTGCGGGAGGGCTTAATTGAGCCTGCAATGAGTGCCGAGCCGGACACCGGCCGAGCGGATAAACGAGCTTCGATGATCGCGCGGCAGATCGAGGCGGAGATCGTTCGCCGCGGCTGGGCTGTCGGCGAATCACTCGGTTCGGAACACGCTCTACAGCAACGCTTTTGCGTGAGCCGCTCCGTGCTGCGCGAAGCCGTGCGCCTGGTCGAGCACCATCAGGTGGCCCGAATGCGTCGCGGGCCCAACGGCGGGCTGCTGATCTGCGAACCCGACGCGGGACCCCCGACTCGCGCTGTGGTCATCTATCTCGAATACCTGGGTACGACGCTGGGCGACCTGCTCAATGCGCGCCTGGTGCTCGAACCGCTAGCGGCCTCTCTGGCCGCAGAACGCATCGACGAGGCCGGAATCGAGCGACTCCGAGCTGTGCTGCGCGCAGAGCAGCAATGGAAGCCCGGTCTGCCGTCGCCGCGAGATGAATTCCACAGCGCGCTGGCAGAGCGCTCGAAAAATCCTGTTTTGCAACTATTCATCGACGTCTTGATGAGGCTGACCGCACGATACGCGCGCCAATCGCGGACGGACTCGGCAAGTGCGGCCAGCGAGGCGGTCGACCACATGCATAACGACCACTCCGAAATCGTCGCCGCGGTCACCGCAGGCGATTCCGCGAGGGCGAAGACACTGAGCGAGCGACATGTCGAGGCAGTGACCGCCTGGCTGCAGCAGCACCACCGAGTCGGAGGCGGCCGAGGCCAAATGGCGCCACTCAACCGCGACGCGCCCCGGGGCAAGTTGGCTGAGGTGCTCGCGGCCACCATCGGCGACGAGATCGCCGCCGGCGGCTGGCAGGTCGGTTCAGTCTTCGGAACCGAGACGGCGCTGCTGGAACGCTTTCGCGTGAGCCGCGCCGCGTTGCGGGAAGCGGTGCGGCTGCTCGAATATCACTCGATCGCGCAGATGCGCCGCGGGCCCGGCGGCGGGTTGGTCGTTGCAAAGCCCCAGGCGCAGGCCAGCATCGACACCTTCGCGCTCTGCCTGCAGTACCGCAAGCCCAGTCGTGAAGACCTTCGCTGCGTCCGGGATGCCATCGAGATCGACAATGTCGCCAAAGTAGTCGCCAAAGTCGTGAAGCGGCGCACCGAAGCCGAGGTTGCGGCCTTCCTGACCGCGCACGGCTCGGGCCTGGGCGGAGATTCCCGAGAGATCGATGTGCGCGCGGCCGCCGTCGAGGAGTTTCGGTTCCACGTCGGACTAGCCCAGCTGGCCGGCAATACGCTGCTCGAGCTGTTCCTGCGGATCATCGTCGAGTTCTTCCGCCGGCATTGGACCAGCACCGAGCAGGAACTGCCAAGTTGGGGCGACGTCGTCGCCGTTGAGCATGCTCACCTGCGGATTCTCGAGGCGATCGAGGCCGGCGACGACAGCCTGGCCCGCTATCGGGCCCGGCGGCATCTGGATGCGGCGGCCGCGTCGTGGCTTTACTAACACCCGAATGCCTCTTGGCGCGCATAGCCGGGGCCCGCCGCGGGTATGCAAGAAGCGACAGGGGGTTGGCTGGCCCGGCAGGGGGATGGCGAATTGATCGAAAGCGGGAGCGCTGAGATGACCACGAGCACGGAAGCGGAGCACGCGGGCTTCGTTCATTCCGCGCTGCTTTACCACTCCCAAGCGGAATACCTGGACTTCGTGGCACGCTTCGTGCTCGACGGCTTGGCGATGGACGAGCCGGTGTTGGTGGCAGTACCGGGTGACAGACTAGCGCCGCTACGCGATGCCTTGTGGCGTGCATGCGACGGATTGCCCGCCGATTTGCGATTGGTGGACATCACTGAGGTCGCGCGCAACCCGAGCCGGTTTTTGGCACTGCAGGGCTCCTTCGCACGAGAGCACGCCAATCGGCGGTTGCGGATCGTCAGCCAACTAGTCTGGCCCGGACGCAGCCCGGATGAATCGCTGGCCTGCGCCCAGCTTGAGGCTTTGGCCAACGTCGCGTTCGAAGGCCACCAGGTGACGGAGCTCTGCCTCTACGACGCAGACCGGTTGGATGAGGCTGTGTTGGCGGATGCGCGCGCGACCCACCCCCGGTTATGGAGATCCGGATCGGTCCACCGCAGCACCGATTACGCGCCAGACGAGGTGCTGGCGCGCTGCAACCAACCGCTCCCCGCCTACCCGGGGGCCGTTACATACATGGTCAGGAAGTCCGAGGACCTGGGCCCCGCGCGTTCTTTCGCCGTCGACTACGCGGGCTGGGTTGGACTCTCGGAGGACGGCATCGAGGATCTGCAATTGATCGCCACCGAACTGGCCACCAACAGCTTGATGTATACCAACGGAGCGTGCCGGCTGGCCTTCTGGCTCCACGATGACCATTTGGTCTGTGAGGCGCGCGACGGCGGACGGCTCGATGACCCGCTGGCCGGATGCCTGGACCCCGGACCCGGCGGCCCAGCCAGCCGCGGACTGTTCTTGGTCAATGCCATGTCGGACTTGGTGCGTACCCACACGACGACAACAGGTACGACGATCCGGGCATATCTCCGGTTTGACCCCTCGCCGAGGCCGAATAGCTAAATCGACGAGCTCAGACGTTGGTCTGCGTCGGTGCCACGACCACAACGCCGGGCGCCGGAGCACCTTTGGGGGCGGGGGTATTCAGCACAGGGCCGGTTCCGGCGCCGGGGCTGGCCTCTGTGCAGCCGGCAGCAAACATCGCGAACATCGCGGCCAGCACCGCACCCAGTATCCGAACTGACAGCATGCCCTTGCTGGTCTTCATCGCGGTCATTGATTGCGCCTATCGTTTCGCTCGTAACTTTTCCGTCTGTCTCAAACCGTTGCACATGCTGTCGCCATCATCTGGCACCGCGTGCCAGTTTGGGGATTGGCGCAGGTTTCGCGGCCTCTGGGGCACAGAGCACGTGAAGTGAATTTGCATTGCCCGCCCCATGGCGTCTAACCTCGGCGCTCGTGCGTCTTCTTGAACGAGCTGTAGTAGCCAGCACCCGCAGCGGGGTCTGATCCAGACCGACCCCCCGTTGTGGGTCGAAAGCTACTACCCGTCGGTCGCTCCTGCTGACCAGAGAAGACCGACACAATGCCTTTCTCAACACCCCTCCTGTTCCAGACTCCAATCCGCTATCGGGTCGCGAACGCGTGGTTCGCTGGCCAGTTCGGTACAGCCTTGCCGCGCGGGCTGCGCGAGCTCGCCGACCAGATGTCGTGGGACAGCTTTGTCGCGACGTACGCTCACACGACCGGGCCGCTACGGCTCGGACACTGGGAGTGCACCGACACCGAGCGCCCTCAGGGACGGCTGGGCCCGCAGGTTCGCAACTTCCGGGGCATGATTGCCGTCGGCGATAGCATCAGCACCTCGACCGCCGCCGCCAGCGGGCCGATTGCGGCTCTCACCGCGATGCTGCACGAACGCGGGATAACCGTGGAGACGCTGAGTTTCCATCAGATGCGATCAGAGGAGTACACCGCGACCTTCATCCGCGGCAGCGATGGGGTCCGCGCCGAGTGGGCAATGGGCTGGTCCACGGATCCCACCCAGTCCGCGTTGCGCGCGATGATCGCCTGCGCCAACCGGCTGTGCGGCGAGCAAAGGGCCGCGTAGCCGCGAGTCAGAGTGGGCGCAGCACGATCGGCATGCCGTCGATCGGTATCGGCATGCCGCTGTAGTCCCACCGCGCCTGGTACCCCGGCCGGGGCAGTTCCAGCCGGTAGCGGCGCAGCAGACGGTGCAGGATCGCCTTGATCTCCAACTGGCCGAACACCATTCCGATGCACTTGTGTGCGCCGCCGCCGAAGGGCGAGAACGCGTACCGGTGCCGTTTGTGCTCGTTGCGCGGCTCGGTGAACCGGTCCGGGTCGAATTTCATAGGGTCCGTCCAAATTTCCGGCAGCCGATGATTCAGCCCGGGAAACGCGAGGACGTTTGTGTCCTTGGGTATGTAGTGGCCCAATAGTTCGGTGTCGCGCACCGTCCGGCGCATCGCCCACTGGACCGGCGTGACGAGCCGGATCGATTCGTTCATCACCAGGTCGAGCGACTCCAGCTTCTCCAGCGACTCGATGTCGAGTGGCCCGTCGCCGAGGCGGTCGGATTCGTCGCGGCAGCGCTGCTGCCACTCGGGGTTGGCGGCCAAGTGGTAGGCCATCGTCGTGCTGGTCGACGTCGACGTGTCGTGGGCGGCCATCATCAGGAAGATCATGTGATTGACAACGTCCTCGTCGGAGAACCGGTTGCCGTCTTCGTCTTCGGTCTGGCACAACACCGACAGCAGGTCGTTGCCTTCCTTGCCGCGGCGCTCCTCGACTCGGGCGGCGAAGTAGTGCTCCAGGAGTTGTCGGGCCTTGAGGCCCCGCCACCACGTGAACGGCGGCACGCCGGTGCGGATGATCGCGTTGCCGGCGAGGGTCGTCGTGGTGAACGCCTTGTTCACCTTGGTGAGCAGCTCACGGTCGGTCCCCGGTTCGTGACCCATGAATACCATCGAGGCGATGTCGAGGGTCAGCTCCTTCATTGCCGGGTAGAGCAGGAAACGCGCGTCGTTGGCGACCCAATCGTTGGCGATCACCTGCGACACAACCTGATCCATCTGCTCGACGTAGCTGACCAGCCGGGAGCGCACGAACGCCTCTTGCATGATGCGCCGGTGGAACATGTGTTCTTCGAAGTCGAGCAGCATCAGACCACGGTTGAAGAACGGCCCGATGACAGGGGTCCAGCCCTGTTGCGAGTAGTCCTTGTTGCGGTTGGTGTAGATGACCTGCGCGGCATCGGGGCCCAGTGCCGAGACAGACGGCAACGCTGGCGAGTCCCCAAATACGAGTGGCCCCTTGGTTTTGTAAATGTGCATCAGAAAGTCGGGTCCGCCACGCAGCATTTCGATGAGGTGCCCGACAATCGGCAGCCCGGCGTCGCCCAGCACGGGCTTGAGATCGCTGCCCGGCGGCGGGTCGGCCAGCTTCCTCTCCGGGAATTGAGTGTTCAGCAGCCTGCGTTCCACCAGCCCCATGCCGGGAAAGTTATTGACCGACGGGGTCAACCGGCGCCGCGCCTGGTCGAGTAGATAGTGCGGCGTGCTGATGGTGGCTGTCATGGGCGCTCCTTTGCGGTCCCGCGATGGTGACTGTCGTCACTCATTGACTATGATTCGGGAGAAACTTGACGGCTGTCAAGTTTTGTTTTTGGAGGTGCGTGGTGCAAGGTCAGCGGAGTGAATAGCCGTCCCGCCGCGCCGGTGCAAAGCACCCCCGCGACGCGACGCCGCGGTGACCGGCATCGACAGGCGATCATGCAGGCTGTGCGGGATCTCCTACAGGAGACAACGTTCGCTGAGCTGTCGGTCAGCACCATCAGCAACCGGGCCGGGGTGGCGCGGTCCGGTTTCTACTTCTACTTCGACTCGAAGTACGCGGTGCTCGCTCAGATCCTGGCCGAGGCCGCCGAGGAACTCGAAGAACTCACGCAGTACTTCGCTCCGCGCCGGCCGGACGAATCGCCGGAGCAATTCGCCAAACGGATGGTCGGCAGCGCCGCAGCCGTCTATACCAACAACGACCCGGTGGTGGTGGCCTGTAATGCCGCCCGCCACACCGATATTGAGATCCGCGGCATTCTCGAACGGCAATTCGAGGCCGTGCTCAGCCAGATCGTCGGCGTCGTGGACGCCGAAATGCGGGCGGGGACGGCTCATCCGATCAGTGCTGACATCCCCACGTTGGTCCGCACCCTGGCGGGCACCACCTCGCTGACGCTGACCGGTGACCCACTCCTTGTGGGCCCCGACTCCGATGTGGATCGCCGCGTGCGAGTGCTCGAGCAGTTGTGGCTGAACGCACTCTGGGGCGGCGCTGGGTAACGTCTCGAGCATGGCGAAGACGGCACCCGGGCGGTATTTCGCAGGCAAGCGGTGCTTCGTCACCGGTGCGGCCAGCGGCATCGGCCGGGCGACCGCGTTGCGGCTTGCCGCCCACGGCGCCGAGCTCTACCTGACCGACCGGGATTCCGAGGGTTTGGCCCAAACCGTGGCCGACGCCCGCGCGCTGGGTGCACAGGTGCCCGAACATCGGGTGCTGGATGTTTCCGACTACGACGCGGTGGCCGCCTTCGCGGCCGACATCCATTCGCGGCATCTCAGCATGGACGTCGTGATGAACGTCGCCGGCGTCTCGGCGTGGGGGACCGTCGATCGGCTCACCCACGATCAGTGGAGCAAGATGGTCGCGATCAACCTGATGGGACCGATCCACGTCATCGAGTCGTTCGTACCGCCCATGGTGGCGGCCGGCCGGGGAGGGCGTCTAGTCAATGTGTCCTCGGCGGCTGGGCTGGTCCCGCTGCCCTGGCATGCCGCCTACAGCGCCAGTAAGTACGGATTGCGTGGGCTGTCTGAAGTACTTCGCTTCGATCTGGCCAGCCATCGCATCGGAGTGTCGGTCGCGGTGCCCGGCGCGGTGAAGACCCCGCTGGTCGACACGGTCGAAATCGCCGGCGTCAACCGCGAGGATCCGAGGGTCAGCCGCTGGGTCGACCGCTTCACTCGCCACGCCGTCTCGCCGGACAGGGCGGCCGAGAAGATATTGGCCGGGGCCGCAAAGAACAGATACCTCATCTACACATCGCTGGACATCCGGGCCTTATACGTGGTCAAACGGCTGGCCTGGTGGCCTTACAGCGTGGCGATGCGCCAGGTGAACGTGATCTTCATGCGCGCGCTTCGGCCCAGTCCGGCGACGATGCGGACCGAGGAGCGGACCGAGGAGGAGTCGGGCAATTAAGTCCAGCCCGGCGACGATGCGGTCCGGAGGCCCGTAGCAGAGGCGGTGTCAGACGGGCTGGCCGGAGCTGCCATCGCCGCCTAGACCGAATTCCCAGCTGCCGACCCCGCCGCCGCCACCGCTCCCGCCGCTGAGGGTGCCGCCGTTGCCCCCGTTTACATACGAGGTCCCATTTACAGTGGTAATGCCGCCCCCACCGCCGACCGCACCAGCTGAGCCCGCGTTACCGTCCACCAAGCCGTTAGGGGGGCCGCCGTTAACGGCAGCGCCGCCGCCACCGCCTCCGACGCCGTCGTGGCCGGTGAGTCGACCGAAGCCGCCACCGCCGCCATTTGCGGTGGTGCCTGCGATGGACGCGTCGCCGCCGCTCCCGCCCGAGCCACCAGCAGCAGTGCCGTTGACACCATGCGCGCCCGCGCCCCCGCCCCCGCCGCCGCCGCCGACGGCGTCCTGCAAGGCGCTGCCTCCTCCGCCGCCGCCGCCGCCGGCACCACCCGCTCCAGCGGGTCCGCCCTGCGAGCCGCTGGCGCCACCTCCGCCGGTGCCGCCGGTGCCGCCGGTGCCTACAGCCCCGGAGATTGTGTATGAGGCGGTGCCGCCGGTGCCCCCGGTGCCGCCGGTGCCGCCGGTGCCGCTGAACGCGCCGCTGCCAGTGCCCGTACCAGCGGCGCCGCCGGTGCCTCCCGCGCCGCCACCGCCGCCACCACCACCGCCGACGAAGTAGTTGGTCGTGTCACTTTCGTTGTATGCGCCGTTTCCGCCGTGTCCGCCGGTGCCCCCGATGCCGCCGACGCCGTTGGTGCCGCCGTTGGGGGTGCCGCCTCCGGTGCCTCCGGTGCCGCCTTGGCCACCATCGCCGCCTTGTCCACCGACGGTCTCGGTGACGCCGTCGGGTGAGGGGAGGATCGGGCTGTTGCCGTAGCCCGTGCTGCCGGTGCCGCCGTTGCCGCCGGTGCCTCCGCGCCCGCCGGTGCCCGCGCTGCCGTCGTTCAAGCCGACCCCCGCCGCGCCTGCCGCGCCGCCGGTGCCGCCCTGGCCGCCCATGCCGCCAGTCCCGGTCACGCCGGGGCTGAAGATGCCATCGTTGTCGCCGCCGGTGCCGCCGGTGCCGCCGATGCCGCCGGTGCCGCCATTGCCGCCGTTGCCCTCGATGCCGCCGATGGGGGCGCTGCCGCCGTGGCCGCCCTGGCCGCCCGCTCCGCCGGTCCCGCCCTGGGAGCCGTCGAGCTCCGTGAACTCGCCGGCGGTGCCGGTGGCTCCGGCGCCGCCGGCGCCGCCCAGGCCGCCGACCCCGCCGGTGCCGATGCCGCCGTTAACGCCGCCGTCCGCTCCCGTGCCGGCCGCGCCAGCGGTGCCTCCGGTGCCTCCTTGACCGCCCGCGGCGCCGCTGCCGCCGCCGGTGGTGGCGGTGTTGGTGCCGCCGAGGCCGCCGCCGCCGCCGGTGCCGCCGTTGCCTCCTGCGCCGCCGGCGCCGCCGCCTTGATTGTTGATGCCCGCGCCGCCGGCGCCGCCCTGACCACCGGCGCCGCCCTGACCACCGGCGCCGCCCTGGCCGCCCTGGTTGCCCGCGGTGGGCGTTGACGACGAGTCGTTGCCGGCGGTGCCGGTGGCGCCGGAGCCACCGTTGCCACCCTGGCCGCCGGCTCCACCGGTACCCGTGCCGCCGTTCGCGCCACCATCGGATCCGCTGCCCGCCGCCCCGGCGGTGCCCCCGGTGCCGCCCACGCCGCCCTGACCGCCCATCCCGCCGCCGGTGGCGCCGGTGGCGGTGGTGGCGGTGTTGTTCCCGCCCAGGCCGCCGGTGCCGCCGGTGCCGCCGG
>Ga0302319_10011605_pt1 | contig 16708 bp, 12 predicted proteins | sample Bog_T0_2_FD_203319 | JGI IMG/M metagenome (GOLD analysis project Ga0302319, IMG submission 203319) | Peat permafrost microbial communities from Stordalen Mire near Abisko, Sweden - Bog_T0_2 | ecosystem: Environmental > Terrestrial > Soil > Wetlands > Peat | place: Sweden: Abisko, Stordalen Mire...
TGATGGATGTCTTCTCTTTCATACTACTTTTATACTACCGCTCCATTCGCGTTTCAAGTTACAAGTTCAATTTGCGCGTATTCTTCGGTTATTTTCTGGGCACCGGGACGGCGGCGATTACGTCGGTTAGGACGCGGTCGGCGTCGAAGCCTTCTAACTCAGCTTCGGGCTTGAGCATGATGCGGTGACGGAGGACGGGCTGGACGGCGCGCTTGACGTCGTCGGGAACGAGGTAGTCGCGGCCGTCAAAGGCGGCGGCGGCCTGGGCTACACGCATGAGGCTGATGGCGGCGCGGGGGCTGGCACCGAGGAGAAGGGTGGGCCACTCGCGGGTGCGGCGGGCGATGGCGAGGATGTAGGTGTAGAGCTCGGGCTCGATGCGGATGGAGCGGACTTCGGCGCGGGCGGCGGCGAGCAGGTCTGGAGGGATGGGCGCGATGGAGACGTCCTGGAGAAGCCCTGCGCCGGAGCCGGCGTGGTGGCGCTCGAGAATCTGCATTTCTTCCTGCTCGGAGGGGTAAGCGACGCGGATTTTTAGCAGGAAACGATCGAGCTGAGCTTCGGGGAGGGGGTAGGTGCCTTCGAAATCGACCGGGTTCTGGGTGGCGAAGACGGTAAACCAGGCGGGCAGCGGGCGACGGACGCCGTCGGATGTGACCTGACGCTCTTCCATGCACTCGAGCAGCGCGGCCTGGGTGCGCGGGGGCATGCGGTTGATTTCGTCGACCAGGAGCAGGTCAGTGAAGACGGGGCCGGCGTGGAAGGTGAAGGCGTCTGAACCCTGGCGGAGGATGGTGGTGCCGAGGATGTCGGCAGGCATGAGGTCAGGGGTGGCCTGAACGCGCTGGAAACCGAGGCCGAGGAGCGGGCCGAGGGATTTGACGATGAGCGTTTTGGCGATGCCGGGCACACCTTCAAGCAGGGCGTGACCCTGGCAGAGGATGGCGATGAGGACTTCTTCAATGACCGCTTCCTGACCGGCGATGACGCGGCCCAGTTCGGTACGGGCGTGGGCGATGAGCCGGTTGGTGGCGAGCAGGGGCTGCTCTCCGGTTTGAGTAGTTTGGATTGGATCTTCGAATGGAATTCCGTTTGTTTCCTGGCTCATGAAGCCCTTTCCTTCGGTTGAGATGGATGATTTGCGGATGATGATGAGGATTGCCGCGGCAGGTGCGCGATTTGCCCGATGACGCCGAGTTTTGCGGCGGCGATGAGCTTTTCGCGGTGGCCATGGAGCATTTGAATGAGGCGGAGGGCTTCGCGCGGGGTGGTGGTTTCACTCCAGGACGCTTCTTCGCAGGCGGCGAGGTCGGGTTCCAGAGTGGGGTCGGAAAGGGGAAAGCGGGTGCGGATGATGACGCACAATTCGGCGGCGCTTATCTGGCTGCCACGGCGACCGCATAACTGCATGGTGCGGCGTCGGAAGCGCTCCCAGGCGATGGAGACGGCGGTGGGTGCTGCTCCGGCGTTGCGATAGAGGGAGCCGAGCGCATCAAGAAATTCTATGGGCGTGGCGCGCGGGGGCGGGGGCAGATCGCGGACCGGTCCGCTGCGGCGGCTGAAGCTGAAGACGATGAGAAGGCCGAGAACGGGAAGGCCGATGCGCAGGAGGTTGAGGGCGGGGCCGGCGGCGTAGCTCCAGGTGGTCTGGACGTCCCCGTGGAGGGACTCATCCCAGTAGAAACGATGGCCTTCGCGGGGGCCGATGGAGTTGAGCAGCAGGTCGAGATTGTTGGCGCGGGCGAGCGAGCCGTTCTCAAGCGGAGTGGAGCTGGCCCACCAGACGGCGTGGCCCTTGCCCCAATCGAACTCGACCACCGAAGGCTGGCCGGAGCAGCTGTAGTCGACATGGTGGGCGGGGTTGCCGACGTGCCAGCTTGCCTGGGGAACCATCCAGACTTCCCCGGAGCTGGCGAGGGAATTCAGGCCCTCTGGGTCCAGGCGGCAGGCGGCGAAGTCGAGCTCGTCGGGGGGGGCGCCGGCGTCTCCGGGCAGGATGGAGCTTCCGTACATGCCGGTAGAGAGCACGCGGCCGCCGCGCTCGAGGATGGTGCGGACGGCCTTGATGTCGCCGGGTTCGCGGGTGAACGGCTCGGCGAAGATGACGACGGTTTCGGGGCCGGATTGCGCGGCGAGGTCGGTGAGCGGCTGCTCCCATCGCTCGATGGGGTAGTTTGAGCGGACCAGTGTTTCGTAGGCAGCGCGGGCGCCGTGGCGGCCGGCAAGGTAGGTGGAGGGAAGAGGATTGTCGCTGTTGTTGGCGCTGGGCATGAGGAAGCCGGTGACGATGGCGAGAGAGACGGCGAGGCCAAGAACCCAGTAAATCAGGCGCCGGTCTTTGGCATCGACAGAGGATTTCCGGATGCCATAGACAAAAAGGCAGATCAGGCCAGTTCCTATGATGGCCAGAACCAGGTCTCGCCAATAGCGCGCGAAAAAATCGAGAAGCAGGCTCATTGCGTCGCACCTCCGCTCGCTTCAGTTGCCGCAGGAGTTGCGCTGCCGGAGATCAGGGCGTTAGCGAGTTGCTCGGCGGCTCGGTAGTCGCTTTCGGCGGCGGGGCGGCCTCCGTACCAGATGCGCTCAAAGGTGCGGGTGAGTGTGGCGAGGCGGGTTTTGCGCGGATCCTCAGGGGCGATGAGGGCGAGATATTCGCGGGGGGTGCGGGCGCGGTCTGCGGGCCAGAGGCGGCGGGATTCAAGGCGGGAGATTGCGGCCCAGTAGACGAAGTGGACGGCTTCGCGCCACTGGCCGGCGGCGGCGGCACGGCGGGCGTCGTCAAGCCAGAGTTGCCAGTCGCGGGCGGAGGCGGCTCCGGGCTCGGGTGGGCGGTTTTCCGGAATGAGGCGGACGCGCCAGCGGCGTTCGAACTGAAGAAGACCCCAGGCCAGTCCGACGCAGATGAGGAGGATGAAACCGCCGACGAGGACGCGGCCTATCCAGGGAGAGCGGGAGGCGAAGCGCTGGGCGCTGTCGAAGAGCTGGTTGAGCCAGGAGCTGACCTGTTCCAGTAGGGCATCGCGTGGAGACGGTACGGCGACATTGCGGAAATCGCGGCCGGCGAGGACCTGGCTCATTTGCTCGCGCTGCTCGGCGTGGGCGGGCGGCGACGTAGCGGCGGAGATGGCTACGGCCTGGGCGAGTTCATGGGTGAGGCGGGTTTGGGCGTCGGCTAACGACTGAGTGGTGGTGGGCGGAGGGGGAAGTGCGTCTTCGCTGGCGGGGAGGTGGTCCTTTTGCGCGGAGTCGGGCTTGGGCGGGGCTGCGTCCTTGTCCTGAGCCTTGGAAAGCAGGACGCGGAGCCATCCGTAGCGGACTAGGCGGCGCTCGGGGTTTGCGGTATTGGTGAGGGGGATGCGGTCATCGGGGCCGATGAGGTTCGGGTCGCAGGTTTTCTGGTCGCGGGCTTGGGCGCAGGAGGCGACGATGGGGATGAGGTCCTGGAGGTGGGTGCGGTATTCGTCGACGGAAGCATCGTGCCAACGGCCGGAGGGAGTGGGCGGGGCGGCGGTGATGGGGTTTTCGGCGCGGGTGGGCGCGGGGGCGAGAAGGATGGCGAGAATGGCAGCGGCGAAAACAGCGGCGGCGCGGGCCGGGCGGAGGTTCATGAATGTTGCTCCTCGGCGATGGGAGGCGCGGTGATGCCTTCTCCTGCGGGAGGGGTGAGGTCTGCGGTCATTCCGGCGGATTCCATCAATCGCTCGATGTCGTAGCCTTCGCGGCGTATGCGCTGATCATAGTAGAAGAGGGTGATGGCGATGGGGTAGATGGGGCCGAGGATGACATAGATTGTCGTGGCAAGTATGAAAACGGCTGGTTGATAGAAGTGGCGGGTTGTTTCCCCCATGTGCAGCATTGAGCCAACAAAAAACATCAATTGTCCAAGCAAATACTCAAGGCCCCAGGTTAGGACCCACAACGACACATAAACGACGAGCCAGGTGAATAGGACGCGGATTCGTGTTCCTTTTGACAGTGTCCAGCTGCGCTGGAGGGACTTGAGGCCTTTGAGATTCTCAAGGGCGGCGATTGGGAGAGCGAGCGAAAGGCATGCGCCGCACCATAGAAATAGCGTGGCTCCCGTCAGACCTGGAACAACAAAGACAAGAGCGGACGCAAGGCCAGTTAGTTTCGGGGAGCACTTAGAGATGAAGAATATGGCCTCCGCAATGAGGAGGCTTGCTGCAAAAAGCTCGGGCACAACCAGCATTGCAACGGATTTAAGCATCGCGATCCACAAGTAGCTCCGCCAGCGATTCGCTGCGAACCGCGTTGCTGTTGCAAACGAGTATTCAGAGAGCAGGATATTCCCGGACGCAATCTTGATCATTGCCGGCTCAAAGAGGAGATAGCGAACGTTGAAAACTTGGTAAAAGCCGAGCCACACTGCGGCGTTCCAGAAAACGAGGCCGCTTCTTGTCCAGTTTGGGTGCAAAAGCGAGGAAACGTGGATCCAAGCTTCGTCAGCATAAAGGATGAAGTCCATGAGTAGCGTTGGAATGGTCGCAACCAATACAAACGCGAGGAATGCGACCGGTAAATCTGAAAGGTTCGGTCGAGGATTTCGCCGAGGTTCATGGGACGCAGGGGAGGCGTCATGCAGGCACTCCTGCTGGTGGCGCTATGGGTAGTGGGGCATCGTGGCGGAGGCGCTGGTCGTGGTAGATGACGGACAGAGCTGTCGTCAGTGCGGCGTATGTCAACGACATCCATAGAACCATGAGACCTGAGAAGAGCACACCTGCGAAGCCGATTGCGATGTAGCCCCATGGATTGAAGGATTGGATATGAAGGGCAGCCGATGCGAAGACTCCTATTGAACCGAGCAGCATGGCGATGAGCTCAATGGCCATCATCGCGGCGTAGAGAATGGCATAGATGACTAACACAACCAGAAAAATGCGTCTCCTGGCGCCCTGGGTGAGTTGGCTACTGCGCTCGATAGAGGCGCGGGCGGCGAGCCCTTCTTCGACGCAGGCTGGAAATGCCAGCGAGAGGCGAATCATCTGCAGGATGCCGTAAACGAACGCTGGAATAAGAAGCAGAAGCGCGGGGAAGAGCAGGAAGGCCATAAGGGTGGGCGTGGTCTTCGTGAGCGCTAGCAGCCCAATCCCGCCGGCCAACAAGATATAGATTGCCAGGACGGGAAGAAACGCGCGCAGATAAATCCAGAACAAGAGCCAAATGTGGCGACCAAGGCGGTTCCATGCCATCCCGTAGGCTTGGCGGAATGTGACCTTGATGCCGTAATCGGCTTGCGTGGAAGCATGGCACGTTGCCGCCATGTAGATGCCAAAGATTGCGGCACTGAGGATGGAGACGATGACGAATAACGGGATGAAGACCGCCGGGAAGTTGGAACGAAGCATCGCGTCCGGCGCCGGGTGGGGCCATTGCGCGATGATGGGGGCGAACACAACCGCCTCCATTGCGAGAACGATGAACAAGATGAGAGCGCAGGGAGCCGCCGCAATGCCGACGAGCCGCCAGAAATTTGAGCGAAGGAGGCGGAAGGTCCTGTCGAGAATCTGACTGATGGTCATGGGGCCGCGGTAATGTGGCTGGGCAAATACGACATTGGGAAAATGGCTCATAGCGATCCTTCAGAAGGTTCGGGCGGGGGTTGCAGAGGGGGTCGGCGGGCGTAGGGGATTCGGGCTGTGGCGGTGCGGGGACCACGAGACCGGCGTGGTGCATCATCCACTCGATGTCAAAGCCTTCGCGGCGGATGCGCTGATCGTAGTAGAAGAGGGTGATGGCGATGGGGTAGAGGGGGCCGGTGAGGGCCGCGAGCATGGCTCCGAGCAGGTAGTCCGCGAACCTGTAGAGCGGTTGATCGATGAGCTTGGTAACCTTCCCACCGTAGAAGAAAAGATCTGTAAAAAAATACAGGAGCAGATGAAACCCGCCGGCTAAACCGATGCCGAGGATGGAGAGACTCATCCATGCGACGAGGATGCGGATGCGGGTATCTCGCGACAGCGTCCAGCTTCGTTTCAAGGCTCTCAATCCGGTAAATGGTTCGAGGGCGACGACGGGGACGGCGAGGGAAATGCAGGAGCTGATCCAAAGGAACAGGGCTATGCCGCCAAGGATCGGAGAGAAAAGACCAAAGGCAACGAGGAGGACTGCACCTTTGTTGTTGAAGGCTCCCGTTGCGTATTCGATGAGGGCCACGATGAAGATTGCCACACAGGTGAGGATCTCTGGAATCAGGAACTGCGCGATTACCTTCAGAAAGGCGATCCAGAGAAAGCTGCGAGCTTTTGACAGAGTGAATTGAATCGCAATTCGGATTGAGGTCGCCTGCTCAAGGACCGCATCGGATGCAACTTTGACGAAGATGGGAAAGATCAGAAGTCCCAGAATTGCTGCGACATGATAGTGCAGAAGCGATCGAAGAAGGCTCCAGAGCAACTCCTGGCCCTGCTCATCAGCGGTGCGATTTTGTGATTGAGGAAAGAACCTGTAGTCCGCGAGTTCGATGGCCATGAGTGCTAGTGCGGGGATAGCAGCGATGCTGAAGAACGCGAGGAATCGCGACCGGTAGATCTGGAGGGTCCGGTCGAGGATTTCGCCGAGATTCATGGGGCGCAGCGGTTGTGCCATGGTCTCGTTGCAAGTTGCTGGCGCGAGTTGGGGATTGTGGATGGGGCAATATAAAGAACCCCATCCCTCGGGGGCTAAAGCCCACAATTTTGTTGGCCCAATATGGCACGAGTAAACTCGTGCCCTTTCAAAACTGTAGACTTCTGCCCTTTCAAGACTGTGGACTTATACCCTTTCAAGACAGCGACTCGTGCCCTTTCAAAGATTGCCTGGTTCATAGCTTCGTTAGTGCGCTGGTGCGGGGTGGATCCAGATGGCGTTGCCGCCGCCGGGAGCCATCTGGATGTCGAGCATGGTTGTTTTGTCGACGGGCATTTTAGTGATGACGGTGTGGGTGGGCTCCTGGGCGGCGTCGGGGGCGTCTGCGTAGATTTCGGCTATGAATTTGCCATCGCCGAGGAAGGTGAGCGGGAGGCGGACGCCGCGGTCTTCCCAATTCGTGATTGATCCGAGGTACCAGTCCGGGCCGCTGCGGCGGGCAACGGTGATCCACTCCATGGGCGCGCCGCCGAGGACTTCGATGTCGTCCCAGGATGTTGGGACTTGCTTGATGAAGTCGAATGCCTGCTGGCCCTGGTAGTGCTCGGGGTAGTCGGCGACCATTTCAAAGGGACTCTCAAAGACGACGAAGAGGGCGAGCTCATGGGCGCGGGTGCCGAGGCTCATGGGCATGTTGTTGCGGGGGATGAAGGTTTCGCGTGTGGCATTGCCGAAGGCTCCGGGGGTGTAGTCCATGGGGCCGGCGAGCATGCGGGTGAAGGGCAGTGTGGTGTTGTGGACGGGGTTGGTGCGGGCGCTCCACTTGAGATATTCCTTACCCATGACGCCTTCCTGGGTGATGAAGTTGGGCCAGGTGCGGCGGAGGCCGTCGGGCTTATAGGCGCCGTGGAAGTCGATCATGAGGTGGTTGGCGGCGGCGAGCTCCAACACGCGGTGATACCAGCCGACCATCTGCTGATCGTCGCGATTCATGAAGTCGATTTTGACGCCGGCGACGCCCCACTTCTCGAAGAGAGGGAAGGCGGTGTTCATGTACTTGTCGACGGAGGTCCAGTGAGACCAGAGCCAGATGCGGACGTTTTTCTGCTTGGCGTAGCGGAGCAGCTCGGGCATGTCGACTTCGGGGACTACGTGGGTGATGTCGGCGATCGCGGCGTAATCGTCCGGGCCCGTTCGATTTGCGACGGCCCAACCGGCGTCGATCATCATGTAGGGGAAACCGGAGGCGGACGCGAAGTCGATGTAGTGCTTCATGGTGGCGGTGTTCATGCCGGTCTTGAAGCTGACGCTGGGAGCGGCCTGACCCGACCACCAGTCCCATGCGGATTTGCCGGGACGAATCCATGACGTGTCGGTGATTTTCGAGGGTGGGTTGAGGTTGAGAACGATGTTGGATTCGATGAGGCGGCCGGGCTCGTCGCCGATCATGAGGACGCGCCAGGGGGTTTTGAACGGGGCGGTGGTTTCAACGGCGATGCCGGGCAGGTCGACGCGCGGCGAGAGTTCGCCGCGGAGGGTGTTTCCGTTGGATGCTTTGCGGAGATACATGCCGGCGTAGTTGTCGATGTTGGCTTCAGTGATGGCGACCCAGCCGAGGCCAGGCTCTTCGGCGAGAAGGGGCATGCCGATGAGCCAGTCCTTGTGGAGGCCGCTCGCGAGGCGCTGCTGATACTCGTCTTCCCAAGAGGACTGGAAGCCATCGAGGATGAGCGGGTAGGTGGTGGCGTCTTTGGCGTAGGAGAACTCGGTGAGCTCATGAGCGATGTGCACTTCTTTGAGGGAGGGTTGAGCGGGAGCGAGGTAGCGGAAGGCGACGCCATCGTCGAAGACGCGCGCTTCAATGGTGAGTTTGCGGCCGGAAGGGTCCTGAAAATCGGCGCGGACGGCGTTGTAGTGGTTATGGACGGTGCTGGTTTTGCCGACGGGGATGGGATAGGACTCGTCCGCGGCGCTGGTTTGGGCGGCGGTCGAGCGCATGCCGGGGCCGAAGGCGGGCTGGCCGGTGATGTCGAGGCCGAGGGTCGATTTGGCGATGAGTGGTTTGCCGTGGAACTCGACGGAGTAACTGAGCGGCGATTGGGGCGGCTGAGCTTCGTAGAGGAAGAAGACGATTTGCCCGTTGGGTGAGGCGACCTGAATGGGTTGCGCCGGAGCGGACTGAGCTGGATTCGCCGGGGGGACGAGTTTGTCCTGGGCGGTGGCGGCTTCAAGACTGACGAGGAGGAGAAGGCTAAGCAGGGCGGGGCGCAGACGGACCATGGGTTTCTCCAAGCAAAAACGATTGGATTCAGGGTGCGATCGAATCAAATTTCCGGGTACGCGCCAGTATAGTCTCAGTCGGCATCGAGGACCGGAACGGCTGATTCATGCGGAGTGTTCCGGGTCCGACGGGCGACTGGAAGGCGGGTCGGGCGGCGGAGGCTCGGTTGAATTGACGGGCTCAGCATGTGTGGGCGCCACGTACGGCGGGAGTGGCTCAAGTTGAGCTTCGGTTGTGAACGCGGCTGGGGGCTGGGGCGGAAGCGGGGTGAATTCGGCTTGCACAAAAGGGACCGGCGCGGGCACTACGAGGCCGGCGGCCTGCATCATCCACTCGATATCGAAGCCTTCCTTGCGGACGCGCTGGTCGTAATAAAGCAGGGTGATGCCGGTGGCATAGATGGGGCCGAGGAAGGTGTTGGTGAAGAAACCGATGACCTGGGAGAGTGCGGTGAGTCCGGGTCCGAGTTGGCCGTGGTTTTTGATCACGCCCGCGATGGTGAAGACCTGGGTGATGCCGACCAGTCCGATCTTGATGACGCCGATGAGGAGGGCCAGCACGAAGATGCGGCCGCGCGCGCCTTTGCTGAGGTCGATGGCGCGGCGCAGGGAGAGGCGGGCCTTGGTGTTCTCGACCACGCAGGCGGGCAGGGCAAGGGCGTAGCGGAGGCTCATGAATATGGTGTAGGCGCCTACCGGCAGAAGCAACAGCACGAAAGCGAGCATGGCGATGCCAATGATGATGGCCGTCTGCGGATCGGGTTGAGGAGGCGGGGTGCCGGGAGTGGCGCTGAAGATCTTTCCATAGAAGCCCAGAACGCCGAATGCACCGATATAAAGCAGGGCAAAGGGTGTCCAGACGACAAAGGCGGTGATGGTCATGAGCCACAGATAGCGGCCGAGACGCGGCAGCACAGCGCCGTAGGCTCCACGGATGGTGGCGGGCTGGCCGAGATGGACCCAGGCCACAGCGCGGCAGATTGCGGCTACCGAGGCTCCAAAGAGCAGGAAGAGGATGAGCATTTCGATTGCGCCGGTGCCGAGGGTAATCCAAATGGTAGCGCCGGCGACATGTTGATTCTTCAGCAACATTCCCAGGCCGATAAGGAGCAGATTGAGGACCAGCGCAACTCCGGCGTACGGGGCGAAGATACCCGCAAAGAGGACAAAGTTGTTGCGATAGAGCTCGGCCGTGCGGTCGAGGATTTCGCCGAGGGTAAGCGGGCGGAGACTGGTTTCCATGCGGGAGCTCCCGGGAATCGTTCTGTATGTGCTTGCGGGGATACTAGCACAGGCCCAATCCGGGAGCAGTGAGCAGGTTACTGCGGGTGCTGCTTGAATTTGCAAACAAATAACTGGCGACTCAGGCTTGGGGTAAACTGGTGTCCCAAGCGATGGATGCACTGCAAACGTCGGTCAACGATCTCGCCAAGGCCTGCGCCCGCTCCGCCGATGCCGCGGAATGGGCGGAGTTCCTGCGCCGGTGCACGCCTCTGGCGTCGCTGGTGGCGCTGCGTGTTTCTCGCTCCTGGGTAAGCTTTTCTTCCCCTGCAACGGTGAACGATATAGTTCAGGAAATCTTTATGAAGCTTTGCGAGCAGGAGCGCCGCATTCTGCGGGAGTTCGAGCCGCGTGGCGAGGACTCATTCCTGGGACTTCTGCGGCTGGTTTCCGCCTCGGTAGCAAATGACTATTTTCGGCGCACTCACTCGGCGAAGAGGGGTGGCAAGGTAGTAACGATGGCACTGGCAGAGGAAGGCGCGCCTGGACCGTCGGCGAGCGTTCATCCGACGGCGAGGCTGGATCAGGAAGTATTGCTGTCTCAGCTGGACCAGAAGCTGCGTTCCGCGCCGGAGGTGATCTGCGAGCGGGACCGGGCCCTGTTCTGGCTCTATTACCGGCAGGGTCTGACCGCGGAGGAAATTGCCGGGCATGCCGGTGCGGGACTTACCCCGAAAGGCGTGGAAAGCGCGCTGAGGCGGGTGGCTAAGTGGTTGAGGGGAGAGGTGGAAAGGCAGAAAGCCGGGGACCAGGCGGAGTCGGGATAGTCAAAGAACGAATTAAATGAAAGGAATGTGACCTGAATTGCCGTTAGACAGTGTGTAGACATGAATAACGACTCAAACTCGAAACGCCCATCGGACACTTCAGCAGACCCCCTTGCCCGGGCGCTGGAGGAACTGATGGAAAACCGATTGTCCCAAGGGCTGACGCCCGAGTGGACCAGAACAAGTGTGCTTGGTGGCGGGCAATGTCCAGAGCCGGACGAATGGCTCCCCTTACTCGGAGGTGACGCGCGGCCGGCAGACGACGCGAATGTGGATGCGCTTCTGGCGCATGCGGCCGAGTGCGGCAAATGCGCGGCGCACCTGCGCATGCTGACTGCGGAAGCTTCTGGAGAGGAAACGGCGGAACTGGTGGGTCTGGTTTCGGCTTCCTCCGAGTGGCAGCGCAAACTGGCCGCCGAGCTGGCACGGACGCCGTGGCAGAACGTTTTACGGATGGAAAATAAGCGTCTGAAGGCTTCAAAGGCTTATCTGTGGATGGGAAGCGGGCTGGCGGCAACGTTGATGATTGGCGCCGTGACCTTTTTCTGGTGGCAGCGCGCCAATTCTCCTGAACGCTTACTGGCCGAGGCCTATACGCAATCGCGCACGTACGACCTGCGGATGCCGGATGCTGGCTTTTCCGAGGTGAACCACGAAACGCATTTACGCGGTGGTGGAACGGTGCATGAATCATCGCGGCTGCTGGATGCGCGTGCCCGCATTGAACGCCAACTGGAGAATACGCCGGAGGACGCGCACTGGCTGGAACTGGAAGCTCGCGCGGATATCCAGGAGGAAAAATTCGATCCGGCAATCGAGATTCTGGACCGGCTGCTGGCCACGGAGCCTGTGACGGCTGCAGTGTTGATGGACGATGCGAGCGCATATTTTGAGCGCGGTTCGTCGACGGGCAGCGAGAACGACCGTGCGACGGCTTTGGAGAACCTGCGCCACGCCGACGAACTAGCCCCTGACGATCCTCTGGTGCTGTTCAACGAGGCGGTGGTGATGGAAGACCGGGGTCAGGCAATGAATGCGGTTGAAACCTGGAACCGGTATCTCAAGTTTGAGCGGGACCCGAAATGGCTGGCTGAGGGCCGTGCCCGGCTGCAGGCGCTGGAACAGAAGCTGAATCAGTTGAAGACGCATCAGGGCCGGATGGGCCAGCATCCTGGAACTTCCCCGGTCATGCACACACCGGCAGCTTGAATCTTCCGGCACTGGTCTTCGACCTCCGCTACAATGATTGAGCAATTCAACCTGCCGGATTTCGGTTCCGGGTGTTACTAAGTGAATGATGCGAGGAGCAGCCAATCCCCCGCGGCTGGGTCCCGAGTTACTGTCTCAAACAACCCAGAAATGCGCGAAGGAGAGTAGGCATAGCTATGTCCGGAACAACTCAGAGAACACACACATTCCATGCACACGCGAGGATCATGGAAGGCGATCTGCGCCTTCCCTTGGTTCAAAGGATTCAAACGCAGGCGCACTTACTGCTGCCCGAGGAAGGTGGATACACAGCTGATCACTCCACCGGCTACCGCCTTGAAGGGGTCTTCTCGTATAGCGCGGCGCACACGCAGGTGGCCGGTAACCCCGGCAGGAAGCCGGGCCACGGCTGGGGCACCCTGGTTACGACTGTTATTGAAGACTTGAATGTTCTGGAAGTACTGACGGCCGACCGGGTAGTGGGCCAGATTATCACGGAGCACCCCCTCGAAGGCTACGTGCCCTCGATTTCATTTCTGGGGACGCGCTTCGAGAATCTGCGCATCGCAGGACACCGGGCCGAGCTGGAACTGGACTTGAATATACTGGGCGCGAAGCCGGCAAGCGATGCGCCCTATACCAGGGACCAGGGCGTGGTGGGCCGCGTTTCCAGCCAGTATGAGCGCATCCGCAAACATAAGGATGTTCCGGCAGAGCTGTTCGAACGGTACAATCGACTTTCCTCGAGTCTTGAAGGTGCGGAGGCGGTCGAATGCTCGTTGGTAAACCAGGCGGCGGGCACTTACCCTGGCCTTTCCTTTGGGCACCACATCACGATCCCGGAATTCGGCACGATCACGCTGGCGAAGGTGACGCTGACGCACGAGGATTTCATTCCGGGGACGGGCGTTCCCAAGAAAACAACGGTGACATTGACGATGGTCGATCTGAAGCTGGGGTGCGCGATCGACGGAGATATTCCGATTGGGACGGGTTCGACGAACGGCAACACACGTCCATAGGGCTAATTCCCCAGCAAGAACACGACTCGAAAACGATCATAGCTGCAAAGCAGGGGAGCATCCGCACTTGGTCTGTCAAGAATAGGCGCGGCCCCCTGCCCTGGCGCACCCAATATGTATGGGCGCTTCTACTCCTGTTGCTCATTCCGCTGCACGACACATATCGCCGCAGCGCTCAGGCTGCGTATGGCCGCGTTTGGATACTCTTCCAGCACGGAAGACTTGCTGACAGTCAGCGGGAAGCCGAGCAGGGGTACGAAGAATTCCAACTCTCCAATCCCGAATGGGCATCGAAATTCCAACTCCTGGAAGCGGAATCGATGCTTTTCCGTGGTGCGTATGCCGAGGCTTTGCGCGTTCTTGCAGGTTGTCATCTTCCCGGCAACGATCCGGAAAGCAGAATCCGGAAGTTGTCCATCGAGGCCGTCGCACTCATACGCCAGCAACAGGTACCCACAGCGGACCTGCGGCTCACGCAGGCTGAAGGACTTTGCCGCGCACAAGACTACCTGTCCTGCGGAGATGTACTTCAGGCGCGCGCTATACTAGCGGGCAAACGTGGCGAACTCGCCCTGGCACGCAAATACTTCGTCGATACCTATTCCTTCGCCCAGGCCCACCATGATAAGTACCTGGCAGCAAACGCAGCCTTGAATCTAGGATGGGCCGCAATTCAGGCCAATCGATACGACGAAGCGGTGGATTGGTCGCGATCGGCGTACCAGGCCGGGATCGACATTGGCGATGAAGATCTTTCTCAACTAGCCTCAGGCAATCTCGGATGGGCCTATTACCAGTTGGGGGACGGTGAAAGAGCACTACAGCTCTTTCTTGGGGCACAGAAGATCGCGGCAAAACTGGGGGACACTCGAAACGAGCTCAATTGGACGAGCGCCGCTGGATATGTCTATCGCGATGCAGGGGATTCAACTCTTGCAGCGCAGTCGTATATTCAGGCACTTGCCCTGGCAAAGGAAATCGATAGCAAAGAAGATATCATCCACGCGCTGGAAGACCTTGCCCAGATTTCAGTGATGACAGGAAAGCTGGATGAGGCAGGCTCCTATATCGATCAGGTAACTCCCATGGAAGAAGCTGACGGTCGTCACGCTACTGCATATTTAGTGCTGACAAAGGGAGAACTGGCGGCTGCGCGGCACCAGGATCTGCAGGCGGAGGCACTTTTCCGCGAAGTCCAGAACGACCAGTCAAGTCCAACCACATTACGGTTGGAGGCTGGAAATGAGTTGGCCGCGCTCCTGGAGCGGGAAGGCGACAACAAGGGAGCGGAGCGCATTTACAAAACGACGCTTGCTGCTTTCGAGTTGGCGCGGGCTCAGGTCAAGAACTTGAATCTGAGACTTCCATTCGCCGCCAACGCCACGCGCATCTACGACCGTTACATCCATTTTCTCGTCCAGCACGGCAGGATCGATGAGGCATTGGCCATCGCCGACCAGAGCCGCGCCCGGACGCTGGAGCAGGGCCTGGGGATGGCAGGGGGCAACGCCTCTTTTCGCCCGGCGACGATTAATCCTCGCCAGATTGCAAAGGTCACGGGCGCAACGCTGCTTTTCTACTGGCTGGGTCAGGATCAGTCCTATCTTTGGGTCATCACGCCGACAAAAGTTACGCTGAATCCGCTTCCCGCGCGATCCGAGATTGTTGATCGCGTGGAGCGCTACCGGAAGGTTTTGCTGGCCATGAAGGATCCTCTGGAAACCGGGGATGAAGACGGGCAGGCACTCTACAAGTTGCTGGTAGCCCCGGCATCGAGCCACTTCCACGCGAACGCGCCGGTCATGATCCTGACGGATGGGGTTCTGAGCCAATTGAATTTTGAAACACTGTTGGCGCCAGGTCCGAATCCGAGCCATGATTCGCAGAATTCAGACACCGACCTGAACATCCATTATTGGATTGAGGACGCAACCCTGCTTACAGCTCCATCGCTGGCCATGCTCGCCGAGGCGAAGCCTGTCCGCGATTCGGAACGGAGTCTGCTTCTTCTGGGCAGTCCCGTTGCGCCCAATGAAGACTATCCAAGCCTTCCGTTCTTCGGGTTTGAGATGACCCGCATTCAAAGGCACTTCGCGGCATCCCATTCCGCTGTGTTTGCGGGGCAACAAGCTACTCCCGCGGCTTATCTCTCCAGCAATCCGACACGGTTCTCCTACATTCACTTTGTTTCTCATGCCGTTGCCAGCCGCACCGATCCCCTGGATTCGGCCATCATTCTTTCCGGAGCCAAGGCAAACGAGGACGATTTCAAGCTGTACGCCCGTGACATTATGAAGCGCCCCATCGATGCGCGGCTGGTCACGATCTCCGCCTGCAATGGCAGCGGTACACGTTCGTATGCCGGAGAGGGATTGGTGGGTCTGTCGTGGGCGTTTCTTCGTGCAGGCGCGCACAGTGTGATTGGCGCATTGTGGGAGGTGAGCGACGATTCGACTCCGCGCCTGATGGATGCTCTCTACCAGGGCATTGAGGACGGCAAGACTCCCGCGGCCGCGCTCCGGCAGGCCAAGCTTGCCGTATTGCATTCGCAGACCAGATTCAGCGTGCCGTTCTACTGGGCTCCTTTTCAGCTCTACACGAGGCAATAGGTCAAAACATCTAAGCTCTCTTCGCTGACGTGGCGCGCGATGGGAGAATGCCGCTCAACTCCGAACGGCTTTCGCGCACAGAAATGCTATGCTGAGTTGCCATGCGGGCCTACTATTTTCTGTTGATCACGATGGGCTTTCATGCAGCAGCGGGACAAACCGCGAAGCCAGCGGTTCAAGCCGGAGCGGGGGAATTTCTGCGAGCGGGTGTGGCCGCACAGCAGCATGGGGACAACCGATCCGCGATTGAGGATTTTAGAAAAGCTTTGGCGCTGCAGCCGAAGATGGTGGAGGCACGCGCCGGCCTGGGCGTCGCGCTGGCTGCGACGGGACAGTTTGACGAAGCGATCGAGCAGGACTTGCAGGCTCTAGCTGTCGCTCCCGACAAGACTGCAGTACGCATGAATCTGGCAACGGCTTATTTCAAGAAAGGGGATCTGGCCAACGCTCGCGCCCAGGGCGAATCGTTGCACGCTGCCGCGCCGGGTAACCTGGCGGCGGCGGTTCTGCTCGGTTCTGTCTACATCAAGATGGGAAGAGATGCGGAGGCGGTGGATTTGCTCTTTCCGCTGGAGCAGGGTCACGAGGCGGATATGGATCTCGAATACGTATTGGGCTTCAGCCTGATCCAGACCGGGAGGGACAAGGAGGGCGTTCCGCGCATGGAGAAAGTGGCGCAGGCCAGGCATTCGGCCAGCGCGTACGTAATTGCCGGCGCTTCCCATTTGCACCGGGGCGAAATGGAAGGCGCACGCGCCGATCTGGATGCGGCAATGAGCCTGGATCCCACGATTCCCGGACTTGCGACCATGGCTGGGCAGGCCCGGTATGCAATGCAAGACATGGCGGCGGCGGCGGCAGCATTCCAAGCGGCGTTGCGCGCCAACCCCGAAGATCCAATTGCGAATGTTGACCTGGGAGCGATTCGGCTGAAAGAAGGGGATATCGCGAA
>Ga0302319_10011608_pt1 | contig 16706 bp, 14 predicted proteins | sample Bog_T0_2_FD_203319 | JGI IMG/M metagenome (GOLD analysis project Ga0302319, IMG submission 203319) | Peat permafrost microbial communities from Stordalen Mire near Abisko, Sweden - Bog_T0_2 | ecosystem: Environmental > Terrestrial > Soil > Wetlands > Peat | place: Sweden: Abisko, Stordalen Mire...
TCGCCAGCGACTTGGAATTCGTTCAGATCTCCAATGTAAGCGGTGAAGGGGGGCCGATCTCGTTCCACCGTCCTGTCCAACAACCACGGACCAGCACCGTGGCCGTCTATGCCGCCCGCCGCGGCGTCAGCTCGTCCGCGACCGCCGGCCATGGTCAGAAGTCCCAGGGTCGTTGGGAAACGATACCGACGGGGACTGAGGCCGGTCAAGTGACCGTCTATCATTCCGCCCAATGACCCAATAGCTCAATTCTCCAACAACCCGCAGATCCCCAGGCCTCCTGTCCGCATCGGGGAAGCGGCAGGGGTGACCTCTGCGAGGCCCGCTGACAGGCAGCCTCGCAGAGGCGCTTCGTTGGAACCATTCCATGTGGTATTCTTCTACTTTGCCGGCGGATATTCGCGCCCGATGAATTGGCTTCGCGTTTGCGAAACAACCGCCCGGTGATAGTTTTGCGCTCCATTTCAGATGCAATCATCGTCCTCAGGATTTTTTCATTCGATTTTCCCCGGCGCCGCCCATCTGCTGGACACGCCTACTGAGGAGGCCTTCGACCGATTCACCAGGCTTGCGACCCAAGTATTGGGAGTTCCTGTCTCTCTCATCTCGATTCTGGACGCCGACCGGCAGTTTTTTAAAAGCGCGATTGGATTGCAGCCGCCGTTTGCCGAGAAGAGGGAAACTCCCCTTTCTCATTCCTTTTGCCAGCACGTTGTCAGAACCGGCGAGCCTCTCGTTGTGGCTGATGCGCGTGAACATGAATTGGTTCGGAGCAATCTGGGAATCGCTGAACTGGGAATTGTGGCGTACGCCGGAGTTCCAATCTATGACCAGAATGGTCGTCCAATTGGCGCTCTTTGCGCGATTAATGCAATACCACGACAATGGACTGCATCAGACTTGGAGATTCTCGAGACGGTGGCTGAACATGTGACCAGTGAAGTGGCCATGCGTGAGAGATTGATCCAGATGGGCGTTGACCTTGCGACGATGCGCGCTTCCGAGCAGACCCGAAGCCAGATCAGCCGCGCTGATCGCCATGATCTTCGCACTCCGCTCAACGCGATGCTGCTCTGTATGCATGCGGTGAAAGAGCTTGGACCTTTGAACGACGACCAAAGCGAATTTATGCAAACAGCCGAGAGCAGTTTGCGAGTCGTGCTCGAGATGGTGGATCGGCTCATCGACATAGGGAATGTGGATTCCCGCGGGAACGAAGCTCTCACGATGGTTCCCACGGATGCCCGCGCAATCATCCGCAGCGCATCGGAACAAGTCTTGCCGCTCGCGCGGACCAAAGGGATCGAACTTCGGACCGGGGACGACGCGTCGGAGCGGTTCATGGCGGATGTGGACAAAACCGTTCGCGTGGTCGTGAACTTGCTGGCCAATGGTGTTAAATTCACCCCAACTGGAGGAAGAGTTTCGGTCACGGCAAGGACTCATGCGGACGAGGCAAAGCCGGGCATCCGATTCACGATCGAGGATACGGGAATCGGCGTGGCTGAGGAGAATATTGCCAGGCTATTTGAGGAGGGTTTCCGAGTCGATGCAACTGCCCCAACGCGCCGTTCCACAGGGCTCGGCCTTACTTTCTGCAAGCGCATAGTCGAGGCGCATGGCGGGCGCATTTGGGTGGAAAGCGCGCTTCACAAGGGAACGGCCTTTCATTTCACGCTTCCCGATCTGATCGGTGAGGAGGATCCGGCAGTCCTCCGCGAGTCCAGGGCGGGCGGCGGCGGCGGTGTTCTCGCCTGAGCTCAAGTTCCAACTCAGGAGAGCCGCTTGCCGGCAATCTGAACCAATTGTCCAAGTTGCTCGCGAACCTTCTTCCAATGGTCCGGCCGCAACCCTTGAACGATCTGCCCTTGCGCCTTTTGCCACAAAGGATAGGCATCGGCGATCACCTGGCGTCCCTTTGGCGAGATTTCGAGCAACTTCTTGCGTTTGTCGTTTGTCGCAACGGTTTGGATGTAGTTTCGATCCTCCAACGGCTTTAGATTTCGGTTGAGGGTCGTTCGATCGATGATGATTAAAGAGGCTAGACGAGAAATGGTTAGAGGCCCGTAAAGAGCCAGCACAACCAGCACGGGCAGCTGGGTGGAGAGCAACCCGACGGGGACCAAAGCATCGTCGAACAGTTGGGTGACCATCCTGGAAGCCTGGCGCAATGAGAGGCAGGCGCAATCCAGGCAATTCTCAAGGGATCGGGCAGTAAGGAGTTTATTTTTCGGCATGTCGAAGGTGGATAACCAACATTAACAGAATTTAAGATGAGCGGGAGAAAAGTAAACCATTTCAACAAAAGAGTGGATATGCACGTATGATGCACGTAATATGACCAATGAAAAAGGCGTCTTACCCCCCTCGTCCTGCCTCAGGACGCGCAACCCCTCACAAGTGTCTCTCGACACTTCTCATGATCATCGGCGCGGCAGGCGCCTCCCCGGGCGGATTGAAGCGGGCACATTGCTTCTTGCTCGCCGCCACGTTGATGCTGGGCAACAGCGGCCTGGCGCGCGATTTGACAACAAACACCGGCGACGTTTTCAAGAACATCTCAGTCCGATCGAAGGATCCGACCGGCATTCGGATCACTTACGAGGACGGCGTAGCGTTCCTCGATTTCAAGGAGATGAGCGAGGCGGATCAGAAGGAGTTTGGCTTCGACCCGGCGGCCTACTCTGATGCCGGGAAGCAGAGATTCGAGGCCGCGAAACTGCGCCGGGAGCAGGCGGAACTAGCCACACTGCAAGCCATCGCCAGCGCCCAAGCCCAAATTGCGCAATCCAACGCGTCTGCGCGGCAAACCTTCCAGCGGACGAATCCGCCAGCCCTTCAAGTAACCATCGAGAACCCTGACTTCATTTACGGTGGCTACCCCAGCGGGGACGTCACTAATGTGTTCCCGTTCGGCAGCAGCCGGATCTTTGGAGCGAATCGCAACACCATGACCGGGGGTTCGGCAGGAACTCGCCGGCACTGACAGCGCGCGGACGCTGCTCCATTGTTTGAAGTTATCATAATCGGATCGAACCCCGCGCGTCTCCATAGGCGCGCCCTATGATAATCAAAGGAAAGTAATATTTTAACAATAGCGCCAGGAGCGGTTTAGTGAAGACAACGAAGAACGAAACGCAACCATGAACCCCAAGCCATTCCAGCAATTAACCGCGCCGGCAGGCGATCCCGTGGCCGACAATCCCATCAATTCCGGCGGCCGCGGGCCGCTCTTCCTCCAGGAGCATCCCGGAGCGCGCCGCTCGCGCGAAGGGCTCCGGCGGATTTGGCGCGCTCAACATCACCCGCGACATGGAGTGATTTAAGAAGGCGGCGTGTTCACGGAGATCAGCAATAAGAGCTGGCCGCCTTCCGACTTATACCACCGTCGCCGGTGACGTGGCGCAGCCGACGCGAAACGCGATGTCCGCTGTTGGCGCGCTTCCCGTTTGGTCAAAAAACGTCCCGCGAATGGATCAAATCAACTCCTTCTAAGAAGTTCAGAACCAGCGAAAATGCAACCCGCACCTATTCTCCCCAACGAATCCGAGCGCCTCGCCGCGTTGCGGCGCTACGGCATCCTTGACATTCCAGCCGAGGCGGACTTCGACGATTTCACGCGGCTCGCCTCGCAGATCTGCGGCACCCCCATTGCCACCATCACGCTCGTGGATGCTGCGCGGCAGTGGTTCAAGAGCAACATCGGTCTGGAGGCCAGCGACACGCCGCGGGACATTTCCTTTTGCGGCCACGCCATCGCGGGGAACGAAATACTCGAAGTCCCCAACACGCTCGAGGACGAGCGCTTTCGGGACAACCCACTCGTCATCGGCGGCCCGAAGGTCCGCTTTTACGCGGGCGCGCCTTTGATCACCCCGGACGGGCTGAACATCGGCGCGTTGTGCGTGCTTGATCGCACGCCCCATCATCTGACGCCGGAACAGCGCGAGATGCTCACTCTTCTCTCACACCAGGTGGTGCACTTGCTCGAACTCCGCCTCGCAGGACGCCGCATCAAGTGGCTGAACGAAAGCCTTGAGCGCCTCGTCACCGAGCGCACGGAAGAATTGCGCGAAAGCGAAGAGCGCTTTCGGACTCTGGCCGAGCAGGGCAGCGAGGTCTTTTGGTTCGTGGGCCTGAATCCCGAGCGAATCCTTTACGTCAGCCCGGCCGTGGAGAGAATTTGGGGGCTGCCGACCGGGCGCTTTTATCAGGACTCCCGGATTTGGATCACCTCCCTGCATACCGACGACCAGGCACGAGTTGCCCGCGCTTACGAAGCGGCGCTCTCGGGCCAGTCCGCCCGGTTTGAGACAGAATACCGCGTCATCCGGCCGGATGGCTCAATGCGCTGGGTCATGGACAGCGGCACGCCCATTCGTAATGCCGACGGAGAAATCATCCGCATCGGCGGGATGGCCAAGGACATCACCGAGCGCAAGCAGGTTGAGGCGCAGTTGGCAGAATTCGCCGAGGAGCTTCGCCGCAAAAACGAGACGCTGGAGCAAGACCTGGAAATGGCGCGCGAACTCCAGAACGCCATGCTGCCGCAACAGTATCCCCGTTTCCCCACGGCGGCTTCCGAGGGGAAGAGCAATGTGGAATTCTTCCATTTTTATAAGTCGTCGATGTTGGTGAGCGGAGACTTTTTTGATGTCTTTAAGGTATCGGACACCATGGCCGGGGTTTTTATCTGCGACGTGATGGGTCACGGAGTGAGAGCCGCGCTGGTGGCAGCCATGTTGAGGACACTCGCCTCGGAATTGCACGGAGCGTGGGAGAAGCCAACCGAACTTCTGGCGCAGTTGAACCAGATGCTCTGCGGTAATTTTAAGAACTCCCTTACGCCTATATTTGCATCCGCCTTTTACCTAGTCGTGGACATTGGAAGGGGGGAATTGCTTTACGCCAACGCAGGGCATCCTCGCCCGCTCCGAATGCAACGTTCCAAATGGTCCGCAAATCTGCACGAATTGAACGGCATCAAGCCTGGCCCAGCCCTGGGGCTCTTTGAAACGGCTCATTTCGAAAGCCGCCGGTGTGAATTGCGGCCTCACGACGTTATCCTGCTTTTCACCGATGGTCTTTTTGAGGTGGAAGGCTTGCAGGGGCAGTATTTCGATTACCACAATCTTCTGAAAGCCGTCGGCAGGCTGAGCGGTCTCCCTACGCGTGATCTGTGCAACGGATTAATCCACGAAGTTCAACAATTCTCTCTCAGCAAGGAGTTCACTGACGATGTCTGCCTCGTGGCGCTGGAAGTGAATGGAGTGGGCGGTCAGCTATAACCAGCTTGAGGCTGCGCTCCCAAGCCTCGCCGCACATGAAGCTCGCGACGATCGTTACGGGAGCGCCTTGACCAAGATATTCTTAAAATGCGTTTCGCTGCCTGGGTCGTGGCCCTGAAGGGCGAAAGTGCCGTGGTCAATCAATCGGCCAGGATGGCCTTTCGGAGCGACGGCGCCCTCCGGCTCGGTATAGTCAGTAATTACCTTGCCATCCACCATGGTGATGACGTGCTTGCCTTCCACTTTGATATACATGGTGAACCACTCATCGTCCTTGGCGGGAGCCACATAGGTATCCGCCACGTCATAGAGGCCGGCGGTCTTCTTCGGATCTTTGTGGGTATTGTTCACCTGGACTTCAAAGCCTTTGTCCGGCCAGCCGGCGGCCTGGAAGATGGTGTGGAAATAGATGCCCGAATTGGCTGAGGGTTTGGTCAGGACGTCGGCCTTCAATTCGAAATTCTTCCAATCGTGGTCGTGAATCGGCCCAACGTAGAAAAGGTGGGAGCGTTTGCCGTGAACGACAATTTCTCCATTCTCCACGGAGAACGTGCCGGGATCGTCACTGGCCTTCCAATCATCGAGAGATTTGCCGTCAAACAGGGGAATCCAGCCATCGGATGAATCGGCTGCAAACGCCGGCATCGCGAGGGCGAGAAGAGGGATGAGGAGGAAACGAGTCATGCCGCAAGCTAATGAGGCCTGCGGCGAAATGACAAACGACAAATTAAAAATACCAATCGTTCCGAGGTTCCGAAATCGCCGCCCGGCATGGAGTCAAACCGCCTGCGCTGCAACTGCCCGTTCCGGCAAGCGGGGACCAGACCCCAATCATTCGGCTTTTTCCTGAGCGTCCATCAGGGCGAGAATGCGCTCCTTTTTTCCCGCGTAGTCCAAGGCGTGAAAATTGCGAATTTCGTCCACGCGGCGCACTCCGTTGAGGGCGTCGAGGAAGAGGGTGTATTGCCCGGCCAGTTCGCAGGTTTCCATATAGCGGCCCCGCAGATTGGCGTCTGCGTAGTTCCCGGCGGTTTCGCTAGAGAAGAGATGAAACCGCAGCCACCGGCGATCCGTTCGCGAAATCTTTTGCGTTTTGCGGAAGAACGCCACGAAGAGCAGCAGGACGAGGTAGGTGTCCACGAGCGCCTGAAGTTCAAGGTTTCTCGCGAAGTCTTCGCGGCCAATCTCGCGCACGCCCCGCTTGAACTGAAGGGCCGCGTGAAGCGCGTGGTTGATCTCCTCCACGAATGCAATCAGGCATCGAATATTGCCATCGTGGATGCCTTTCCTTGGGTCATGATGTTCGAGCTGTTCGATCAACCACCGGGAATAATAGATGCCGACGAAGAGTTGATCGCCCGTCTTGCGTAAAAACGTCCGCGCGAGTTCGCTGAGCTCACGAGCCGAGGCGCCGGCCGCGCGGCTGAGCTGGCCGCAGCGCTGGCGATCGATCAGGCAATCTTCGAGATCGATTCCGACCTGGGTGTAAGTGCGCTCGAATAACCGCTGGATCTCGCTGAAGAGGGTCGCGCTCATGCCAAAAAGGAATCTCCCGCGCCGTGCGCGTCGTCGAGGTGCAGCAAGGTTTCCGACAAGCGGTTCAAGGCGAGCCGAGCCTCGCGAAACCCGTCGGCCAGCCTTTCGTACACCGGGGTCAATTCGCACGACCGCGCCACTTGGTGCGCGGCGGCGGCCTTGAAATTTGAGCGCCCGATCTCTTCGTAAAAGCCCACGTCCGGCGCGCCCCGCTGCGAACGGCTCTGAACGGTTTCATGGAAAATGCCGGTAATAAAGAGCGAGTAATTGCCAACGTGCGCGCGAATGAGAAACGTCTGCGCCGCGGAGGCTCCGCGGAGCGCGATTAACATGTCGGAAACATATTGGACCGGATTCGTCTGGCCGTCGGCGGGCGACTTCATTCGCGCCGTTTGCGAGAAAGTTTCCAGGAGTGAGGCGAGATAATCGCAGACCCGCCGATCATTCAGGCCTGTCTCTTTTAGCACATGTCTGATCAAGACGTAGAAGTATAACTGCGGCGAAATGGTCAGTGTTCCACCGTTCTCGAGAACGGATTCCACGAGGCGCGGGCTATCCAGAATGGAATCGCGCGCTTCGGCATCCGTGAGCAGATCAACGAGATTCACTGAATCCCGCTCCGATTTGGAGAGGGCTTTAACGACGAATTCGAAATCCGCCGCTGTGAATCGGTCCCGGCAATTGGCTTTAATCATCGGGTCTTCATCACAAGCATTGCCCATGCCATAAGGCCCGAAAGGCGAAAAATGAATTATCCTCCCGCACAGGCGGCGGCTCGAATCGCTCCCCGTTTCAAAATTTCCGCTTGTCACTCCCGGCTTCCCGTCCGTGAGTTCAGTTTATGCGCCGTTTGCGCCCCGTCTTGTTTATTTTCGCCTTCCTGCTGCTGGCCGTTTGCGCCGGCCTCGGCCGCTACGTTTATATCAAGGGTTTCACGAGCAAGTGGCGCGAATACGTGACCCGGGAATTTCGCAAGCGCGGCTTCGAGATTTCCCTCCAACGGCTGACGCTCGACCCGTTTCGCGGGCTGGTTGCCAAGGAGGTGCAGGTCTATGACGCCAGCAACCACCGGCGCATCGTAGCCTCCATCGATCAGATGACACTTCAGGTGAACTACGCAAATCTCGCCCGGGGAAAGATGTTTCTGGATTCCCTGGATCTTCGCTCGGCCAAACTGACGCTGCCGCTCGACCCCGAGCGCCCCGGCGGCCAGAAGCTCAAAATCAGGAGGCTGAATGCCCGCCTGTTTTTCCCGCACCCGGAAAGCATCTACCTGGCCTCGGCGGACGCCCGCATCTTCAATGTGCAGGTATTTGCGGCGGGGCGTTTGATTAATCCGCGGGCGTTTCGTTCGCAGATGGAGGGCCGCGCGCTCATTCCGCCCGAATGGTTCGAGCGGGTTCTCGAGGAAATCGACTCGCTCAAATTCGAATCGGACCCGCCGGTGGTGGACATTAAATTCAACGGCGATCTCGCGCACCCGGAGAGGATTTCATTCGATATGGCACTTTGGGGGGAACGCATCCGGCGCCACCATTATTTGTTCAAGAGCCTGTACGCGAGCGTGAGCTGCCGGGAAGGTGTGATCGATCTCCGGCAATTGACCGGCAGCGATGCGTCTGGCGAAATGATCGCCACCGGCGCCTGGCAACCGGAGGCTCACACTGCGCGACTCCAGGCGCATTCGACGATCAATGTCCCCAGCCTGGCCCGCGCGTTTGATGCGCCCATCGCGCCGCTCGAAGATTTCATCTTCTACACCCAGCCCACCCTGGATCTCAGGGCGGAATGGTCATTCGCCGACCCGCCCTCCACGCAAGTCATCGGGCATCTCGCATCGGAAAAGTTTGCCTACAAATCCGTCGTTTTCGAAGGTGGAATGGCGGATTTCTCCTGGGACAACGACCGCTGGAGCGCGCGCGATATCCGTCTGGTGCATCGGACCGGGGAGGCGAAGGGCGACGTAATGCAAGTGCCCGGCGAATTCCGCGCGCGCCTGGAAAGCACCATCAATCCAAAGGATCTTCAACCACTGCTAACCGGCGCCACTGCGGACATGATGGCTTCGCTTTCTTTTCCGACGTCGCCGAAGCTGTCGCTCGACGCGCGCGGCGCCGAGCCCACGATCGAGGCGATCGTCGTCGATGGCCGAGCCGCACTCGGAGCCGCGATGTTTCGCGGCGTCGTGTCCGACAGCCCGAATGCGACGATTCATTATGAAAAGCGGCTGCTCTCCGTGAGCCCATTTCGACTTCGTCCAACCGAGGGCAGGGCAGGCAATCTCTTGTTCGATTTCCAGAGTGGTTCCGTGCGTTTGAACTAATAAAGTGGACTCCGAATCCCGCGTGGGTGATTCGCCCCTTCCTTATCGCCTGGCCATCACCCGTCCGCCCGCTCGGATGCCTGGGAATCCCCGGCGTCCAAGTTCCCAAGCGCTCGCTCGATCAGCTCCTTTTCGCAGTCCGGAAACGGCAGCGCGAGCGCGTATTCCCGGGCGGCGGGCGACATTTTCTTCCAGGTCTTCGCAAGGATCCCGACCATCTTTTCCGGCGCGGTTTTCGACACCAACTCGGCAAGTTGATATTGAAGCGTCACCAGGCACAACGCGTCTTCGAGCGTTTGGCATTCGGGATCGCTGCCCAACCCTTTCTTCAAATTCAGATCCTGGACGCGCTGGATCACGTCTTCCGCGAATCCGGTCTCGCGAAGAATCTCCGCGGATCTCCCCGCGTGAAACCGCTTCAGATCGGCGCGCCAGCGCAGGTAACCGGCGCGCGTCATTTCGTAGGAATGGCGCGGGATCATCCATCGGCAAAGGTGTTGGCTCCGCGCCGCGAGGAGGAGAATCTCGGAGGCATTCGGGGAAAGCTTTATGACCCACTCGGTGAGCCACCGGGCGTAGAGCAGTTCCCGTGGATGGGCCTCGCCATCCACCATCACCCGATGGGGATCACGGCTGTTCTCGTCGTCGAAACGCTCAAGCGCCTTTTCAAATCGTTCGCGGTCGTTCATGCGCCTACGATAGCGAAGATTGGATGCGGCATCCATGACGCTCGAAAGCGCGGACGGAATTTGGCGTTGACGCCATCCGTCAATCCAAACCAGCATCCGCTTTTCATGATTTCCGAGTCTTCCGAAGCCAAACCTCTCAACCCCAATGAAGGAATCAAAGCCGCATCGCGCCTCCTGCGAGGCACCCTCGCGGAGGATTTGGCGGACAATTCCACCGGGGCGATTTCCGACGCCAACAGCCAGCTCACCAAGTTTCACGGCCTCTATTTGCAAGATGATCGCGACCAGCGGATTCCCCTGAAGAAAGCGGGCAAGGAGAAGGCGTTTTCCTTCATGCTCCGCGTCCGGCTGCCCGGCGGGAAAGCCACGCCGCAGCAATGGCTCATGCTCGACCAGCTCTCGGAGCAAATCGCCTCTCCTTCGCTGCGTATCACCACGCGCCAGACGTTTCAGTTTCACGGAGTTCTCAAGGGGAACGTCAAGCCACTCGTGAAGGGTATGCACGAGGTGTTGCTGGATTCGATCGCGGCGTGCGGCGACGTGAACCGCAATGTGATGGCGCCGCCGAATCCCGAGCGCAGCCCGGTGCTCCAGCGTGTTTACGATCACGCCAAAGCCTGGAGCGAATACGCGCTGCCCAAGACGCGGGCCTACCACGAAATCTGGCTGGACGAAGAACTGGTGGCCGGCGGCGAGGAGGAATCCGAACCGATGTACGGCGCAACTTATCTGCCGCGCAAATTCAAGACGGGATTCGCGCTGCCGCCTTCGAACGATATCGACGTTTTTTCGCAGGATCTGGGCTTCATCGCGATCGTGGAGGATGGCCAGCTTGCCGGCTACAATGTGACGGTCGGTGGCGGTCTCGGGATGAGCCATGGCAACGCTGAGACCTTCCCACGCCTGGGCGATGTGCTGGGTTTCATTTTGCCTGAAAAGGTGAACACCATCGGCGACGCCGTCCTCACCACGCAGCGCGACTATGGCGATCGGACGAACCGCAAGCACGCGCGGCTCAAATACACCATCGAGGATCGTGGCGTGGCGTGGTTTAAGGCTGAAGTCGAAAAACGTTCCGGCGTCGCCTTCGAAGCAGCCCGGCCCTTCGATTTCACCACGATCGCAGATCCGCACGGATGGCACGAGTGCGCGGATGGGACCTGGTTCTACGGCCTGCACATTCTCAGCGGACGGATCAAGGATCTCCCGGGTTGGCCGATGAAAACCGCTCTGCGAGAGATTGCCCAAATTCACACGGGAGATTTCCGCCTGACGCCCTCGCAGAATCTCAGCATTTCGGGCGTCACGGCGGAAAAGAAGCCGGCGATCGAAGCAATTCTCGCCCGGCACGGACTGACCGCGGAAAACGAGCGCTCGGGCCTGCGGCTGAATGCTCTTTCCTGCGTGGCGCTGCCGACTTGCGGCCTGGCGCTGGGTGAAAGCGAACGGACCCTGCCGGACATCCTGGCGAAGTTCGAAACGATTCTCGAAGAAGCGGGACTCAAGGACGACGCGATCAGCCTGCGAGTCACGGGATGCCCCAATGGCTGCTGCCGTCCCTACCTCGCGGAAATTGGTTTTGTCGCCAAGGCGCCCAACAAGTACGCGCTCTATCTCGGCGCGAGCTACAACGGGACGCGCCTGAATCGCCTGGTCTCGCCGAGCATTACGATCAACCACGCGGTGTCGCTACTAACGCCGGTTATCCAGCGCTACGCCCTGGAGCGGAACGACGGGGAAGGCTTCGGCGACTACTGCAACCGTGTGATCCTTCCCAAGGACGCCACTTTTCACAGCGTGGGCACTCCCGCCGCAAACGCGCCATCTCTCCCTGAGGTCGAACTGCAAGCACGCTGAACCGCCGCCTCGCGCCAAGAAAACACGCGCTAAAATAAACCACTACCTTCCGCCGCGTTCGATCGCAATTTCGTCGGCGAGTCGTATGGGCCAGGCGTTGTCCTGAAAGTAATCGGGCCTCTCCGTTTGGTAGCGATGGAATCGCGCGACAAATGCGGTGTTCGTGGGGGAGCCCGCCACACCCAGGTCGGGGGAGCGGCGCAATGCCTCCCGCTGGGCGTCCTCGAGCGTGCCGCCGGAAGACGCCGACGGGATGGGTGAAGCTGGCGGAAGAAGCCTTTTGGCATTCTCGACGTTGTTTTGGACCGACGAGATGGCGGGCCGCTTCGGCATCGGATCCATGCTGTCAGACAAAAAGCAGATGAAGAGGACGATCTGGGGCGCGCAAAGCGCCGTCGCTTGAATCATGGTGATCGAATCTAACAAACGAACCGAAGAAAGGAAAAAACCCTGTGCCCACTGCGGGCGGCGCCGACATCCGCCGCCATCCCAGCCTATGTGAGCAGTTCGAACTGGCTCATCAAGCGGAAGCTCTCATAGCGCGCGTCAATGTCTTTTTGCGTTAGCGAGCGCAGGCGTTCCAGGCTGAAGGATTCGACGTTGAAGCTTGCGAGGACGCTGCCGAGGACCACCGCCTTGCGCAACTCCTCGAATGTAACCTGCTCATGATTCTGCGCGGCCAGATAGCCGGCCAGCCCGCCTGCGAAGGTATCGCCAGCGCCCGTAGGGTCGTGAATATCTTCCAGCGGATACGCCGCGCAGCTAAAGAACTGTCCGTTGGGGCCAAAGAGCAGCGCGCCATGTTCGCCTTTTTTAATGACCACGTAGGCCGGACCGCGCGAACGGATTTCGGCGGCGGCTTTGATCAGGCTCGTCTTCGCGGTAAGTTGGCGGGCTTCGCTGTCGTTCAGAATCAGCATGTCCACCCGGCCGATCAAGCGATGCAATTCGTCCAATGCGATGTTGATCCAGAGATCCATCGTATCCGCGATGACAAAGCGCGGGCGTTGCATCTGATCCAGCACATGGTTTTGCAAATTCGGTCCGATGTTGGCCAGGAGCACGTAGGGCGAGTTTTGGTAGGAGGGCGGAAGCGCGGGATTGAAGTGCTCGAAGACATTCAACTCGACGCTGCGGGTTTCACGCGTATTCAAATCCCACATGTATTCGCCAGACCACCGGAAGGTTTTTCCGGGCACGATCTGGAGCCCCGCCAGATCGATCTGGCGGGATCGAAAATAGTCGATGTGCGGTTGGGGGAAATCGTCACCGACGACGCCGACGAGATTGACCGGGGTGAAGAAGCTCGCGCCGACCGATGCGTAGGAGGCCGAACCGCCGAGCAAATCGGCGTGCTCCTCAACAGGGGTTTTGACGGTATCGAGAGCGATGGAACCAACAACAAGAACTGACATCCGCATCAAATGCGAAACTCGCGAGCGGAAGACAAGACTTTATCCCTGCTTTCCTCGAATCGACCCCTTGGTTTCCGATCTCCCGAGGCGAGTCTATTCCGCGGAAGCGGAGCGCTTTGAAGCGGTGAAAGGGTGAAACCGGACCCGCGGTTTGCGCGTTTCGTCCACGGGAATCTCACGCCAGCCGGCGATATCGAAAAAGAGCGGGCGGCGGTCGAATTTGATGAAGAGCCGATCGAGGGGCTGCGCGGGAACGATCGGAAGGGAGACGACGGCTGCCCGGCCCCGAATGCGGACGGTGGCCCAGCGGTGCGGCTTGCCGGCGCGCGTATCGAAGACCTTCGCTTTGGCGGAGCGGCCAGGCATTTGCAAAGACCAGCGGAGGCTGCCTTCCAGGAGGGTCTCCAACGCCAGGTGCAGCACGGCGCCGCGGAAGCTCAGGAGTGGCTTCGGCATCTTGATGCGAAGACGGAGGGCTCCCCCGCTCTGTTCCCCATCCACCACCGGATGGTGGGAATGGCGGCCTTCCGGAGCGAACGGCAGATGGAATTCCTCCATCTCGCGGGCGTGCGAGAGAAAGCGCTTGCGGGTAAGCATCTGCGTTTCGTGCGCCTGGATGGCGTCCACTTTGAGCGCTTTCTCAGCGGGTGAAAGCTTCAAAAAACGCACTTCGCGGGCAAGGTGCGTATGAGGAACGTGCACCAGATAGCTCAGCACGCGCCGCACTTCCAGGCCGGAGCGGCGCAGCCGGTCGAGCGCGATTTGAACCATCACAAAAAAGGCATTGTGATCGGGATGCGTGTCTTCCGCCGCGGGCGAAAAGATGATGGTGGGGCGCCATTCAGCCACCATGCGGCAGATGGTATCGATGGCCTTCTCGTCGGCGCCCATCAGCAGAGGGGTGACACCCTGGTCGGGCCAATTCAGAAAATGCACTTCCGCCGGCTGCCCCATGCCGAGCACTTCCAGCGCCGTCAATGCCTCGGTCCGGCGGAGCGCGCCCCAACGGGTGCGAGCCTTGGCATCCACAATCAGCCTCCGCTCGATGACGCGCTGCGGCCACGGGTTACGGTCGCCGCTGGTGACGAAAACCACGCGCACCTGGGCTCCGAGGGCCATTGCCTTCTGAATCAGGCCACCTCCGGCGAGCGATTCGTCGTCCGGATGGGGGGCAAAATAGAGAATGCGGTCCGTCGATGCGAGGTGCAGAGCTTGATTCATCGGGTTCTTTTCTAGGCGCTTTCTCTTTGGGCTTGGGCGTGAATCCGCGTTCAAAGGCCTTCGCCCAGCACGGCGCATGTGGCCGCTACGGATATTCGCTTATAAATTTATGCAAACCATTGTCGAGCAAAACTTTTCCTCCGCCGATGAGGCGCCATCCATCAAGGAAACAATCCGCGTGTCTTCTTGGCCATCAACACACGCTCTACTCCGATCGCCATGGCCGACATCCGATGCGGTATGCCCGACTCCCGCGACCGCTTGATTACCGCGGAGAACGCCTGCTCCAAAATGCGGAACAGCTTGTCCATGACCTCACTCTCGTTCCAAAAGAATTGCTGGAGCCCCTGCACCCACTCGAAATAGGAAACCACGACGCCGCCCGCGTTGCAGAGAATATCCGGGATGACGAAGATTTCATTCCAGCGCTGGAAAAGAATTTGATCCGCAGCGGGGGTTGTCGGCCCATTGGCCGCCTCGGCAAGAATCCGGCATTGGAGCCGGCCCGCGTTCTTTTCAGTAATGACGGCTTCGAGCGCCGCGGGCGCCAGGACGTCACATCGAAGCGTGAGGAGATCATCGGAGGAAATGAGGTCCGCGCCGTCGAATCCTGCGAGGCTTCCGTGCAGGGCGGCGTATTTCTCGGCGGCGGCGACATCGATCCCGCGCGACCGGTGATAGGCGCCGCTGATGTCGCTGATCCCGATGACCTTCATGCCGCTCTTGTAAGCCAGGCCAAGGGCGGTGACCGCGCCGACGTTCCCAAATCCCTGGATCACCGCCGTGCATTGGTCCGGCTGCATCTTGAGGACATTGAGCGCGCGCTCGATCAGATACACGACGCCGCGGCCAGTGGCTTCGCGCCGTCCACTCGTGCCCCCAATCGAAACAGGCTTGCCCGTCACGATCCCGGGCACAGCGTATCCCTTATAGACAGAGTACGTGTCCATGAACCATGACATGACCTGTTCGTTCGTGCCCATATCCGGCCCGATCACATCCGTGTGCGGTCCCACGAAAGGAATCATCTCCTGCATGTAGCGTCTCGAAAGCGCCTCGAGTTCCCGAGGGGAGAGCGTACTCGGATCGACCGTGACCCCGCCTTTCGCCCCGCCATAAGGAAGACCGGTGAGCGCGCATTTCCAGCTCATCCACGTCGAAAGGGCAGCCACTTCCCCCAAGGTCACGCTCGGATGAAACCGCACTCCCCCTTTGGTCGGCCCGAGTGAGAGGTGGTGCTGCACGCGATAGCCGGGAAAGGTCTCGATCCTCCCATCGTCGCGATGAATCGGCAGGGTCACCGCGATCGCGCGCTTGGGGTGCAGCATCCTTTCGCGAAGATTTGAATCGATGTTCAGGTAATCGGCAACGACCCGGAATTGCTCCGTGGCCATCGCGTAGGCGGGATCAGCGTAAATATCCATAGGGGTTTGGGTCGTCCGATGCGGCGGCGGGGTGGCCATGCATCGGCCTCACGGTGTCGCTCACGATTTGAAATCCCGCGAGGAGAAAATCACGAAGCCAATGACCAAAAACGTGGCATCCACGCCGAGGAGATAAGCGTAATCCTCGATCATGCGCTGCCACGGCAACGGGCTGCGCAGGGCGTTGTACCACGACTCGGTATGCGTGCAGATGAACCACTGCTTGATCGATGCAAAATACGGGATGCTGCGGAAAATCGTATCGGCAATGAAATACGAGAGGGTGCAGATCGTTGCCGCCGCGGGTTTTACGTTGCAGCACGAGATCATGAAGGCGAGCGACGTAACGCTGAGCATGCTCAGCCCGAGGATGGGCAGCGAACAAAGGTAGCGTACCAAACCGGGGCAAAAATCGTAGATGACAAAGAGCTTCTCCAGCGGCTGAAAAACAAAAAATCCGCCGGTCCCCTGGCGCGCCACGCCCACGACGAGCGCGCTCAGGCCGATGAAAAACGCCAGGGTGAAGGTGTAGATCACGCACGTCGCATATTTCACCGCGAGCAACCGTCCCCGCGAAACCGGCCGGCACAGCGTCATGCGCAACGTGCCATCCTCGACTTCCTTGGCCACGATATCGCCGGCGACCAGCGCGAGGTACAGGCCGCCGAGGAGCGAGGTCGTCCAGAGCACGATCTGGAAGGCGAGCGTGATGCCGGAGAAATATTGCTCGAAGCCGTAACCGGCGTTTTCGAGGAGACTCCGCCACGCGCGTTGCACCTTGGGCAGTTGGAAGAGCAGCAGGATGACCAGTTCGAGCGCGAGGAAAACGGCGAAGCCAAGGTAAGTGCGCTTGCGGGCGAAGAGCTTCCAGAGTTCGCCTTTCAATTGGAGAAAGAAGAGGCTCATGGGAGAACGTACGGGACGACGCGTGGGAATGCCCGGGGGCGGGTTTG
>Ga0302319_10011614_pt1 | contig 16704 bp, 9 predicted proteins | sample Bog_T0_2_FD_203319 | JGI IMG/M metagenome (GOLD analysis project Ga0302319, IMG submission 203319) | Peat permafrost microbial communities from Stordalen Mire near Abisko, Sweden - Bog_T0_2 | ecosystem: Environmental > Terrestrial > Soil > Wetlands > Peat | place: Sweden: Abisko, Stordalen Mire...
TCCAGCCGAGTTGTACACATCATTTGAGCCTGGCCCGGTGGTGCCCAGCCGGAACTCATACTGTGTGACACCTCCACCGGCTGACCAGCTGAAGGTCGCGCTCGATCCGGTCAGCGTGCTTCCCGGTGTGGGGCTGGGGGGGCTGATCAATACCGCCGGAACCGGGGTGCCGGACTCGGTGTATGTGTAGTCGTTGTACTGCCAGGCTCCGTTGATCTTCGAGGAGAGCCGCGCATAGAGCGTTACGCCGTAGGTGGGTATGCCGCTGACCAGCCCGGTGGTGAGGGCGGTTGTGACCGCTTCAGCCGAGTTGTACACATCATTTGAGCCTGGCCCGGTGGTGCCCAGCCGGAACTCATACTTTGTGACACCCACGCCGGCTGACCAGCTGAAGGTCGCGCTCGAACCGGTCAGCGTGGTACCCGGTGTGGGTAACTGCAATACCGCCGGAACCACTTCCACGGGCGAGATCTTGCCGAAGTAGCTGCGATAGCCGCCGCCTAAAGCTGTTGTGGCGTAAGTGCCGGAAGTGGCCGTGCTTGTGTTCCAAGTACCGCTGTCGGCGCCATACGCGGCGAAGTAGATGTTGCCGTCGGCATCAATAGCCATACCATTGTTGATGGTGTATACGTTGCCGGCAGAGGGGCTCTGGTTACCCACCGGGGTGGCGAAGATCAACTTGGTCCCATCCGAAGTGAAGGTCGCTATGAATGCATAACTCGAGCCGTTACCGGGGCGGGGCTCAAGCGGATTGAGGAAGGGAAGATCATAGGTATAGTTCTGGTCCCAACCGTACAGATAGACGCGCCCCATGGCGTCGAAGCCGATGGCATTTCCATAACCGGACGAATATTGGTTGCCGCTGAAGTAGGTTGACCAGACATAGGCGCTGCCCGCGGGGGTGATCTTGGTGAGAAAAGCAGTGTTGTTGCAAAATCCAGAGCCTGAGTTGAACGCAGTGCAGGTAGAACTGTACGCGCCCGTGGTGGTGGGATAGCTTGGACTGGTGGTCAGGCCGGTGACGTAGACGTTGTTCGAACTATCCGCGGCCAGGCCCCACACCTGATCCTGGGGAGAATTCCCTCCGGGAATCTCGGGACCACCTATGTAGGTTGCATACTTGAGCGAAGCTGAACCCGACTGCGTTGTGTCGAATGCGGCAAGCCAGCCGGTGTAGCCTTCGCAGGTGCCGTTTTCCGTGCCGGAATAAACGCTGCTGTCAACGCAAGCCGGCCTGACCGCTCCGGCGGTTGTGGGAAGACTGTCCGAAGAGGTCATCCCGCCGACATAGGCAATCCCGTTTGGCCCAACTGCCATAGACAGCGGTTGAATCCAGGTGGGATTTTGATCGTATGTCGATCCGAATAGAGTGGAGTAGAGCAGCGTGTGCCCATCCGCGCTGAGCACTGAGAGCGTCGTAACCTGCTGTGCCAAATTCGCGGTCTGGAAGGCGCTCGTTGTGACGGGAAAATTAACCGTGCCGTTCTGTGGATAGGTGCTGTTGACGGGCACGCCGTCTTGCAGGCTTAGCTCGGAGCCTTGCAGAAAGCTGGTGAAGTAGATGTTGTCTGAACTGTCAAGTGCGAGGGCGGTGGGAAAGGTGGGGTTGGTGCCGCCGAAGAAGGTGCTATAGAGCAGAGTGGCGCCGGTGGGATCGAGCTTGGCGATGAACAGCGTAGGGCCGCCGGAGACCCATTCCGTACCTCCGCCCGCATAGTAGCCGTCGCAATGTTGCGCGGCCGGCTGGAAAAAGTCGGAAGGGTCGCCGCCATCAACGCCCTTCGGATAGTAGTAGGGCATGCACACCGATTGAATGGCATCGGCAGTAACCGGGAAATCATCAGACCCTGTCTGGCCGAGAACAATGGCGTCCCCGGCGGCGTCTGTCGCCACAGCCTGTCCTGCCTCGTACCCGGAGAAACCATGGAGGTAAGTGGCATAAACGAGCGATGTGCCGTCGGCGCTGATTTTGGAAACAAACGCTGAGCCGTTATAGACCTCCGACCCGCAGCGTACGAAGTTGTTGGCCGCCGCAACCGCGGAATAGGTGTTGCAAACGGTCTGGTAGGCATCTGGCGTGACGGGGAAATCCACGTCGCCGGTGAGACCGGTCAGGATGATCTCGCCGGACGCATCCACTGCCATGCCGGAAGCCTGCGTTTCAAAGTAGCCGGTGCCAAGGACGCCGACAAAGAGCAGCGTGGGGTCGATGACCAGCTCGCGGCTATGGTCGTAGGCGCCCAGATGGAAGCTGACCTGCTGCCCCTGCTTGGTCTCCGCTATGGCGAAGCTGCCCTCGACGGGCTGCCGCGCGCCGTTCTCGATTTGATAGACCACGGGCTTTTCGAAGCGAAGCTCGGGCCCGCCGTTGACTGGCAGTACCAGATCGCCGTTGGACGCAAGAGCGGTCTTTGCGCCGTCGAAGCGCAGCTTGATGGCCGAGGCATCCGCGCCCGGCGCCAACACAAAGTCGTATTCCAGTTCTCCACGATGCCCGTAATAGACCAGGTCGACGCCGGGATAAACACCCTTCAAGCGCACCTTGCCGTACATGGGCACATCGTGCTGCCACTTAGCTGGATCGTTTCCGGTGAAGTAATTGGCCTTGCCGGATTGACGATCCTCTCCGCCGGTCTGCTCCGGGTTTCTAGCGCCGAGCAGGCTCATGCGCACCGCGCTGGAGCTGATGGCGGCCTTCATATCCTTGAGGTCGGGCGCTCCCCGTTTGGGCGGGACGATCTTGTTCATCTGCAGCACGGCGTCGTCGCCAGCGACATAGAGCGTATACTCCGGCCCGCGCGCCAGCCACTGCACCTGCGACGACGTCTGGCCGAGATTTGGTTCAAAACTCAGTGGCAGTTGACCATAATGATTGACTGCCTCGGTTGAGGGGGAAGCCTTGCTGGAAGAAAGCACAGCGGTCGACCCCGTCTGGCCGAATGCGGCAAGACCGAGTGAACCAACGCAGAGTGCGGCGAGAACCTTGAGCGAATTTTGGGCGTTCACGGAGAACCTCCTGATGACTGGAACGCGCCATACATCGGAAAAGTGAATCAACATGCGCAATCGGGCGGCTCGGTCGGTTAGCCGAATGCTCTGTTGCCGGTCGCCTTGAAAGACCGGAAATGGAGATCCCAGCAGCTCAGCTCCAGCGTAAGGAGTCTCAAGGATTCGCGTGTATTGCGGAAGAGTTACCGAAGCAGCCATGAGTGTTTTCTAGCAATTAACCACAATCATTGGCCGGTTTCTCGAAGCTTGGACTGAATTTCCAGAAGCACTTCCCGCGCTTTGTTGTTGTATGGAATCTCCGCCGGAACGGCCGTATCGGTGAGGATTCTGGCGGCGATTTCCGCATGAGGCAATGCCTCCTTGTAGCGATGCTGGCCGGCAAGTGCTCTGGCCCAGACCAGATTCATTGCGCCGACGTGGCGGCTATTGGGATCGAATTTTCCTTCCTCGGAAGCTGTCATCTGCTCGCAGATTGCCTCCGCTTCCTTGAATCGTCCCACTTCAACATATGCCTGGGAGAGATACATCGGTAGCTCTTCAATGCTCTGGCCTGAACCCTGGGCCCGCCGCCACGCCGGCAAGGCTCCTTCCAGCAGCGGCACGGCCTCTTTCGCACGGCCAAGTTCGATCAGAGCCCCTGACATGAATGCACTCACTGAAATCGCGTCCCGGCTATCGGCGCCCGAACACGCTTTGTAACCGTCCAGCGAGCGCTGGTAGATGGGGAGGCTCTCCTGGGCTTCGCCGCGCACATCGCTGAGGTACGCCAAATCTCCATAGACAGCCGATTCTTCGCACAATACAAGGGGATCCTCAGAGTAGATTCTCAGGGCCTCATAATAGAGCGGCTCGGCCTCATTCACCTGTGTCCTCACCTCCAGGTCGGTGGCCAGGTAATAGATCGCTTCAGCCTTCTCATGGGGCGGCAAATTGGATTCACGGGCCATTTGCGCCGCGAATCGCAACAAGGCCAAATCCTCGCCGGTGAAATGCCACAAACTGTCGCGGTAGTAGGCATAACAGATCGCGCTTCGCACCTGCACGGCCGGGGATACTCCAGGCATGCGCGACAGGCGCAGAGCATCCGCGGTAAGACTCTTTCCTTGCTCAATCTGTCCCAGCTTGAATGCGATGCATCCCGCGTATGCTTTCGACTCCGTCTCGCCCTCCACATCCCCCGCGGCTTTTGCGTTGGCCATGGTTTGCGTAAACACCTTCTGCGCGCTTTCCAGATCTCCGTTTGTGTACATCGATTCAGCCAGGCTGATTTGGGCAGCGCGCAGGTCGGCGGGGTCCTTGATGTACTCCGGTAGCGTCTTTACGCCCAGTTCCAGGAATTCGGGCACCGTGGCCGCGGGCTTGCCGGTGTAGTTGGAGTTAGCCAGCTTGAAGAGCCGGTACATGAAGTTCTGCATGCGTAGCGCGCGCTGGCCTTCGCGCAAGGCCTGCTGCTGTCGCCACGCAGCATAGCCAAGGCTGGCCAGCAACGCGATCGCCACCAGCAGCGTTGCCGCTAAAACTCCCCGGTTGCGGCGGACGAATTTGCCCAGCCGGTAGAGAGTCGTTTGTGGACGGGCAAGGACCGGCCTGCCGCCAAGGTACCGCTGAATGTCTCCAGAGAGCGCATCGATCGAAGGGTAGCGATCCTTTGGCCGCGGACGCAGGCACTTCTGCGCTATCGTCGCCAGGTCGCCGGTCAGCATTTGCTTCAGGCGGCTCTCCGACAACGCGCGCTGTTCTGCTGCCGCGCCGGTTACAGCATCCTGAAGACGCTCGGGCTCCTGCTCCCGGATGGCCCGCTCGATCATCGCGGCCACCGATGCTTTGCTGGCAGGTCTGGCTCCGGCCAACGATTCAAACAGAATCGCCCCCAGCGAGTAAATATCGCAGGATGTGGTGATCGGCTCGTTGCGCAACTGCTCGGGGCTGGCATAAGCCGGCGTAGCCATCACAGTAGTAGTCAGCAGGCTATCCGCCTGAATCAGCTTCGATGTTCCAAAATCAAGCAGCTTCACCGTGCCGTCTGCGGTGACAAGAATGTTCGATGGCTTCAGATCGAGATGAACCACCAGATTGCGATGAGCATATGCCACCGCGTCGCACACACGGAGAAACAGTTGCAGCCGTTCGGTGATCCCCAGCTTGCGTGCGTCGCAGTAGGCATCCAGATGCACGCCGTCGACATATTCCATCACCAGGTAGGGCTGACCGCGCTCGGTCAGGCCCGCATCCAGCATGCGAGTTATGTTGGGGTGATCGAGCGAAGCCAGAATGTGCTGTTCGCGATGAAACCGATCGATGAACGACGGGCCGGCAGAATGCGGAGCCAGTACCTTCAAGGCAGACCGCTGCAGAGCGCCGCCCACCATGCGCTCGACAAGATAGACAGTGCCGATGCCGCCCGTTCCAAGATGCCGGATCAGCGTATAAGGTCCGATTTTGCCTGTCAGGTCAGAGGCCAGAACCGATTCCTGGACCGGCGTCTCCTCAGCTCCCTGAACGTAGGAGGCATTCAAGATTCTTAGCGCCCGATGGCAAAGCTCTTCGTCTGCACACTTCTGGGCCAGCACACGCTCCCGGTCCGGCTCGGGCGTAACCTCGGCGAGGTGAAACAGATCCTGCAACAACTGCCAATTGTCGGTATCGAGTTTCATGCGCTTCTCACCATGTTGGCGCGAAACAGAGACAAAGTGCATCAGGCGCTAGGTCGAGTGGAGGCGATCGTACAGCCAGCCGCGGACAAAACGGAGTTCCCTGTCCACGGTGGCCTTGGAGGAATTCAGCAACTCGGCCGTTTCTTCCGCTGTGAATCCAAGGAAAAAACGCAGTTCAACCATTCTGCATTTACGCGGATCAAGCTGCTCCAACTCTTCGAGAATACGATCGAGGTCTATCATTTCGGCGGGCCTGGCATCAATCCAGGCCAGGTCGGGATGCAGGGGAATGGGAACTCCTCCGTCGCGCTTTTGACGTCCCTCTGAGCGCGCGTGATCGACCAGAACCCGGCGCATGAGCCGCGCGGAAAGGCTGTAGAAGTGTTCGCGGTCTTCAAACCTCAGGCTGCGCTGCGTTATCAGCTTGAGAAACAGTTCGTTGACCACGCTGGTGGGCTGCAGCATGTTCTCCGGACGCTCGCCGCGAAACAGCGCGCCGGCAATCTTTCTGAGTTGCGGATAGACCAGTTCAAACAGGTGCTCGGTTGCAGCCGGATTTCCCGCGCTCCAGTCGCGCAAGAGCACCGTGATTTCGCCTGGTTCCGTCATGATGGAGTTTCCTTGTCGGCAGTATAGACAATTCAGGGAACCTTTGCTCCGATTTTGCCCAAGCCCCATCCGGGTCATTCCCAATGGGGATATTCTCTGATATCTCTCTATTGATTCGTTTATTCCAGAAGCCGCCCACAGTCTGCGATCGGCGTGGCGTGACCGAACAGATTGTCCCGGTATGGACAGATTCACGTTGGCCGCCTCATGGGGCACAGTTCGCCGGCCGTGGCGGCCAGGTACTACGTACACGTCACCGAAACGCATGTCGCTGCCGGGTTTGGCAGATTCGTCGAGTATCAGACGCGCAATGTCGCTGAGGGACTCAAGGCAGCATTTCCGCAGGCTTCTGAGGCTGTGCAATAGGCCGTTTTTCCAATTGTGGAGCACGTTTTGGAGCACAACATGGTCAGAATTAACTGTAAGCGATTGAAAATAGTGGATAGGCTCTAAGATTCTCAATCTTAAAACACGGGTTCGATTCCCGTTAGCGCTACCAAAATCCTCTCTTTTCATCGCCGAGTCCTGTCGGTTTCGCTTCCTTAAGCGGCCATGGCGCCGCCATAATCGCTTCCGCCTGCACGCGATCCAGTCAACAGTCCGCAATTTGCCTCGTCTAATGGAGTGAAAGTGGTTCGCGACCAGTCATGATAAGAAATCGAATTGTTCCCTGTCTTGCTCCATGCATGTTGGCATGGTTCTCGCTGGCCTTGGCCGGCGGTGCCCAACTGCTTGCGGCTCAGCAACCTGGCGGCGAACAGCCGGCTGCCACGTTGAAAATTCAGGCGCGCGAAGTGGTTCTGCCGGTTACTGTGCGGGACAAAAAAGGCGCGCTGGTGAGCAGCCTCAAGATCGGCGACTTCACTCTCACCGAGGATAGCCGCCCGCAGACCATCAAAAGCTTTACGCGGGAGAGCAACCTGCCTTTCCGGCTGGGCCTGCTGGTAGACACAAGCCGCAGCGTCTCCGGGGCTTTGGACAACGAGCGCAAGGCGGCCGGGAAGTTTGTCGATGCAATGCTTCCTGCCGATCCCAAGGCCGCCACGCCCGATCAAAAGGATGAGGCGTTTCTGATCCACTTCGACCACGAGGTTGAGCTGCTGCAAGACTTTACCAACTCGCGCGCCAAGCTGCACCACGAACTGGACGATATGGGGCCGTCGCATGCCGCGCAAACCTCGAACCAGGGACCGGAAACAAGCGACAGCGACAGCGGAGACCGGCAGCAATCGCGCAGCCGCGGCGGGACGCAGCTCTACGACGCGATCTATCTGGCTTCCGATGAGTTGATGAAGCCAAAGGACGGCCGCAAGGCGCTGGTGGTTTTCTCGGACGGCGTGGACCGGGGCAGCAAAGAGACGCTGAATGACGCGGTGGATGCGGCCGACCGGGCGAATGTGGCTGTATACACCATTTACTTCAAAGGCGAGCAGGAAGGCGGCCAGAACAACGGGTTTCCCGGGCAGGGCGGACGGCGTGGCGGCATGGGCGGCGGGGGCTATCCGGGTGGAGGAGGCGGCTACCCTGGCGGCGGTGGAGGCTATCCCGGAGGCGGCCGGCGCGGCGGTGGTTCAACCCAGTCAACGGTGGACGGCAAGAAGATCATGGAAAAGATTGCCACCCGCACCGGAGCCCGCTACTTCGAGGCCAAGGGCAAGGACAAGCTGGACGAGATTTATGCGCAGATTGCCGAGGAGTTGCGCGGCCAGTATCTGCTGACTTATACGCCGGACGTGGTGGACAACGACGGCGGCTTCCACAAAATTGCGTTGAAGGCGAACAAGGACGACTTGCAGGTGGTTACGCGGGAAGGATATTACGCACCCGGCGGCGACTCCAAGTAGATGCTGGGTGCAGTGTCGGAAGCAAGCGAGTTTGCACTGACAACCACTGAATGCGCCAAGGGCGCAGCCTTTCGGCTGCGCCCTTGGCCCGTTTTCGGGTTGGTAGATCAGCAGGTTCCGTTGTGGATGTCCGGCCCTGTCTGGATTTCCTGGAGCGCGGCTTGCGCGGCGGCCAACCTTGCGGTCAGCAGCCGGAAAGGCGAGCAGGAGACATAGTTGAGGCCGATTTTGTGGCAGAACTTGACGGACTCCGGATCGCCGCCATGCTCGCCGCAAATGCCAACCTTCAGATTGGGCCGCGTGTTGCGCCCCTTGGCCGTGGCCATCTTCACCAGCAAGCCCACGCCCGCCTGATCGAGGGTGGCGAAGGGATCCTGTTTGAAGATGCCTGCCTTGATATAGGCCGGCAGGAAGTGGTTGATGTCGTCGCGGGAAATGCCGAACGTGGTTTGCGTCAGGTCGTTGGTGCCGAAGCTGAAGAACTCGGCTTCCTCGGCGATCTGGTCGGCGGTAAGGGCCGCGCGGGGCAGTTCGATCATGGTGCCCACCATGTAGTCGACGGTTTCGCCCTTCTCCTTGAAAACTTCCTGGGCGACGCGGCGAACAATGTTGGCCTGATTGCGCATCTCTTCGATGGAGCCGATGAGCGGAACCATGATTTCGAGGTGCGGATCGCCGCCCTTGGACTTGATGGCGACGGCGGCCTCAAAGATAGCGCGCGACTGCATTTCGGTGATCTCGGGGAACGCGATGCCGAGACGGCATCCGCGCAGGCCGAGCATGGGGTTGGTCTCGTGCAGCTCCTGAACGCGCGCCAGCAGCGGACGCAGTTCCTTGAGCTTGGGCGAGCGGGGCTTGGTGTCCTCAAGATGCGAGATTTCCACCAGCAGATCTTCGCGCTGGGGCAGGAACTCGTGCAGCGGAGGATCGAGCAGGCGGATGGTGACCGGCAGCGACTCCATGGCCTTGAACAGGCCCAGGAAGTCGGCGCGCTGCATCGGCAGCAGCTTCTTGAGGGCTTCGCGGCGATCCTTCTCGTTGTCTGAGAGGATCATGGTGCGCATGTGTCCGATGCGATCTTCGGCAAAGAACATGTGCTCGGTGCGGCAAAGGCCGATGCCTTCCGCGCCGAACAGAAGCGCCTGCTTGGCATCGCGCGGGATGTCGGCGTTGGCGCGGATCCTGAGCCGGCGGACAGGGTCCACCCAGCTCATGAACTTGACCAGATCGGGATCGTCGGGCTGAGCGGGAAGGGTCTTGAGCTGGCCTGCGATCACGCGGCCGGTTGTGCCGTCCAGCGAGATCCAGTCGCCCTGCTTGAAGATTTGACCCTTGACGCGGAGTTCCTTGGCGTTCTCGTCGACGGTGCATTCGCCCGCACCGGCTACGCAGCACTTGCCCATGCCGCGGGTAACGACGGCAGCGTGCGAAGTCATGCCGCCGCGCGAGGTTAGAATGCCGGCTGCCACTTCCATGCCCGCGATGTCTTCCGGCGTGGTTTCGCCGCGAACCAGGATGATGGTCCGGTATGCGCCATTGGAGTGGTACTTCACCGCATCCTCGGCTGTGAAGACGATTTGGCCGACCGCCGCGCCGGGCGAGGCAGGCAGGCCGGTTGCGAGGACTTCAATCTTCTCGCCCTTTTCCACCAGGCGGGGAACGAGGAAGTCGTACAACTGGTTGGGCTCGACGCGGAAGATGGCCTCTTCCTGCGTGATCAGGCCTTCGCGAACCATATCAATCGCAATCCGCACAGCGGCCAGGCCGGTGCGCTTGCCGTTGCGGGTTTGCAGCATGTAGAGCTTGCCATCCTGGATGGTGAACTCGAAATCCTGCATGTCGCGATAGTGCTTTTCCATCTTCCAGGTAATGGCGCGGAGATGGTCGTATACCTTGGGCATGGCGCGCTCAAGCTCGCTGATCGACAGCGGAGTGCGGACGCCCGAAACCACATCTTCGCCCTGCGCGTTCATCAGATATTCGCCGAAGAAAATGTGCTCGCCGGTAGCAGGATTGCGCGTGAAGCCGACGCCGGTGCCTGAGTTCTCACCCAGGTTGCCGAAGACCATGGCCTGCACGTTGACCGCGGTGCCCAGCCAGTCATCGATGTGATTGATGCGGCGATAGGTCTTGGCGCGATCGTTCTGCCAGCTCCTGAAGACGGCATCGCGGGCCTGAACCAGTTGATCCAGCGGGCCCTGCGGAAAGTCCTTGCCGGTTACCTTGCGAACAAGCTTTTTGTACTCGGCGATGATTTCCTTCAGCGCCGCGGGCTGCAGCTCATAGTCGAATTTGACGCCCTCGATCTCTTTGACGCCGTCGAAGATGTGCTCGAATTCCTTCTTCGGAACATCGAGTACAACGTCTCCGAACATCTGGATCAGGCGGCGATAGGAGTCATAGGCAAAGCGGGGGTTCCCGCTCCGTTTGGCAAGGGCTTCCACGGCCTGATCGTTGAGGCCGAGGTTGAGAATGGTGTCCATCATGCCGGGCATGGAGAACTTTGCGCCGGAGCGAACGGATACGAGCAGGGGATTTTCGCCCGTGCCCAGTTTTTGTCCCTGAAGACGTTCGAGACGCTCGAGCGCCGCGTACATTTCAACGTCGATCGCCGGACTGACGGCCCCGCGCATGTACTCGCGGCAAGCTTCGGTCTGGATGGTGAATCCGGGAGGAACTGGCAATCCTGCGTTGGTCATTTCCGCCAGGCCGGCGCCTTTGCCGCCCAGCACATCCTTCATGCGGCCGTTACCTTCCGAGGTGCCGCCGCCGAAGAAGTAGACATACTTGGTATCTGTTGCAGTTGTGGTTGAGCCCGCGTTGGCGGCGAGCTGCTGTGCCATAGCGCCCTGCGTCATGGGATGAAGCCTCCGTATGTAAGTGTCCGCACCGGCGGATCGTTTGAGAGGGCGGCGGAACGTAGGCTCAGCTTCAACGGGGTAAGAACTCAGCTGAGCGCGTGCGAGTCATCCAGACATTCGACTTCGCCTCGCGGCATTCGTAAGTCGATATAAGAAATAGCTCCGCGCCTATACAGTTGCCTGTGCGCAGCATCACAGACCATCCGCTTGCGAAGAAAGCCCCGTACTAATTTCGAACGGGTATTTTCGCAATCTGAGACCAGGGCCGGCAATCAGAGAGAGTTTTGGGACAGAGAAGGAAGAATCGCGCGGAGGGTGGCAAAATCTGCGGGCCGGAATGCGAATTGCGGACCGCTATGTGAGACAGCAGCCTACGATGGTTTCTCGCGGATCCGCCAGCGTTCGCTCAGGCAACGCTGGACGGTCCTAGGCCGCTGAACGCTCGAAGCGCGAGCCGGATTGGGAACCGCGGCCTACATTCCTCGCGAGAAGAATGCGGTCCAGCCCAACCAGCGCAAGAATCTCCGCCACCCTCGGCGTGACATTGGAAACCGTGAAGCGGTTGCCTGCCTCCCGGGCGGCGCGATAGAGCGCAACCAGAGCCGCAATGCCCGCCGCATCGATCCTCTCTACCTGGCCCAGATCGAGGACAAGGCTTTGCCGGTTGACGAGCGGGGATAATTGCTCCAGCAGCATCCGCTCCTGGCCCCGAACCAACTCGGTCAATTCACTATCGTAACTTGCGCCAATAACTACCGTGGCTGTTGAGTTATAAGTCGCTGTGCTCATGGGAAGCCTCCTTTGATAAATCTGTTCCTGTACCATCCAAGTGCCAGGACCACAGCCTGACGCCAGGAGTAAGTGCATTCGGTGCGCCAAACCAGCAACAAGGGAATATGCTGAATTCACAAGGGATACGAGCCCCGCAATGTCCCCCGATGCGGGCCTGGGTGTTCAGTTTTCAAACTCTGCGTCCGCAATCGGACACAAATATCTGTACGCAAAAAGCAGTGTCTCCGGTTCCATGTCCAGCTTTGGATCAAGTTTTCGCGCCCTCAAAGCAACTTAAAGGAAGGTTCTTCGTCTTGCCCATTTCGACGAACATTCCCTTCGTGGCGCGAGAGATCGACAGATTGGCTCCCTGACGCCGGCGTGCCAGCATGGCCAGCGCATTGCCGCTGCGCGGGAAAATCGAAAAATCGTCACCGTTTAACCGCAACCGCAAATGCTTCCAGTCCGTGCTTTCGCGTCGCCCGCATGGCAACAATTGGCATAAACATCGTGACTACCGCAGCCAGCGCCATAAACCGGAGCCAGCGCAGCTTTCCTTTTCCACCTCCATTCGCCCAATTCCAGCAACTCATGTAATAACCCCACGCTGATTGGACAAAAGGCGTCTTGTAAGCTGCCAGGTCAAAGCCGGCTTTGCTGCAAATTTTGGAAAGGGTGGCTTCGTCGTAAAAATACAGATGCCGGGGAAGATCGAGCATCGCCCAATATTTGCCGAACCATTGGCCGCATTCCGCTGCTTGCCGGGTTGGAATGTTAAGCAAGACCTTCCCACCCGGCCGGAGATAGTTTGCGGCAATGGATAAGTCTCGGAGCGGGTCCGGCACATGCTCGAGCACATTCCAGAACGCTACTGCGTCGAACCGGCCTTCGTTCCAGAGACCCGAAGCCAGCTCGCCTGCGCGAACATCGAAGCCAAGCTCTCTGCGGATAATGTCTACCATGCTGCTGTTGTACTCAATAGCGCTCACGTTCCAGCCCATGCGGTGGGCGGCAATAATAAAGTCGCCGGCTCCGCACCCGACTTCCAGCAATTCGTGCCCTGTTCCATAGCGCTTCAACCACGCGACGCGGCGGCGCGCTGTCCAGGCGCGCAGGATTTTCCAGAGCGGCCAGCCTGGCTCCTTCCAAGCCGGCCGATAACAAGCATAGGCAACAGAGTAGGCGGCGCCGAGTTCTTCCTTCCCCGGTTTGGGATTCTGCATGACAAGACCGCAGCAGCGGCAACAAGTCAGTCTGAACTTCTTTTGGTATTCGGGCCGATACAAGTCCTCCTCTTCGCGGACGGTTGTCCATTCGTTGCCCTCGCAAACCAGGCAGGAGTCGTACTCGCTCTTCAAATCAGTCATCGACAGAGGTAGCTCCTGGTTTGCAATCGATGCAATCAGCCGCCAATAATCCTGCGTCCCTTGAGCAGTTCACCATCATTCTCAATGCCTCTGAGGGCCAAGAACCTTCATCCGTGAGCTTGCCCTTTGCAAAATCCGCGAATCTCTCAAGTACCGGCGCCACCCGGATGGGCCTAAGGCAAGCAACTCAAGAAAGACGGATGGCGCCTTGGCAGGCTCACCCCGGAAGGCGGCCGCAAGGGCAGAGTTCACTGCGATCGATGCCTTTGCCGCGCGCTTGACCGACGCTCTGCGCTTGCCTGTGCCTGTCCAATTGCTCAAGTGGCGGAAGAGAACCGTTGATAACTGCTCTTCCCATTCGTTCGGCCGCAGCTTGCGCTTGTTCGTCTGGGAGGCGGAGTGCACGCGAAAGCCGCTGAGTATGTCGGCGATGAATCGCACCGGGCCAAGCGCTCCCAGACGAAGCCAAAGATCCCAGTCAGCCGAAAACCAAAGCGCCTCGTCCAATCCCCCGGAGTCAAGCACAGCCGCTCGCCGGAAGACTGGCGAATCGATTGCGATAAAGTTCTGGATCAGAAGGTGTTCCAGAAACTCATCTGGGGGCACAATGCCTTCGGTGAGCGGGCAGGTCCAGGGGCCGAGTGTTCTTCCGTCCGGTCCAATCAACATCGCGTTGTGGAGGATGAGCGCACCTTTGGCGGACTTCATCTCTCCCCAAAGTCTCGCAATTCTGCCCGGAAGCCAAAGGTCGTCCTGATGAAGAAAGCAAGCCCATTCGCCCCTGGCTTCGCGCAGACCGATGTTGCTGATTGCTACCCAGTTCCCGATTCTGCCCGGACTTATAACCCGAAGGGGAACAGCCTCGGCAAAATCCCGCGCAATTTCGAGAGTGCGATCCGACGAGCCGTCATCGACAATCACCAACTCGATCCCGTCAATGTACTGCTCGCTCACACTCTGAAGCACTTCGGCGAGGAATTTTTCGCCGTTGTATACAGGCATAATCACTGACAGGAGAGGATTCATTGGCTATCCTCCCTTACCGCGTTGCCCGCGCCCGGCCGCGCGATCTTCTCCGCGCTCAGTAGAATTGCAGCGCATGCCGCGACCAGCAGGTAGGATACCGTGACGAGAACTCTATTGGCCAAGACCCATTGCGCCCCAATTGCAAATGGCGTCCCAAACAGATCGAGCGCGCCCGCCCCCGCCAGGTCATTCAGACCAAGTCCTCCTGGCGTCAGCGCGACGATATTTGCAACGCTCACAAATGGTATCGCCGCCGCCATCCGCCAAAAAGGAATCTGCAGCTTGACCGCTTCCGCAGTTTGAATCGACATCAATACGACCGTCCCAGTGCGAAGCACGGAAAGCACGACAAGGCGGCGCGCCAGGCCGGCATTCAGGACGCCCGAGTGCTGGAGCTCCCACACGCTGCGCAATGTCCGGTTGAAGGGGCCAGCGGTTGGAGCCTTCCAGCGGCCGGCAAGCCAGCGAGTGATGCGCACCGCCGGTTCGACGGCAAGCAGCGCGAGCACTATCGAGGCTGAGGCGGAGATCGCCCAGGTCTCTGCTCCGCCATGCGTGGACCAGGTGATTCCCGAAGCAAGAGCCAAAAAGCCTACCGCATAAACGTCGAAGCCCTGCTCCAAAAGCGTGCCCGCCGTGCCGCGTTTCAAGGCTCCTCCATGAACGTAAGTTCCCACCGTCCGAGCCGCCGCCATGGCAAGTTGCAGGGGAAGAAGGATTCCCATTGCCAATCCTATGCTGGTGAGTGCATAAGAAGTAGTTCTTGACGGAACGGAGTCGGTGGGACGGCGCCATGCAGCGTCGATGCTCCGCCACTTTTCAGTAGAGAGAAAAATCATCACAGCATTCAGCACGAGGATCTTGGCGAAGTCTACCAGGCTGACGCTCATCAGTTGTTGCAGAGTTAGCCGAAGATCAATCTTGCCGAGCTTGATGAACAGGACAATCAGAACAATAGCCAGCGCGACTGAAGCGGCCATCAAGAGGGAACGCCGCATGGTCATAGGCGCCGCCGCAGCCCGACAAGTCTTCCATCTTGTTTTCCTGGCTGCAATGCGGTGCGAACCTTTGTCATCTCTGGCGGATTGTATTGCATCCTGCGAAACAGTCTCTTGTCACCTCGCCCATTTGGGGAGGGCATTTCTCCTCATCATACGGGATACAGGGACAGGGACGCTTATCCCTGTGTTTGAAACCTGTTATTGCACGGTGACCGTAACCGCACTGGTTGCCGTTACGGTGCTGGAAGTGCCTGTAACCGTAACGATATAAGTTCCAGCGGTGGTCCCCACGACTGCAGTTCCGCTGCCCCCTCCGCCACCCGAGCCACTGCCGCCGCAGGCCAGAACGCCACCTGCGAGCATCACCAGCAGGGCAAGCATTCCCGTCAATGTCCGCCAACCCGAGCGCCGCCGAAGATTTCCGAAGAACAGAAGGAATGCCAACGCCGCAGTGCCCGCCCCATACCACGGTCTTCCGGGACGTTTTGGAAGCACCGCTGCGCTGCTGGTCGCGACCGTCGTAGAAATCGTTAGCGTCGCCGTTCCAGCAGCCGTCCCGGTAAGGTTAACCGGGGTCGTTGAGCCAAAGCTCACAGTGGGCGGATACTGCCCGCCTGCAGGGCTGGAGGTAATCGCCGCGGTCAGCGCAATGCTGCCGGTGAACCCACCCGTTGGAGTCAACGTGATCGTCGAGGTATTTCCTGTCGCTGCTCCCGGTGCGATTGTGACCGCCGATCCGCTGACGGTAAAGCTCGGAGGCGTAGTTACCGCGATCGCCGCCGTGCCGGAGCCGCTGTCGTAGTTGGCGTCGCCAGAGTAGTTGGCTGTGAGAGTGTCGCTCCCAATAGACAGAGAGTTGGCGGGGATGCTGATCGTTGCGCTGCCGTTTGTGAGCGCAGTCGCGGGGGAGGAGTAGCTGCCGCTCGTGATTGTGACGGTTCCTGTTGGGGTCGGGCTGCCGCTCGCCCCACTCACCGAAATCGCCACCGAAAGAGACAGTTCTTGTCCAAAGCTTGAACTGGCAGGGGTCACGGCAATCGTGGCCGTATGACCCAGGGTGATGTTGTAGGTAGCGTCGGCTTCGGCGCCTGGAAGGTAATTCATTTGAAGCGCGATTGCTCTTACCGTCTCCGGTGAGCCATAAATCCAGAGCGGTTCCGTGAGCGGCGGGTTGTAGAGAGCGGACGATGCTGTGGGCATAGTGCCATCGGTGGTGTAGTAAATGCTGGCTCCGCTGTTCCCCGCGCTGAGCGTAACCAGCGTATAGCTCGAGTAGTTTCCCGGCGCCGGACTAAACGTTGGCGTGGGAACGGTTTGATACGTAGCGCTCGTGGAAGGCTGCAACTCCCACATATCATTCAGGGTCCCATCTCCAGACGCGCCGTATCCCTGCCCAAACTGAGCCGACCCCAGCCCCCCGAACAGCCAGAGGTTCCCGTTCGCGTCCGTCCAACTTGACGCACCCCAACGCTCCCCGGGGATATTGCCTTCAGCAGGCACACCAAGCACTCCATAAACCCCGTCGAATGCAGTTCCGGGATTTGCGCTTCCGTTCATCCACC
>Ga0302319_10011615_pt1 | contig 16704 bp, 11 predicted proteins | sample Bog_T0_2_FD_203319 | JGI IMG/M metagenome (GOLD analysis project Ga0302319, IMG submission 203319) | Peat permafrost microbial communities from Stordalen Mire near Abisko, Sweden - Bog_T0_2 | ecosystem: Environmental > Terrestrial > Soil > Wetlands > Peat | place: Sweden: Abisko, Stordalen Mire...
CGTCGGCCCGCACGCTATTCACCGAGATCAGCACCGGCTCGTACTCCGGTGATTTCTGCAGCAGGTAGACTTGCGTGTCGGCCTTAACGAGCTGGCCGGCGCGCTCAATCAGCGGCGTGCGGTCCCGGACCCCCATGACCAGCGCCATGGCCGCATCGTCTTTCACGTACAGGGCCTGCTGGGCAACGAGGAAAGGGGGAGCCGCCAGCAACAGCGCTCCGAAACCCGGCGCCAGTAATCGGAGCGCGCGCCTCGGGCCGCAGCGGAAAATCGGGAAAATCGCGGTCACGGTGAAAACGCGAAGGGAAATTCCGCCGTGACGGGCGCCGGAACGCCTGCGACAATCTTCGGCAGGAATCGCCATTGCCGAATGGCCGCGAGCGCGGCCTCGCCAAATGCCGGGTCGGTTGCGCTGACCAGCGTGGGATCCATCGCGTTGCCGCGCACGCCAATCTTGATGCGCACGACGGCCCGCCCGGAAACCTTGGCGGCGCGGAGGGCGGGCGGGTAGTCCGGCGCTGGACCGACAAACGGTTGCGGCGGCCGATCCGGGGCCCCGCTCGTGCGCTCGCCCACCATTTGGTCGAGAACGTGTTCCCGAAATTCCCAGGGCATCATCGAATTCAACACTTCGCGGCCCTCGCTGAACACATGCATCGTGTATTTACCTTCACCCAAACCCCCGATCAAAGGGGCATCCAAGGTGATCGAGCGCGATTTGTGAGGTCCGATCGTCCCCACTTCGCGGACAAAGAGCAGCCGGCCGGCCTTATCCACGGACAAATCCAAAACCAAAAACACATGTTCCAGAAGGTAGGGCGAGGTAAACTCTCCATTGAATAAGAAATGGTGGTCTCGATCGCCCGCGCTGCCGTCGACGTAGGTTTGAGTGACTTGCAAATGGCTCACCGAGACGAACACCGGTTCGGATTCGGGAACCTTTTTAAGGACATAAAGATGGGTCTCGGCGTCGATCAGTTTGCCGTGATCAAGGACCAGGGGCGTGCCTTCGCTCGCCGCCACCACTAGCGCCAGGCCCGAGCCATGCTTGACGTAGAGCGCCTCCTGCGCCGGCAGGATCGCGGTCACGCTGATCAGACCCGCGCCCAGGCGGAGCGCATGCAACCAAAGCCGATGGAGGGGCAAAGGTAGACTCATTCGAACGAAAGCGGCGCCGCCACGGTAGCGGTCCCACCCCTTCAATCAACCGGAAAGATCGCCCGTCGGAGCGGGCCCTTGCCCTAAGGGGTCGGGCGGCTCAATTGCTGCTGAACGTAGGAAAAAAACGCCTGATAGAGGGCAGGATCGCGCAGGACGTTTTCGGTCCCCTCCCCTTGGTGATGCAAGGAATCGTCTTCCAAGACCTCGGTCATTTGCAGCGTCATGACGGTACTCTTGCCGTCCAGCGATCCCTCAAAGCGAGCCTTGAGGGTGTATTGGTGGGCGCTGCCGGGAAGTTCGGCCGCAGTCACGTCGCTGATGCCCTCGAGCACCCCCTGCGCCGGACCGCCGTGCGTGTAGCGCAAGCCCACCTGCTTGAGCGCGGCCTTGGCGGCGGCATAGGTCGTGGCCGGATCGGCTGCAAACGTCTGCTCCGTCTGGCTGGGCTCGGGCGCGCCCAAGGGCATGGGGCCCTTGACCGTCTCGAGCACGTCCGTGGAGCAGCCGGCGAAGAGGATCAAAGCGAGGACGGGCCAGGCGCGGAGGGGTTTCATGCGGGCTGTTGTTGGGTCACACAGTGGATCGCGCCCAGGCCGCCGACAAGGTCCAAGCAGTCGATCGGGACGATGTCGCGTTTGGGAAAGCAGGCGGCCAAGGCCTCGGCGGCGGCGCGATCCCGGGCCGGCTGGCGAAAGGTCGGCAGGAGGACGGCGCCGTTGATCACCAAGTAATTGGCATAGCTGGCGGGCAGGCGCTGTTTCCCGCGATAAATGGCCTTGGGCAGCGCAATCTCCACCAGGCGAAATTTCTTGTCCTCCCGATTGCGGAAGGAGCGCAGCCGCTCGAGATTTTCCTGCAAGGGGCCATAGTTGGGATCCTTCTTGTCCTTTTCCACCATGGTCAAGATCCCGTTCTTGGGGAGAAACCGGCTGAGATCGTCAATATGGCCGTCGGTGTCGTCGCCCACGATGCCGGCGCCCAGCCAGAAAATGGTATCCACGCCGAACTGATTGCACAGGGCCTGCTCGATCTCAGGGCGAGAGAGGCCCGGATTGCGGTTGGGATTCAGAAGACAGGACTCGGTCGTCAGCAGTTGGCCCTGGCCGTCGGTCTCGATCGAGCCGCCTTCCAAGACCATGGCGTTTTCAAAAGCGCGCAGGCCGAGGGCCCGGCCGATCCGGGCGGGAATTTTCCGGTCGTTCTCGAAGGGCGGGTATTTGCCGCCCCAGGCGTTGTAGTCCCATTCGGTCACGGCGACCTCGCCGGTCCGGGCATTGCGGACAAAAATCGGTCCATGGTCGCGGCACCAGGCGTCGTCGGTCGGATGGGCGTAAAATTCAATCCGGGCCATGTCGGCCCCGGCCTTGACCAGCAGGGCTTTAGCCCTGGCGGCACGTTCGGGCACCGCATTGATCCGGACGAGCTGACGGCGGCTGATTTCGGCCGCCAGCCGGGAAAAAACGGCCGGAATGGGCCGAAAGTTGCCCGGCCAGGTCGTGGCTCGGTGGGGCCAGGACAACCAGACCGCGGTTTGAGGCTCCCATTCCGCCGGCAAGCGGAAGCCCAGGGCTGCCGGAGTGTTTCGAGAGTGGTGATCGCGTGTGGCCATCATTAACTCCTACCGCCGGGCGAGCCGATTGCGAACGCAATCCCGCTTCAGTCGGAAAAGCGCTGGGTGATGGCGCCGTAGGCGTCGATCCGCCGGTCGCGAAAGAACGGCCATTGGGTGCGGGTGATATCCACCTGCTGCAGGTCGACCGGCACGAGCAGCATTTCCTCCCGGTCGGCGGCCGCCCGGCCCAGAATCTGCCCGCCGGTGCCGGCGACGAAGCTCTGGCCCCAAAACTCGATCCCCTCCCCGCCCGCCGGGCGCTCCCGGCCGATGCGGTTGCAGGCGGCGACGTAACAGCCGTTGGCGATGGCATGGCTGCGCTGGATCGTCTCCCAGGCGTCGTGCTGCTGGCCGCCGACAGCGGCTTTCTCCCGCGGGTGCCAGCCGATGGCGGTGGGATAGAAGATGATTTCCGCCCCCTGCAGAGCGGTGAGCCGGGCCGCTTCCGGATACCACTGGTCCCAGCAGATCAGGACCCCGATCTTGCCGTAGGTGGTGGCCCAGGAGCGGAAGCCGGTGTCGCCGGGCGTGAAGTAGTATTTCTCGTAGTAGAGCGGATCGTCCGGGATGTGCATCTTGCGGTAGATGCCCAGGAGCGAGCCGTCGGCGTCAATCACGACCGCGGTGTTGTGGTAAAGTCCGGCCGTGCGCTTTTCGAAGAGGGAGGCGATGATCACAACCTTCCGGCGCTTGGCCAGGGCCTGTAGCTTCCGGGTGCTCGGCCCGGGAATCGTTTCCGCCAACTTGAAGTAGGCCAGATCCTCTTTCTGGCAGAAATACTGGGAGCGGCAGAGCTCCTGGGTGCAGATGATCTGCGCCCCGGCCTTGGCCGCGGCGTCGATCAGCCCGAGCGTCTTTTTGAAGTTCGCCGCCGGATCCGCGCCGCAGGCGTGCTGCAGAAGTCCGAGGGTGACGGTGCTCACGGGCTCAGTAGACGACTTTGTTCAGGGGATACTCCACGATGCCCTCGGCCCCCAGGCTCTTGAGCTGGGGGATGATTTCCCGAACGACGCTCTCGTCGATGATCGTCTCCAGCGCCAGCCAATCGGGGTGGCTGAGCGGCGAGATGGTCGGATTGCGCAGGGCAGGAATGGCCTTGAGGATGGCGTCGAGCGACTTCTTGGGCGCGTTCATCTTCAGCCCCACCTTGCTGTGAGCCTCGAGGGCGCCGCGCAGGAGGAGGGCGATCGTCTCGATCTTCTTGCGCTTGGCCGGATCGGCCCAGCTCTTCTTGTTCGCGACGAACTTGATGTTGGTCTCGAGGATAGTGTCGACGATGCGAAGCTTGTTGGCCCGGAGCGAACTGCCGGTCTCGGTGATGTCGACGATGGCATCGACCAGGTCCGGGACTTTCACCTCGGTCGCGCCCCAGGAAAACTCGATCTCCACCGGGACCTTCTTCTGCTCAAAATAGCGCCGGACGGTGCCGACCAATTCGGTCGCGATCCGCTTGCCCGCCAGGTCTTCCGCCTTTTGGACGGCCGAAGTTTCCGGAACACAGAGGACCCAGCGCGATTTCTTGTTCGAGGCGCGGCTGTAGATCAGGTCGCATACCTCGACCACGTCGGAATTGTTTTCCTGGATCCAGTCGTAGCCGGTCAGGCCGCAGTCAAAGAAGCCGCCCTCGACGTAGCGGCTCACTTCCTGGGAGCGCACGAAACGGCCGTCGAGCTCCTCGTCGTCAATCGACGGCTTGTAGGAGCGCGAGTTCATGGAGATCTTCCAGCCCGCCTTGGCGAACAGGGCGATGGTGGATTCCTCCATGCTGCCTTTCGGCAGCCCGAGCATGAGAAGTGGTTTGGACGCTGGCACGGGGTAGAGTAGAACCCCGCGACGGCGGGCATGTCACGGCGGAAAAGCGGGTTTGACCGCGAACTGCCGAAGTACCTAGGTGCCTAAATAACTGCGTTTTACGGCTAGAACCCAGAAATCTTGTCTGGTTTGGCGACCTGCGGACGTTACATGGTGAATTCAATGACGGATGACGGCCAACTGCTTCGCCAATACCTCGAGACCCAATCCGAGGCCGCTTTCGCCGAGTTGGTTAAGCGCCATCTCAACTTGGTCTATTTCGCGGCGCTGCGGCGCCTGGGCGGCGACGCCCACGCCGCGGCCGATGTCGCCCAGGAGGTATTCATCATCCTGGCCCGCAAAGCTTGGAAGTTATGCGGCCATCCTTCCCTCACCGGCTGGCTGTACTCGACTGTGAATTACCAAGTTTCCGCTCTCGTCCGCACGGGCCGCCGCCGACAAATCCGGGAGCAAAAATTCCAGACGCTCCAAGAAGTCAGTTCCACGACGGAATCCTTGGCCAACGAGGAGACGCTGCGGCCCGTCCTCGACGAAGCCATCCTCCAACTCAACCAGGATGATCGCGAGGCGCTCTTGCTGCGCTATTTCGAAGGGTGTCCCTTTGCCGAACTCGGCAGCAAGCTCGGCCTGTCGGAAGCAGCCGCGCAAAAACGCGTCGAACGGGCGCAAGAAAAATTACGCAAGCTCCTCGGGCAACAGGGATTCACCTCAGCCTCGGCGGCTCTCGCCGCCACCATGGCCAGCGAATCCCTGCTCGCAGCCCCGAATGGCCTAACGGCAACGATAGCCTCCACTGCCGCGGCGTCGATCGGCCCCACCAGCTCCCTCACCCTCGCCTTCATCCAAATTATGAGCACAACCAAACTTACTCTAGGAGCTATCGGACTCCTCGCCCTCGCCGCCTTGCTCGGAACGACGGCGGTGGGGGTAGCCGCCCTCCAATTCCATGAGGCCGAGCGTCAGAAGGAGATGCTGGTAAACGGTCGGGCCGAGTTCGCTGCCGATCAAGCCCGGCTGCACCAGCTCCACCAGGAGGCCAATAATGCCGAAAAAGGTGTGCTCAACCTCAAGAAGGCGGTGGCCCGCGCCTCCTCGCGCCTTGCCCAGGTCAGCCGCTCGGCTTCTGGCCGCCCGCGCCCTAGCGGCACCCCGCGGCAAATGGCTCAGGAATTCTTTGCCGCATTTCCCGAGGCGCGAGCCCTGCTGCTCCAGGTCGGCAAGGCTCAAATCCAGGTCAACTACGGGCCCTTCTTCAAATCGAGCGCACTCTCACCGGCCCAGATCGCCCAATTCATCGATGCCACTTCCCAGGTTTGGAGCGAGAACGTCAACCTCACCGCCACGAGCGTGACTCCGGCCGTGAGGCTGCCCCCGGAAGACGTATTGCGCTCCATCCTGGGCGATCAAGGATACCAACAACTCCAAGATTACACGCAAATCATGCCCGTCTACTGGGTTGTCCGGACTGCCGCCCTGGACGCCAATCTTGCCAGTGTTCCCCTGTCGTCGCCCCAACAAGACCAGTTGGTCCAAATCCTGGCCCGGAACAGCACACCCAATCAAATGACCGGGCCAGTGACTCCGCCCGAGGTCAACTGGGAGGCGGTGCTCGCACAGGCCCAGCCGGTGGTGTCCGCGGTTCAATGGCCCGCCGTGCAAGCCGCGCTTCTGCAAAATCAATTTCAATTGGCTTATGCCACAGCCGCGATGGGGCATGGCCCGACAACCCAAACCTCAGGAGCGCAATGACGATGAAAACGAAATTCACGGTCGCGATTCTCTGTATCCTCCTTATCGCCGTCGGCCTGGCCGGAATGGGCTATCATCAGGCGCAATTCGCAGCGCAGGAATACGCCAATTTCGTCCAAGAACAATCGGCACTAAAGGCCCAGCTCGAGAAGGAAAGAAGCCGCATCGACGCCGCTCGCGGGGAAGGCATGCGCCAGGAAGCAGCGCTGAATAAATTGAGGGCTCAGGGGCAGAAATCGGGCACCGCCCCGATGACGCCCGGCCCAGGACTGGCGCTGGTCGCGAGCAATCCCCGACTCCTCGACCTTTACCTTCAATCCTACCGAGCCGGATTGCAGGTTCGTTATAGTCGTTACTACCAATCGGCCCATCTCTCCGCCGAACAAATCGGCAAACTCGAAACTATTCTTTGGAAAGCTGAAGAAGAAAAAATGGACCTCATGGCAACCGCCCTGACCGAGGGACTGGCAGCGAACGATCCTTCGATTGTGGCTCTGCGCAAGCAACAAGCCGGCCAACTTCAGAGCGACGAAACGACCTTGCTCGGCGAGGCTGGCCAGGCCCAGCTCCTGCAATACAACCGCATGCAAGGCGCACAGAGCATCGCCACGACGGCTGCCGTATACGCCATCGATTCGGAGCCGTTTTCGAACGCCCAAATTGGCCAGGTGGCGCAGATTCTGGCGAACTCGAGCCCGGGTTTTGCACGCGGGGGACCCGTTGATCCCAGAACGATCAATTGGGACGCCGCCTTGACCCAAGCGGCCGGCGTTCTCTCACCCGTGCAACTCAGCACCCTCAAAACCGAGTCTCAGTTGATGACCGTGGCTGCCCTCCAGCAAAAATACTTCGCCGGCGCCCAAGCCAAATAAAAGTTTCCCGCCGGCCGCCCGAAAACTGTCCGCTTAAAATAGCTCCGGCTCGCGGTAGCGTTTCTTCGCCTCCGCCAGGGTCCCCTTCATTTCCATCTCCTCCAGATAGCCGAAGAGCTCCTCGGGCTGAACCTGGATCTTTTCCATCGGAATCGTCGGTAGATCGAGCGGCAATGTCGTGAGCTGTAGATTGCGGCGCAGGCGCTCGGCGCTTTCCGCCACCGCAGCGCGGAAGCGTTCCGGCTGCAATTCGTTCGCGCGGGTGATGATGGCCTCGAGGGAGCCAAACTCCGCCAGCCACTTGTTGGCGGTCTTCGGCCCTACCCCGGAAACCCCAGGAATGTTGTCCGAGGTGTCGCCCACCAGGGCCAGATACTCCGCGATCTGCTCGGGGGGCACCCCAAACTTCTCCTTCACGCCCGCCGGGTCCAGCCGCCGCCAGCCCGCCTTGGGATTGCCCGTCGGGGGCGGGAGCATGATCGAGATGCGCGGGCCCACCAGCTGGCAAAAGTCCTTGTCCGAACTGACGATCAGGATCTCATGGCCCTCTTTGGCTAAAGTCGCCGCCTCCGAGGCCAGCAAATCATCGCTCTCCACCCCGTGCTTCTCGACCAATTTCAGGCCGAGATGGCGGGTGAGCACCTTGAGCGGATCGATCTGCTTCTCCAGTTCCGGCGGCATCTCTTTCCGCTGGGCCTTGTACTCGGGATGGAGCGCCAGATGGCGCTCGGATCCACCCAGATCAAAAAAGACCGTCGTCGCATCCGGCTTCTCCTGGTCGATCAGCATCCAAAGCGAGCGCGCCCAGCCGTGGAGGGCGTTGGTAGGGAAGCCATCGGCCCGAGTCAGGGCCGGAATCGCGAAAAAGCAGCGGTAGGCCAGGTTGAAGCCGTCGACGAGCAGGTATTTCATGCCGGGACGGCTGGCACCTCAGGCCGGGGTCGGCACGGGCGCGACCGCGGTTGTTTTCACCGCGTCGGCCAGGGTGCGGTGCTCGGCATCCCCGTGCTCCTCGTTGAAGCGCATCGAGACGGTCTTGGAAACGCCGCGCTCCTCCATCGTCACCCCGTAGATGGCGTCGGCCGCCGCCACCGTGCGCTTGTTGTGGGTGATGATGATGAACTGGGATTCCTTGATGAACTTCTTCAAAAGTTCGGTGAAACGCCCGATGTTCGACTCGTCGAGAGGCGCGTCGAGTTCGTCCAGGAGGCAGAAGGGCGACGGCTTGACCATGTAGAGGGCGAAGAGGAGCGCCACCGCGGTCAAGGTCTTCTGGCCGCCGGAGAGGAGCGAGATGCTCTTCAGCTTGGTTCCGGGCGGCTGGGCCACGATTTCGATGCCGCTTTCCAGCACGTCCTCGGCCTGCACCAGCTCCAACTCCGCCCGGCCGCCGCCGAAGAGGGTCTGGAAGGTGTAGGCGAAGTTCTTTTTGATCTGCTCGAAGGTGACCGTGAACTGCTGCTGGGAGGTCTGGTTGATCTCGTCGATCGCCTTGAGCAGCTCGGCCTTGGCGTTGATCAGGTCGGTGCTCTGCTTTTCGAGAAAATCGTGGCGCTGCCGGAGTTCGGCGTACTCCTCGATGGCAATCAGGTTGACAGCACCCATGCTGCCCAGGCGTTGCCGCAGGGCGTCGACTTCCGTCTTGATCGCGGCCCAATCCGAGGCCGCCACGGCGGCCAGGTCTTCCTCGGTCGGCTCGCCCTTCGGCTTGCTCTTGCGCGACCTCGGCTTGGGCGCGGCTTCGGCGGCCGGAGCGCCCTCCTCGCCCGTGTCCTCATCCAGATCCAGGGTCTGCAGCCCTTCCGGCTCGTCATCAGCCCGCCAGAGCAAGAGCCGCCAGTTTTCCTGAGCCACGTCGACCGTAAATTCGCGCCTGACCTCGTCGGCCAGGAACTGGGCGCGCTGCCGGGTCTCGGCCAGCTTGATCTCCTGGGTGCTCAGCTGCTGATGCGCGGCCTCGGCCAACTCGCGTTCGCCCGCCTGCGCCTTCTCCAAGGTTCCAATCTCGGCCTCGACCTCCAAGAGCTCGGCCCGGACCGCTTCGACCTGTTCCGAAGCGACCCGCAGAGTGTCGACCAGCTTGGCCGCGCGCTCCGTCTGGGCCTCGGCTTCCGTTTCCAGGCTAGCCATCTGCTCGGTCCAGGATTCGATCTCATGCTGGCGCAAGGTCAGGAGCTCGCCCAATTGGATGCGGCGGCGCTCCATTTCGCTTAAGCCCCGGTCGAGCACTTCGACTTTTTGCCTGCGCTCGGCCAATTCCAGCCGGGCGGTGGCGAGATGCTCCCGCTTGTGGTCACGGTCAGTCCGCTCCTGGGCCAGGACGGTTTCATCGCCCTCGATCTTGCTCCGCTGGGCGGCCGCGGCGGCCTCGGCCTCGGCCAAGGCGGCCTGGGCCTTGGTCCAGCGGGCCTGGGCCTCTTCCTGGGCGCGGGCAACTGCGGCAAATTCCGTTTCCATCTTCTGCCGGCGCTGGCCGACGTCGCCGTGGGCGCGCTGGGCGTTGCGCTCCTCCGCCTGGGTCGTGGCCAGGGCCTGCGAGGCGACCAGCACGTCCTCGCGGCAGCTCTCCAAGGCCTGCTCGGCCGCGGCCAAGGCCGCGGTCAGGGCGTCGATCTTGAGCTTCTGCTCCTCGTGCTGCTTCTGCTCTTCGACCAGGGCTCGCCCGGTTTCGCGCATCTCGATTTCACGCTGCACCAGGCTGTTGGCGTGGCGCTTGGAGCTGGAGTGGCCGCCTGAGACCAGGCCGCGCCGGTCCACCACCTCACCCTTGCGGGTGGCGACGGAGAGAAAATCGAAGCCCGGATTGGACTGCCAGTAAGTCAGGAAGGCCCCAAGGTCGTCGGCGATGTAGGCGGAACCGAGCAGGGCCAGCGCCGGATGGTTGTCATCCGGATGGTCCAAAGCGGCGGTCGCCGGCACCAGCCCGGGGGGCAGGTCGGGGGCCGGCGCCTCGTGGCGCACCCGGTCGCCGATCCGCAGGATGGCCGCGCCGATCTGCTCACGCTCGAGATGGGAGAGGATCCGCTGCACGGTGGCGGCATCGCTTACCTGGATCGCCTCGGCCGCGGTGCCGAGGAGGGCTTCCAGCGCCCGTCCGAATTCGGGCTTCACGGCCAAGCCCTGCAAAATTGGAATCGCCTTGCCGCCGGCGAGCGCCGAATCCAGCCGGCCCTGCAGGACCGCTTTGCCGCCCTCGCCGAAGCCTTCCCAGCGCTCCTGCAATTGCTGGAGCAGCTTGAGCCGGGCCATGCGCTGCGCCAGCTGCCGGTCGATTTCCTGCAGCAGTCGCTGCGCCTCCCGAAACTGGCGGGTCAGGTCGGTCAAACTCTGCTGGGCCTCGCCGGCGGAAGCCTGGGCGCGGGATTTTTCCGCGGTCGCGGCCCCGAGCCGGGCGGCAAATTCCGCCAGCACTTGGCCGGCCGCTTCCTGCTCGGCTCGGACCTGCTCCAAATCCTTGGCCAGGGTCTCATGGCGGTGGAGGCTCGTCTTCTGGTCGACCTCGTAGCCGGACGAATCCGTGCGCAGACGGGCGACCGCGCTTTCGAATTGCAGCAGGTCGAATTTGGCCTGCCGCAATTCCTGCTCCAGCTGCGTCAGATGGCCCTCCGCCACCGCCAGCTCGCGGTTGCGCTCCTGGAAAATGGAATCGGCGCTGCCGAGAAGGTTGAGCTGGGTCTGCCGGTCCTGAATGCCGGAGTCGGCCTGGGTCGCGACCTCGCGCAGCTGCATCTCCGTCTCATCCAGGCTGCCGCGGGAGGACACGACGCGCTCCTCCAGGCTGGTGCGTTTGATCCGGGCCAGGCCGGCGCCGTTTTCCGCCTGCTCCTTTTGGGAGCGAAGATCGTAGACCGACCGCTGGGCCTCCTCGGCCCGGAGGTGCAAGCGGCTGCGCCGGGACTTCTGCTCTTCCAGGGCAACTTGCCGGCTTTCCAGCTGAGTCCGGCGCTCCGTCGCGGCCGCGCGCAGGCCGCCCACTTTGGCCTCGAGTTCGCCCAGGAAGGCGGTCAACTCCGCAAAATGGCGGCCGCTCCAGGCCAGGCTAAGATGGCGCAGGCGGTGGCTGAGGCGCTTGAAGCGGATGGCTTTGGCCGCCTGACGGCGGAGTCCGCCGATCTGGCGAGCCACCTCGCCGACAATATCTGTCACCCGGGCCAGATTCTGTTCGGTCAGGGCGAGCTTCCCCATGGCCTCGCGGCGCTGGCTCTTGTACCGAGTGATGCCGGCCGCTTCCTCGAAAACCGCCCGGCGGTCATCAGGCTTGGCGGACAAGATCAGGTCGATCTGCCCCTGGGCCATGATCGAATAGCTGGTCCGGCCGACCCCGGTGTCCATGAACAGCTTGTGGATGTCCTTCAGCCGGCAGGGCTGCCCGTTGAAAAAGTATTCCCCCTGGCCGTCGCGGTGGCCCCGGCGGGTGATCTCGATCTCGTGAAATTCGCTGCCCAATTGCTCTTCGCAATTGGCCAATTGGAGCGTCACTTCGCAGAGCTGCGCCGGCTTCCGGGTGTCCGCGCCTTCGAAAATGACATCCTGCATCTTACCGCCCCGCAATGCTTTAGCGCTTTGCTCACCCAGGACCCAGCGGATGGCATCGGCAATGTTCGACTTGCCGCACCCATTGGGCCCGACGATGGCGGTCACACCGGGCTCAAACCGGAGGGTGGTCGGATCAGCGAAGGACTTAAAACCATGAAGCTTGAGCGCCGAAAGATGCATGTCGTGGCAAAAGAGTGAGGGTCCGGCGCGAACCCCGGCAAACGCAAAGTGAAGCGAATTGCGGGCCCGGTCACCGGAACGGCTTGACGCCGCTTGCCGAAAGGGACCGAAAAGGTCGCTTCCCTCCTCACCGCCCATTCCCGCTCCCTGATGAAAACCCCTCTCGCCCTCCTCGTGCTCCTGCTCGCCCTCGGATCCGTTCCGGGCGCTCCCGGCGAAACTCCATGGCTGCCGCCGCCCGCCGCCGCGCAGGGCCGGGTCGCGGCCCTCCAAATCCAGGTCCGCCTGGATCATCCAAACTGGACCTACGCCCTGGACGAGCCGGTCAAGTTCCGCGTCACCCTGGTCGCGGACGACGAGCCCGTCGGCGACGTGACAGTCAAATATCAAGTCGGCCTGGAGATGCTGCCGGCCGAGCAGAAAACCGCCGTGGTGCCCGCCGAAGGCCTGACCATCGACGGGGGCACCCTCCACGAACCGGGCTTTCTTCGCTGCATCGTCACGGCTGAGGTCGGCGGGATCAAGTACCGCAGTCTGGCGACGGCGGGGTTCGCGCCGGAGAACATTCGGCCGACCCAGGCGGAGCCGGCGGACTTCGACGCCTTCTGGGCCGCCGGCAAGGCTGCCCTCGCCCAAATTCCCCTCGATGCCCGCATGACCCTGCTGCCGGACGAATGCACGTCCCAGATCGAGGTCTATCACGTGAGTTTTCAAAATGTCGGCGTCGGCTCCCACCCCATCCCCTCCCCATCCACCCGGATCTACGGCATTCTCTGCATGCCGCGAGGACCGGGCCCCTTTCCCGCCCTGCTGCGGGTCCCGGGCGCGACCGTGCGGGCCTTCACCGGCGTCCGCGATCTCGCGGCCCAGGGCATCATCACGCTCGAAATCGGCATTCACGGCATCCCGGTCAACCTGGGCCCGGAGATCTATCACCAACTCGTGGTCGGGGCCCTGGCCAGCTACCCGACCTACAATCTCGATAACAAGGACACCTATTACTATCACCGGGTCTACCTCGGCTGCGTCCGCGCCAACGATTTCCTCTGCTCGCTGAAGAATTGGGACGGCCGGCACCTCATCGTTTCCGGCGGCAGCCAAGGCGGGCTCCTCTCTCTCGTCACCGCCGTTCTCGATCCGCGGGTTACCGCTTTGCACGTCAGCTATCCGGCGATGAGCGATGTCACCGGCTACCTGCACGGCCGAGCCGGGGGCTGGCCGCACATGCTGCGGGACGAAAAGGACGGGCACCGGACCCGGGCCAAAATCGCCACCACCGGCTACTACGACAGCGTCAATTTCGCCCGGCGGCTGAAGCAGCCGGGCTTCTACAGCTGGGGCTACAATGACGAGACCTGCCCTCCCACCTCGACCTTCGCGGCCTACAATGTCATCGCCGCACCGAAGCAGCTTTTGCTCGCGCTCGAAACCGGCCACCACACCACCCCGGAGCAATGGGACCGCATCAACGCCTGGATCCTGGCCCAGGCGGGAGTGAAGCCGGCCCCGGCCCGCTGAGGCTGGCCCCGGCTAGACCTTCACTTCCTTCACCGGCCATTTCGATACCGTCAGCCCCTTGGCGCTGCGGTTGCTCACCGGCACAGGCGTGAAGTCGAAGTCGAAGTTCCGCACCCGGGCCCCGCTCCGGCCGTCCAAGGCGATGTGCAGGGTCTTGGGCAATTCGGCCTCCTTGGCGAACACGGCGAAGTAAACCACGTGGGAGCCCTCGGACTTGACCAGGGAATAGAGCTTGTCCCGCGTCACCCCCCCGAGTTGGAACTTCTTGGCGAAGGCTTTGCCGTTCTCCTTGTCCTGGTAGACCATGGCGTAGAACCGGCTGTCGCCGTCCTTGGGCAGCACCGAGCAGAAGATGATGTCCCGGCCCATGAAGGTTTTGTCGGCCACCCGGGTGACCTTCATCGTCCCGTCGGCCATGAAGCAGACGACGTCGTCCAGAATGCTGCACTCCTGGACAAACTCGTGCTGGCGCCAGTTCAGGCCGATGAAGCCCTCCGAGCGGTTGACGTAGAGGCGCTGATTGGAGGAGACGACCTCGGCGGCGCTGATCTGCTCGATCTCGTCGTACTGGGTCCGGCGCTTGTGGCCCTTGCCGTACTTTTCCGCCAGGGTCTCGAACCACTTGATGGCGTAATCGGTCAGATGCTTGAGGTTGGCCTTCACCTCCTTCATCTCCGCCTCGATCTTCTTCATCGCCTCGTCCGCCTGGAAGCGGTTGTAGGCCGAGATGCGCTTGATCCGGATCTCGGTCAGGCGGGTAATGTCCTCCTCGGTCACATCGCGGCGGAGGGATTTGAGGAAAGGCTTCAGGCCCTCCCGGATCTCGGAAAGGACATTCTCCCAGGTCTGGGACTTTTCGATCCGGCGGTAGATCCGCTCCTCGATGAAAATGCGCTCGAGCGAATCCCAGTGCCATTGCTGGTCGAGTTCGCCCAGGCGAATCTCCAGCTCCAGCTTGAGCAGGTCCTTGGTCCGCGCCACGCTGCGCTTGAGGATCTCGCGCACGCCGAGGAAAACCGGCTTCTCCCCGTCGATCACGCAGGCGCAGGGCGACAGGTTCACCTGGCAGCCGGTGAAGACGTAAAGCTGCTGGATGACCTGCTCCGGATCGCTGCCCTGGGGCAGATGGACCAGGATCTCGACCGCGTCGGCCGTGTTGTCGTCGACGTGCTTGATCTTGATCTTGCCCTTGGCGTTGGCGGCGAGAATCGACTCGATCAACGATTCCGTGGTGCTGCCGAAGGGCAGCTCGGTGATGGCGAGGACCACCTTGGAGCGGACCTCGATCTTGGCCCGGATCTTCACCTTGCCGCCGCGCTCGCCGTCCTGGTAGTCGGCGAAGTCGGCCGTGCCGCCGGTGGGGAAATCGGGGAAGATCCGGAAGGTTTTGCCCTGAAGGTGGTTCACCGCCGCCCGGCACAGGTCGTTGAAGTTATGCGGAAGGATCTTGGTCGAGAGCCCGACCGCGATGCCCTCGGCGCCGTCCAAAAGCACGAGGGGGAACTTGGCCGGGAGCGTCACCGGCTCGCGGTTGCGCCCGTCGTAGCTCAGCTGCCAGGTCGTGGTCTTGGGATTGAAAAGGACGTCGCGGGCAAAGGGGGTCAGCCGCACCTCGATGTAGCGGGGTGCCGCGGCCTCGTCCCCGGTCAGGGTGTTGCCGTAGTTGCCCTGAGGATCGAGCAGGAAGCCGCGCTGGCCCATGCCGACCAGGGCGGCACCGATCGAGGCGTCGCCATGGGGATGGAAGCGCATGGCCGCCCCCACCACGTTGGCCACCTTGTGATAGCGGCCGTCGTCCATTTCCCAGAGGGTATGGAGGATGCGGCGTTGCACCGGCTTGAGGCCGTCGTCGATGTGCGGGACGGCGCGGTCGAGGATGACGTAGCTGGCATACTCCAGGAACCAACCCTGGTAGCTTTGGGCCAGCGGGCCTTCCGGGAGGGAAAACGCTTTAGGAGGCATCGACCAAGTCCTTTTCCACTCGCAGGTTGTCGATGATGAAGTCCTGCCGCTCCGGGGTGTTCTTGCCCATGAAGAAGGAGAGCAGTTCGTCGGTGTTGTGGAGATGGGCGAGCGAGATGGGCTCGAGCTTGATGTTGTCGCCGATGAAATCCTTGAACTCGTTGGCCGAGATCTCGCCCAGGCCCTTGAAGCGGGTGATCTCGTGGGTGGAGCCGAGCTCGGTCACGGCCGCCTGCTTTTCCTGCTCGGAGTAGCAATAGATCGTCTTCTTCTTGTTCCGGACCCGGAAAAGCGGGGTCTCGAGGACAAAGAGGCAGCCGCGGGCCAGGAGATCGGGGAAGAACTGAAGGAAAAACGAGATGAGGAGGAGCCGGATGTGCATGCCGTCGACGTCGGCGTCGGTCGCAATCACGATCTTGGCGTAGCGCAGCTCATCCAGGCCCTCCTCGATGTTGAGGGCCGCCTGCAGGAGGTGGAATTCCTCGTTCTCGTAGATCACCTTCTTCGACAGGCCGTAGGTGTTGAGCGGCTTGCCCTTGAGGGCGAAGACCGCCTGGGTCTGAACGTCGCGGCAGGCGGTTAGGGAGCCGGCGGCCGAGTCGCCTTCGACGATGAAAAGCGTGCTTTCCTCGGAGCGGGGGTTCTTGTCCCCGAGATGGAGCCGGCAGTCGCGCAGCTTGCGGTTGTGGAGCGAGGCCTTCTTCGCCCGCTCCCGGGCCAGGCCGCGGATCCCCGCCAGCTCCTTGCGCTCGTGCTCGCTTTCCTGGATCTTGGCCAGAAGCGCCTGCGCATCCTCCGGATGCTTGTGCAGGTAAGTGTCCAGGCTTTGCTGGATAAACTTGCCGATGAATTCCTTGATGGACGGACCCTTCGGGCCCATGTCGGTCGAGCCGAGCTTGGTCTTGGTCTGGGACTCGAAGACCGGCTCGATCACCCGGATCGCGATCGCGGCCACGATCGACTGCCGGACGTCGGCGGCGTCGAACTCCTTCTTGTAGAAATTGCGCAGGGTCTCGACCACCGCTTCGCGGAAGGCCGCCTGATGGGTCCCGCCCATGGTGGTGTGCTGGCCGTTGACGAAGGAGGAGTACTCCTCGCCGTAGTGCGAGCCATGGGTCATGGCGATTTCGATGTCTTCTCCCTCGAGGTGGATGATGGGGTAGAGGATCTCGCCGCTCAGGTTCTTCTTCAGCAGGTCCTCCAGGCCGTTCTCCGATTTGAACGGCTTGCCGTTGAGGGTCAGGGTCAGGCCGCGGTTGAGGAAGGCATAGGTCCAGAGCATGTCCTCAACGAACTCCGGCC
>Ga0302319_10011617_pt1 | contig 16703 bp, 16 predicted proteins | sample Bog_T0_2_FD_203319 | JGI IMG/M metagenome (GOLD analysis project Ga0302319, IMG submission 203319) | Peat permafrost microbial communities from Stordalen Mire near Abisko, Sweden - Bog_T0_2 | ecosystem: Environmental > Terrestrial > Soil > Wetlands > Peat | place: Sweden: Abisko, Stordalen Mire...
ATCGCCTGATTGAACCGAGATTACAGGAGACAATCAAATGGCCGCCAAAGACGTCAAGTTTTCCTCCGACGCGCGCGAGAGATTGCTGCGCGGCGTCGACGTTCTCGCCAACGCCGTCAAGGTGACGCTAGGTCCGAAGGGCCGCAACGTCGTCATCGACAAGTCGTTCGGCGCTCCGCGCATCACCAAGGACGGCGTCACCGTCGCCAAGGAGATTGAACTGGAGGACAAATTCGAGAACCTCGGCGCGCAGCTTCTGCGCGAAGTCGCCTCCAAAACCAACGACAACGCCGGCGACGGCACCACGACCGCAACTGTCTTGGCGCAGTCAATAGTGCGAGAGGGCGCGAAGGCGGTCGCCGCGGGCTTCAACCCGCTCGATCTGAAGCGCGGCATCGATCTCGCGGTCGCCGAGGCGATCAAGGACATCGAAGGCCAAGCCAAGAAGGTCAAGTCATCCGCCGAGATCGCCCAGGTCGGCACGATCTCCGCCAATGGCGACAAGTCGATCGGCGACATAATAGCCAGGGCGGTTGAGAAGGTCGGCGACGAAGGCGTCATCACGGTAGAGGAGGCCAAGAGCCTGGAGACCGAGCTCGATGTCGTCGAGGGTCTTCAATTTGATCGCGGCTATCTGTCGCCGTATTTCGTCACCAACGCCGAGAAACTCGTCGTGGAGTTCGACGATCCCTATATCCTCATCCATGAGAAGAAACTCTCGACCCTGCAGCCGCTGCTGCCGATCCTCGAAGCGGTAGTGCAGACAGGCAAGCCTCTTGTCATTATTGCCGAGGACATCGAAGGCGAGGCGCTCGCTACGCTCGTCGTCAACAAGCTGCGCGGCGGCCTCAAGGTTGCGGCCGTCAAGGCGCCGGGTTTCGGTGACCGCCGAAAGGCAATCCTCGAGGACATCGCGATCCTGACCGCGGGCGAGACGATTTCCGAGGAACTCGGCATCAAGCTTGAGAATGTGACTTTGCCCCAGCTCGGTCGCGCCAAGAAAGTGCGGATTGAGAAGGAGAACACCACCGTCGTCGATGGCGCCGGCAAGAAGGCCGACATCGACGGCCGCATCGCTCAGATTAAGGCGCAGATCGAGGAGACGACCTCGGACTACGACAAGGAGAAGCTGCAGGAGCGGCTGGCGAAGCTCTCGGGCGGCGTGGCGGTGATCCGCGTCGGCGGCGCGACGGAGGTCGAGGTCAAGGAGAAGAAGGACCGCGTCGACGACGCGCTGAACGCCACTCGCGCAGCCGTCGCGGAGGGCATTGTTCCGGGCGGCGGCGTCGCACTTCTCAGGGCCAAGCAGAGACTCAAGGGACTCAAGAGCGACAACGCCGACGTGCAGGCCGGCATCAATATTGTGCTGAAGGCGCTTGAGGCTCCCATCCGGCAGATCGTAGAGAATGCCGGCGTCGAAGGCTCGATCGTTGTTGGGAAAATCCTCGAAAACGAGTCTGCGACTTTCGGCTTCAACGCGCAGACGGAGCAGTATGTGGATCTGATCGAGGCGGGCATTGTCGATCCCGCCAAGGTCGTCCGCACGGCGTTGCAGGACGCCGCCTCGATCGCCTCGCTGATCGTGACTACGGAGGCACTGGTGACGGAACTGCCGAAGGATAAGCCGAGCACGCCCATCGGCGGCCCGGGCGTCGGCGACTTCTAAAGCCCGCGCCGCTTTGGACCCGACGGCGGCGGCGCCGTCGGGTTTTTGTCCGGAGGACGGACCTCGGCAAATTGCTAATGGTCGTCAGGGTGGACTTGCTCCAAGATTTCACACGAGCTGTCTCGATGGAGGCCGCGGAAATCGACGGGCCTACACCTAGCCATAAGTCAAGGCGCGCGGTGCGTAGCCCACGGTTTGCGACATTTCGGCGATGGTCGCTAGCGGCACGCGCGAACCGATCGCCGACAGCACGACGCCCCCGACGGCCAGCCACGGGCGCGCGGCGGCCAACGCCAACCAATGCAGCGTCAGATCCTGTCGGCGCACGAATTCCGGAACAACTTCGGCCCGCGGGGCCAAGTGCGCTCCGCTCGTCCGTCCCACCGCAATTGCCGCTGCGTCGGCGACCGGAATGTTCGGCAGGTTCTCGTAGACGACGTCAAACAACCCCGCCTCGGTCTGCAGTCCCGTCAGCAGATCGCCCGCGCCGGCAAAGATTTCAACCCCGACATCAGCGGCCAGGTTGGCGCTGATGTTGGCGGCGGCGATCGCGACGACATCGTCGAACAGATCGGTGATCGCGATTCTGTCCGCGCCGAAATTCTCGGCGGCGGCCAGCGCGTCAAGGCCCGATCCTGTCCCGATCGTGCAGAAACGGCGGCGTAAATCTGGGGCGCGTTGGCGCGCCAGAAGTGAGAAGGCAGGGGCAGCGACGCTCGACACCCAATCGCGCTCCAGATCGGAAAGAATGGGCGGATAGGTCCGTTCCGCAATTTCAATGTCGAATTCGGCTTTGACGCGCAGAACCATTGGGAGGCCGAGATACGGCGCCGCCGGGAATCGTAGCCGAAGCTCGCTCTGGTGGGCTGTCATTCCTGGCAAAGCTGTGATCGCCAATCTGCAAGCTCCGGCTATTGTACATAATGTCGTTAGACATAACAGTCTGGGTGCGATAGGCTGTCGACACCTACTTGCTCCGGAGGCTGGAGAAGGCGGCCGGCATGTCATCCGCGAACATCGAGACGACGGCTTTGCGCTGCATTGCGCCAAGCCCCCGTTCGGCGGCGCCATCTTCCAATCAGGCGATCCCGTGACTCGCTCCGCTTCTCATGTCCCGCCCTCGTCGCAACGCTATTGGGACGCGGAGCTGGAAACGCAGAGTCGCTCACGGTGGCGAGCCGACGCCTTGGCTGCGCTTAAGCGGCATTTAGGCTTCGCCTACGCCAACTCGCCGTTCTATCGCGTTCACTTCGACGCCGCCGGAGTTCATCCGACGGCTCTGAACACGCTCGACGACCTCAGGCGCTTTCCGTTCATCGACAAGACGATCCTGCGCGACCGGCAGATCGCGATGCCGCCGCTCGGCGACCTCTGCGCGACGCCGGGGCGCGACATCGTCTACATCTCGGCCTCGAGCGGGTCGACGGGCGTGCCGACCGCCTCGCCGTTCACCGCTCAGGACTTCGAGGACTGGATCGACTACGAAGCGCGGCAATTCTGGTCCTCGGGACTGAGGCCCGAGGACCGCTATTGCCACTCGCTCAACTTCTCGCTGTTCGTCGGCGGTCCCTGCGTGCTCGGCGCGCAAAAACTCGGCGCGCTCTCGATCCACGCGGGAACCGTGCCCTCCGAGCGGCTGCTCGCCATCCTGCGGCAGTTCCAGGCGACGGCGATCTGGACCACGCCCTCCTACGCCTGGCATCTTGGCGAGACCGCGATCAACGAAGGCATCGATCCGAAGACCGAGCTTGCCGTGAAGCGGATCTTCGTCGCCGGCGAGCCCGGCGGCTCGATCCCCGAGACGCGGCGCCGGGTCGAAGAATTGTGGGGCGCGTCGGTCTACGACTACTACGGCCTGTCCGACATATTCGGCTCGTGCGCCGGCATGTGCGAGGAGAAGAACGGTCTGCACTGGGCCGAGGACCATATCCTCCCGGAGGTGCTCGATCCCGAAACGCACGAGCCCGTCGCGCTCGGCGAGCGCGGCGAACTCGTGCTTACGACGCTGAAGAAGGCCGCGCGGCCGATGGTGCGGTTTCGCACCGGCGACATCGTCTCCTTCACCGACGAGCCGTGCCGCTGCGGCCGAACGTCGCTGCGCATGCTGGGCGTGCATGGCCGGCTCGACGACATGCTGATCATCAAGGGCGTTAATGTGTTTCCCTCCGACGTCGAGGCCGTCGTGCGTAAGGACCGCGAGCTGACCGGCGAGTATCGCCTGATCGTCGAGCGCGTTGAGCATCTGGACCGGCTGACCATCGAAATCGAGCATGTGCGCGGCTACAACGGGACGACGGAAGGGTTGGCGCAGCGCATCGCCCATCAGCTCAAGGCGATCGTCGGCGTCGGAGCGGCCGTCAATGTGCTCGCGCCCGACACCTTGCCCCGCGCGACCCATAAGGCCAAACGGGTGGAGGATCGGCGGACCGGCGTCTGGAGCTGAAGCTCGCCCACCCGGCTGCCGTTCAAAGCCTTGCAAGGAGACTTCATGGGGCCCGTCGTCGATCCCGTTGCGTCCGATCCCGTGCTTCCCGGCAGGACGGCGGTGGTGATCGTGGGCGGCGGCATCATCGGCGCCAGCGCCGCGCTGGCGCTCGCCAAGCGGCGGGTGGACGTCGTGCTGTGCGAAAAAGGCGAGATCGGCGGCGAGCAGTCGAGCCGCAACTGGGGCTGGGTGCGCAAGCAGGGCCGTGACAGCCGCGAATTGCCGCTCATCATCGAATCCTTGCGCCTGTGGGGGCGGCTTAACGAAGAGGTCGAAGCCGAGACCGGATTCCGCCAGACCGGCATACTTTACCTCTGCCAGACGGATGCGGACATCGCCAAGCGGGAGACGTGGCTCGAGATCGCGCGGCCCTATCAGCTCGATTCGCGGATCATCGGCGCTGACGAGCTCGCAGGCCTGCTGCCGGGCGCCTCGCGGCGTTTCAAGGGCGCGCTCTACACGAAAAGCGACGGCCGCGCCGAGCCGCAGAAGGCCGCCCCTGCCGTGGCCAAGGCCGCCCGTCGCCATGGCGCCAAGCTGTTCACCCACTGCGCCGTGCGCGGCGTCGAGACCACAGCGGGCCGGATCAGCGGCGTCGTGACCGAAAAGGGCCGCGTCGCTTGCGACGCCGTCTTGCTCGCGGGCGGCGCTTGGTCGCGCATCTTTTCCGCCGGCGCCGGTCTGACGCTTCCCTCGCTGCGGGTTCGCTCCTCGGTATTCAGAACCGAACCGCTCGAAGGCGGTCCGGGGACCGCGGTCTGGACGACGAAGGTCTCCTATCGCCGCCGGCTCGACGGCGGCTACACCATCGCCAATTCGCGGGCGTCGGTCGCCGATCTGGAGCCCGACAACTTCCGCTTCCTGCTTGCCTACCTGCCGGCGCTGCGGATGGAATGGCGTGACCTCCGTTTCTCCGCGGGAAAGCAGTTCGTCAACGCCTGGGCGCAGGCGCGCCCGCGGCCGCTCGACCGGAGGTCGATCTATGAGGACGTGCGCGTCCTCGACCCCGCGCCCAGTCGTAGCATAAACGCCGAGGCGTTGCAGGCGATGACGGCGCTCTATCCGGCGTTCGCCCGCGCCAAGGTCGCGCAGGAATGGGCCGGCCTCATCGACGTGACGCCGGACGCGGTTCCGGTCATCTCCGGCGTAGACGTGCTGCCGGGGTTTTTCATCGCCTGCGGCTTCTCCGGCCACGGCTTCGGGATCGGGCCGGCGGCCGGCCAGCTGGCGGCCGACCTCGTCGCCGGCGATCCGCCCATCGTAGAACCCGATCCGTTCCGCTTCTCGCGCTTCACCGATGGCTCGCGTCTGCGGCCCGAAGCGGGCGTATAGGCGCTGCCGCCATCTTCGGTCAGGGGTAGCCGCTCTCGGTGTCGGGGAAGCGATGGCCGCGCGGCAGGAGGAAGCCGGCCTCCTCCATCCAGGCCTCGACCTCGGGCTCCTTGGCGGGGATCACCCTCCCGGTCTTCTGACGGCGAAACCCAAGCTTTCGTAGAGCGACACCGTCTGTGGATGGGTGTACAAAGTGATGGTGCAGCCCCTGAGTTGCTGCTTCAGCGATTCGATCATGGCGCGCCCCACCTGCCGGCCCTGATAAGCTTCGTCGAGCGCGACGTTGTAGATCGCGGCCTGACGTATGCCGTTAGAGATGGCGCAACTGCATGGCCGCGCTCACCTTAACGCTCCTCCTGAAAGACCCGCTTGGAAGACGCAGGCCGAGCCTCACCTGCGCGGGGCGTGCGCCTGTGACGCATAGGCGAGGTTGTCGGTTTCGACAGTTTCCATTGCTGCCTCGCGCGAACTGCCGGTAATATGGCCAAACTTTTCTATAGACATACTGGTCGCCGGTAAAGCGACTGGCAAGACCGAACAGATATCTGGATTGTCGCACTCCGCCGTAGCGGTGAAGGCGCCGCCAGCACGATGAAATATGGAGTTTATCTTGTCCAACGCCGCTTCGTCTGCGACCATGCCGGAACTGACCCGCGAAATCGGCGACGGCGGCCGGTTCGTCCGGCAGAGCAATCGTTTCACGACCCCCTTCGGCGACGGGCCGGGCGAACTGCCGGTCGAACCCGGCCGCTATCGCCTGCTGTGGGCGGCAATCTGCCCGTGGGCGCATCGTTCGGTGATTGTCCGGCGACTTCTCGGCCTCGAAAACGTCATAAGCCTGGGAACCGCCCATCCGATCCGCACTGTAAACGGCTGGGAGTTTTCGCTCGACCCCGAGGGCGTCGACCCGGTGCTTGGGATCCGCTACCTGAACGAACTCTATCAGGCCACCGATCCCCATTACGAGGGCCGCGCCACTGTGCCGACGGTGGCCGACGTCAAATCCCGCACGGTTGCCAACAACGATTATTTCCGGCTGACCAACTACTGGGAAACGGCCTGGAAAGCCTATCACCGGCCCGGAGCGCCCGATCTCTATCCGCTCGATCTACGCCCGGAGATCGATGCGCTCAACCACGTTCTGTTCGACGAGGTCAACAACGGCGTCTACAAATGCGGCTTTGCGCGCTCTCAGGGCGCCTACGACGAGGCTTTCGATATTCTGTTCGCCCGCCTGGATCAGTTGGACGACCGCTTGTCCCGCCAGCGCTATTTGTTCGGGGAGAGGTTGAGCGACTCCGACGTGCGGCTCTACGTGACGCTCGCGCGTTTCGACGCCGCCTATCACGGCGCTTTCCGCACCAACCTGCGCCGGATCGTCGACTATTCGCACCTATGGGCTTACGCCCGCGACCTTTATCAGACCTATAGTTTCGGCGACACCACCGATTTCCAGGCGATAAAGCAGGGCTATTACCACGTTGTCGCCGGGCAGAACCCGGTCGTCATCCTGCCGCGCGGCCCGGACGGCTCGCATTGGACCTCCGCCCACGGGCGCGAGCGGCTGGGGGGAGTTCCTATCAAAGTCCCATAGACCAACAAAGGCCAGGGCGCGGCCGAGACGCCGCGCCCTGGCGCAGAGTCCGGACGCTCAAGCCAACAGGTTGACCGTCACGCGCTCGGCGAACGTCTTCGGGTCGGTCGCGGCGTCGAGCACCTTGACGAGTTTCAGGTCCTCTGCGGTGAGGCGAATCTGATCGACGAGCGGCTGGCCGATGGGATGGTCATGGTAGACCAACGAGCCGAGAATTTCCGTGAGGTCCTTCTCGGTCAGCCCTGCCGGCTTCAGGGTCTCGGCATACCAGCGGGCGACCTCGTCGGGATGGTTGGCCGTATACTCGTGAACCTCGATGTTCGCCTCCGCCAGACGGCGGAGCGCGTCTTTGTTGGCCTTGAGAAACGGGCCGTTCGCGCCCAGCACGCAGCAGGTGTGGTTCTTAAAGGCGCCAGACTGCGTGTCAGCGATTTTGGTGAGGTTGAACTTTTTCTCGATGGACCACGCCCAGGGATCGAGATGGGCGGCGAGGTCGGCGTCGCCGCGCGCAACCGTCTCGCCGACGAGATCGAACGGCACCGCCTTCCAGGTGACATCGGTCTCCGGATCGATGCCCGCCTTGGCGAGCGAAACCTGAAACGCCACTTGCGGCGGCGCGCCGATGCCATAAGTCGCGATCGTCTTGCCTTTGACGCCCGCCAGATCCTTGACGCCGGACTTCAGCGAGGCGAGCAGTCGCTGGCAGCCGCCATGCGAGCCGACGAACAGCTTGACGTCGAAACCCTGTTCCAGCGGCTTCAACCAATCGCCGATCAGGCCGGCGCCGGCGTCGGCCTTGCTGGTGGCGAGCGCCTGGATCAGCGTCTGGCCGCTGGCGCCCTGAAAGAACAGCTCCACGTCGAGATTATGCCTGGCGTAGATGCCCTTGGCGACGCCGAAGCCGAGCGGCGAATGGCACGCCGCCACCTCGGTCCAGGCCAAGCGGATCTTCGGCGCTGGCGCAGCTATGGCCGGGGCGAACACCTTGCCGCCAAGGGCGGCCAGCGACGCAGCCGCGCCCGCCGCCCCGACCCCCTGGAGAATCGTGCGGCGGGAAACAGCAGATTTGACTTCAGACATATTGACTACCTCCATGCGTAAAGATTGATCGATCAGTCTCAGGCGGGTTCCGGCTCCCGGACAGTTTGGCAGCTCACGGGGTCACGCCGCTTGACGGCTTCGATGTCGCGGAAGCTTGCGCCGGGATGCGGGGCTTGCAGATGGGGACCCTCGCCGAACAGTTTCTCGCGCAACGTCCCCGGCCGGTAGCTCTTCGCATAGGCGCCGCGCCGCTGAAGCTCCGGCACGATATAGCCGACGACGTCCTCGAACGTGCCCGGCGTTATGGCGTAGGCAAGGTTGAAGCCGTCGACATCGGCAGCCTCGACCCATTGCTGAAGAATGTCCGCGATGGTTGACGGCGAACCGACGAACACCGGCCCCACTCCGCCAATCCCTCCGAATAGCGCCAGCTCCTCGATTGTCCAGGTCTTGTCGCCGCCCGACAGATGCTCGACAAGCGACTGCACCGCGTTGGTGTCGATATGCTTGACGACGTCGGTCGGCGCATACTGCCCGAAATCGATTCCGCTCCAGCCGGACATGAACACCAGCGAGCCGTGATACGAAGAATAGGACTTGAGCTCCTCGAATTTCGCCTGCGCCTTGGCGTCGGTCTCGTCAGTGATGATTGTGGCGAGTTCGTAGATCAGCAGCTTGCGCGGATCGCGGCCGGCGGCGCGGGCGCGCGCTCTTATATCGGCGACATAGGCCTTGAGGGTCGTCAAAGTCGGGGCGGCGACGAAGACGCATTCCGCGTTGCGCGCGGCGAAATCCTTGCCCGCGCCCGATGCACCGGCCTGATACAGAACGGGCGTGCGCTGCGGCGACGGCTCGGTGAGGGCGTAGCCCGGCACGTCGAAGTATTTCCCTTTGTGGCCGATCTCATGCACCTTCTCGGGATGCGCGAAGATGCGGCGCTCGCGGTCTCGCACCACGGCGTCCTCTTCCCAACTGCCCTCCAGCAACTTGTAGATCACTTCGAGATATTCGGATGCGACCTCATAACGATTGTCGTGCCGGCGCAGGCCGGTGTCGCCCACATTCTTGGCCCCGCTTTCGAGATAGGAGGTAACGATGTTCCAACCGATCCGGCCCTTGGTGTGATGGTCCGCTGTCGCGATGCGGCGCGCGAACGTGTAGGGGTGTTCGAACGAGGTGGAGGCCGTTATGCCGATGCCAAGATGCTCGGTCGCCAATGCGATCGGCGCGGCGAGCTGCAACGGATCGTTGACGGGAATCTGCGCCGACTGCTGCAGCGCGTGATACAACGATCCCTTGTAGACGTCATAATAGCCGATCACATCGGCGATGAAGATCCCGTCGAACACGCCCTTCTCCAGCGTGCGGGCCAGGTTTTGCCAGTAGTCGAGATCCTTGTATCGCCACGACTGATCCTGCGGATGCGCCCACAGTCCCGGCGACTGATGTCCGACGCAGTTCATGTCGAAGGCGTTGAAGTGAATCTGGCGTGTCATACAAAGTTCCTGGGGACGCGAAACCTGCGCGCGGGGCCTGACCGGTCTCAGATCGCGCCGTGGCGAGGCGGCTTGACGCCGTTGAGGTAGTAGTTGCCGATATGATGGTATTTCCAGCGCGCGGCGTCATGCAGCGAATGTACGCGCGCGTTGCGCCAGAACCTGTCGAGCCCGTAGGCTTCGAGGGTCGCGCGCGACCCGCCAAGCTCCAGCAATTTGCTTGCAGCGAGCAGCGCGGCCTCTGTGCCATAGGCCTTGACCTCAGCGACGGCGATGGACGCTGCAGCCACAGTCTCGGCTGACGGCGCCGCGACGGCGCGGTCGACATATTCGCCGGCGCGGCGCAGCAGGGCGCTGGCCGCCTTGACGCGGATCGCCACGTCGCCGGCGGCGTGAATCGTGTGCGGGTCCTCGTAGCCGTGGCTTATCTCAAGCTCGAAATGCGGCCGCGTGTAGGAACGCACATATTGCACGGTTTCTTCGAACGCGCCGCGCGCGATGCCGACCTGGACGGCCGCATGGATGATCTGGGCGATCGGCCCCATCGGCGTCGGCTCTTCAAACAGCCCCTGATGATCGACGATCTGCGCCGGCGTCACTTCTACGTCGTCGAGGGTGACGGTGCCGCTACCGGTCGCGCGCTGGCCAAAGCTCGACCAATCGTCGATCAACTGAACGCCCGGCGTCGAACGGTCGAGAAACACGACATGCACGCGCCCCTCTGCGTTCTTGGCGACGACCGCAAGGATATGCGCGAACAAGGAACCGGTGGCGTAGAACTTCTGCCCGCTGAGGCGCAGCGCGCCGTCGCGCGCGATGAACTGCGTCTTGTAATCGACCGGCGTCTTGGTGCCGATCTCGGTGAACGCATTGCCGATGCGGTCGCCGTCGAGCACGCGGCCGAAATAGCGGCGCTTCTGCTCTTCGGAGCCGGAGAGGCGCAGGGCCTCCAGCATGTAATAGTGATTCTGCGGGATCTGTCCGAGGTTGCTGTCGGTCTCGGAGAGGATCGCCGTGACCTCGGCCAGCGTGCCCGCGGAGACGCCGGCGCCGCCATATTGCTTGGGGATCGTAATGGCCCACAGGCCCGCCTGCGAGGCGCGCTCGACCTCGTCGATCGGCAAGGTGCGCTCCCGGTCGCGCGCGACGGCGCCGCCGGCGAACTCGCGGGCCAGAGCCTTGGCGATAGCGATGGCCTCCGCGTCGTCGGCGATGCGGTGCGCCGGCTTGCTGCGCGGCGGAATGTGCGGGGCCGGCTTGCCCTTGGCGAGGGCCGCCTGCCGGTGGAGAGAGCGACTCTGGTCGTTCATGCCGTCCTCAGTTCCAGGCGTGGCGGGGCGGATGGACGCCGTTCAAATAGAAATTGCCGACATGGAAATATTTCCAGCGCACGGGGTCGTGCAGCGTGTGTGCGCGGGCGTTGCGCCAGTGACGGTCGAGGTTGTGCTTGGCGAGCGTGGAGCGCGTGCCAGCCAGCTCGAACAGCTTGTTGGTCGCGAGAATGGCGATCTCCGTCGTAAGCACTTTGGATTCGGCGGTCTTTATGGTCGCGGCGGCTACGTTCGCCTCAGACGTGTTCGCGTTGGCGGCGTCGATGGCGCGACCCGCCTCTTCGAGCAACGCTTCTGCGGCGTGCAGACGGATCTTGAGGTCGCCGATGGCGTGAATGGTGAACAGATCTTCGGCCGCCGTTTCCTTGCCGCTGTCGATCCACGGCCGGCTTTGCGTGCGCACGAAGGCGATGGTGTCCTCAATGGCGCCGCGCGCGATTCCCGCGTCGATGGCGGATTGAATGATCTGCGAGACCGGGCCGGCGGTGGTGGGGCGGTCGAACGCGGCGACCGCAAGCAAGCGCGAGCGCGGCAGCCGGACGTTCTCGATCCGGACCTGACCCGAAGCCGTCGTGCGCTGGCCGAAGCTCGACCAGTTGTTGGTGACGGTCAGCCCCGGCGCATCGCGCTCCGCGAAGGACAGATACGGCTTGCCGTCGGGATCGACGGCGACGATGGGCACGAAATGCGCAAGCAAGGCGCCGGTGGTATAGAATTTCTCGCCGTTGATGATCGCGTCGTCGCCGTCGTAGACGATCTTCGTCTCGAACGCGGCGACGGTCTTGCTGTTGAGTTCGGAAAAGGCGTTGCCGAAGCGCAGCCCGGCGAGCGACCAACCGAAGAACAGTTTTTTCTGCTCCGGCGTGCCGTCGAGCTCGATATGCCCGTTGATGGCGAGGTGGTTCTGGGTGATCTGCGCAATACTCGGATCAGCGGCGGCGATGATCGCGATCACCTTGGCCAGCGTCGCATAGGAAACTTCTGGGCCGCCGTAGGCCTTGGGTATGTTGATTCCCCACAGACCGCTTTGCGAGTAGGCGTCGAGCTCGTCGAGCGGCAGCAGACCCTCGCGGTCGCGTAAGGACGCACCTTCGGCGAAGCGTTCGGCCAGCTTGTGAGCGATCTCGATGGCCTCGGCGTCGCTCTTGATAATGTGGGCCGGCGTTTCGGGGCGGGGACGCGGCGCGACGGGATCGGAGGAATTGACCCGCGGATGAACGGAATAGTCGATAGGCGCGGCGGGAAGCGAACCCAATGTGACCTCCTGGGCATTCAAGGCCCTGATGTGGGGCTTGTTAAGCCTATTAATAAACTAGACATTGTCAATGACGAAAATGCGGCTGACCATCGACCCGATCGCCGAGATGAGTGAGATTGCGCTCCGCCACGAAATCCCGATGCACGTCGACGCCTGCGTCGGCGGCTTCATCCTGCCGTTCATGGCGATGAACGGGCGCGACATTCCGGTGTTCGACTTTTCCGCGCCGGCGTCACATCGATGTCGGCGGATTTGAACAAATACGGCCTCGCCGCCAAGGGCGCCTCGACGATCACCTATCGCGATATCTCGTACCTGAAGCACCTGATGTTCGTGTCGCAGGATTGGTCCGGCGGCGTTTTCGCGTCCCCGCCCTGCTCGGCGCCCGGCCCGGCGGCGCCTATGCCGCGGCCTGGGCGGCGTTGCTATATTTTGGCGTCGAGGGCTATCGCGATCTCGCCGCGCGCACGGCGGAGGCGGTCGACCGCATCGTTGCCGGCCTCGGGCAGATCGCCGGGCTTCGGCTGCTCGCCAAGCCGCAGGGACCGCTGGTTGCTTACGGCTCGGCCGAACCGGGTCTCGACATATTCGTCGTCGGCGATCAGATGCAGGCGCGCGGCTGGAACATCAATCGCCTGCAATTCCCAGGCGGTCTGCACGCGATGGTGACGGCGCGCCATCTTGAAGTCGTCGACGATTATCTCGCCGATCTCGCCGCATCGGTTGAAGTCGCGCGCGCGCATCCCGAATATGCGCAGCAAGGCGGCACCGCCGTTTATGGCATGATTGCGCGCGCGCCGTTGCGCGACATGGTGCGCGCGCAGGTGCTCGAGACGTTCGCCAGCTACTACGCGCCGGACGCCGGATAGGCGTTGCCGAGTCAGGCCGGCTCCACTTGCTCCGCGCGCCAGCCGATTTCCGGCGCGATGCGCCCGACGAAGTCGGTGAGAATCTGCCGATACTGCGGGAACGTGAGATCGTAGGGCAATTCCAGCCGCAGTTCCTCGACCTCGGGCAGAATGGGATCGCGCCGCAGCGCTTCAAGAATGTCCTGCGAGGGTCCGACGAGGTCGCGCGCAAACAAAACGCGCCGCTCGCCCTGCGGCGCCCGCGTGCGCGCGATCCGGCCCTCCGCGAAGGCGGCGTAGCGGGCGCGCGCGGTCGTGTCTGCGCTGTCGGTCGGCACGATGACGCGGCCGAGCGCAATGCGCGGCGTTTCGCCGCCGCTCCACGCGCGCCGAAAGACATCGATGTGCCTCTGCTGCGTCTCGAAGAAATCACCGCTCTCCTCGCCCTGGTTGAGGTTGCCGATCAGCAGATGAAAGCCGTTGCGCCCGGCCCATTGCGCCGAGCGCAGCGAACCGCCGCCGTACCACAGCCGCGAGCGCAGCGTTGGCGAGTGCGGTTGCAGGCGCGGACGCTGATGGCCGACCGGAGACAGGACGACGCTGTCCTCGCCGCCAAAATAGCCGCCGGATAGCGCCTCGCGCAGCCGCAAGGCCCGCTCGTGGGTGAAATCTTGCGCCGCCGCGTCGGCGAACAAGGCCTCGCCGATCAGCTTTCCATAGGGCGGGGGACCGGCGCTGAGGCCGATTTGCAAACGCCCGCGCGACAGCGCGTCCACCGTCGCAAGGTCCTCGGCGAGCCGGAATACGCCCTCGTAGCCAAGCTGGATGACGCCGGTCCCAAGCGCGATACGGCGCGTGCGCTGCGAGGCCGCGGCGAGAAAGGTCGCCGCCGAGCCGACGCCGCGCTCAAGATGGCGCGAGCGCACCCAGGCGCTGTCGAATCCGAGCGCCTCGCCTTCGGCGAACAATTGCAGTGCCGCTTCGAGACCGCTGGCGGGGTCGTCCTCCGCGAAATTGCCGGGCGTCAAGAAAGCGATGCGTCGGATCGGCATGAGACCTCAGTATTTCGGCAGACCCGGCGGGTTGGTCTCCGACTTCGGCAGCGCTTCCTCGTCGAGGCTCCAGCGCTTCAGCGCCGCGGCGTAGGAGCCGCCGGAAATGAGATCGTTGATCGCCTGCGTGAGCGCCGGCGCGAGGCCGGCGCCCTTGCGCGTCGCAATTCCCACATCCGACCGAAGTGGCCAGCCGGCGTTGACGGTTCCGACGAGGCGTATCCGTCCGTGCTTGGCCGCCTCATAGGCGAGCGGACCGTTGGGATTGAAGATCGCGTCGGCGCGCCCCGACAGCAGCGCCAGGATGACGGCGGTCTGGTCGTCGTAATATTGCGGCGAAATCGGTTGCAGCCCCGCAGCGACGTCGCGCCGGCTCCATTCGAGCAGGATGCGCTCCTGGTTGGTCCCGGAGCCGGTGATGATGGTCAGCCCCGCCGCGTCCTGTGGCTCGCGAATTTGTTTGATCGCGCTGTCGTCGCGCACGTAGAAGCCGTGCAGGCCGAGACGATAGGTCGAGAAGTCGAACTTCTCCTTGCGCGCCTCGGTGACGCCGACGTTGGAGATGACGGCGTCGTACTTTCCCGACGTGAGGCCCAGAGGCCAGTCGGCCCAGGCGATGGGCTGCAGATCCAGCTTGCGGCCGAGACTGTCGGCGACGAGGCTGGCGATGTCGGCGTCGGCGCCGACAGGCGTCTGCGCGTCCGTTGCATAGGTGGCGATCGGCGGCGCGAACGGCACGATGGCGACGGTGAACACGCCGTCGCGCACGAACTTGGCGCCCTCAGGCAGCAGCGCGATCGCCCTCGCGTCCGCCTGCACATGCGGACGACCCGGCTGCTGCGGGCCGAAGTCGAAGTCCGCCGCAAACGCGCCGCTCGCGGCGAGCAACGCGGCCGTAGCCGCGCCGAACCATCTCACAACTCCAAGCATCGCCTCAGCTCTTCGGCAGGCCCGGCGGATTGCTGCGCGAGCGGTCGACATGTTCCGCCGTCAGGCCCCAATGCGCGAGCACTTTGCCGTAGTTACCGTTGTGGATCTGGGCGTTGAGCGCGGCGGTAATCGCGTCGGCGAGACCGGCGCCTTTCTTCGTCGTGACGGCGATCTCCGCGGTGAGCGGCCAGCCGCCGTTGACGATGCCGACGAGCTTTGTCTTGTGGTTCTGCGTCGCGTAAAACGCCTCGGTCGCGTTGGGTTCGAGGTCGGCGTCGGCGCGGCCGGAGTCGAGTGCGAGGTGACGCACCGCGCTGTCATCATAGTACTGGATCTCAGTCGGCGCGAGGCCGTCCTCCTTGTTCTTCTTGATCCAGCTCAGCAGGATCTGTTCCTGGTTGGTGCCGGAAGACACAATCACCTTGAGGCCGGCGACGTCCTTCGGCTCCGTGATCGACTTGATCTTGTCGTTGTCGGCTTTGACATAGAAGCCGAGCGCGTCGACGCGATAGGTCGAGAAGTCGAACTTCTCCTTCCGTGCCTCCGTTACGGTGACGTTGGAGATGACGGCGTCGAACTTGCCGGAGGTCAGACCGAGCGGCCAGTCCGGCCAGGCGACCGCTTGGATGTCGAGCTTGAGGCCGAGGCTGTCGGCGACGAGTTGGGCGATGTCGGGCTCGTTGCCGATCGGCGTCTTGGTGTCGGTGGCGTAGGCGTCGAGCGGCAGCTCAAACGGCGTCGTCGCCACCGTCAGAACGCCGTCGTTGACCAGCTTGACGTTCTTGAGCAAGCTGACCGCCTCGGGGACCTTGGCGACGCGAATGCGGTCCTTCTGCTCGGGGCTGAGATCGACGTCGGCCGCGAACAAGGCCGCCGGCGCCAGCACGGCGGCCACGACGCAGCCGGAGACGATGCGCGATAAGATGCTCATAGGATTCTCCTTGCCAGGTAATCGAAGTTGAGAAGCAGGTTGCTTTCTACGGCCTCTTCGGCTCGCGCCTGCGCATCGCGCCGCTCGGCCTTCGCAGGCGCGATCGGCGCCGCGCGTTTGATGAGGCGCCGCGCCCATTCCACTGCGGACCCATGCGACGGTGTTGGTAACGACTTCGCGCGCAACGCAAGACCCCGTGGTTGGTTAAGCGCGTCAGAGAACCTTGGCGAGAAATTCGCGCACGCGCGGATGATCGGCGTCGCCGAAAATCTTGGCCGGCGGCCCGCTGTCGAGAATGCGCCCGGCCTCCATGAACACGACCGTGTCGGCGACCTCGCGCGCAAAGCCGATCTCATGCGTCACGATCAGCAGCGTGACGCCGGAGCCCGCCAGCTCCTTGATGACGTCGAGCACCTCGTTGACCAGTTCTGGATCGAGCGCCGAGGTCGGCTCGTCGAACAAAAGGACCTTGGGCTTGAGCGCCAGCGCGCGGGCGATGGCGACGCGTTGCTGCTGCCCGCCGGAAAGCTGGCGCGGATAGGCGTCCGCCTTGTCCAGCAGCCCGACGCGGGCGAGCAGATCGCGCGCCTGGGCCGTCGCCTGCTCTTTGGCGACGCCGTGCGCGAGCGGCGCCTCGGCGACGTTCTGCGCCGCGGTGAGATGTGGGAACAGGTTGAAGTTCTGGAACACCATCCCGACATGAGTGCGCTGAGCGAGGATGTCGCGCTCCTTCAACTCA
>Ga0302319_10011618_pt1 | contig 16702 bp, 19 predicted proteins | sample Bog_T0_2_FD_203319 | JGI IMG/M metagenome (GOLD analysis project Ga0302319, IMG submission 203319) | Peat permafrost microbial communities from Stordalen Mire near Abisko, Sweden - Bog_T0_2 | ecosystem: Environmental > Terrestrial > Soil > Wetlands > Peat | place: Sweden: Abisko, Stordalen Mire...
TCGACGAGATGGCGCGCCATGCGCAGGACGTTGTCGAACAGCGTCTCCGGCTCGAGGCCCATCGCCGCCAGTACCAGCCCGGCGATGAACGAGACCACCAGCAGTCGCAACGCGACCGCGGCCGGGGAACCGCCGAGATAAGTGCTGAGACCTTGGCTCATCGAAGGGGCTCCTTGGATTCGAGGAATGCGCCCCGCTCCTCGCCCGACACGGGCGCCCGCGTCAAGGCGCGCGGCCGGCCGGGAAGATCGCGGCCGCCTTGCCATGAAGGGAGGCCCCGCCGGCCTCCGTCATGGCCATGGTATGGCGGCGCAAGCGTTAAATTGACGCTAAGGGTCCGTTAGAATTTCAACGCTCCCTCCGTCATTGCGAGTTCGGCGCCGGCCTTCGGCCGACCCTGAGGGATGAAACCGCCCCTTACCGTCATCGCGAGCCAAGCGCGGCGATCCAGGGGCCGCTCAGCTGCCGCTTGGGATAAGGCGGCTAGCCTCAGCTGGGCGGCCCCTGGGTTGCTTCGGCTCACGCTTGCAATGACGGCAAGGGCGCAGGAAACCCGCAAACTAATTCCTTTATTTGCTGACGCAGCCTTAGGAGGAAGCTTGAAGTTTCGCATCCCAACTTCCGAGCGCCAAGGCGCCGGCGGCAGCGGCAATAGCGCCCGTCATGCAGGACCACACATGGTCGGCGATCGCGAGTTCGACGGGAAATGTTTTCAGCTCGTCGAAATGGTGGACATCCCAAATCAACAAGAAGCCCAACATGACGGCGATGCCCGCCAGGGCCGCGCCTTCGACTGTAGTCGGCCAGCCCATGTTGGGGCGCACGAGCGCAATGACGGCCCCGATGGCGCATCCAGCCGCCGTCGGCCATGCGTATCCAATTCCTAGGAAGGTCTCCCCGGCTATGAGCGCGCCGCATATTCCTGCCGCGAACAAGTGGCTCACGGGTCGCGCGATGGGAATGCGCTTTGAGCTTTGGACGCGCGGCTCCAGAATGACACAGGCAATGAGCAAGATGATCAAGGCCTGCGACCCTAGAAAGGTGGTCACATCGGGTACATAATATTGCAGAAAGTGTGAATAGCGTGTTGCCACTGTCCATATCAGGATCGCGTAGCACACGGTGTACGCGGCGCCGACAATCAAGACTACCCTTGCAAATGGCGCTTTGGACATCGCGCTGAGGCCTTTGTTTAAAGCGCGGGAAGGGTGAACGCCTGCGGGTTAACAAACGGTCGTCGCTTGGCGCCTTGGTGAGTGAAATCAGCCACATTGGTAAATTGATGACCTGTGGTGGTTCGGATTTGGACGTGTCCCGGCCACCTCGATGTTAACGCCAAGCGTGCCGATGCCCGCCTATGGGTAGCGGGTGTCTGCGTTGAACGGATAGGCGCGCATTGGGCTTCTCATGGTTGAAGGTTGGCAGGCGCGAAGGGAGAAATGGCCCTTTATGCCCGCCAGCATGCATTCGCGGCTGTTCCGGGCCGACGGCGACACGGCGGCCGGACGCGGCGCCGTCGCAATGCGCTCGGAACGATCCCGCGCCGATGCGAGGGCGCGGGGCAAGAACGCCCCTCGCTCGACGCGATCCCGGCCAACGGACGAAATCCGTGCGCGAATTCAGGCTCGCACGGTTGGACCGTCGAAGCCAATGTAATACAGGACTACAGTTCTGGTCATGAGGCGGCAATGAATTCGTACAGTTTGGCGGAGGCGAAGGCGCATCTGAGCGCCCTCATCGACCGCGTCGAAGCGGGAGAAACGGTGACGATCACCCGGCGAGGCAAGGAAGTTGCGCGCGTGCTCCCCCCGGAGACGTCGCGTCGCAAGATAGATGCGGATGAACTTCGCGCCCTCACCGACCAGATGCCGTTACGAGACACGGACGCGGGCGAATTCATCCGCAAGATGCGAGACGAAGAACGCTATTGACGCCGTAAGGAAACTCGACGACTTATTCGGCGTTGATCCGATCTGTGATATATATCTTCGATAGATTTTCGTGTGGTGCCCGCCCTAGATCCAAAGCCGGCCCTCAACGGCAACGCTCTTCATGCATGGCCGCAGCCAGGCCGTACGGCTGCCCAAGGAATTTCGTCTGCCCGGCACGGAAGTTCGCGTCAGCAAGATCGACGACAAGGTGATCCTCAAGCCGATGGGGCAGGGCGCGCCCTTCGACGCGAAGGCCTTTTGGGCCAAGATTGACGCCTTGGGCGACCCGCCCTTCATGGCCGAGGGTCGCGAGCAGCCTGAGACGCCCGTAGACCGCGATATTTTCGAGGAATGATTCATCTCGACACCAACGCCATGATCGCGCTTCTCAATGGCCGGACGACGATTCTCCGTTCGCGTTACGAACAGGCGTGGACCGCCGGCCAAGACCGTGCGATCTCAGCCATCGTGCATCACGAATTGATGTTTGGCGCGGCAAAGAGCGTTCGGCGCGAAGCGAACGCGCAAAAGCTCGAAACCTTCATTGCGGGCGCCAGACTCGTCATTTTGCTTTTCGACGAAGGGGACGACACGGAGGCCGGCGACATTCGCGCCCACTTGAAACATCTTGGCGCGCCGATAGGCCCATACGACGTGCTGATCGCCGGCGCCGCGCGCAGTCGCGGCGCAACTCTGCTGACTGCGAATACGCGAGAGTTTCAACGGGTCCCCGGCTTGCTGGTCGTAGATTGGGCGGCCTGACGAAGCGCGAAAAGCCGGACCTTCACGCCCTCTGCATCCGCGCCTCGACCTTCGGGCCCGTGCGCAACGTCTGCAACACCACGCAATAGCGTTCCGTCAACTTCAGGAGCGTGTCGAGCTGGTCCTGGCTGGCGTCGGTATCGAGCGCGAATTTGAGGCGGATTTCGGTGAAACCGACCGGCGCCGCCTTGTCGACGCCGAGCGTGCCGCGGAAATCCAGGTCGCCCTCGGCGGTCACTTCGCCCGAGCGCAAAGGCACGGCCAGCGCCGTGGCGACAGCCTTCAGGGTGACGCCGGCGCAGGCGACGAGGGCCTCGAGCAGCATATCGCCGGAGCACAGCGTCAGGCCGTCGCCGCCCGTCAGCGGATGCAGTCCGGCGACGGCGAGGGCGCGGCCGGTCTCGATTCTGCACGACACCGCGCCCTCGTCCAGCGCGCCTTTGGCGCGAAGGGTGATCTTGGCGGCGTCGGGCTCGGACCGGTAGCGGTTCTTCAGCGGCGCCTGAAGGGCGCGCAGATCCTCGGCGTTCATGAACGTGTTCCTCCGGTGTTTGCCCCAAGGCTAGAGGACTTCGTCGGACGGAACAAATCGACTTTCGTTCTTGCGATGACGGGCCCGCCGCGGCTAGGACGAAGCGGCTTTCCTCATGAGCTTCCCCATGCCCCGCATCGCCTTCTATTCCGGCTCCTTCGATCCGATGACCAACGGCCACCTCGACGTGATCGTCCACGCCGCGGCGCTTTGCGATCGGCTGGTGGTGGGCGTCGGCTCCAATCCGAACAAGGCGGGGCTGTTCACCGTGGAGGAGCGGTTGCGGCTGATCCGCGAAGCCGCCGAGGCGCCGCTCGGCCAAGAAGGCTGCGAACTTGAGGTTCTCGCCTTTTCCGGCCTGGCGATCGAGGCCGCGCGCGCTTCGGGCGCCCGCATCATCATCCGGGGCCTGCGCGATTCCACCGATTTCGACTACGAAATGCAGATGGCGGGGATGAACGGCGCGATGGCGCCGGAGTTGCGCACGGTCTTCCTGCCCGCGTCCTCGCCGGTCAGGCCGATCACCGCGACGCTTGTCCGCCAGATCGCGGCGATGGGCGGCGATGTGACGCCGTTCGCCCCCGCTGCCGTCGTGGCGGCGTTGCGGGCGAAGTTCGGGCGCGCTTGAGCCATTTTTTGGCGCGCTTTTGAGCGGATATCGACGGCGCGGGGCAGGGTTGCGCAGCGGCGCCTTGCCTCGCGCGCGGCTGACCCCTAGAGACAGACCCGCAGCAGATAGGATCGTTCATGGCTGAGCCACAACGCGCCCCGACCCCGACTCCGGTGGTGCAAGACGGGCGCTTTCTCATCGTCGAAGCGCGATTTTACGAAGACGTCGGCGCGATGCTGCATCAGGGCGCCACGGAGGCGCTCCGCGCCGGCGGATCGTCCTTCGACTCGATCCGCGTGCCCGGCGCGCTGGAAATTCCGGCCGCCATCGCCATGGCCATCGACGCCGCCGCCGCGAGGGGGCGCCCTTACGACGGCGCCGTCGCGCTGGGCTGCGTGATCCGCGGCGAAACCTACCATTTCGAAATCGTCGCCGGCGAGTCCTCGCGCGCGCTGATGGATCTTTCCGTCGCGCGCAAACTGGCGCTCGGCAATGGCGTCCTCACCGTCGAGACGATCGAGCAGGCTGAAGAGCGCGCCGACCCGCTCCGCGGCGACAAAGGCGGGGACGCGGCGCGCGCGGCCCTCACGCTCGCAGCCCTCAAACGGAGCTTGGATCGCTGATGAGCAAGGCCGAACGCCGCGCCGCCGCGCGCCTAGCCGCCGTACAGGCGCTGTACCAAATGGAAGTCGCCGACAAGGGCGTCGCCGATATCGTCGCCGAATTCGAGGCGCACTGGATCGGCAAGGAAGTCGAGGGCGATCAATACAACGACGCCGAAATCGAATTCTTCAAGAACATCGTCTCCGGAGTGCAACAAGACCAGTTCGCGATCGACAAAGCGATCGACGCGACCCTTGCGGCAGGCTGGCCGTTGAAGCGTATCGAGGCGCTGATGCGCGCCATTCTTCGCGCGGCCTATTATGAGCTGCGTTCACGATCCGACGTCCCCGCGCGAGTGGCGATCGTCGAATACGTCGATGTCGCCGGCGCCTTCTACGGTCGAGACGAGAGCGGCATGATCAACGCCGTGCTCGACGCCTTGGCGCGTCAGACCCGGCCGAAGGAATTTGTCGGCTGAACGTGCAACTTCATAGGGTTAACGGGAAATTAACCATTGAATGCAAGGATAGCGCGTATCGGTAGAGGGTAACGTCAGTCCGCGTCGCGTCTGGTCCCTTTGCTGTTGGACATCCGCGCAAATGAATCCGCAAACCAACGAAGGTCTGTCGGGGCTGCTGGAATGGTCGGGTCCCGTCATTCATGACCGCCTGCGTATCGTCTATCAGACGCGCATTCGCGATCCGCTGACCGTGGCGCGGCTATGCCGACTGCACGCCAGCGTGTGGCGGGCGCTGCTATCGGGCAACATGGACTCGTTCGAGTCGCGAAGGGCTGAACTGGTGCTGCAACTGGTTCATGTCGGGCTGACGCTCGATCATGTCGCCGACGCGGACAGCGAGACCATGACCGAACTCCTCGAGATCATCATCGCCCGCTTCCGCCGCTCCCCAAGGACCAGCCAAGGCTATCATCTCGCGCTGCTGCAACTGGCGAGCTTTTTGCGGCCGGCGCACGCGGCGTGAAGTCCGTTTCTCGGGCGCGCGGGCTGTTGCCGCGCGCGTGACGATCTCCATTTCCGACCTGCCTATTCAGTGCCGCAAGTGGCGATGAGGCGAGTCGGGAACTATCCCGTAACCGCCGCGTCGCGGTCGAACTTAGCCGCAGGCGATCCTCTGGCGACCTTTCGTGATTTATCCGGCGGCAAATCCCGACCGGGAGACGATCGGGTTCGTCGATAGAAATATCGTGGTCACGACCGTATTGGAAGACGAGGAATTCCCCGCCCTCCGGCTCGAGCTGCCCGATCCGGCGGGGTCGGGGGGACAGACTTGTGTTTGAGATCGGAAAACGCAATGCCTGTCCTTGAGCAAGGTCTGCCAGTTGCGTATAATCTTCCTGTCAGATGGCGAGCGGACGATCTGCGGATCGTGCTGTTGGTCGAGGTGTCCGAGGGCGATATCGTCGCCTCGGAGGATACGGTCGGAAACGCCACATTGCGGATCATGGGTGAAATTCGGCGGGCCGGCCAAAATCTTGCGGTCGAGGGCGTGCATATCTCGTCCAGCGGGTTAGACCCAAACGAACTGGGGTTCGCCAAGCTCAGGCGGATTTCCCAGGCGATCATGGAACTCGGCAATTGTGACGAAATCCTCGTTGAGGGAGCGGTTCGAACAACGGGGGCTCATCCGGGGCACAGGCGCGGCGTCCTCAGGTTCACTCGAAATCGTCGTCCTCGCCCGCGGCGGCGAACTGAGCCAGGCTAGATCGGTGGATGCGGTCATCGCCTCGCGGCGGCGGGGCGTTCCCACCTTGAAGGCCAAACGGGCGGTCGAGTCGGCGATGGCGCGGCAGCCGAATGTCGTGAGTGTTCCCAGGGTCGAGGACGTCAGTGTGCTTGCCCAGGAACTCCGCTATTGCGGCTTCGTATTGTCGACGGTGACGACCCGACGTGTCGACGTGAAAAGCCTTCGCAAGCGCCTCGGCCTCACCCAGGAGCAGTTTGCGCTTCGGTTCGGCCTCGAGTTGGATGCGATCCAGAATTGGGAGCACGGTCGCCGCGAACCCGACGCCGCCGCGCGAAGCTATCTGACCGTGATCGAAAAGGCGCCGGAGGCCGCGCAGGCGGCGTTGGCGGTTCCCGTCGTGTGAGGTTTTCCGCGACGGCGACGGCGCTGTCTCCGCTCCTCGTCGGCCGCGGACCGTCAGGTCTGCCGCCGCTCGGCGCCAAACATCCGCGCGAACAGTTCCCGCGCCCGCGCTTCCCCGTCCTCGGTCAGCACGACGGATTTCGCCTTGCCTCGGGGTTCGCTGATGAAACCCTTTTCCGCGAGACGGTCCATGGCGTCCCAGTCGAAGCTCTTCCAGACGCGGCCATTGTCGTGATAGCCTAGCAGAAGCAGGGCCAGTACCGCGTCGTCGATTTTGTCCTGGTCGGGTTCCATGAGGGCCTCCTCTCCTTCGAGCGACAGCATAGCGCCAAGCTTCGGCGGCGACAGCGTCCGTTCGCGGCGCCCCCGGTTTGCCGCGGGTCGCCGCCGGCGGCCATGGCGCGAGGGTTCCGCCAAATTACAATCTTTGGGACATATTTCGGTCAATTTTCTCGCAATGAGTGCATCGTAGGACAGGCAAAGCCCTTCGACGGTTGCGCCACCGACTTAGGAGGGTCTGTCCAAGGGCGGCGCTCGAATCTATCCCCCGGGCGCCGCCCTAAGTCTCTCCGCTGCCTGCTGGCGGATTCCCTTCAGCCAAACTTGCGCCGCCGCCACTCCCAGATCGCGGCGTTCACCTCGTCCGGCTTCTCCTGCATCGTCCAATGGCCGGAGCCGGAAATCAGCCGCTTTTCGAGGTCGGCAATGCGGGCTTCCATGCCGTCGGCGGCGGAGGGCGGCAGTACGACGTCGAGTTCGGCCATGATCATCAGGGCAGGGGCGTCGATCGCCTCCGAAAGCTCCGCCGCGCGCCGCCAATTGCGTTCGATGTTGCGGTACCAGTTGATTCCCGGCGTGAAGCCGGAGCCGCGATAGGCGGCGACATAGACGGCCATCTCGTCGTCGCCGAGCAGTTTTTCGCGCGTGTCGCGGGCGGGATCGTACGAAGCAATGATGCGGGGAAAGGCGAGGTTCGGCTGCCCCGCGGGGCCCGCGGATTTCGGCGTGGGCAAGCGGAAGAAGAACGACAGCGTGTTCTCGACATGGGCTTCGAAGACGCGGTCGGGTTCGTTTCCGGGGCGCTGAAAATCGACGATGTAAAAATCCTCGCCGAGGCGGCGGCGAAAAATCTCGATCGGGTTGACCGGCGCCCGCGCCGCGTGGGGGGTGTTGAGGCCGATGACGCCGGCGACGCGCGCGCAATGTTCCTGCGCCATGCGCCAGACGGCGGCGCCGCCCCAATCGTGGCCGACGAAGATCGCCTTTTCGATTTCCAGATGGTCGAGCAGGCCGACGAGATCGCCGGTGATGTGGACGAGGTCGTAGTCCTCCACGGCGGCGGGCCTGCCGCTGGCGCCGAAGCCGCGCATGTCGGGCGCGATGACGCGCAGGCCGGCCTTGCCCAAAGCCTTGAGCTGATGGCGCCAGGAAAAGGCGATCTCCGGCCAGCCATGGCAGAACAGCAGCGGAATCGGGTCGGACTTCGGCCCGGCCTCGTGGAACGCGAGGCTGATGCCGTTGACGCTGGCAAATTGTCTGGGCGGCATTTCGATCATATCGTGTCTTTCCGCGACAGCGCGCCCATTCGTGTTAAAATGAACCACGAACCAAAGCAGAATGGAGGAGAGCGTATGGAGCGGCCCTGGGTCAAGTCTTATCCGCAAGGCGTCCATGTCGATCCGGAGTTGGCGATTTCCGCGATAGACGCGGTGTTGACGCGGGCCAGGGACCTTTGGCCGGAGCAGGCGGCCATCGAGTTCATGGGCCGGCGCATATCTTATCGGGAACTCGACACGCTCGTCGGCCGCGCCGCCAAGGGGTTTCAGTCTCTGGGCGTGAAGCCGGGCGTGCATGTCGGGCTCTATCTGCCCAATTGTCCGCAATTCCCGATCGCCTTTTTCGGCGTTTTACGGGCGGGCGGAACAATCGTCAATTATTCGCCGCTCGACGCGGCCGCGACGCTCGAACACAAGATCGCCGACAGCCGCACCGAAATTCTCGTCAGCCTCGATCTCCAGGCGCTCTATCCGCAAATTGCCGGCGTGCTCGACCGCACGGGCATCCGCCGCGTGATCCTCGGCGATCTCGCCGAATTTTCCGCCGCGCCGGCCGGCGTGCGCGCCCATCTGAGCGCGGCCAATCAAATCGCCGAAGTCGAGCCCGATCCGCGCCATATGAGCTTCGCCGCGTTGATCGACAACGACGGCGTCGCGACGGCGCTGCCCGAGATCGATCCGAAGACGGCGATCGCGGTGCTGCAATATACCGGCGGCACGACCGGCAAGCCCAAAGGCGCGATTCTCACCCACGCCAATCTGACCGCGGCAATGAGCCAGGTCGAGGAGACGACGCGCATCACGCCGCCGCTGCTCACGCCGGGCGACGTGAGAGAAATCGTAGTTCTGCCGATGTTTCACATCTATGCGCTGACGGTCGCGCTGTTGGTCGGCTTCCGCTTCGGCGCGGAACTCGTGTTGCATGTGCGATTCGACCCCGAGGCCGTGCTGAAGGACATCGAGACCAAGCGCATCAACATGCTTCTGGGCGTACCGACGATGTTCATCGCGCTGCTCAATCATCCCTCGATCAAGGCCGACAGTCTGCGCAGCCTGGCGCTCTGTAATTCCGGCGGGGCGCCGCTGCCGCTGCAGGTTTCGAGCGCATACCATCAAATGACGGGCAAATGGTTGCGCGAAGGCTGGGGCATGACCGAGACGTCCGCGATCGGCACGTTTACGCCCGCGGGGCGGCCGACCAAGCTCGGCTCCTGCGGCGTGCCGTCGCCGGCCATCGACATGAAATTCCTCAGCGTCGCGGACGGCAAGACATACGTGCCCTACGGTCAACGCGGAGAAATCTGCGTGCTTGGCCCCAATATCATGGAAGGGTATTGGAACAACCACGCCGCGACCCGCGAGACGATGACCGAAGACGGCTATCTGCGCACCGGCGACGTCGGTTGGATGGACGAGGAAGGTTACGTGTTCATCGTCGACCGCACCAAGGACATGATCCTCTGCGCCGGCTTCAACGTCTATCCGCGCAACATCGAAGAGGCGATCTATCAACATGAAGCGGTCGAGGCGGTCAGTGTCATCGGCATCCCCGACCTCTATCGCGGCCAATCGCCCAAGGCCTTCATCAAACTGAAGCCCGGCGCTTCGCCGATGAGCCTCGAGGACATGAAGGCGTTCCTGAAGGACAGGCTCGGCAAGCACGAGATGATCTCCCAACTGGAGATCCGCCCCGACCTGCCGCGCACGCTGGTGGGGAAATTGTCGAAGAAGGAGCTTTACGAGGAAGAGGAGAAGAAGCGAGGGGAGGGGAGGTAACTCATACCCGCTAGGTTGAGCCCGTCATGCCCGTGCTCGTCACCGGCATCGCCGTGATTTGCGAACCAATCACTGTCGTCGTGACGTTTCTGAAAGGTCTCCAAATGGGTCATCGCGCCTGGTCTGACTGAGTCAGATTGCGACGCTTTGGTTGAAGACCACCAACGGCGCGAGCAGCCCGAATACCCTCGCGCCGGATCGCATCGACATGATGGCCGCCAAAAACCCTCACTGCGGATCCGCGCCCGCCTCCAAAAACCGCGCCGGGTCGACCGGCTCGCCGTCGAGACGCACTTCGTAATGCAGGTGAGGCCCCGTCGAGCGCCCGGTCGAGCCGATGCGGCCGAGCACCGCGCCGGGCTTCACTTCGTCGCCTTCGGCGACCATCACCTCGGACATGTGACCGTAGCGGGTGGCGATGCCGTTGCCGTGGTCGATCTCGACCATGTTGCCATAGCCGCCCATCCAGCCGGCGTGGACCACGCGGCCGGCGGCGGTCGCCTTGATCTCGGCGCCATAGTTCTGGACCAGATCGATGCCGGGATGCAGCGCGGGTCGGCCGAGGAACGGGTCGGCCCGGTAGCCGAAGGGCGAGGAGACGCTCATTTCCCCGATCAGCGGCTCGCGCACGGGCACGTAGACGATCAGGCGGCGCAGCTTGTCGGCCAGCGCCACTTCGTGCGCGGCGCGCGACACCGCCTTTTCGAACTCCGGCGCGGACGCGTCGGCTTCCAGGGGAATGAAAGGCCCGCCCATGCCGCCCTTCTGCGACGGCGGCGCAAGCTGGTCGGCGTTGAGGCCGGCGCGGGCGACGATCGCGTCGATTCGCGCCGTTTGGCTGCGCGCCTGGGTCTCGATGCCGGCGAGCGTCTCGATCTGGCCCCGCTCCACGCGGTCGAGCGAGAAGGCGATGAGGCCGAGACGCGCCGAAGCGTCGAGATCGGGGTTTTGCGCCGCGGCTATCAGTTCCTCGGCGCGTTTGTCGCCGGACGAGCGCGGCAGCGCGCTGAGCGACTCGCCTTTGGCCGCGTCGTCGGCCGGGTGGGGCTTTGGCGGCTGGACGGGCACTATGCCCCCGGCGTCGGGGGCCGAGGCGCGAGCCGCTGGCGTGAACACGCTGTCCGAAGCCCCCGATCTGGCGTTGGAATCGAGTACGTGAATCCCGGCGGCGGCCGGTTTGGCCGGCGCCTCGGCGCGGGCTGCGACGGGCGCGTCCTTCCCCGGGGCGACCTCCGTGGCGAGCGCTTCGACGACGCGATCGTGCTGTTCTATGCGCGCCTGCCGGGACAGCAGGTCGTGCATGCGGCCCTCGAACGACGTCTGGTCGAGCAATTGCCGGCTGGCGACTCGGTCGAGTTCGGCGCGGGCCTCCGAAATGCGCTCCTCGTAGGCGGTCTGCATCTGCGCTTCGTGGGAGAGGAAGGCGGCGAGCATTTCGTCGTGGAAGGCGATATAGGCTGTGGCGCCGCACGCCCAAAGGAGCATCAGCGGCAGCAGCGCCAACAGCCCCCAGATCGCGACCGGCCGCAGCGCCAGCGTCCGCATCGCCTCGCCGCGCGCGACGGAGACGAAATAGTGGGAGCGTGGCAGCTGCGCCTTGGGAAATTTCTCTCGAACCGACATGCAACGCTCCACGCCGAACAAAACTCGCCGGCGAAAGACGTCCACTTAGGTCCGATTAAGGTTAATGTTTTGCAAACGGCTAGGGGACGGCCTTCACCGCCTCCAACACCGCCTCGGCGTGGCCGGGCACCTTGACCTTGCGCCAGACCTTGGCGACGCGGCCCTCGGCGTCGATCAGGAACGTGGCGCGCTCGACGCCCATGTATTTCTTGCCGTACATGCTCTTTTCGACCCACACGCCATAGGCCTCGAGCATCGCTTTCGATTCGTCGGAAGCGAGCGCGAACCGCAGGTCGTGCTTGGTCTTGAACTTGTCGTGGCTCTTGGGACTGTCCGGCGAGACGCCGATGACCACGGCGCCGGCCGCTTCGAATTTCGCCTTCAGCCCATTGAACGCTATCGCTTCCGCCGTGCATCCCGAGGTGTCGTCCTTCGGGTAGAAGTACAGCACGACCTTCTTGCCCTCGAGATGGGACAGCGCGACGCGGTGGCCGCCGTCGGCGGGCAGATCGAAGGTCGGCGCCACATCGCCCATTTCGAGATTTTTGCTCATCGCGCCCTCGTTTATACGTAATTAGAGACTACCCGGGCCTTCCTACGATGCGCGGGCGCGTCTAGATTGACGTCACGATCCCCCTGGGATCAAGGGCGCTGGCTGAGATTTCGCGCGCGGCGCGCGGGGTCGGGCTCACACAGGAGGCGGCGGAGTTTGGTCGGACGACGCGATGGAGCGGCTTCCTCGCGGGCGCGGGCGAGGTTTCGCAGTATGATCATGCGCGGGGGGACGCCGCCGTTGCGCCGCCGTTCGCGGCCTCTCACGGTGAGCGGCCTCGCACGGGCGGCCATCGGAATCGTCGGCTTCATCGCCGCGATTTGCGGGCTCGGCATGTTCGGCTTCGCCTATCTGCTCGCTCGTAGCCCTATCAACCTCGACAGTTTCAAACCCAGTCTGCTGGCCAGTCTGCAGGAGCGGCTGGGCGACCATTATCGCGTGTCGCTGGGATCGACCGCGTTGGTTCGTCCCAACAATGGCTTCGGGCTGAGCTTCGGTTTCAGCGGCATCGAAATCGACGATTCCTCCGGCCGCATGTTGCTGTCGGCGCCGGGTGGTCGGATCAGCCTCGATTTTCTCGCATTGCTCGACCTCAAGGTCCACGTGCGGCGGCTCGAACTCGATGGCCTGATCGTCAATTTGCGCGTCCGCAAGGACGGCCAGCTCGAAGTCGCGGCCGCGGCGCGCGTCGGCGATGGAGCGACCTTGGTGGCGCCCAATCCCGTCACTCAGGGGCAGGGCGCCGCCGACCCCGCCGTTCTGGTGCAGGCGGCCATCGAGGCGCTGGCCGGCGCCAATCAACCTCTCGACCATGTGGCGATCGCGCAGGGGCGTCTTCGCATCGACAACGAAGCGCTCGTCAAGACGACGATCTACGAGGATCTCGCGCTTTCCTATGATCGGCGCGGCGATTCGGCGGCGGTCGGCGTTTCCGCGCGGGGGCCGTCCGGGCGTTGGAGCGCCTCGGCCAACGCCACTTTCGGGGCGCGCAGGCAATTGACCGTCGAGGTGGCCGACGTCGCACTCGACGACCTTCTGACCACCGCCTCGAAGCATCCGCCGTTCTTCTCCGACATGCCGCTCACCTTGCGCGTGGACGCGGCGCTGGACGAGCAGGGCGCCGTTTCCAGCCTGACGGGCGGCTTCGGCCTCGGCGCCGGTTACTTCAAGCTCGACGATCCCGATTACGAGCCCAATCTGATCGACGAAGTCACTGGCCGGATTCACTGGGACGTCGACGCCAAGCGCTTCGCGGTCGATTCGCTCGAAGCGCTAGAGGGCGTCAGCCATTTCAAATTCGCCGGCGCCGTCGCGCCGCCGACCGAGGCTGCGCCGTTCTGGGCGATCCATCTCGCCTCCCAGGACAGCGTGCTCGGCCCGGAACGGGCGGGCGGTCCGCAGGCCGAATTCGACAACGTCGATTTTTCCGCGCGCGCCTTCCCCGATACCGGGCGGTTCGTCGTCGACAAGCTCGTCGTGCATGGACCGAAGGTCGATGGCGAACTCTCCGCCGACGCGACCCCGGACGGAGCGGGCGCCGGGCTGAAGTTGAACCTGGACGTCAAGCGCAGCGAACTCGCCGAGATTTTTCGGATCTGGCCGGCTTTCATCAATCCCGACGCGCGCAATTGGTGCCTGCAGCACGTCCACGGCGGCGATCTCGGGTTCGGCACGATGAAGCTCGACTGGACGCCGGCCGATCTTCAGGCCGCGCATGAAAAGCGCGCCGTAGCGGCCGACAGCGTGCGCGGCGATTTCACCTTCGTCGGGGCCACCATCGACGTGCTCGACGGCTTGCCGCCGATGTCCGGCCTCGACACCGTCGCCGTCCTCACCGGCCGGACCTTCGACATCGGCTCGAAGCATGGCGAGATCGTATTCCCCTCCGGGCGGCGGCTCCAGGCGGCCGACGTGTTCTTCAAAGTGCCGGACACTTCGCCGGCGCCGATCGTCGCGGGCGAGGCGGGCGCCCATGTCACCGCTTCCGCCGACGCGGTCGCCGAACTGCTCAATCAGGACGCCATCAAGCGCTTCGCCGGCTTCGCCGTCGATCCGGCCAACGTGAAGGGGCAGGCGCAGGCGCAACTGACGATCAATCTGGCTATGGGCAGGACCGCGCGCCCGGAGGACCAGAAGTTCCGCGTCGTAGGCTCGCTCGCCGCCTTCAGTGTCGACAAATATGTCGGCAACGAGAAGTTCGAGCAAGGCGCGCTGGACATCGACGCCGATTCCGGCGCGCTGAGGATCACCGGCCAAGGGCTCGTCAACGGCGTCCCCGCCAAGGTCGAGCTCGCCAAGACGGCTACGGAAGAAGGCGCGCTCGTCCTGACCCTCACCCTCGACGACGCCCTGCGCGCCAAGCAAGGGTTGAATTTCGGCCTGCCCGTCACAGGTCCGATGGTCGTCAAATTGAAGGCGCCTCTGGGACACGGCGGCGCCGACGCCGAAGTCGACCTGACGAAGACGGACATCGTCAATTTCGACGGCGTCGCCCTGAAGGCGGCGGGCAAGCCGGGCAAGGCGACGTTTTCGCTGAAGTCCGGGCCCGATGGCATTGCGGTGAGCGCGATCGCGGTCGACGCCGGCGCCCTTACCGCGCGGGGCGCCGCGCAATTCGGTTCCGACGGCGCGTTGCAGAACATCAAGCTTTCGCAGCTCAAATTTTCCGCCGGCGACGATCTCAAACTGGACATTGCCGCCGGCCCCATCACGAAGGCGTCGATTCGCGGCGCCTCGCTGGACGCGCGGGGTCTCATCAAGGCCTTCCTCAGCAAGGACGGCGGCGGCGGGGCGCTGAAGGATCTCGATATCGACGCCAAGATCGCCGCCGCCTCCGGTTTCGGCGGCGAAAGCCTCCAGCAAGCCGACTTCGCTCTCAGCCGCAGGGGTGGCGTCACCCGCGCGGTGAGCGCCGCCGGCCAACTCGGGCGAGGCGCAATCTCCGCTCGCAAGGAGGAAAGCGGCGTGCTCGAATTGCGCGCGACGGACGCCGGAGCGTTGGCGAGGTTCCTCGATTTCTACAATCGCATCGAGGGCGGCGCGATCGAACTGACGATGCGCGACGCGCCCGACGGCGGCCACGGCCGGGCGACGCTCACCAATTTCCTGCTGCGCAACGAAACGGCGCTGAGCAAGATGGCCTCAGCCGCGTCCTCCCGACAGACGGGCAAGGGCGAGTTGACCTCGCCTTCGGGCGAAGGCGAGACCGTGCGGTTCGACAAGATGACCGCCGATTTCGTTCGCGCCGGGGGCCGCATCGATCTCAGCCAGATGCTGGTCTACAACGCCACCGAGGGCATCACGCTGCAGGGCGCGCTCGACTTCGCCCACGACAGGGTGGATCTCACCGGCACCTTCGTGCCCGCCTACCAGATCAACACGCTCGTCACCGGAATCCCGCTGGTCGGCACATTGCTCGGCGGCGGCGAGCACGAGGGGGTTTTCGCCGTCAACTTCCGCGTCAGCGGCGCCGCCAGCGCGCCGACCCTGACCTTCAACCCGCTGTCCGGCGTCACGCCGGGAATCCTGCGCAAGATTTTTGGCGCCTTCGACGGCACCAATCCCACCCCGGCGCCGGGCGGCGGACAGCCGCTGCGCTGAGCGGAGGTCTGTTGGCGGCTAAAGTGAAAGCGTCGGACCTGATTCCGTGCGGTCGAGTAGTCGCACGAGTGTCTGGACAAGTCTTTCGACATTGAAGCGGATCGCGCGACGGTCCGTCTGCGACAGGTCGACGCGCTCCATCTCCAGCCAGTTCAAACGAATGCCCTCACGAATGCCCTCGATTTCGACTTGGAGAGGGAGGAGTTCCCGCGAATGTTGCAACACTGTGTCTCCGCTGACGTCTGCCAATTTGACCCCCTCATCGTGAATGGAAAGCCGTCATGCTGCCAATCTCATAATGTTATTGGCTTGATGCATGGCGCTCGCTTTTCATTTCGACCCCGGAAGCTTTCATCGCGTGTTCGATAATTGCCAATCTCATGGCCCGGTCGGCGATATTACGGACGATATTGCTGATCATCAGCGAATCTAACCCGACTAAATACTCGTCCAGGGTCGCGGAGTTCTGAATGTCGACTTTATTGTGAATTTCTCTCTTCACCAATGGTAAATTTTGAAAAAAGAACGACGGCGCGACGTATAAAAGCTTGGCGATTTCCATCGAACGTTCGCCGCTGACGCGGTGGTTTCCCATTTCGTAGGCGGTGAGCGCCTTCATCGAAACCGAGAGCGCCCCTGCAAGGGTCGGCACGCTCATATGCAGTCCGACGCGCCGTAGCCGACATCTCGGTCGATGGCCGAAGTCCATGTGTTCAAACTTGTCCGGGCGCGTTCGCCCGTCGTGTTGGCGCATGGAGGCTGAACGGTTCAACCACTCGCCTAAGCTAAACTGCGGGCTCGATTTTTCGTCGTGCTCTTCCGAGTCCTGCATCATTTCCCTCTCGAGAGTCTGGCGAACGGATTCGCGAGCTTCTCGGCAGCGGCGCCCGTTCGAGGGGTTGAAAAGGGACCCCATCCGCCGCAACCTGGAGTCCCGGCTCTTTCGGCCATGCCACACATTGTAATCATCGCCTGACCACCTTTTATGGCCACAAGGAATACTGAAGCTGTAGAAAATTATCCGCTGCGGATCTTGCGTAAGGGTTGC
>Ga0302319_10011620_pt1 | contig 16701 bp, 16 predicted proteins | sample Bog_T0_2_FD_203319 | JGI IMG/M metagenome (GOLD analysis project Ga0302319, IMG submission 203319) | Peat permafrost microbial communities from Stordalen Mire near Abisko, Sweden - Bog_T0_2 | ecosystem: Environmental > Terrestrial > Soil > Wetlands > Peat | place: Sweden: Abisko, Stordalen Mire...
ACCTTGTATTGCTTGCCGCCCGTCTTGATGACTGCGAACATAGACTACTCCTTGCTTCCCCGCGCTCTACGCGGGGAACTCCCACGCGGCCGGCTTCTTGTTTGGGTTTTGAGGCCCGCTTGTTTGCTTTCCCAGCTTGGCTTCACGCCAAAGCAAAAACGCGGCTGAGAGCCGCGCTTTGGTGAGCGATCGGCGTCTACTGCGGGAAGGCCGCGGAGTCAATGGTTTTTGGCAAAGGAACCCAAATCGCCGAGTCCGCGTCGCCAATCGCCCTCGCCTCGCCGTTCAGGACGGCGATACCAACGGCGGCGCAAATGACGGCGTCGAGTTGGTCCTCGAGCGCCTTCAGCTTGGCGCCGACGATTTCAGGCGCTGGAAGAGGCAGGGCGGCTTGAACTCCGGCAATCCGCGTCTCCAACGCCGCGAGGAGGGTTCGCCAGACTTCCAGGAGGCGCTCCCGACGCTCGGCGGCGGCGAGCTTGGGCCAGTAGGTCAGCGTCTTGCCCGCCTTATATTCGAGCCGGTAGCGCTCGCCCAAGAATTCGATCAGCGCGGGATGTGGATAGACTTCGATCAACGCCGGCCCGATGAACGCCTCTGTCGCCAGTCGATAGCCCTCGGTCTCGAAACCAGCGCGCAGCTCGTCGCTGATCCGCCCTGGCCGAACCTCACTCGGCGAATGCGTCGACGCCTTTCGCGCGCCGTAAGCTTTGGATATTCCAATATCGCTCGGCCTGCGACCGATGATCGGCGAGCGCGCCAGCGGCATGTCGACCGCAACCAGATCGACAGGCCGCCCTGCGAGCCGTCGAGCGGCGACGAGCAGACGTCGGGCGTGAGGCGCCCCGCCTTCGCCGCTTGCGCCGCCGAGCGCTTCAAAGGCGGAATAGGACGGCGCCAACGCGGCGAGTCGCCAACCGCCCGAGGCCTCGACGGCGAGCGCGACGCCGCTCGGGTTGTGCGCCGTCCAGGCGGCGTCGATGCCGAGCACGACGCGTAAAGGGCGGGCGATATCCATCAAATGCGCCGGTGGGGCGTCGGGACTTCGCCGCCTCAAAACGGATGATACTGGAACATCCAAGTCTCGCTCACCACCTGGTCGCCCGCCTTCAGGAAGCAGCGCATCTCGACGGGGTCCGTGCCGTCGACCTTCAAGTCGAATTCGGCGCGCCAGTGGCCGGGCACGCCGTCGGGGACCGCTTCGATAAGCCGATAGCCGTCGAGCGAGCCGCGCGAGGCGCTGATCGCCATCTCCGGCTTGACGCCGTAGGGCAACGCGGCCAGCGGGGCGCCGAGGAACTCGACTACAAATTTCCTCACCCCCTTCGGCCTGGGCAGGCCCGGTTGTCCGCCGCGCCCGAGGCGGGTGGCGACGACGAGCGCGAGGCCGCTGGGAAAAGGTTCCTCAGCGACCCAATGGAGCCGATAGGCGAGCGTCATTTCCGCGCCCGCCAGCACGGGCTGTTCGGGAACCCACATAGCGACGATGTTGTCGTGGATCTCGTCGTCGGTGGGGATTTCGCAGAGCTGGATCGCGCCCCTGCCCCAGCCCTGCACGTCGCCGACCGGCAGCGGCTCGACCCAAAGAGTCGGCCGGCGGTCGTAATATACCCCGTCGAGATAATGATCGAACACGCGATCGCGCTGGCAGAGGCCGAAGCCGCGCGGGTTGTCGTCCGCGAATGCCGACACGATGATGCGCGGCGGATCGTTGAGCGGGCGCCAAAGACGCTCGCCCTCGCCGGTCCACAGGCTGAGCCCGTCGGAATCGTGGACTTCGGGGCGCCAGTCGATCGCGGTCTCTTTCTTCGTCTCCGAGTACCAGTACATGGATGTCAGGGGCGCGATTCCGAAGCGCGCGATCTCGGCGCGGGTGAACAGGTTCGTCTCTATGTCCATGAGAACGGCCTGGGTTCGCGTCAGGGCGAACTTGTAGGCGCCGACAATCGAGGGGCCCTCCAGCAGCGCGTAGATGACCAGCGCTTCGCCTTGCGGTCGCGCGTCGATGAAGAAGCGGGTGAAGTCAGGGAATTCCTCCGGGCGGCCGGCAACCGCGACGTCGAGCGCGAGCCCTCGCGCGGAAAGGCCATATTGCCGCAACGCGCCGATGGCGCGGAAATAGGACGCCCCGAGGAACGCGACCCAGTCGTTGTGCTTCCAGTCGAGCGCTCCGTCGCGCGGCTCCTGAATGCGCATTCCCGCGAAGCCAGCGCCCTTCGGCAATTGTCTCGCGACCGAATCGGCGGGCATTTCGAAATAAGAGGGATCGTATAGGATCTGGCGCGAGCGGCCGTCTTCGACGACGTGCATTTCGACGGATTTTTGGAAATACAGGCCAAGGTGGAAAAAGCTGATCGGGAAGCGGCCCGGACCCTCGGCGAACAACGCATCGTCCATCTTGAAGCGGATCTTGCCCCATTCCTCGTAGTTGATCTTGCTGACGATTTCAGGGCTCGGCCGCGCCGGGGCGACATAGGGCGCATGGGCGCGCTCGCGCGCCATCGCTTTCAGCAATTCGAAGGAGAACGGTTTGGGATCGTCGAATTGCAGCGCCTCACTCGGGGCGGCGACCGCGTCGCCCACGACGCCGAGCGAGAATGCGGAGGCCGCGACGCCCTTGAGCACAGCGCGGCGGTCGAGATTGTCTTCCATGGTCAGCCGCGTTTCCTGATGAACTCCGTCAGAGACCTATGTAGGCGGTCGCCGCCGGAAGGTAAGGTAAGCGGACGGCCGCCCCTCGATGCGCGCCTTGGCCTCGTAGCGGGTCGGCGTCCAGCCGGCCCAGGGCCGCCGCCAATCGTCCGCGGCCATGGCGAGCCACTCGAACTCCTTGGCGGCGAGGAAGCGCGCAAGCGTCCAGCCGGCGTAACCGTCGATATCGGTGGCGAAACGCACCTCGCCGCCGATGTCGAGCACGCGCGCGAAGGCGGCGATCGTTTCCTCGGCTATGAAGCGTCGCTTCCATTGCCGACGTTTCGGCCAGGGATCAGGATAGAGGACATAAATTCGTTGCAACGAAGCCGGCGGCAGCGCTTCCAGCACTTCCCGAGCGTCGCCGGCGCGGATGCGAATATTGGCGAGGCCCTCGCCGTCCATGACCGCGAGCAGCTTGGCGACGCCATTGATGAACGGCTCGCAGCCGAGGAACGCGATATCCGGCGTCTCGCGCGCCCGTTGCGCCAAATGCTCGCCGCCGCCGAAGCCGATCTCAAGATGGACTTCGCGCGGCGTGAAGCCAAACGGACGCGAAGGATCTTCGAGGGAAACCCCCTCCAGCTCCACTTTTGGCAGAAAGTCCCTGACGAGCTGCGCATGATAGGCGCGCAGCGTCTTGCCTTTGGATCGGCCGTAAAGCGCCCGACGCTTGACGTCGGGCGCGGCGTCCGCTTCGCCCGACGCCATTGCCTCTATCCTCAGAATTGCGCTTTCAACTGATCGGCGAGGTCGATCTTCTCCCAGGAGAAGCCGCCGTCGGCGTCCGGCGCGCGGCCGAAATGGCCGTAAGCTGATGTGCGCGCATAAATCGGCTTGTTGAGCTTGAGGTGCTCACGAATGCCGCGCGGCGTGAGGTTCATGATTTCCATCAACACCGCTTCGAGCTTGGCCTCGTCGACATGGCCGGTCCCGTGCAGGTCGGCATAGATCGACAGCGGGCGGGCGACGCCGATCGCATAGGAAAGCTGCAAGGTGCAACGGTCGGCAAGGCCGGCGGCGACGACGTTCTTGGCGAGATAGCGCGCGGCGTAAGCGGCGGAACGGTCGACCTTGGTCGGGTCCTTGCCGGAGAAGGCGCCGCCGCCGTGCGGCGCCGCGCCGCCGTAGGTGTCGACGATGATCTTGCGGCCGGTCAGGCCGCAGTCTCCGTCGGGACCGCCGATGTAGAACTTGCCCGTGGGGTTGACGTGCCAGACCGTCTTGTTTGAGACGAGGCCTTGCAGCTCGGCGATCACATAGGGCTTCACCAGAGCTTCGACGTCCTTCGACGTCAGGCTTTCGTCGGTATGCTGGTGCGAAACGACGATCTGCGTCGCTTCCATGGGCTTGCCGTTCTCGTAACGCACCGTCACCTGGCTTTTGGCGTCCGGCCCGAACCTCTTCTCGGCGCCCGAACGGCGGGCCTGAGACAAAGAGTGCAGGATTTTGTGCGCGTAATAGATCGGCGCCGGCATGAGCTCTGGCGTCTCGCGGCAAGCGTAGCCGAACATGATGCCCTGGTCGCCGGCGCCCTCGTCCTTGTTGCCGCTGGCGTCGACGCCCTGGGCAATGTCGGCGGACTGGGCATGCAACAGCACTTCGACGTGCACGTTGCGATAATGGAAGCCATCCTGCTCGTAGCCGATGTCCTTGATCGCGTTGCGGGCGGTATGGATGATCTCGTCGTGATACATCCGGGGGCCGCGGACTTCGCCGGCGATGACGACGCGGTTGGTCGTGGCCAGAGTCTCGCAGGCGACGCGTATCTGGTAGGGGTCGAGGCCGGCTTTGGCGCCTTCGCGAAAGAACAAATCCACGATTTCATCGGAGATACGATCGCATACCTTGTCCGGATGCCCCTCGGACACCGACTCGCTGGTGAACTGATAATTCTGTCGAGCCATACCAGGCACACTCCCCTTGCCGCGTTTCGCGAAAAAGTCTCTCCACACAAGGCCTATCGGCCAAGAGAGCAAAAGCGCTTTTCGCAGGGGGAGTCGGTTTGGTCAAGCGCGGCCATCGTCGCGCATGAGAACGGCTTTGTGGAAGTCGCCCTTTCCGCGCGGCAACAAAAGCGGCCGTCGGAAGGACAATAGCGAGCCGGGTTCAGCGATCTTTGCCGACTTTGCGCCCGATCCGAACGACGAAATCGCATTTTGCCGGATTGAACCGCGCTCGCCTAGAATTACTCGTCGCCGGCGACGAGCGATTGGACGAGATCGAGGATCTTCTTGCGCACCTTGGGGTCCTTGATCGCGGCAAAGGCCCGATTGAGCTGCAATCCCTCGTTGGTCGAGAGGAAATCCACGACATAGGAACTCGTATCCGGCTCGTGGAAGCCGCTGGCGTTCAGTTCACCGCTCGGCGCGCCTTCAAAGAAGAACGACGGCGGCACTTCGAGCACCCGCGCCAGTTGCTGGAGACGGCTCGCTCCGATCCGGTTGGCGCCTTTTTCATATTTTTGCACCTGCTGGAAAGTCACATCCAGCGCATCGCCCAGCTTGCCCTGACTCATTCCCACCATAAGTCTGCGCATGCGCACACGTGCGCCGACATGTTTATCGATGGGATTCGGCGCTTTGTTCATCGTCTCGACGTCCAGTTCAAGAGTCGTAACCCTATCTAGCTAACGTAAGGGAACACTTAACGCACGCGCGTATTCCGCGCAATCGTCGTACCACGCAATCGCGCCCTTTTTCAGCCCAAATCTTGAGAGGCTGCCGATAACGTTACGCAACTTTGCCCTATTTCAAGTTTTTCGCGGTAAGGATGACGCAGAGTAGGGCGGCGAGACCGAGGGCGAAACCTGCCGAACCCCAGCGCGATTCGAGCGTCGGTGGCAACGCGCCCGGCAGCGGCCCGTCGACCACCGTCTCGGCGCCCAATGGCGCCGAAGCCAACACCCGGCCCTTGGCGTCGACGATCGCCGAAAATCCGCCGTTGGCCGAACGCGCCATCGGCAAGCCCCATTCGATGGCGCGCAGACGGGCGAGGGCAAAGTGCTGATAAGGGCCCGGAGTCAGTCCAAACCACGCGTCGTCAGTAACGTTGAGGAGCCAACCCGCCCGCTCGGCTTCGCCACTCCGCGCGCCGCCCCATTCGCTGGGAAAGATCGCCTCGTAGCAGATCATGGCGATCGCGTCGGGCGCGCCGGGCATCGACAGCACGTTGGAGCCCACGCCGGCCGAGAACCCCCCCGGAAATTGCACGAACTCGCTGAGCCCGATGGCGTGCAGCTCGGTCTGGAACGGCATATATTCGCCAAACGGCACGAGGTGGCGCTTGTCGTAGCGCGCCGACGACAGGCCCGAAGCGCCCAGGATCTCGATCGAATTGAAGAACCGCCGCTTGGCCGGGCCGCCTTCCGTCCGCGCCGCGCCGGTCGCCAGCGTGGCGCCGCTGCGCAGAAAATCGGCGATTCGCGCCAAGGCGCCGGCTTCCTGCGACAGGATGAACGGAAACGCCGATTCCGGCCAGATCAGATGCGTGACGTCGGCGACGCCGGTGCGCTGCGGCGAAGTGGCGCGATCCGACAAGGCGAGATAGCGGCCGAGGATTTCCGCGCCCTTCTCCGGCGCGAATTCCGGCCCTTGCGAAAAGTTGGTTTGCAACAGCCGAAGTTTCACATTTGCAACCGGGTCCGGGTCCGTCTCGCCGAGCCGATACAGCCCAAACAACGCGAGTGCGGCGAGCGTTACGACAGCCGCGGTCGTCGGCGCCCAGCGCCGCAGGCCTGCGCGGTCCCAAAGCGTCGCGGGCGCGGCGCCGATGACGATGACGGCCAGCGTCAATCCATGAAGGCCGACGAGCGACGAGATTTGCGCCAGAATCAGATTCTGACCAAAGGCGAGGCCGAGTTCGTTCCAGGGAAATCCGGTGAACAGCACCGCGCGCAACCACTCGCTCAACCCCAGCCCGAACGCCAGCGCAAATATGCGCAAAACACCGGGGGGCCATAGGAAGCGCGCGACGGCGAAGCCGAAGCCGAAGAACAGCGCCAGGGCGGCCGGCAACGCGACGACGCCGAATGGCAGCGCCCAGGCGTATCTGTCGGCGTCGACGAGAAAGGCGGCGCCCAGCCACCACAGCGAAGCCAGGAAATAGCCGAAGCCCCACCACCAGCCGGCGAAGAAAGCGGCCCGCAGCGAGGCGCGCGCCGCGCCGGCGCCGCGCTGATCGGCCGAGCCGTCGATGAGCCAGACGGCGACGATGAGAGCGACGGAGAGCGCGGGAAAGAAGCCGAAAGGCGGCATCGCCAGCGCGCCCAAGGCTCCGCCGGCCAACGCGATTCCGCGACGCGGCCAGCCCCAGGCGAGAATGACCGTTGGCGCGAGCGAAGCGAGCACGCCCGCATTCGGCCGGTAGGGCGATGCGACGGTGGACAAGGGCTTAATTTCCGCTCAGCCGAATCAACATTCGCCTACATAACCGCTGGCGTCCCGCCGCGATACGCCTTCAGAGGTTTTCCTCGACCGCTTCGCCGTCGGGCGGCCCGGCATGAACCGCGGGCGCCGCGGCGGCGGCGGGAAGCCGGGCGTGGGGATGAATTTTCACCCGCTTGACCCGGCGCGGATCGGCGTCGAGCACCTCGAACTCGAATTCTCCCAGGCCCGTGACGATCTCGCCGCGTCCGGGCACACGGCCGACGAAATTGGTGAGCAAGCCGCCGATCGTGTCGACGCCCTCGGCGTCGGCGAGCGCGGAGAAATCGAAACCCGTCGCCTCGGAGACTTCGTCGAGCGGCGCCCGCGCCTCGACGAAGAACGTCCCGTCAGGGCCGGCCGCGACTTTCGGCCGCTCCGCCTCGTCGTGCTCGTCCTCGATATCGCCGACGATCGCCTCGACGACGTCCTCGATCGAAACGAGGCCGTCGGTCCCGCCATATTCATCAATGACCAGCGCCATGTGGGTGCGGGAGGTCTGCATTTTCAAAAGCAGATCGAGCGCGGGCATCGAGGGCGGCGCGAACAGCACAGGGCGGAGGATCGCCGCCGCGGCGAGTGGCATCGACATGCCGACTTCGACGCCGGGGAGGCTCAGGCGGGTCGCGCCGACGGCGCCTTCCGGCGCGAGCCCGAAGCGCGGCTCGGAGGCGAGGAAATCGACGAAGTCCCGGATGTGGATCATCCCCTGGGGGTCGTCGAGCGTTTCGCCGAACACCGGCAGGCGCGAATGACCGGCGGTGCGGAACCGCGCGAGCACGTCGCTCAGCGGCGTATCCGCGGCGATGGCGATGATGTCCGCGCGGGGGAGCATGATATCGGCGACCCTGACGTCGTGCAGCGCCAGCACGTTCTTCAGGATCGCGCGCTCCTGCGGCGTGAAGTCGGCGTCCTCCTTGGATTCTTCCAGGGCGTCCTCGATATCGTCGCGCACCGAGCCTATGCCCAGGCCAAGCAGAGAGCGCAGACGTTCGAGAAGGCCGCCCTGACCTTCGCGCCCATTCTTTTCGCCGCGCTCGGCGTCGCTCATCGCTCGGCATCCTCGAGTTCGCTCATCGCATAGGGGTCGGCGACCCCGAGCCTCGCCAAGGCCCGCCGTTCGACGCCCTCCATCGCCTCCGCCGCCTCCGCTTCGATATGGTCGAAGCCGAGGAGATGCAGGAAGCCGTGGACGACGAGATGGCGGTAATGGTCGGGGAGCGTCTTGTCCTCGTCCGCCGCTTCACGGGCGACGGTTTCGAAGGCGATCAGGACGTCGCCGAGCAGCCGGGCCTCGGCGAGTCCAGACGCCTCGACGGCGGGAAAAGACAGCACGTTGGTCGGCGCGTCTTTCTCTCGCCATTCCGCGTTGACCGAACGGATCTCCGCGTCGTCGACGAGATGGACGGTGACTTCCGCGCCGCGACGCAGCTTCACGCCACTCTCGATGAGCGCGGCGCCAATCGCCTGTCGCGCCAGGGACCTAGAGGCCAGCGCGCCGCGCCACAAGCGCGACGTTTCCAGGAACTCGACTTTCACATGCGTCTCGCGGCGCCGGGGATCGGCGTTTTCGGTTTGGCGCTTTCATAGGCCTCGACGATGCGTCGCACCAAGTCGTGGCGCACCACGTCGCCGTGGCGAAAGCGCACATGGCCGACGGCGTCGAGCCCGGTCAGCAGTTCGATCGCCTCGCTGAGCCCGGAAGTCTGGCCGGGCGCGAGGTCGGTCTGGGTCGGATCGCCGTTGATCATCATGCGCGAGCCCTCGCCGAGACGGGTGAGGAACATTTTCATCTGCATGGCGGTGGCGTTCTGCGCCTCGTCGAGCAGGATGGCCGCCTTGGACAGCGTGCGTCCGCGCATGAAGGCCAGCGGGGCGATTTCGATCATGCCGGTCTGGATGCCGCGTTCGACGACGCGGCCCTCCATGAAGTCGTAGAGCGCGTCGTAGATCGGGCGCAGATACGGGTCGACCTTGTCCTTCATGTCGCCGGGCAGGAAGCCGAGTCGCTCGCCCGCCTCGACCGCGGGGCGGGAGAGCACGAGGCGCTCGACGATGCCCTGTTCGAGCAGCGACACGGCATGGCCGACCGCGAGCCAGGTCTTTCCGGTGCCCGCCGGACCTTCGGCGAAGACGAGTTCGTGGTTGCGCAATTCCTGGAGATAGCGATCCTGCGCGGCGTTGCGCGCCCGCACCACGCCGCGCCGGCGGGTTTTTATGTGGCCGAACGCATCCCCCCGGCCGACTTCGGGCTCGCTGGGGAACAACGTGCCCTGAAACACGGTCTCCTCGATCACGCCCTCGACGTCGCCGGCGTCGGCGGGTTGCCCGAGCTTCGCCCGCTCATAAAGCATTTCCAACACGCGCCGGGCCTGCTCGCACGCCTCTTTCGGGCCGCGAATCAGGACCTGATTGCCGTTGGCGTTGGCGACGACGCCGAGGCGGCGCTCGACCAGCGCGATGTTCTGGTCGTAATGGCCGAAAACGATCGAAGCGAGGCGATTGTCGTGGAAGGCGAGCGCGATTTCGTTCGACGGCGCCTCGCGTTTTTCGCTTTCGCGACGAGGCGGAACTTGTTTCGTCAACGAGGATTCTGTGCTCTTCAAATGACTCGCCTCCCTGTCGTCGCCCATACGATGAACGCGTCGATCATTACGCGGCCGCTACAAGCTGGCCGCGCAACGAATTCGGTTTCACTTCGACGATCTCGACGTCGACCATCTCGCCGATCCTGTCGGCCGGCACGGTCGCGTTGACCGCCTGCATGAACGGGGAACGCCCGATCAACTGGCCCTCATGACGGCCGGGCTTGTCGAACACGACGCCGAAAATCTGGCCGACGGTGGCATGATTGAACGCCAGCCGCAGCGCCTCGAGGCGCTCGAACAGAATCGCGTGACGCTCGACCTTCACGGCCTCCGCGACCGCGTCTTCCGCCTCGGCCGCCGGCGTTCCGGGGCGCGCCGAATATTTGAACGCATAGGCCGAGGCGAAGCCGACCTCGTCGACCAGATCGAGCGTCGCCTGGAATTCCGCATCGGTCTCGCCGGGGAAGCCGACGATGAAATCGGAGGAGAAGGCGATGTTCGGGTTTTTCGCCCGCACGCGATCGACGATGGAGAGATAGTCCTTGGCGGTGTGCCGGCGGTTCATCCTGTCGAGGATCCGGTCCGAGCCCGATTGGATCGGCAGATGCAGATAAGGCGCCAGCCTGTCGTTGTCGGCATGCGCCTGGATCAACGCCTCGTTCATGTCGAGCGGATGCGAGGTGGCGTAGCGCAGCCTGAGCACACCGGGAATTTCCGCCGCGCGTTGCAAAAGGCCGGCGAGATCGGTCGCGCGGCCGGATTCGTCGAGGCCGTGATAGGCGTTGACGTTTTGCCCGAGAAGAGTGAATTCCCGCGCCCCTGCGTCGGCGAGCCGCGCGATCTCGTCCAGCACCTTGCTCGACGGGCGCGAACTCTCGGCGCCCCTCGTATAGGGCACGACGCAGAACGAGCAGAACTTGTCGCAGCCCTCCTGCACGGTGACGAACGCCGTCACGCCGCGCGCGCGCACCGCCTCGCGACTGGCGACGGGCAGAAGGTCGAACTTGTCCTCCAGCGGAAATTCGGTGTCGACGACCCGCTCGCGCCGCGCCCGCGCGATCAGGTCCGGCAGGCGATGGTAGTTCTGCGGCCCGACGACGAGGTCGACCGCGGGCTGACGGCGCAGAATCTCGCGGCCCTCGGCCTGCGCGACGCAGCCGGCGACGACCAGCGTCGTCTCGCGGCCCTCCGCCGCCCGCGCCTGCTTGAGTTCGCGAATCTTGCCGAGTTCGGAATAGATCTTTTCCGACGCCCGCTCGCGGATGTGGCAGGTGTTGAGCACCACCAGATCGGCGTCCTCGATCCGGTCGGTCTCCGCATACCCTTCCTGCCCAGCGACATCGGCCATGCGCTGCGAGTCGTAGACATTCATCTGACAGCCGAACGATTTTATGTACACACGACGCGCATTGGCGGCGGCGGGCGATGCGGACCGGGTCAAAAAGGGGGCTCCTGGGTGACGATGGGGTCTTGTAACGCGAATCGGGGCGGGCAGGAATAGGGTTGTCGCGCGCATCCCGCTTTCGGGTCATTTCGGGCGCCACACACGCGCTGGCGACCTTCGCATCGATGTCGGCCCCGCGCGCCGCGTCCCTTTCCGATGGGCCGCCGCCAGTTTCGACCCCGTCCTGGAAATTCGCGCGCCAGACCGGCCTTGGCCGCATTGGCCCCGGCGCGCGAAGGCGTACGTGCGCAACCCAATTTTCTGGCCTATATGTCCGTTCGCGTGACGGCTTCGCAAAGCCGCGGGAGGACATCGGGCAATGCTCACACGGGACGACGAAGTGCTCGCGGCCGCCGAGCGATGGCGCGCGGAGGGGCGGGGCGTGGCGGTGGCGACGGTGGTCGAGACCTGGGGCTCGGCGCCGCGCCCGGTCGGTTCGCATCTGGCGATCGACGAAGACGGTCATTTCCTCGGCTCGGTGTCGGGAGGCTGCGTCGAGGGCGCCGTCGTCGAGGAGGCGCTCGACGTGATCGCTTCGGGCGCGGCAAAAATGCTGGAATTCGGCGTGGCCGACGAAACCGCCTGGCGCGTCGGGCTCTCCTGCGGCGGTCGCATCAAGGTCTATGTCGAGCGGGTCGAGGCATGAAAAGCGAACATTTGCGTGCTTTGAACGCGGCGCGGCGCGAGCGGCGGCCGGCGGTGCTGGTGACTGATCTCTCCGGCGGCGCGCAGCGCTTCCTGACCGGCGCGGATCTCGCTTCGGACCCGCTCGCCGAGGCCGTGGAAGCCGCCTTGCGGGCGGGAAAAAGCCAGACCGTCGAGCGCGAAGGCGCGGCCTATTTCCTCACCGTCGAGGTTCCGGCTGTGCGGCTGGTCATGATCGGCGCCGTACACATCTCGCAGGCCCTGGCGCCGATCGCCCGGATCGCCGGTCTCGACGCCATCGTCATCGATCCGCGCACGGCGTTCGCGAGCCCGGAGCGGTTTCCGGAGACGCTCGTCATGGCGCAATGGCCCGACGAGGCGCTCGAGGCGCAACCCCTCGACGCCTTCACCGCGATCGCGCTGCTGACTCACGATCCGAAGATCGACGACCGCGCGCTGGTCAGGGCGCTGAAAGCGGAGTGCTTCTACATCGGCGCGCTCGGCTCGCGAAAGACCCACGCGAAGCGCCTGGAGCGCATGCGCGCCGAAGGATTTGGCGACGATGCTCTGGCGCGAATTCATGCGCCGATCGGGCTCGATATCGGCGCCGTCAGCCCCGCCGAGATCGCGGTGTCGATCTGCGGCGAGATCATCGCCGCGCAGCGCAAAAAACCGCTTCGCCGGGAAAAGGCTTCATCGTGAAATTTGGCGAGATTCCCGTCGTCGAGGCGCGGGGCGCGATCACGGCCCACGCGGTGAAGATCGCCGGTCTCGTGCTGCGCAAAGGTCACGAGATCACGGCCCAGGATCAGGCCGCTTTGACGGCGGCGGGGGTAGCGAACGTCGTCGCCGCGCGTCTCGAACCGGGCGACGTCCACGAAGATTTGGCCGCCTCCACGCTCGCCGAACATTTGGCGGGCCCGGGCCTCAGGCGGGAAAAGCCGTTCACCGGCCGTGTAAACCTGTTTGCCCGCGTGCCCGGGCTCGTCAAGGTCGACGTCGCGGCGATCGACGCCATCAATCAACTCGACGAGGCGATCACCGTCGCGACCTTGTCCGCCTACAAATTCGTCGCCGAGGGCGACATGGCGGCGACGGTGAAGATCATTCCGTTCGCCGCCAACGGCGCTTCGATGGCCGCCGCGCAGGCGGTTCCGGGCGCGAGAGGCGCTGTCGCCATCGCGCCGTTCCGCCCCTTGCGCGTCGCGGTCGTCTCGACCCTCCTGCCCGGGCTCAAGGCAAGCGTCGTCGCCAAGACCCTCGCCGTGTTGGAGGGGCGCCTCGCGCCCTGCGGCGCCTCGATCGCCGCCGAAACGCGCGTGCCCCACGCAACCGCCGAACTCGCCGAGGCCGTCCAGGCGGCGGCTCGACGCGCGGACCTCGTCGTCGTGTTCGGCGCCTCGGCGATCACCGACCGCCGCGACGTCATCCCCGGCGCCATCGAACTCGCGGGCGGACGAATCGAGCATTTCGGTATGCCGGTCGACCCCGGCAATCTGCTGCTCGTCGGCGAAGTCCAAGGCAAGCCGATCATCGGCGCGCCGGGCTGCGCGCGCTCGCCCAAGGAAAACGGCTTCGACTGGGTTCTGCAGCGGTTGCTCGCCGACGTGCCGATCGGCCGCAAGGAAATCCAGGCGATGGGCGTCGGCGGCCTGTTGATGGAAATTTCCACCCGCCCGCAACCGAGAACGGGTGATGAGTAAGATCGCCGCCATCGTGCTCGCCGCCGGCGTGGCGTCGCGCTATCGCGCCGCGGGCGGCCTGGAGCCGTCCAAACTCGTCGCGCCCTTCCACGGCGAGCCGCTGGTGCGCGCCGCCGTCAACGCCGCGCTCGCCGCCAAGCTATCCGTGGTCGTCGTCACCGGCCATGCGCGTCCGGCGGTGGAAGCCGCGCTCGCCGGCCTCGAAATCACGATGGCGCACAATTCGGATTTCGCCACCGGCCTCGCCTCGTCGCTGAAAACCGGCGTCGCCGCTCTGCCGGCGACCGCCAGCGGCGCGCTGGTGCTGCTCGGCGACATGCCACGCGTCTCGCCACACGTGCTGGCGCGCCTCGCGAGCGCCTTCGCCGCGCGCCCGGACGCACTGGCCGTGATCCCTGTTTTCGCCGGCCAACGCGGCAATCCGGTGTTGCTGGCTCGCGCGCTGTTCGACGAAGTCGCCGGTTTGCACGGCGACGAGGGGGCGCGACGGTTGCTCAGGGGGGCGGACGCGGCGCGCGTCGTGGAGATGGAGTTCGACGACGAAGCGGTTGCGCTGGACGTCGATACGCCGGAGGATTTGGCCCGGGCGGGATACGCTTCCCAAGCTGCCCGGAAGGAGAGCGCGCCATGACTGATCCCTTCGCCGCCTTGTTCAAGGACATCGGCCAGGATAACGAAGCCGCGCTGTCGCGCGTGGAGACGGACGCAGACGGCGCGCGGCACTGGCGCGACGTGGTTTTCGCCCATGTGATGGGCTTTCGGCCGCTCACCCTCTATGTGTCCGTGCCGAAAACGCCGGCTCCGCCGCCGTTGGTGATCTTCATTCATGGCGGCGCCTGGATGATGGGCCATCCGACGGTGGGCAACGCCGTCTACGCCGCGCTCGACCCGGTCGGAAAGCTGCTGCGGGCGGGCTTCGCGGTGGCGCGCATCAGCTATCGCTTCTCCAGCGAGGCGACGTTTCCGACGCAATTGCACGATTGCAAGGCGGCGGTGCGATTCCTGCGCAATCGCTCGGCTTTGTTCGGGTTCGATGCCGAGCGCTTCGCGACGATGGGCGATTCGGCGGGCGGGCACCTGGCCGCGTTGGTGGGGCTGACGGGCCAACGCGCGGATCTCGAGGGCGATGTGGGGGAAACGGCCGGATCGAGCGCCGTGCAGGCGGTGATCGACTGGTTCGGGCCGTCCGAACTGCTGACGATGCGCGAGCAGGCCTTGGCCGACGGCATGAAAGGCCAGGACGATCGCGAATCTCCGGAATCCCGCCTCGTCGGCGGCCCGATACAGCAAAACCGCGCGGCGGCGATGGCGGCCTCGCCGATCTCCTACGCCTCTGGTTCCGCGCCGCCCTTCCATATCCAGCATGGGACCCGCGACCGGCTGGTTCCGCTGGCGCAAAGCGAAATCCTGCACGAGGCGTTGCTCGCGGCAGACGTGGACTCGACGCTCGTCGTCATCGAAGGCGCCGATCATTGTTTCTGGGGCGCCCCCCTGGAGGGCATCGTCGAGCGAGACATCGCGTTCCTGCGCGCGAAGCTGGGAAAATAGATCGCGCCTCGCCGGTCACGAAGACCGAGAGCCGACGCCTCGCGCGCCAGTCGTTGTTCGAGCTTGGCGACTTTACGTCAATTCTAACCAACACATTCGAATTCTAAAAATTTTTCGATTTACCTAACGTCGATTTAGGCTATTCGCGTCAAAATTGGAGGCATGATGCCCGAACGCTATCGTTTCCGTGAGAAACCCGTCGAGAAGCGCGCCAACTCTGGTTGGATCACGCAGATCGCGATCGTTCTGCTGATCGCCGCCGCCTTCCTGGCGTGGCAATCCCCCGGCTATTGGGCGCAAAAATTGATGCCTGGCGCCAATGCTACGAAGGCGCGCGCCGCCTGAGGGTTGGCGGCGAGAGCCGCCACCCATTTCCCTCGAACTCTCCTTTGAGGCGCCAGAGGCTTTGCGTGGCGCGGGCGGGAAACCGTTCGCCGAAACCGGCGGCATCGGCGATTGAACGCGCGGCGAACTCGCGGTATGCGTTCGGATAGCCGCGAGGGGGGAACCGGAGTTGCGGCGCCGGATCGCTTTTCCCTCGACGATCTGACGGCCGTCGCCGTGAAATGAACAGGTCAAGAGAGGAACGGCCATGCCCTCGACCGCGACGCTCCGCCCCCGCGCGTTGTTTCGTCCTCCATCGGTCTCTCAGGTCGAAGTTGGCGGCTTCTGGGGCGCTCGCGTCGACGCCGTCGCCGGCCGCACTGCCGATATCCTCTACGAGCGCTGCGTCGGCGCGGGAATGCTGGACCAGATCGATCCGGACCGGCCCTCGCCGGGGGTGCGCATCGCCTTTCATGTCAGCGACGGATTCGCCGCCTCGACAGTGACGACCCAGATGTTTTGGGATTCGGATATCGGCAAGACGATCGAGACGGCCGCCTATTCGCTGCACCGCAAGGCCAATCCGGCGCTCGAGGCGAAGATCGACGCGATCGTCGACATGTACGGCCGATTGCAGCAGGCCGATGGCTATCTGTCGAGCTGGTATCAGCGCATCCAGCCGGGCCTGCGCTGGACCAATCTGCGCGATTGTCATGAACTCTATTGCGCCGGGCATCTCATCGAGGGCGCGGTCGCTTATTTCCAGGCCACCGGCAAGCGCAAGTTGATGGACGTGATGGCCCGCTACGCCGACCTCATCGCCGCGACCTTCGGGCCGGAGCCGGACAAGCGGCAGGGCTATTGCGGCCATGAGGAAATCGAACTCGCGCTGGTGAAACTGGCGCGCGCCACGGGTCAGCGAAAATATCTCGATCTCGCCAGATATTTCATCGACCAGCGCGGCCAGCAACCGCATTATTTCGACGCCGAGGCGAGGGCGCACGGCGCCGACCCCAAGGACTTTCATTTCAAGACCTATGAATACAATCAATCGCATGCGCCGGTGCGTGAACAAGACAAGGTGGTGGGACACGCGGTCAGGGCGATGTATCTCTATTCCGGCATGGCCGACGTCGCGACCGAATATGGCGACGACGGCCTCAAGGTCGCGCTGGACCGTCTCTGGGACGATCTGCACTCCAAAAAACTCTACGTGCACGGCGGCCTGGGGCCGTCCGCCAACAACGAGGGCTTCACCAGCGACTACGATCTGCCCAACGAGAGCGCCTACGCGGAAACCTGCGCCGCGGTCGGGCTGGTGTTCTGGGCGAGCC